>Ga0164241_10000429_pt1 | contig 80080 bp, 69 predicted proteins | sample OricomyardsoilBY_FD_108780 | JGI IMG/M metagenome (GOLD analysis project Ga0164241, IMG submission 108780) | Backyard soil microbial communities from Emeryville, California, USA - Original compost - Back yard soil (BY) | ecosystem: Environmental > Terrestrial > Soil > Unclassified | place: USA... | reverse complement strand
GAAATCGCGGATTGTGGTTGATATCGCCTTTTGCAGCGCGAATGATGGCAGCGCAGGCACTTCGGCAGGGAGATAATCGTTTGAAGTCCCCTCGCCTCTTATTGCGGCAATGGGCAGTATCAAGTCGCCAACGTTATTTTTACGTTTTAAGCCGCCGCACTTACCCAAAAAAATCACTGCCTTTGGGTGGATGGCAGTAAGCAGATCCATTACCGTAGCAGCAACCGAACTACCCATACCAAAGTTGATAATTGTAATACCGTTAGCTGTTACTGTTTGCATAGGTTTATCTAAACCCATTATTGGGGCATTATCATTCCATTCAGAAAAAAGCTGAATGTATTTTGAAAAGTTGGTAAGTATAATATAGTCCCCAAACTCATCCAACGGGCGCCCCGTATAGCGCGGAAGCCAGTTAGTTACAATGGCTTCTTTGGTTTTCAGTCCGGCTCTTACCGGGCTTTGTACTTCCTTTACCTTTGGTTGGGTCGCTCCCACCTTTTTTACATCTAATTCTTCGTTCATAATATCTCTTTTTTAACAACAAACCCCGGCGCTATGCCAGGGTTCACTTAATATTGTAACAAATATAGCCGTAGCCTATTCAGGTTTTGTTAAGCCACTTTTAACTTTTTAAGGTCAGACTTTTCAAATTTTTCTCTCGCGTAGTCAACGGTTATATTTAGCTTTTTAATATCCTTTTTTGAGGGGAACTCAAACATGGCATCTATCATAATTGCCTCGCAGATAGAGCGTAAGCCACGCGCACCTAATTTAAACTCCATTGCTTTATCTACAATAAACTCCAGTACGTCATCCTCAAAATCAAGTTTAACACCTTCATATTCAAACAGTTTTTTGTACTGCTTTAATAACGAGTTTTTAGGCTCAGTAAGGATATTAAACAGCGCCTCCCTGTCAAGCGGATTAAGGTAAGTTAACACTGGCAAACGGCCTATAAGTTCAGGAATCAAACCAAATGATTTCAGATCCTGAGGAGTGATATACTTATACAGGTTTTTCAGGTCTAGTTCCCCCTCGTTACCTTTTAGTTTGTAGCCAACAGTTTGTGTACGTAACCGGTTAGCTATTTTTCTGTCAATACCGTCAAAAGCGCCGCCGCAGATAAACAAAATATTACTGGTATTTACAGTTATCATCTTTTGGTCGGGATGTTTACGGCCGCCCTGAGGTGGTACGTTAACCATAGTTCCTTCCAATATCTTTAATAACGCCTGCTGCACGCCTTCGCCTGATACATCGCGGGTTATAGAAGCGTTATCACTTTTACGTGCTATCTTATCAACCTCATCAATATACACCATGCCTCTTTCCGCCATGGCAACATCATAATCAGCCGACTGTAAAAGACGTGTTAATATACTCTCAACGTCCTCGCCAACATAGCCGGCTTCAGTTAAAACGGTAGCGTCGCAAATGCAAAATGGCACGTTAAGCACTTTAGCCAATGTTTTGGCCAACAGCGTTTTACCGGTACCTGTTTCGCCCACCATTATAATGTTCGACTTTTCTATCTCTACCTCGTCTTTGTCTATCCTTTGGTTTAACCTTTTGTAATGGTTATAGGTAGCCACTGCCAGGATTTTCTTTGCATCATCCTGACCTATAACGTATTGGTCAAGGTGTGCTTTTATTTCGGCTGGTTTTAATATTGCAGGCGTGGATGATGAGGTTTTTACCTTACGTACCTTCAGTTCTTCGGCTAATATCTCATTAGCCTGGTTAACACATTTATCACAAATATGTGCGTCAAGCCCCGCTATCAGCATAAGGGAATCCTGCTTACCTGCGCCGCAGAATGAACACCTTATTTCTTTGCTGTTTTTATTCATCGTGAGTTATAATGTTAACAAAGTTAAATAATTGCTTTGTAGAAAGCAATTATTGGTGAGTGGTTGATCCGGTTGATTGAGTGAGTTGGTATTTAATCACGCACTTAATCAACATAATGAACCTCTCACTATTAATCAATTTACTTTGATTTTGTTTTAGCACCTTTTAAAATCTCATCTATCATACCAAATTCTTTGGCCTCTTCTGATGTCATCCAATAATCCCGATCAGATGCGTCATGTACCTTTTCATACGATGCACCGCTATGATCTGCTATGATCTGATATAATTCTTTCTTTAACTTAGTGATCTCATGGTAAGATATCTCAATATCAGACTGCTGGCCTTGCGCGCCGCCAGATGGCTGGTGAATCATTACACGGGAATGCGGTAATGCCGCGCGTTTGCCCTCGGAACCTGCACACAGCAGTACTGCGCCCATTGATGCAGCCATACCGGTACAGATGGTGGCAACATCGTTCGAGATTAGCTGCATTGTATCATAAATACCTAAACCTGCATACACAGATCCGCCTGGTGAGTTAATATAGATCTGGATATCTCGTTTAGCATCTGCAGATTGTAAGAAAAGTAGCTGTGCCTGTATAATATTAGCATTTTGATCATAAATAGCATCGCCTAAAAATATAATGCGATCCATCATCAATCGCGAGAAAACGTCCATGGCTTGAACGTTAAGCTGGCGTTCTTCTAAAATGTATGGCGTCATTCCGGTAACAGCAGGTACGGTTGTAATCCCTGTTGGTGTATGGTTTACCTGACCTATAAATTTATCTACGTAAGTGCTGCTGATACGATGATGTTTAACAGCGTATTTTCTGAATTCGTTTCTATCTGGATTACTGTTCATGTGTATATGTATTTATGTTTTTTGTTTTCGGGTTAGTGCGATAAATATAGTTTTTAGTTGAATATTATTTTAATTATAAAGTTTGTTAAAAGTAAAAATAGACTACGATTAGGTAATCTATTAAACAACAAAGGCATCCTTTTGAGATGCCTTTGTTTAAATATTATAAAGGATTTATTTATTCTCCTAACTCCTTAAAGTCGTTATGAGCAATTTCCTTGTTATCCAAAGTAATCACGCTTTTTATATAATCAATAGTTTTAAGCGCTTTTACTTCTTCAAATACTTTATTAGCATTCTCTTTATTTTGCAGGTACTGCACGGCATACTGGCTTAACTGCTCGTCTGTAAGCGCCTGAGGGCTGTACATTCTGAATTGAGCGTCAAGACTTGCTTTTGCTGCTGCTAAAACCTCTTCATATTTTATTTCCAGTTTATTATCCTTAATTATCCTGTTTTCTATCAAGGTCCATTTCAGGTTTTTAGCAAAATCAGCATATCCGCCTTGCAGTTCGTCTTCCGTTAGTTTCTCGTTGGTAGCTTTTAACCAGCGTTTCAAAAACTCATCAGGCAATTCAAACTGAACTTTATCAAGGCTGTAGTTGTAGATGTCGTTCTGCAATTTGCGTTCAGCATCTTGCTGCATCATGCTTTCCAGCTCTTCAGTGATCTTTGCTCTGAAACCGGCTTCGTCCGTTACGGTACCTGCACCAAATAATTTGTCAAAGAACTCCTGATTTAAATCGCCTTCTTCTAAACGGTTAATGTTTTTAACAGTTAGTTTGAAGTTTGACTTAACTTGCTCTGCTTCCTCTTCATCAATGCCTAAAATGGCTGCGATCTTTACCGCGTCACTACCGTAAGCTTTCTGAATATCAAAAGTCAATTCATCATCCTTTTTTAAACCGATCAGTGATGCTTTAATAGCCTCATCTTTTATCTGGTCTAAACGTACAGATGTTGTATTCACAATGCCTTCATCAAAAACAGAACCATCCGGAGAAAGCTGCGTTAACTGCGCGTAAAGCACGTCATCATCTGCCGATACGTCAGGATTTGTCATCTTGCCATAGCTGCGGCGGATATTTTTAATACGTGCTGCTAAAGTTTCCTCATCAACTTTAATCACATATTGGGTTAACTTATCTTTCGAAGAAAAATCTAAATTAAACTCAGGGGCTAAACCTATTTCGTAGTTAAACTCAAACTCGTCGTTAAAATCCCATTTGTATTCTTTCGCTTCGTCAATTTTTGGCAGCGGCTGACCTAAAACCTCTATATTTTGTTCAGTGATGTAATTATTCAGGGTATCAGATAACAGGTTATTGATCTCGTCAACCAGGATGCTTTTGCCGTACATTTTTTTGATATGGGCAGGTGGCACCATACCCGGACGAAAACCGGGCAATTTGGCTTTTTTCGCCTGTTCTTTTATTGATTTGTCAACACGCTGCTGATAATCGGCAGGGTCAATATTAATTTTTAAAACTGCATTCAGGTTATCGATCTTTTCCTGTGAAATATTCATGTTTGGTATTTTAAATTAAACGCCCCGAAATTTATGTCAGATGTTTGTACATCTTCAAAATTTCGAGGCGCAAAAATAGGAATTTATTTCGAAGAATTTGTAAGGTTTTAACGCTCAATTCGCCTTAAACTTTTGCACTACGTTTTTCACAGGCTTAACCGTGCGCAGGTAAGCATAAATAGATTTCAAATCGCTTTCGCTCATACTGCCGTAGTTCCACCAGGGCATAACCGAATTAAAATCACCCTTTTGCAGGGTAGCGGCCTTGGTAACATCGTTATAAGCCTTAAACCGCGCTACAAATTGTTCGCGCGTCCAACTGCCTATGCCTGTCGAAACATCAGGCGTAATATTGGCAGTTTGGACAGTTCCCGTACTTACTTTAAAAGCCTTGCCACCGGCAAATTCCAAACCGGGTAACGGCACACCCTGGTCATCCTGAGAGTGACAGTCCATACAGGCCGCCGTTTGCACCAGGTAAGCACCATAGGCTACGGTATCATTCGTGTTGGGAACTGTGCCCGGTACCGCCTTTTTAGGCATGGTATGTACAAGTATATTCAACGGAAAATCCAACTCAGCTTTAGGATGCGTAATTGCTACCGGTTTCAAAGTGCGTAAAAAAGCTATGATGGCATAAACATCTTCTTTGTCCATCTTTGAATAATATGGCCAGGGCATCATCGGAAAAATAGCCGAGCCATCTTTTTTTACACCGGTGGTGATAGCGCGATATATTTCGCCATCAGTCCAGTTCTTCAAATTATACGGTGTAATGTTAGGCACAGTTACCGTGCCGGGGAAACCCAAACCAGCGTCAAACTTCATGCCTCCGGCTCCAAGATGAGTACTATCCATTGGCGCGCCAAACTTACTTCCGTCGTGCGGCGAATGGCAATCCATGCAAACGGCAACGTGCATAGCCAGGTATTTACCTCGCTCAATACGCTGCGGAGTTAGATCTACCCGAATATCTTCGGCGTCGCCAACATTAGGTAATGCTGTGGTGATATAGGTTACTGCGGATATTACCAATACCACCAGAACTATTGCCATATAGGCAATAATTTTGATTGCTTTTTTCATGATAATTAAAGTTGTGAATTGTGATAATATTTGTTTTTTTCTTGTTATTCTACCTTGGTTAATGATAATGCACCCGTTTTGCTTTTATTTATCTTTGCGGGGCTTCCTTTATACTTAATATCGCTCGCGCCTGTACTGTGTATGTTCAGTTCGTTCAACACGTTGATCTCGCAATCGCTCTGGCCCGATGTTTCTATAGAATAGCTACCAACTACAAAATCAAACGCATGTACGTTCCCGCTTCCGCTTAATTCAACAGCATGCGAACTAGCTTGCCCTTTTAAGGTAATATCGCTTATGCCGCTGCCTTCGGTATTCACATTTGAAGCTGCTACATCAAGGTTTATTTTCGTGGCACCAGATAAATTCAGATCCAGATCACCCACGTTTAGCCGGCCATTTGAAGTTATTTCTACTGCTCCTGACGCCGATATAGATTTAAGACTACGCACCCCAATTGTTATAGTAATTTGTTTTGAGCTGCATATATTTTTGTTATCTGTAGATATCTTTAATTTATCTCCACTAATGTCGGTTTTAATAATGTTTAAAATATTGTCATCAGCGTTGATGGTAACAGAGTTAGAACTGTCCTGAACAAGCGTTATATTAAAACTTCCGGCAATGTCCAGCTTAGTAAACGCGGCCACCTGCCTTTTATCAGTGGCATCTTTTCCGGAGCCCTGAATACATCCCGTTTTGCAGCTCTGTACAGTTATTACTAAAACTGAGAAAGATATTATGCAGATTGATTTATAAAGTGTTTTCATAAAGATAAATTATGGCTCAAGCTCCACGTTTGTTGTTCGCTGACGTTTGTTGAGGTGATGAACGTGGATTTTCTATTATAAAGATATGCAACGTTTTCTTAAAATGTTCATAAAAAAAGCTACCCGTTAACAGGCAGCTTTTAATGGAATATATGTTGAACTTTTGCAAAAGTGAAATTAAAGGCTGGCAACGTTTAAAGTATCGGCAACTGCTACAACTGATTGTGGCAGTGGAGTAGTTATTTTTTCGACACGGCTTGATGTTGCCAGGTATGTTCTGTTTACAGTTGATGAGCGACTGTAATTAAGCTGATAGTCTTCAATTGTTCCGCTGATATCGGCTTTTGCACGATCGTTTATGGTAAACTTAGCTGCAAAGGCATCTATGTTAAGCTCAGCAACCGCATTGTCATTCAACTCAACATTCAGGTCAAGCGATGAAAATCTGCCGTATGATTTAACTACTGAATTGTCGGATGCTGAGATGGTACGCAAATCGGTAACGGTAACCATGATCACCAGCTTTTTCGCTTTGTAAGATGTTACACGCAAAACGCCATTTTCATTTTGCACAAGGGCATTTTGGTCATAGTAGCTATCATAAACTTCCACACCGTCCTTGCTGCCGTTGGTTACGTAAATCTCCACGTTGCCATGAGCTTCGATGCTTGTAATTCTGTTGATGTTGTTTAAAACTGTAGTATTATTTTTAGTTTTTGTGTCGGCAAAAGTTGCGCTTGTAGTAGCTATAGTTAAAGTTACTAATGTTATCAGGGTTAAAAATTTAGTTTTCATTGTCTTAAATATTTTCTGTGTAAATGCTTTTTATTATTTTTAAATACACCCTTATGACGACGTCAGCCAGAAAACGTTACAGGCAGATAGTGTATATTAGACAACGGGCGGGTTTTTGTCGGTGAACGCCTGCATTACGTCGGCGAATTTTTTAAGAAAGAAAGTGTTTACGTTGGATTTTGAGCGTAATAAGAGCAAGTTCTCTTGTTTACAGATAGTATTTCTCTCCGTTGAACCTGATCTTTCCGGCATCAAGCAAGAGCCGGATGGTGTCCAGTATTTCCTTTTCGCTGCCATTTTTAATTGAACTCACCAAAGTATCCAGGTCAGTTGGCGAGTCGCTAAGCAATTGGGCTATGTCGTTTGTAATTTCATCCCTTATGTCAGCGGCGTTATACTTTCTCTTCTCTTCAAGACAAACGTCGCACATGCCGCATTTGCCCGCCTCTGGCTCATCAAAATAAGCTAACAGCAACTGGCTGCGGCATTGTTTATGCGAAGCGTAAGCAAAAACCGCCTCCATTTTACGCTGATACAACGCTTTACGTTCTTCTATATAAACTTTGTTAATGTACAGCTGTTGCTGCCGCGGCTTTATAAAAGTTAGCTGCGGCTGATCATTTTGCGGAAAATAGTTTAGCAAGCCATATTCCTGCAATTGTTTAAGCCCTTCAATAACCTGCTGAACGCTAAGGCCGCTGCGCCGCGAAATATCAAACTCCCTGAGGCTTACGTAGCTTTCAAATGCTCCGCCGTACGATCTCAAGATCGATTTTATAAAAGCATCCCAACCCTGGTTTTGTATCTGAAACTTGTAAAGCGTCTCGTGATCCACATCAAAACGGAAGCGCGAGGGTAAAAAGGCGCTTTCGTTAAAGCTGAGGTATTCATCTTTCTCTAAAAACTTCAAAGCGTTAAGCGTTTTTATTACGTCCAGTTTAAATCTGGAACAAAAATCGCCAAGGTCCAAATCAAAACTTACCCCTGCCCCTGCACCAAAAGCAATATGGTAGTAGCTACCCAAATTATTATAAACCTTTTTTATTTCATCAACGGATGGGAAACTCAACTCAAACTTTTTCAGCATTTTAAACCTGTCTGCCTGGTTGTATAGCAACACGGCGTAAGCTTTAAGTTCGTCCCGCCCTCCCCTGCCCGCTTCCTGGTAATAAGCCTCTAAACTTTGCGGCACATCTTTATGCACAACAAACCTGACATCAGGCTTATCTATCCCCATGCCAAATGCATTGGTTGCTACTATAACCCGCGTTTGGTTATTCTTCCAGCTTTCTTGTTTTTTTGCGCGCTCATCGGGTGTAAGTCCGGCGTGGTACATATCGGCTTTAATGCGGTTATCCGTAAGGAATCTGACAAGCTCCGCACATTCCCGGCGGGTTTGCACGTATACAATGCCACTGCCTTTAACATTGCTTACCACTTCAAGCAGTTTTCGCAGTTTATCTTCTTCGTGCCTTACCACATAGGCTATGTTCTTTCGTTCAAAACTTTGGGTAAACACAGCCGCATTTTTAAATAGCAGCTTTTGCTGAATATCTTCCCTTACCTCCAGTGTTGCCGTTGCTGTTAAGGCCAGCATAGGTACTTGGGGATGTAACTCCCGCAGGTCTGCAATATGCAGATATGGCGGCCTGAAATCATATCCCCATTGGGAGATACAATGCGCTTCATCAACCGCAAAAAGGTTAACATTCATGTACTTAATGCGCTCGCGCACCAATTCAGACAATAAGCGCTCAGGCGAAAGGTACAGGAACTTAACGCCGCCATATATGCAATTATCTAAAGCAATATCCACCTCGCGCTTGCCCATGCCCGATACAATGGCGACAGCTTCGATGCCTTTAGCTTTAAGATTCTCTACCTGATCTTTCATCAGCGCTATAAGCGGAGACACTATGATGCATATTCCCTCTTTGGCCAATGCAGGCACCTGGAAACAAACCGATTTGCCACCGCCGGTAGGCAGCAATGCCAATGTATCATAACCCAATAAAACCGATTGGATAATGTCTTCCTGCATTGGCCGGAAGCTATCGTGGTTCCAATAGGTTTTAAGGATTTGTTGAATGGTCATATTATTTGTAGTGCTTTCAAAACTATTAAAATGTATCAATAGTTTTAACTTAGCAGCCATAAAGATGAAATGATGAAGATACTACCGCTATACATTGTTCTGTTTGCTGTCTCTCTATCCGCTACTGCCCAAACCAAATGGAACGTTGAAAACCCGCCGGGTACATCAAAAAAGATTACGATAACTACCAATGAAGGTACCTGGATGAATGTGGATGTTAGTGCTGACGGCAAAAGTATTGCCTTTGATCTGCTTGGCGATATTTTTTCTATGCCTATAACCGGTGGCAAAGCAACCCTGCTCTCGGGCGGCAAGTCATGGGAAGTGCAGCCTCGTTTTAGCCCGGATGGTAAATTCATCTCTTTTACCAGCGACAGGGACGGTGGCGATAACATCTGGATAATGAACGCCGATGGCAGCAACAAGCATGCAATTACTAAAGAAACTTTTAGATTATTGAATAATGCCTCGTGGACACCTGACGGGCAATATCTGGTTGCGCGAAAACATTTTACCGGTACACGGTCCTTAGGCGCAGGCGAGATGTGGCTATATCACAAAACGGGCGGCGAGGGCGTGCAGTTAACCAAACGTAAGAACGACCAGCAAGATGCCGGCGAGCCGGTTATCTCGCCGGATGGCAATTATATTTACTGGAGCGAGGACGTGACGCCGGGGCCGACCTTTCAATACAACAAGGACCCATACGCAGGCATTTACGCTATAAAACGACTTGACCGTAAAACAGGCGACATTGAAACCGTAACGGGTGGTGCAGGCGGCGCTTGCCGCCCACAACTTTCGCCCGATGGTAAGTTGATGGCATTTGTTAAGCGGTCGAGATTGAAATCGGTACTATATCTGCGCGATTTGGAAACGGCAGAGGAATGGCCGGTTTATGATGATCTGTCGCATGATCAGCAGGAAACATGGGCCATTTTTGGCACTTACCCCAACTTTAACTGGACGCCGGATAATAAGCATATCATATTTTATGCTAAAGGGAAAATATGGAACCTTGATATAGATGCTGCTACTACTTCGCAAATCCCTTTTGAGGCTACATCAACACAAGCAATAACAGATGCACTACATTTCCCGCAGAAGGTGTACCAGGAGGAATTCACGCCGAAAATGATCAGGCAACTTACCACTTCGCCCGACGGCAAATTTATCGCTTTTATTGCTGCCGGCTATATCTATATAAAAGAACTGCCCAAGGGTGATCCGGTAAGAATAGATACTTTGAAGGATTTTCAATACGATCCCGCGTTTAGTCCCGATGGTAAATCTCTTGTTTATGTATCATGGAGTGACGAACTTAAAGGAGCAATAAACAGCATTGACCTTGCCACCAAACAGGTAACGCGTATCACTACCGAGAAAGGCTTTTACTATACCCCAAGGTTTTCTAACAAAGGCGATAAGATAATCTATCGCAAAGGCGCAGGCAACAACGTTTTGGGTTTTGCCTTTGGCACAAATCCGGGTGTTTATATCATCCCGGCTACGGGCGGTCAACCGCAGTTAGTAAGTAAAGTGGGTATCAACGCTCAGTTCTCAGCCGACGACAGTAAAATATATTATCAAACCAGCGAAAACGGCAACAAGGTTTTTAAGGTAATGGATATTACCGGTGCGCATATACAGACCTTGTATACTTCTAAATACGCCACCCAGTTCGCGCCAAGCCCGGACGGTAAATGGATGGCCTTTACTGAGCTATTCAACTGCTATTTAACGCCAATGGTGAACACCGGTAGTCCGCAGGAACTATCGGCTACTAACAAGGCGCTACCGCTTAACAAGCTTACCCGCGACGCCGGAACCTATATCCATTGGAGTAAGGATAGCCAAAGGTTGATGTGGAGCCTCGGACCGAAGTATTTCACACGCGATATAAGGAACGCTTTCCCTTTTGCCGAAGGCGGAACCGACAAAACGCCTCCCATTGATACTATTGGCGTTGATATTGGCCTGAAACTGAAAACCGATGTACCGGAAGGCAAAATAGCTTTTACCAATGCGCGCATCATCACCATGAAGGGTGACGAAGTGATAGAGAATGGCGTTATCCTGATCGATCAGAATAAAATTGTGGCCGTGGGCAAATCCGCCGATGTACAAATACCGGCCGAGGCGAATGTGTATGACGTGTCGGGTAAGACCATCATCCCCGGCCTTGTGGATGTGCACGCCCATTTAAATCCAAGCCCCGATGGTATAAGCCCGCAACAGGATTGGAGCTATTATGCCAACCTGGCTTATGGAGTAACCACCGCTCATGACCCATCAAGCAATACAGAAATGGCCTTGAGCCAATCTGAAATGTTAAAAGCCGGCAATATGGTGGGGCCCCGGGTTTACACAACAGGCACGGTTTTATACGGCGCCGACGGTGATTTTAAGGCCGTTATAAACAATCTGGATGATGCCCTTTCGCACTTACGCAGACTGAAGGCTGTTGGGGCGTTTTCTGTAAAAAGTTACAATCAGCCGCGCCGCGAACAGCGGCAGCAGGTGATTGAGGCAGCCCGTTTGTTGCAACTGGAGGTAGTGCCCGAAGGCGGCTCCACCTTTTTTACCAATATGAATATGATATTGGATGGCCATACCGGCATTGAACATAACATACCCGTTTGGCCGGTTTATAAGGATGTAAAGAGCCTTTGGAACGGCAGCAAAACGGGCTATACTCCCACCCTTATTGTGGCCTACGGCACCCAGTTTGGCGAGAACTATTGGTATGACCGCACCGAGGTTTGGAAAAACGACAGGCTGCTTACTTATGTTCCACCGTCTATTGTTGATTCACGATCACGCAGGCGTAATACATCAGAATATGGCGACTATGGCCATATTGAAGTATCAAAGTATGTTAAGATGCTGAGCGATGGCGGCACCAAAATAAACTTAGGGTCGCACGGGCAGTTGCAGGGTTTGGGCGCGCATTGGGAAATGTGGATGCTGGCCCAGGGTGGCATGTCGCCTATGCAGGTGCTGCGCAGCGCTACCATTAACGGTGCGACATATTTGGGGATGGATAAGGAGATCGGATCATTAGAGAGAGGCAAACTGGCCGACCTGGTCATCATTAACCAAAACCCGCTGGATGACATCCGCAACAGCGATAATATAAAATACGTTATGGTAAACGGGCGACTGTATGATGCAGATACCATGAACGAGACCGGCAGCGGCAACAAACTACGCATGAACTTTTGGTGGCAGCAAAGCCATGGCAGCGGAATTGTGCTGCCGGTAAACAATACCGAAACCTATCAGTTTACAAGCGACAGCAGTGATTAAGGAGGTGATCCAAAATAAATGCGTTATCAAAAAATTAAAAATATAACTAATTGAATATTAAGTTTTTAAGTTTTTTACTTGCAAAACTTATTCGTCAGGAATATTAGCTGTAAATTGATTATAAGTACCTGATTATAAGACAATTGAAAAAACGAAAAATTTGCGTTTTTTTGCCTGTTTTTGGATCACTTTGGATCACTTTTGCGACACTTTGGATCACCCCTTATTAATTGAAACTAACGTTCAAACATCTTATTTAGCTAAAGTATATTCGCCTGAAACATTGGTGTCATTCATCATCTCGCGTAGTGACGCTGCGCCCTCGGATTGCTGCATTTTGGTCAGCAAATCAGTTAACTGTGCCGATGCTGCCGGGTTCTCAACTTCCTTTCCATTCATAACCACTTTCATATTGTTTAACGACGCAGCATTAGCCTGTAAGGTGTAGTTTATTACACCTTTGCTGTCGGTAAACGATTTTAAGTTTTTCAATGGAATAGCAATTTCGCAGGTGTACATATTTTTATTAACTAAATAGCTGGCCGCTTTTATGTCGTATTCATTATAAACCGAGATAACTTCTTCGCCAACACCGTCTAGTTTTTTTACGCTTATTGTTTTAAGCGCAGTGGCCATGGCATTGTTTATTGCCCTGAAATCTCTGTTTACGGTATCTTTCATCAATTCGGCTATCGCAATCCTGTTGGCTTTTGTAAATGCCAGATAACTAAACTCTCCACGCGAATTTTTATCGGAGTTATTCGCATTCTTAAAAAACAGACTTATGCCACCGCCAAAAAGTTTATCCATTACTCGTCCGTCTCCCGCCTTTAAAACCAGATAAAGGTTCTGTTCATCGTTTGCCAAAGTATAGTATAAGCCGGTAGCGGTATTGTAGGCCTTAAAATCGACCCATTCTGTAGTTTTGCCATCTATTTTTACATTGGCTGGAGCCTTAAAACTAACTTCTTGCTTATTAGGTAGTTTCTGAGCAACAGCATTTAAACAGGCCATTGTCATTATTAAAAAGAAAGTGATTTTTTTCATGATAAGGTTTAGGTGGTGTTTATCGTATTGTAAATCAAATCAATAAAAATTACAGCGGCTTGCTTAATTGTGGCAAGGTAGAGGCATACATATTTTTAAAACTATTTATCATATTCAATTTCGGAGATCCAAGCGTACTAATAATGGTTTCCTGTTCTGTTTTGTCTGTTATCTGCGTTTGTCTTCTATATAATTCAAAGTGAGCAGCTACTTTATTTTCTTCGCGATTGAATGCAGCAGCCACACCCAAGAATTGTCCGGCTTTTATCTCCTGTCCGGAGGACACATTCATGTTTTTAAGGTTCGAATACGCGGCAAAGTAATCGCCATTTCTTATAATTATAATGTTTGTGCCCAAGATTTCTTTAACAGTTACCACTTTACCTGAAAAACGCGCAGCTACAAGCGAATCATTCGGCTTTTTGTATTCTGCTTTCACCTTAGGGGCGCTGTTTAACAGGTCCTTTTTCGTATCGATATTGTTAGGAATGAACTCTTTTCCGTCTACCAATATCTTTGGCGTGTTAGTAACCTTTACTTTCTCTGTAATTTCTCTGGGAATGAATTCTTTTCCATCTACCAATATCTTTGGCGTAGTAACCTTTACTTTCTCTGTAATTTCTCTGGGAATGAATTCTTTTCCATCTACCAATATCTTTGGCGTATTAGTAACTGTTACTTTATTTATAATGTCTGCGGGAAGTATGTCTACAACTTGCGCCAGGTCACTACCTATATACTCTTTTCCGTTTATCAATGCCCTTTTTACAGGCTGATTGTTGGCCCATAAAGTGCCGTCAGCTCTTACTTCTATACCCGGCATTGTGGCAAGCGTTTGTTTTAGGGCTTTTATATTATTTCCATTTTTTCCTGGTATAGCGCCGGTTTTAACCGGTGCATTGGTTACTTTTGAAGTAGCGCCCGGATCAAACTCAAAAACAAGATCATAACCATCCAGGTTAAAGCCGCGGTCGCTAAGCTCCTTTGATCCACCTCCTACACCTATTGATGGCCCATAGCTGGCTTTATCTTTCTTAAATAAGCGTTTAAACTGGGTTTCGTTATACAACTTATTATTTATTATAAAGGCTATTTTACCACCCGTTTGCATATTAGCAGCGGCGCCGCTGCCTGTTGCACGAGTTATTCTTGCAACGTCATACTTGCTTCCATCGTCATTAGTTAGCGTTATACGCGAGAAGAATTTGCCTTTTGCCGCTTGCAGTTTCAACAGGTTTTTCATTTCTGTATCAGTCATCTAGTTTATTTCACCATTACGGGTTAAAATAACTACAGCGCCGTCCTTCGCTTTTTCGCCATACTTAGTTGTACCATTGTTTGGTGGATAAAAGCTTGACGCTCTGATACCCCGCGCACTTAGTTTATACAAAATATCCTTTGGATACTCTTTTTCATTAATCAAAACCAATGGATTGGCTCCCAAACCATCAACACCTCCTATAGCGCTTACTTTGCCTGTATCCGCTTTAACCACGTCATAAAATTTATTAAACCATTCCGGGTTTTTTATGCCGTAGTCTTTAATGTCGGTTGAAATTGCTACCCAGTCGTTTATTTTATATGTTTTGTCGCCTGTTTTTATCTCATGTATAAAATGTAACCTAACGTGGTCGCCCCATTTTATGCTATTCAGATCAGGCGCGTTAGGTTTAAAACTTAAATTGAATTTATAACCGTTTACTCTTTCAAAAACGGCGGTTTTCCATTTTCCATTTGGGTATTTGGTGATGTTGCTTATTTGACCATCGGCAAAGCGCACTTTGTTAGCTTCGTATAAAAAAGGGTAATTGGGTATTTTATCAGCCTCAACTAACCTGAATATTTCTTTACCATTCTTAATCACATAAGCGGGGGTTATAGTAACCGGCCTATCCTGACTTACACCTCCACCAAAAACTTTTATATTAACTTCATCGCCTTTGTTTAATTGGCTATTAAGCTGTTTTTCCTGTCCGTACCAACTGAGTAACAAAAACTCATTGCCACTGCTTTTTTCTTTAACCATTTTGCCTGTAAATCTGCCTTCCTTATTGGTGTAGTCGCCCAAAACGGTTACCGTTATTACCTTTCCTTGCACCGATTGAGACAAGTCCATTTTTTCTTTGCCTTCCGGCGATGCAAGATATGCTAACATCTTAGCCCTGCTTTCATCATCGGCTTTTATCTGGGCGGCAGAACGTTTTGTTTTTTGCCTGTATTTTACCGTTGTCGTGCTGTCTAACAGTTCAGCTGTAGCCCGCTTTTTAGTTTTAGCAGAATCTTCATTTTTTAGCTTGGCAAAGGCCAGGCAGCTTATCAGTACCACGGGTACCACAAGCAGGTAGATTACTTTTTTCATGCGATTGGTTGGTTTAGTAAATAACATTGTGATACGCTTTTTAAGCGGCACCATACTAAAGTTGTGGTATAGCGATCCCTGCCTGGCTACCGATAGATGAAACAGCAGTTCGGCATACTTATTTCTGTCGGTTGAGTTGCTCACGGCGCGGTCAACCTCAAATTCATGATTCTCTTCAATGGCCCGGGCGTACAGGTAAACAAATGGGTTGAACCATAAAAACACCTGCGTTATCTTTATCAATATCCTGTCGACAGAGTGGTACAGTTTAACATGCAGCATCTCGTGAGCTATTATCTGCTCTAACTCATCGGCACTCAGTTCATCAACATTCAAAAAAATATAATTAAAGAAAGAGCCGTTGGTTAATTTCTCATCTCCCTGTACAATATGTACCCCGCCTATTGTTGTACGCTGCTTATCTTTAACCCGCGTAAAAAACTTCACAACCATTAACAATAGTCTCATCAGTAGGGCTGCTACCGCTACAGCGTATATCACCTTTACCAGCGCCATCCAGTTTATTTGCACGGGCCTGGGGGTCTGATCTGTTATTACAACCTGTTGCGGTGTTTGCATTTGGTTAATATAAACCACCTGTTGTATAACCTGAGGATAGCTATCCTGCGACTGCACTGTTATGGTAAGCAATGGTATTACAAAGCAAAGCGCAAGCGTTACAATTAAGTACCACCGGTTGATGGTAAAAAATGTGTAGCGGCTAAGCAGCGCGTAATAAAACAGGTAAAATATACCCATACATGCACTCACCTGAAAAAGATAAACTACCGCGTTCATAAGCTTACTTGTTTTTGTTAATGATATCTCTGATCTTTTCTATATCCTCCTTGCTCAGCTGTTCTTCCTTTACCATGTATGATACAAGGCTCCCAACCGAATCATCAAAATAGCCTGATACCATTTTCTTAAAAAATTCTTTGCGATACTCCGCCTTGGTGATTGCCGGGAAATACTCGTAGGTTTTTCCATAGGCTTTATAATCCAGGTAGCCTTTTTTCTCTAAAAGCCGCACTACCGACGATATGGTATTATAAGGCGGCTTTGGGTCATCGGGTAAAGCGTCTATAATGTCTTTTACAAAGCAGCGTTTTAGCTTCCATATAATCTGCATTACGCGCTCTTCTGTTTTGGTTAACTCTTCCATAAATCAAACTTAAAACTTATTTTTCAGTTATGCAACTGTTTTTTACGTTGATTGTCACTTTTTGAATTTTTTATAATTTTTACATTGTTTTGAGTTATAAAACATCCTTTTTACATAGAAATTGGCCAACGTTTAATTATTTTTGCCTATTATTATGTAATAATGTCTATGGATAGCCTGAATATTATTAAAATTGGCGGAAATGTTATTGATAACTCCGAAAATCTATACCATTTTCTTAAAGATTTTAAGGATTTGCCGGGATATAAGATATTGGTACACGGTGGAGGCAAGATAGCGACACAGGTGTCAGACAGCCTGGGAATAGAATCTCGACTGGTTGACGGCAGAAGGATAACCGATGTGGAAACATTGAGGGTGGTGACCATGGTTTACGGCGGCTTGGTTAACAAAAACATAGTGGCCCAGTTGCAGCGTTTTGGCACCAATGCCATAGGTTTAACAGGCGCCGATGGCAATTTAATAAAAGCAAAAAAACGCCCTGTAAAAACCATTGACTATGGCTTTGTAGGCGATATTTACGATGGGTCTGTAAATACCGAAGGGTTAAGCAACCTGTTAAAAGCAGGCTTTACCCCTGTTTTTTGCGCCTTAACGCACGATGGTGAGGGACAGTTGCTAAATACCAATGCTGATACTATCGCGTCGGCACTGGCGGTGGCTATGGCCGGTATGTTTGATACCACCCTGATATACTGTTTTGAAAAGAAGGGTGTGCTGATGGATATAGACGATGAAGAGTCTGTTATAAGGGAAATAGACCCTGTGCGTTACGAAGAATTAAAAATAAAGCAGATCATTCACAGTGGCATGCTACCTAAACTTGACAATGCATTTACGGCGATAGCCTGCGGTGTTAAAGCGGTGGTAATTGGCCGGTCAGACGATCTGGGAAATATAACACAGAATAAACCTTTTGGTACACGATTAAGCAAAAACACATGAGTTCGCAACAACATGTTGCCATTTTGGGCAGCGGAAATATTGGTTTGTCATTAGCAAAGGGCCTTGTAAAGTCGGGCCAATGGGAACCCCAACAAATAACACTTACACGCAGAAATTTAGATTTGCTTGCAGAGTACACTGCTTTGGGGTATCAAGTTACTTCAAATAACTTAAAAGCCGCCAAACGGGCCGATATTGTTATTTTGGCTGTATTGCCGCAGCAGTTAAATAAACTGCTTGATGAGATAAAACCGGCCATTAAATCAGAAAAACAATTGTTGGTATCGGTTATATCCGGTGTAAGCTGCGAAGATATTCGCACCTACCTGGAAATGAACGTTCAGGTAGTGAGGGCCATGCCAAATACCGCCATTGCCATTGGCGACTCGATGACCTGCATTGCAACAGATACAGGCAGTACCAAAAATGTTAACCTGGTTAAATCCCTTTTTGATACCGTTGGTGTAAGCATACAAATAAATGAAGAGTTAATGACCTCGGCCACCGCGTTATGCGCCTGCGGGATAGCTTTCTTTTTACGCTCGGTACGCGCTGCTTCACAAGGCGGCACAGAAATTGGCTTCCACGCCCATGATGCACTGAAGATGGCGGCTCAAACAGCTAAAGGCGCAGCTAACCTGCTGCTGCAGTTATCATCGCATCCTGAACAGGAAATAGATAAAGTAACATCGCCTAAAGGTTGTACTATTGCAGGGCTTAACGAGATGGAACACAATGGCTTTAGCTCTGCAATGATAAAGGGTATAAAACTTTCTGCAGAAAAGGCCGGCGACCTGTATAAAAGCGATGATTAGTTATTAAGGCTTTTTATAGTAAAATGATACTTTATTAAAAAAGGTATCAGGTACAAAAGGCTTTGTTAAATAGTCGTTCATACCACAAGCGATAGCCTTGTCATAAGTTTCGGGCATAGCATCAGCTGTAAGTGCTATTATTGGCACTTTTGTATTAAATTCTCGTATTTTCTGGGTGGCTTCAAAGCCATTCATAATGGGCATCTGTAAATCCATTATGATCAAATCGAATTGTTTTTTTGCTACAATTTTAACTGCTTCTTCGCCGTTAATTGCCTCGTCTACATTTATCTGCCATCTTTTTAAAAATTTCGATGCAATAAGCAGGTTCATTTTATTATCATCAACCACAAGCACTTCCATTCCGGTCATACTCTGTATATCATTGGTTTCAATAATTTCTTCCCGCTGCGGCAACGAGGGGGCGGGTAATGCGAAGGTAATTACAAAAATAAATTGCGATCCTTTTCCGGGTTCGCTAATTAAGGAAATGTCGCTTTTATGCAAATTTACAAGGCGCTTGGTAATAGCAAGGCCCAATCCTGTACCTGTATTAGCGGGTTGATTGACAACCGGATCCTGAACAAAGGGATCAAATATTAATGATTGGTTTTCAAGAGATATACCTACCCCTGTATCAGTTACCATAAATTTAACGGTTATCTCTTCATCGCTGGCACTTAACAGCTTTAACTGCAGGCTGATTTTACCCTTTTCGGTAAATTTTATAGCATTACTTATCAGGTTATTTAATATCTGGCTTAACCGTACCTGGTCGCCCATCAAATACTCCGGAATTTCATTATCAATCGATAAGTCAAGTCGCAAATTTTTCTCGGCTGCTCTTGTGCTGAAAGCCAGCTTTGTTTTTTGGGCCAGCTGACGCAGGTCAAACTTCAGCTGATTAAGCTCAAGTTTACCGGCTTCAATTTTATTATAATCTAAAATATCGTTAATGATGGCCAACAAATTTTCGCCCGAAAATTTCAGGATGTTAAGGTATTCTAATTGCTCAGGGTTAGGGCTATCACTTAACAGCAAATTAGTAGTGCCTATCACAGCATTCATTGGTGTGCGTATCTCGTGGCTCATTGTAGACAGAAACTCAGACTTGAACTTCGATGATCGCTCTGCTATTTCCTTAGCCGATATTAGCTCTTGTGTTGCGCGTTGCTGTTCTGTTATATCCTCGCCAATGCCGGTTATTTCATCTATATCGCCATTCTCATCCCGGGTCATGGTGTTTTGCCAGCTTATTATTCGCTCGCTGCCATCCCGGCAAATTATTGCGTTGATATATTGATTGGGTAAGGCATCCCCTGCAATCATGCCATTTACGTGTTGGCGTATTTTGCCAGGAATAAAATCTTCAAACCAATTCATTCGCAAAAGTTCGTCTTGTTCGTATCCAAGCAGGTTGGCGAGGTAGTGATTGCAAAAAATTATATTGCCCGACCGGTCTACTGTTATGGCCGCCAGCTTCACGGTTTCTAAAATACGCTTGTACTTATTCTCTGTTCTTTTATAGTCAAGTTCGGCTTGTTTTTGGCCGGTTATATCCTGTAGCGTTCCTATTATTTTATACACCTCTCCTTTGTCATTTCGCAATATTTTTCCAATAATTATGCTTATGTATTTAACCCGTTTTTGCGGTGTGGCTATTCTGAAAACGCATGTATGGCCCGAAACAGATATTCCTTTTTTACATAAATCACGAATAATCGTCTTATCGCTTTCGTGGCTATTTTTTAATAACAGCTTAAAAGGTGCCATTTCCATAAGCCGCTGTGGGTCAACCTCAAAAATATTAAGCAATTCATCAGAGTAAGTTAATTTACTTGACAAGGGGCGCCAGGTCCAATTGCCAATTTTAGCTATGGTTTGTGCCTCAATTAATTCTGCACGGCCTCTTTTTATCGCTTTTTCTGATAGTTTTATATCGCTTATATCCTGTATAATGCCGAATATTCTTTGTAAGCCCCCGGCATCGTTAAATATTTTATCGCCAATAACTATTTTAATATACTTAAGTACACCTGCGGGTGTTACTAAACGGTGTTCGTGCTGTTTAACCTTTGTAAGGTGAACCGTTGTTAGGAAATTGTGGCAGGCTTCGTAGTCATCCGGGTGAACCAGGCTCATATAATATTCAAACGTTTCAATTCCACCCGGCACAGTTTCGGTATCCAGAATAGTTAAAAGGCTGTCTGATAACTGAACATCTTGCTTATCATCATCATATAGCCAGTTCCCTATTTTGGCAACGTGCTGTGCCTCTAATAACAGCAGTTCTTTTTCTTTTAAAGCATTCTCGTATTTTTTTTGTTCAGATATATCAGATACCGAGGCTGATATGCGTTGAAGGTAATTGCCCTCCTCGTCAAATACCGGTGTAACTTTTGCCAACAACCAGGCGCCGGTTCCGTAGTCTGATATATATTGCAGCGAAGTTGGCCGCCTATGTGTTATTACATAATCAAGCGCTTTATTAAATTTAAGCGCTTTTTCATCGCCAAGTACCTCTTCCAGCTTTTTGCCAAGGCATGTGCGCGGGTCAGCAACTCTTTCAACCTGTTCATTGAACCACACGTTCAGGCAGATCTTATCTTCATTAAATTCAAATATAACGTCGTTGAGCGAATTCAAGAGCGCATTGAGGTTGCCGCTTGTTGTAAGTTGATTTGAAAATTTTTTGTCGGCCTTTTTAAGCAACTGTCTTACCAGCATTATCGCCACCGCGCCTAAGCTAATAATACCAATAAAAGCAAGTAAAGGGTAAAGGCTTAAATTCATTTAAAGGGCTAAAACGTTTGCGCTTAATTACACGTTGAAGGTAGTAATTAATATCAAATTAACCATGGCATATCGTGGTGGTAATCAAGTACAAAAAATAACGTTTTCGGGACAAGTTTTTTACAATTGGCGGAGGTGTTAGTGTCTTTTTTACGCTTTGATTTTATATATTTGTTGCTTATTTAATATTCTTTCTATGTCTGGCAAAGCACAACTACAACTTGGTGATAAAACGTACGACCTCCCGATTATAGAGGGTTCGGAAGGTGAGAAGGCTATCGATATTTCGAAATTAAGAGATCTTAGCGGATATGTAACTCTTGACATAGGTTACAAAAACACCGGGGCGACAAAAAGTGCAATTACCTTTTTAGATGGAGAGCTTGGAATACTTAAATACAGAGGTTATCCGATTGAGCAGTTGGCCGAAAAATCAACTTTTATAGAAGTTGCCTATCTATTAATATACGGAAACCTGCCCACTGCCGAACAATTAAAAGCATTTCAGCATGAGTTAACCCATCATACTTTGTTGCACGAGGATATGAAGAAATTTTTTGATGGCTTCCCGTCAAAATCTCATCCAATGGGGCAGCTATCATCGTTGGTGGGTGCACTATCGGCTTTTTATCCGGAATCGCTTAAACCCAATCAAACACCGGCAGAGCAAAACCAAAGCATTATTAAAATGCTGGCTAAAATGGCTACTTTGGTATCATGGATCTACAAAAAAACATTGGGTCACCCTGTTATTTACCCGCAAAACAAATTTGATTACGTTACCAATTTTCTGAACATGACCTTTGGTCAGCGTACAGAGGATGTGGAAATAGATCCGGTAGTAGTGAGCGCAATGAACACCCTGCTTATTCTGCATGCAGACCACGAGCAAAACTGCTCTACCTCTACTGTGCGTATAGTAGGTTCTTCCGAATCAAATATTTACGCTTCTGTTTCAGCAGGTATATCTGCTTTATGGGGCCCGCTGCATGGCGGTGCTAACCAGGCAGTTATAGAAATGCTGGAACAGATAAAAGAAGACGGCGGCGACACCGACAAATGGATAGCCAAAGCAAAAGATAAAAATGATCCGTTCCGTTTAATGGGATTTGGCCACAGGGTTTATAAAAACTTTGATCCACGCGCCAAGATCATTAAAAAGGCCTGCGATGATATATTGGAGAAATTAGGTATTAATGATGAGGTGCTTGAAATTGCTAAACGTTTAGAAGAAGTAGCGTTAAAAGATCCTTACTTTGTTGAGCGTAAATTATACCCCAACGTCGATTTTTACTCGGGCATCATTTACCGCGCTTTAGGTTTCCCAACGGATATGTTTACCGTATTGTTCGCGCTTGGTCGTTTGCCGGGATGGATTGCACAATGGAAAGAAATGAAAGAAAACAAAGAGCCTATCGGCCGTCCGCGTCAGATCTATACAGGTCCGGTTAACCGCGATTATTTGGAGTTGGAGAAACGGTAGATCCAAATTATATAAAAAAGAAGGCCCGCATAACGAACTTGCGGGCCTTCTTTTTTTCAGGTTAACTTACTTCGCCAAAAAATCATTAATGATTTGAAATTCCTTTTCCGGTTCCTCTACCTGCGGGTTATGCCCCGACTTCTCAAACATTACAAACTGCGCCTGCGGGCAGTACTCCTTGTACTTAACCGCCATCCAGGGTACTGCTACTCTATCGTAACGGCCGGTTACAATCAGTATTGGCATTTTCAGATCTTTTAATTGCTTGCGGTAGTCAAATGTGCCAATATCATTACCTACAATAAAATCCCCGTCTTTGCCTACCATCTGGTAATACAATTTACTGTTAAAGGCATTAGGATAAGGCTTTTGCCCCCTCGCCCCAAACTTATCAGGATTATAAGCGTACATAAAACCGTAAGGCACTTTCCCATAGATTTCCTGGTGCTCCTTGTCGCTTGACACTGCGCCCTTCTCGCGGATCTTCATCAGTGCGTCCCAAACTTCGGGATAACCTGTCCTTATTTCGTGGTTAGAGTTATCATCGTTTTCCTGCCACATAATAAAGCTGTGAAAGGTATCAGCCAAAATTAAATGACTTACGTTTTGCGGATATTTTATAGCGTAACCCTGCGCCACCACTCCACCGTACGAGTGCCCAAGCACAGATATCTTATCCAGCTTTAGGGCTTTACGCAAGCCTTCAATATCTTCCACATCACGGGCTATGGTGTATTCAGTAACGATTTTAGCTGTGTCGGACTTGCCCCGGCCAAAGCCGTCAAAATATATTAATTGATGATGCTTTTCGGCCAGCGGATCAAAACTTCGTAAACCGGGGTGCGCACCGCCGGGTCCGCCGGAGATAAAAACTATCGGATCACCCTCTCCTACCGTAACCACCCATAGTTTAGCACCGTTAACGCTGATGTATTTACCATCGGTCCAGCTGTCAACAGTTTTAACCTGCGCCTGCACGGTCGCGCTCAATATAATCGTCAATAAAAACAGTATCAGGTTTTTCATGTTCTTCATTTAAACCGCAATATAAAACTATTGCACATTTTTAATTAATACGTTCAGCCCTTTATTACAAGCAAATAACTAAGTTTATTGCAAATGCCGTACATGGATAAAAACAACAACCCAAAACCCCGTGTAGTTATTATTGGAGCCGGCTTTGCCGGCATACAACTCGCTAAAAAATTAAAAAACGCACCGGTTGAGATACTGATGCTGGATAAACACAATTATCACACTTTTCAGCCTTTATTGTACCAGGTAGCGGTGGGCGCGTTACCGGCTGATTCCATAGCATTCCCTATCCGCAGAATATTTACGTATCAGAATAATTTTAATTTCAACCTGGCTAACGTTAAACAAATTAACCCCGAAAGCAACACGGTTACTACCAGCATAGGCGATATCCACTATGATTACTTGGTGATAGCTACCGGATCAAACACTAATTTTTTGGGTAACGATCAGATAGCCAGGTTTGCCATGCCCATGAAAAACGTACCTGAGGCCTTGAACATAAGGGTATTGGTACTACAAAATCTGGAGAAAGCTTTGATCACCAGCGATATGGTAGAGCGGGAAGCATTAATGACCTTTGTAGTGGTTGGCGGCGGGCCTACAGGGGTTGAACTATCAGGAGCGCTCGCCGAAATGCGTCGCCTGATATTGAACAAAGACTACAGGTACCTGAAAGAACAGCACATGAGTGTATACCTGATAGAGAGTAAAGAGCGACTGCTGGCTGCTATGTCAGAAAAAGCATCGCGCGTGGCTAAAGAATATTTACAAGGCGACAAGGTTACCGTTTATAATGGTGTTCGGGTACAAAGTTATGACGGACTGGAGTTAACCATTAATAACGGGCAGATAATAAAAACGCATAATGTTTTTTGGGCGGCGGGGGTTAAAGGCGAGGTGCCCGAAGGTTTAGCCGGTGCAACTGTACTGCGTGGAACGCGCATACAAACCGACGAGATCAACCGTGTACTTGGCTATCAGAATATTTTTGCCATAGGCGATGTTTCTGCGCTTGTAAATGAAGAGTTTCCGAATGGCCATCCCGGCGTAGCGCCGGTTGCCATACAACAGGGTGCCTGGCTTGCTAAAAACCTACAGCATTTGCTTAAAGGGGAAGCTACTGAACCATTCAAATATCGCGACAAGGGCACTTTAGCTACAGTTGGCCGTAATAAGGCATTAGCCGATATTGGCAAGTTGCATTTAACTGGTTTTGTAGCCTGGCTTTTATGGGGATTTGTTCATATCATGTCACTGGCGGGCTTCTCAAACAAGGCTGCGGTTTTTATAGAATGGGTAATTAACTACATTACTAAAAACAGTGATAACAGGCTTATTCTGCGCCCTTTTAATACACAAACGCGTACCGTTGACCCTGAACAATAATTTGGATACATGGATCTTTTTATATTAATAACATTTCTTGTTATTGTAAGTGCCTTTTTTTCGTACATAAACGCCCGGTTTGTTAAGTTGCCAGGTACCATCGGCGTTGTTAGTATTGCTATAATCGGATCCATAATCACTATCATTATTAACAACGTATATCCAAATTCCGTGCGGTACCTAACCATGCTGGCGCGCAATATTGATTTTTCGGAAACTGTACTGGATATAATGTTGGGCTTTCTGCTTTTTTCAGGAGCATTTACGCTGAATACAAAGCGATTAAAAAAGGAAATGCGCCCGGTTTTTCTTTTAAGCACCATCGGGGTTATTCTATCATGCGGCATATTCGGACTGCTTTTTTATGGTATCACGCGCTTGTTTGATTTTGACATACCCCTGCTTTATTGTTTTCTGTTTGGGGCGCTCATCTCTCCTACTGATCCGGTTGCTGTAAGTGCCATTGTAAGAAACTCAAAACTGCCCGCTAAGCTGGAAACCATAATTTCAGGCGAATCATTATTTAACGATGGCATTGGTTTGGTTTTGTTTATAACCCTGTTGCAAATAACGCGCACAGGCACAGATAATATCGACTTTGGTCAGGCGGCCTTTCTTTTTATCAAATCGGTGTTCGGCGGAATATTCCTTGGGTTGGCTATGGGTTTTATAGCTTTTAGGTTGATGAAATCCATTAACGACTTTCAGACAATAGTATTGGTATCGCTGGCATTGGTAATGAGTATTTCGGTTTCAGCGGCCTACCTGGAGTTTTCTATCCCCTTAGCGGTGGTTTCGGCGGGTTTGTTTGCCGGTACCCGGTCTATCAATGTAGATAGCAGCGAACGTTCGCATCAATCGCTTGAGAAATTTTGGGAGCTGATAGACGAAATGCTGAACACCATTTTATTTGTAATGATAGGTTTGCAGATGCTTAACCTGCCTTTTTTAAATAAGTATTGGCTGGCCGGCGGAATAGGCATAGCGGTTATTTTAATTGCCCGATGGTTGAGTATAGCGCTGCCTTTAACATTCTTAAGGCGCACGCTCGATGTAAGTTATAAAAGCATTAATATACTTACCTGGGCCGGATTGCGGGGCGGCATATCAATAGCGCTGGCTTTAGCACTACCCAACGGGCCTTATAAACATACCATACTGGCGGGCGCTTATTTTATAGTGATATTTTCTGTAATTGTGCAGGGATTAACATTGAACAGATTGATCAATGCTTCGGTGAAGTCGGAATCATAACTCTATTATTTCATATAGTTGGCTATATCTTTTGCCGCAGTATCCGGACTGTTGCTTAGCTCATTTATAATATTTTCGCGTTCCTTTTCGCTCCGGTTCTGACTTATCTTCTTTTTTCCTTGCAGATCATCAACCACAATTTCAAAACCTGTAATACCTTTCATCATATTCAGTTTGTACTCGTCGGGCAAGGCTTGCCATTGCTGCATATAAGCCGCTTCGTAAAAATTAATGGTTTGCGCCAACAACGCAGCTTTCTTTTCCGGGCTTTCCATCAGCGTAGCGTTACCATAAGCATGTACGGCGATGTAATTCCAGGTAGGAACATTCTTTTTATGCTCATAATGCTTTGGCGATATATAAGCGTGAGGCTCGGCAAATATCACCAAAGCTTTGCCATTCAACAATTCATCGGCCTGCGGGTTGGCTTTCGCCAGATGCGAGATCAATACAACCTTGCCATCCCGCTGCTCTACCACAAACGGCAAATGCGTTGCTGATGGCGCGCCTTCAGCCACTGTAACCAGGGTAGCAAAGCTATACCGCCGCATGAAGTTGATGGCTTCCTGCTGGTCGGGCATTAGGTTTATTTTGGGGATGTACATATTTTGAGAATCAAGAGGTAAGATTCAAGAATTAAGATTAGTAAATTTGCCTTCTATGTTTGTAAGGACAACAGTATCTTAAAGACTCTCCAACATTTTCTTTAAAACCGCCTGCGCTGCCCACTCGCGGTTGCCGGCTTCGTGAACTACGACTGAGTGCGGTCCGTCTAATATCTCATCAGACAGCTCCAGATTACGTCTTACGGGCAAGCAATGCATCACCTTGGCATTGTTGGTGTTTTTCAACTTCTCGTTTGTCAGCATCCAATCTTCATTTCCCGGTAAGACCTGACCATAAGGCTCATAAGCCGACCAGTTTTTTACGTAAATGAAATCCGCGTCTGCCAAAGCAGCTTCCTGATCGTGAGTAATGGTAGCACCATTGGTAAAATCGGTGTTCAGCTCATACCCCGCCGGATGAGCGATTGTAAAATCAACTTCGGCCTTGCACATCCACTCCGCAAAAGAGTTCGGCACAGCCTGCGGCAGCGCCTTAATATGAGGTGCCCAGGTAAGTACAACTTTAGGGCGCGGTCGGGTTTTCAGTTCGGTTATAGTGACCAGATCCGCTAAACTTTGCAGCGGGTGACGCGTAGCCGATTCTAAACTCACTACAGGCACCCCACAAAACTCAACAAACTTGTTAAATACAGTTTCGGTATAATCCTCTTCCCTATCCTTTAAACCGGGAAATGAACGTACACCAATAATGTCTACATACTGCCCCAAGACAGCAGCCGCCTCGCGGATGTGCTCAACTGTGGTACCGTTCATTATCGCGCCGTCACGAAGCTCTAAGGCCCATCCTTCCTTGTCTATATTCAGCACCATAGCATTCATACCTAAATTGGTAGCGGCCTTCTGAGTGCTCATTCGCGTACGCAGGCTTGGGTTTAAAAAAACCAGTCCGATGGTTTTGTTCTTGCCCAAATGCTGGTGCGCAAAGGGATTTTTCTTTAGTGCCAAAGCATCGGCCACCAGAGCGTTAATGTCGGTTACGTCGTGTACGGATGTAAAAAGTTTCATATCTTACTATATACCTTATATGTCATTTCGAGCGATAGCGAGAAGTCTATACACAGATATAGCGCGCTCCGTTCGGGATGACAGTTTAATTATTCAATACTTTATCAAACGCCTCCAAAAACTGATCGGCGTGTGCTTTGGTTAAATTTAATGCGGGCAGCAGCCTTATCACATTCGGTTTGGCTTCGCCGGTAAATATGTGGTGCTTAAACAGCAGGTCCTTTTTAGCGTGGGCAAATTCGGCAGGCAGATCTATGCCTATCATTAAACCGCGACCCCGTACTTCGTTTACCTGTTTAAACTTTCTTAACTCTTCTATCAAATAACTACCGCATTCGGCAGCATTTTGTATCAGGTTATCTTCTTCCATCACTTCCAATACAGCCAATGCAGCTGCACAGGCCAAATGGTTGCCACCGAAAGTAGTGCCCAACATTCCATAAGCGGGTTTTATTTTTGGCGATATGCTGATAGCCCCTATGGGGAAGCCATTGCCTATGCCTTTCGCCATGGTATAAATATCGGCATCAACTCCGGCATAATCATGCGAATAAAACTTGCCTGAACGGCCGTAACCGCATTGGATCGAATCGGCTATAAAAACTGCGTTATGCTCATCACACAGCGAGCGAATCTTTTGCAAAAAGCTTTCAGGTGCTACCTGGATACCGCCTACGCCTTGTATGCCTTCAACTATTACGGATGATATCTCGTTATTTGCAAAGGCCTGTTCTAAAGCCGCTTCATCCTTCCAAGGTACGCGCACTACATTATCGCTCTCATTAACCGGCGGAACGATCTTTGGGTTATCTGTAACAGCGACTGCCAAAGAAGTACGCCCGTGAAATGCGCCTGTAAAGGCTATGACTTTCTTTTTGCCGTTGTAGAATGATGCCAGTTTCATGGCATTCTCGTTGGCTTCGGCTCCTGAGTTGCATAAAAATAGTTGATAATCCTCCCTGCCCGAAACCTGGCCCAACTTCTCTGCCAGTTGCTTTTGGATCGGGATCTCAATTGAGTTAGAATAAAAACCAATTTTGTGGAGTTGGTCTTCCAACCGTTTTACGTAATGGGGATGTGTGTGCCCAATGGAAATAACGGCATGACCGCCATACAGGTCAAGATATTCCTGGCCTTTATCATCATAAACAAGGCTACCTACGCCCTGCGTAATGTTTATATTATTTATTGGATATACATCAAAAAGTTTCATTGTTAGCTATTTAAATTAAATACTTGATTTATACGATTTACTATTCGGCTCGAGGCTTAAAAGCCTGTTGCCTTTAATCGTAATCCGGCGCGTTCACCCAGTCCAAACAGCAGGTTCATATTTTGAACCGCCTGGCCCGACGCGCCTTTAAGTAAATTGTCTAAAATGCTTATTATAAATAACTTATTACCGTGTTTTTTAACTTGTAAGAATACTTTATTGGTGTTAACCACTTGTTTTAAGTCGATATTTCTGCTGGTGACATGTGTAAACGGATGCTCCGCGTAAAAATCATGATAAAGCTTTAGCGCTTCGTCTTCATCCAATTCACTATCCAAATGAATAGCCGCAAAAATTCCGCGCGTAAAATCGCCCCTATAAGGGATAAAATTTAGCGTTTGCCCAAAATCAGGCTGTAATTGGTTAAGTGATTGGCCGATCTCATTCAAATGCTGATGACCAAATGCCTTATAAACCGAAAGGTTATCATTACGCCATGTAAAATGCGAGGTAGTCGAAAGGCTTTGTCCTGCACCTGTTGAACCCGTGGTTGCAGAGATATGTACCTCACTGTTCAATAAACCTTTTGACGCCAAAGGCAACAATCCTAACTGTAGTGTAGTTGCAAAGCAGCCAGGATTAGCAATATTTTGTGCTGATATAATTGATTCCCGGTTCAACTCGGGCAAGCCATAAACAAACTTTTTGCTGCCGATTGTTGAGGTTTCTTTTAACCTAAAATCCTGACTTAAGTCGATGATCTTAACTGTATCCGGAATTTCATTTGCCTCTAAAAACTTACGTGCATCGCCATGGCCAACGCATAAAAACAACACGTCAATATCAGTGGAAAGTGTATCTGTAAAGCGGATATCGGTATCGCCGAAAAGATCAGTGTGCACAACGTACACGTGGTTGCCCGCATTGCTGTTACTATGCACAAAGGCAATCTCCACGTCGGGGTGGTTGATCAATATCCGCAGCATTTCGCCGCCGGTATAACCTGCTCCTCCTACAATTCCTGCTTTAATTTTTTTCATCTTCTGTTTATTAACCAACACTCTTGCGGTAAACTATAAATTCAGTATCCGGTTCATGTTGCATAAATCCAACTGACTCGTATAAACTTTGAGCCGTATAATTATCCGTTTGCGTTTCCAATTGTACAAACCTGGCGTTAGTAGCTTTGGCAAAATCCATCGCGGCTTGTATTAAGGCACTCGCAATACCCTTTTTCCTGCGAGCTTCCTCAACATACAGGTCATTCAATATCCAATTCTTTACTGCCCGCATAGACGAGTACTTTGGATAAAGCTGTGTAAACCCTACCGGTTGCCCATCCAGCAACGCAACATAAATAACTGACTCATTGTTGCTTAACCTATCACTTATGAAGTTTTTAGCTAAGGCAATATCCGAGGGCTGCTTGTAAAATACTCTATATTTGTCAAACAGTTCAAATACCAATCCTGCTTCAACTGCGTCTATCCGTTTAACAATTAACCCTGTCATTTTTTGCTGATGGATAACTGTATAAAACAAACTCCAGATCGGTTTGCTGCTTATTCGCAATAAAGTGCTGTTGCCCGGGCAATATTTCTATGCCTTGCTGTTCTCTTAGTTCCTGCTCTTCTCCATCAACATTAAATAGCGCCCTGCCTTTTAAAATAAAGAAGAGCTGCCTGGCTTGCTCATGGTAATGCGGTTGCTCAGCGGTATCAGGGGGCATAAGTTCCTGTTTTACAGATAATGCTTCGGTATCAACAAAGGTCCACCCGTGGCAATCATCGCCCCAAGTATAATGCTCTAAACATTCGCCCTTTGAAAATACAGTGTTCATTATTGCGCGCCGTTAACTTTGTGGTAGATCATTACCTGGTTGCCAAATATCTTTGAGAAACCTTTAACGTCCTCACCGCTCCATGCGTTATTCATTTCGCCATAGCTGCCAAATTTATTCGACATCAGATCATGTTCAGATTCTATACCAACTATTTGGAAACGATATGGCTGCAACTGCACAAATACTTTACCTGTAACCTGTTTCTGCGTATCGGTTAAAAACGCTTCCATGTTGCGCATAATCGGGTCGTGAAACTGACCTTCGTGCAACCAGTTGCCGTAGAACATAGAAAGCTGATCCTTCCAGGTTAACTGCCATTTGGTTAGTGTATGTTTCTCCAATGTGTGGTGCGCTTTGATGATGATCATTGGCGCCGCAGCTTCAAAACCAACGCGACCCTTAATACCAATAATGGTATCGCCCACGTGTATATCCCTGCCTAAGCCATATGGGCCCGCTATAGCTTGTAACTCTTGTATCACTTTGGTTGGATGATCATATTTAACACCATTCAACCCAACAAGTTCACCCTTCTCAAATTCCAGCTCAACGTTTTTGGTTTCTGACTCAGTAACCTGCGTAGGCCATGCATCTTCAGGCATGCCCAGATTAGACGTAAGGGTTTCCTTACCTCCCACTGATGTACCCCAGATGCCTTTGTTAATGGAATACTTGGCTTTTTCGAAGTTCATCTCTACACCGTGCTTCTTCAGATATTCGATTTCAGCTTCGCGGCTCAGTTTAAGATCGCGGATCGGAGTGATGATCCCTACCTCAGGAATCAGGATATTGAAGATCATATCAAACCTAACCTGGTCGTTGCCTGCGCCGGTGCTGCCGTGCGCAACAAATTCGGCACCTATTTCTTTTGCATAATTAGCAATAGCAGTAGCCTGGCTAACCCGCTCGGCACTAACCGATAATGGATAAGTGTTGTTTTTTAGCACGTTACCATAAATTAAGTAACGAACGCAAGTGTTATAAAAATTCTCAGTTTCGTCAACCACATGGTGCGAGGTAACGCCCATTTCATAAGCGCGTTTCTCTACGGTTTTCAGTTCTTCATCGCTGAAACCTCCGGTGTTTACAATTACCGAATGCACTTCATAACCCAGATCGCGGGTTAAATAAATGCAACAAAACGAGGTATCTAAACCTCCGCTATAAGCCAATACTACTTTTTTCTTCATTTTTTTTTAGCTGAAAGCGGAAAGACTAAAGCAGAAAGCTTTGCCTATCCACGTTTTTATTTTCTAAGTGCTTTTAACAAGCCAATTAACATGGCTTTTACTTCATTAATTTGTTGATTAACTATTGTATATAACTCGTCATTTAAATAGCCAAGGTCTTTACTTAATAAGCAAGAGTACTCTAATTCATGTACCGATCCTAAAGCGATGTCCAAAAAATGCGCAAAATCTTTCTCAGTATATCTTCCGCTACCTTCAACTATGTTAAGAGGAACTGAATACACAGCCCGCTTAGTTTGGCTTTGTAAATCAAACTGTTCGCTCGTGGGAAACTTAGACAGTACGTTTTTATACACAAACAATGTTAGCTCATGCGATTTTTTCCATACTTCTAATTTCCTATAATCTCTCATTTTGAGCTTAAAGCAGAAAGATTAAAGCTAAAAGCTTCTTTTCCAATTTTTTCCTTTTATTTTTTCTATAGTGTTTCTATTTCAGTAAGCGTTTTACACCCGCATTAAAGCTTTCTGCTTTAGTCTTTTAGCTTTCAGCTTATTTAAGGCTCTCGTCTAAGCTTTGTCCAAAGCTTTTAATGGCGCTTTCAATTCTCTTGAATAAGTTAGCCTTATGCGTTATCTTCTGCAGTTTATCCTCGGTCTGTTTGTGTTTTTCGGCGGGATCAAACAGCATGGCGGTACACATGCAGTTTTTACGTTCCTTGCTGGTCAATATATCATAATTAACGCAGCTTCGGCAGCCTTTCCAAAACTCTTCGTCCTGGGTAAGCTCAGAATAGGTTACCGGTTCGTAACCCAACTCAGAGTTGATCTTCATTACTGCCAGTCCGGTGGTTAACCCAAACAATTTAGCTTCAGGGTATTTAGTGCGCGAAAGTTCGAATATTTTATGTTTGATGGCCTTGGCTAAACCGGCCTTTCTAAAAGGCGGCGAAACAATTAAACCCGAGTTAGCCACAAAATCGCCATGGCTCCAGGTTTCAATATAGCAAAAGCCGGCCCATGTACCGTCTTTATGCAGTGCAATAACAGCCTTGCCTTCCAGCATTTTATTAGCTACATATTCAGGCGAGCGTTGTGCAATACCCGTGCCCCGAGCCTTAGCCGACTCGGCCATCTCGTCGCATATAACCACTGCATAGTCTACATGCTGTGCTGATGCTACCTGTATATCAAAATCTTGTATGGTCATTGTAGATAGAAAAAATTACTGTTAACATTTGGCTGTAAGGCCTTGTTATTAAAGTGTTTTTTAACAGAGAAGTTTAATTGAAACTCCGGTTTTTTTTTGTCAGGCAATAACAACCTGCAATTAAACTCTGGGGATATAGAGCCTTCGTCGTGATGGAGTAAATAAAACAGTTGAAACCAAAGCAGCGGCAAACGGAACTTTTATTGCTCTCGTAGCGGGCTTATTTAAGCTTTGAAGGTTCATTATTATAGTTATTTGCTTTATTTAAAATTTGATGCAAAAGTTTGCATTATTTTTTATTTATGCAAGTTAAAGTTGATTTAGTTGAATGGTTGAGTAGTTGATTAGGTTAATATTACAACGCACTGATAAACAACGATAAAAAGTACAACCATTCACCCAATCAACCATATCAACCATTAACCTTGCTTCGCAACAATATCATCAACTATCATTTCGGCATGAACGCGCGAGTTTTCTATAAACCAAATGTGCGTGTTTAACCCACCGCAAACTACACCGGCTAAGTATAAGCCCGGTAAATGGGTTTCCATTGTTTCGGGGTTATAGGTAGGGATCAGCAGGTCATTATCCATTTTAAGTCCCCAATTTTTTAATTGAGAAAAATTTGGCTGATAGCCGGTCATAGCTAATACAAAGTCGTTTTTTATAGTAATCGGCCCTTCGGGGGTTTCGATATCAACCTCGTCAGCGCGAATTTCTTTTAGCGCCGAATTAAAGTAGGCTTTGATAGTCCCCTCCTCTATTCTGTTGATCACATCGGGTCTAACCCAATATTTGACCCGCGGACCGATCTCCGCGCCTCGCACAACCAATGTAACCTCAGCGCCTTTTCTAAAGGTCTCCAGCGCAACATCAATTGCCGAATTGCTTGCACCTACTACAACCACCTTTTGCATGGCAAAATAGTGTGGGTCTGTAAAATAATGTTTAACCTTTGGTAGTTCCTCACCGGGTATGTTTAGATTAACACATACATCATAAAAACCCGTGGCAATAATTACATTTTTTACATCGTATTTTGCCTTTGTTGTAGTAACAGAGTAACCTGCGTCCAGGTGCGTTACTTCAATTACTTCTTCAAACAGTTTTACCGGCAACGAATTAGCCAAAGTTATTCTTCTATAATACTCCAACGCTTCGGCACGATTGGGTTTAGCATGGAGCGTTGTAAATGGTATATTGTCTATCTCCAGCCGCTCAGAGGTTGAGAAGAAAGTAGTTGTAACAGGGTAATTATATATAGAATTGGTAAGACAGCCTTTTTCGACGATCAGAAAACTTAAACCTGCCTTTTGAGCTTTCAGCCCGCAGGCAATTCCTATAGGCCCGCCACCAATAATAAGAATATCCAGCATTTAATATATTTTTTGCTAAGATAAGGGTTATGGAGAGTTTTGAATTATGAATATCGAATTCTGAATTTCGAATGATGAAGAATAGGAGAATTTTAGGCACAAAAAATGGGTAAGCTACTTTTATCGCGCCGCTCAACTCTCTACCCTTGCTGCGTTCCCACCCTGGGGGAGTTCAAGAGGAGCTGGCCGTAAAAGACTTACCCACCGCAAATATAGAAAAACCTTTGCTTCCCGGTTAACAAAATGTTAAAACAAACCAAACTTGCTGTGCTACAGTTAAATGAAATTTATATATAGCTTTATGCCCTTCATTCCATAAGATAGTGGTCATTAAAACCATTTATTATATTGCTTGTTAATTTTGATGTTATTGCAAATAAAAATATTATGATTATGAAAAACACATTAAACACCAGAACCTTCCGATCCTTATCACTAATATTCAGCGTTGCATTATTGATCACTGTTTTCTCTGCCTGTAAAAAAAATGAAGAAAATGATAATATGCTTGTGGCAGCCGTAGCTGTAACCAACGCAGCATCAACATCACAGGACGTTTATTTTGACAACCAGAAAGCCAATTCATCAGCAATGACCCATGGACAAACCATTGGCTATATTAGTGTTTCGGGCAGCCCAACAATAAGCTTTAAAACATCAGGAACTGCGGATGTGAACGGTACTACGGCGACAAGTTTTATGCCGGGAAAGTATTATAACGTATTTTATGCTGACGATAAAAGCGTAACTGTTTATGAAAACGACCGCACCACTCCATCTTCCGGCAAGGCGCGTATTCGCTTTATTAACCTTAGCGCAGGTGTGGGCTCCAGTGCAGATTTTGCTATCGCCGGCGGAGCTAAGATCGTTTCGGGGCTTACTTATAAAGCAGCTTCTGCTTATCAGGATGTAGACGCTGCAAGCAGTTATTCTCTTTACACCGGCGGATCAGCATCTGTTTTACTTAGTTTACCTATAACCCTCTCATCGGGTGGCATTTATACCCTGTACATAACCGGTACTACAACCGCAACAGTGGGTTTTAAACTGATAGGCGAAAATTAATCAATATAATTTTGCATAAACAGAAAGCCCGCTTATGGCGGGTTTTTCTGTTTATTATATTTGACAAATGAAAATTATTGGAATTGCCGTATTATTTATACTGATTATTATGTTCGTCAGAACAATGAAGCGTTAATTAAGAGACAATTGCGGCAGGCTTACTTCAAACGTTGCACCCTCGCCAGGTTTTGAAATAATATTCATGGTACCATTTAAGCTGCTTATAAGGTGTTTTACCAATGCTAATCCAAATCCATAACCTTGTTCACCATCTGTACCATCGGTTGACGAAGCTGTCCCACCAACTATTTTCTCTATAGCCTGCTCAGACATCCCTACTCCACTATCGCTTACCTTCATTTGTAATAATACAGGTGTTTCTTTTTCTGCTTTGAGGTTTAACGAAACGCGTACCTGTCCACCCTCGGGTGTAAACTTCATTGAGTTTGATATAAGGTTACCTATTATTTGAAGTAACTTATTTCTGGAGAAAGGCACAGTCGCCGTTTCAGGAGATATAAAGACAGTAAATGTTATGTTTTTATTGCGCGCCTGCGGCTGGTAAAGTTTTTCTAATTTGTCCTTAAGCAATATCAAATTAAAATCATCCCTCTTTGGCGCTTGCTTTTCTTCCGCTGTTAATATTTCGTCGGCAAGCTCCAATATAGACCTACCACTTTTTTGTATCAAATTAATAAATTCAAGCACCTCCTCTATTTTGTTGGTGTGGCCCTGTTCGCTTATTATTTGCGCGAGCCCAATAATACCCCCCAAAGGTCCACGTATGTCATGGGCTACTTTTTTCTTGGTCTCATCGGCATATTTTAATTGCCCTTTCAGATCATTAATTACCTTAAGCGCCTTTAAGCGATTAACTATCTCATTGGCTACTATCTTAAGTAACTCGGTCTTTTCAGGCGAGATACTTTTGATTTCCTTATCAAGAACGCATAATGCGCCTACGTTATGACCGTCGGATGTGGTTAAAGGTAATCCATAATAATACCGAAGATTAGGGTCATCAGTAACGTAAAACTTATCTTTAAAACGATCATCGGCAGACAGGTCTGCTACTTCAAAGGGCTGGTGGTTCATTATTGTATATTGGCACACGGAATCCTCTCTGGGCATCTGATCCAGCGCCAACCCATGGTTCGATATACTCCACTGTGTAAATGAGTCGATAAGATTTACCAAAGAAATTTTTGTACCGGCCACGTTGGCCGCCAGTTTTGCAAGGTCTTTAAAATTGTCTTCCAGACCAGCGTAATCCAGATCATATTCTGAAAGATCAATTATTCGTTCAAATTCGTTTTTCGGAATAGGTGTGTTCGGCATATATCACAAAGTTTGGTTCTCTATTTACGTCTTTTAGCAGTAAACGGTTTCATTTGGCAAGGCAAATAACTTGCCAAATGCTATTTTGGATAATTTTTTACGAACCAATTAAGCGCGGCATTAAGCCTGTTTGCGCGATAAGCCAAAACAACCTCGGTTTTAACAGGGATGTTAAGCAACGGGATAAAATGAAGGTTAATATTTTTATTTTTTACCGACAAAGGCAATATTGAAATACCCAGTCCTGCTTCTACTAATTGTAAAATAGAGTGCACGTTATTAGCCTCATGAATTATATTGGGAGTGAAGCCCAATCTATTACAGATTTCCAACAGGCTGTCGTGATAATAAGGAGCGTATTCCTTATTAAAAAAAATAAATGGCTTGTTGTTAATATGAGCTGCCAGATCTTCGTCGTTTTTAAATTTTTCATTCCCTGCAGGCATTACAACCATAAAGGGATCAAAGAACAAACTGTGAATCTTCAATTTATCAGAATGCACGGGTGCCCTGAGTATGCCCACATCTAACTTACCTTGCTCAAGGGCTTCAATTTGTTTAACGGTGGGCCGTTCGTACAAACTTGTTTTAACATGCGGAAAGTTTACGCGCATAGCTTTTAAAACTTCGGCCATGTGCGGCTGGTATAAAGAACTGATGTAGCCTATTTTTAGCTCGCCGCTTTCTGCTTCGTGTATCTGTTTTACGGTATGCTTGCTTTCCTCCAAACATGCAAGAATTTTATGCACTTCGCTCAAAAAATACTTACCGGCATCGGTTAATGCTACGCGTTTATTTTTCCGTGTAAACAATTGGGCGCCTAATTCTTCTTCCAACTCCTTTATCTGCCTGCTTAATGGTGGTTGAGAAATAAAAAGTGCGTTAGCCGCATTTCTGAAATGCAGGTGCTCCGCAACAGTTTTAAAATATATAAGGTGTCGTATTTCCATTAAAATGATACTTAAAAGATATCAATTATTGATAAAATTGATATTTTTCAAATATCAAAAATGCATTTAGCTTTGGCAATAATAAACACAACAATATGGATACAGATTTTTCAAGAAAAGCAGGGAATGATGAAATAAGGCATCGCTTTGATAACGATGTTGAACGTTTTTCTAATTTAGATACAGGCCAACTGACCACCATTGACGCTCCGCTTACTATGGAGTTATGTACCGAAGCGGCTAAGTACATCAATCCGTACGCTAAAAATCTACTTGACATAGGATGTGGTGCAGGCAATTATACATTGAAAATGCTAAGCAAAATAAATGACTTAAGCTGCACACTTAATGATTTGAGCATGCCTATGCTTTTAAGGGCCAAAGAGCGTGTAAGCGCAGAAACAAAAGGCGAAGTTACCATTATTCAGGATGATATGCGGAACCTGGCGCTGCCTGATGGAAGCTTTGACATAATTTTGGCAGCAGCCACATTACACCATTTAAGGGACGATGCCGATTGGGAAACTGTCTTCGCCAATATGTACCGTATGCTTAGACCCGGCGGCAGTTTTTGGATATCCGATCTGATAACCCACGATTCTGAACCTTTGAACCGCTTGTTCCACCAAAGATACAGCGATTACCTTGACACCCTTGGCGGCCCGGAGTATCGTAAAAAAGTGTTGGATTATGTGGCTTACGAGGACACGCCACGATCATTAAATTATCAAACAGAACTATTAAAAAAAGTTGGGTTTAATCAGGTGGAGGTATTACACAAAAACTCTTACTTCGCGGCTTTTGGCGGGGTCAAGTGATTTAGTTCAACGGTTAATAGCTTATGGGTAGATTTATTAGCCTATAACTAACGACTATCATTTGAATTTTCAACCATGAACTAACATCTATGAACTATTAACTAAAATTCCCATCTTCGGCACTTAAAAAAAACACAATGATCAACGTAAACGAATATTTTGGCGGTACAGTTAAATCGCTTGCTTACACATCGGCCGAAGGTAAATCAACCATCGGCGTAATTGAAAGTGGAGAGTATGAATTTGGTACGTCAAACCACGAAACCATGGTGGTAATTGAGGGCGAACTGGTGGCATTGCTTCCTGGCGAAACTGAATGGAAGCGCTTCACCAACGGTCAGTCGTTTGAGGTGCCTGCTAACTCGTCATTTAAAGTAAAAACTTCTGCGCAGAGCTCTTATTTGTGTAAATACCAATAATTGATGCCTTTGCTGTAATTTTTGTCGGATAGTTTAATCTAAATACAACAGTTGTTATTTAACTTACAATTGTTTAAACTTTAAAATTACATCAATGGAGACTTCATTAGTTACTACCGCTAACTCTCTCGAGGGTTACAAAATTGTTAAACAATTAGGCGTTGTACGCGGTGTTACCGTGCGTAGCCGAAGCGCGCTTGGCAATATTGCAGGCGGCTTCCAGTCGCTATTTGGCGGCAGGCTTTCAATTTATGTTGAGCTTTGCGAAAATACACGCCAGGAAGCTTATCAATTACTGATAGAGCACGCCCGGGTTATGGGTGCCAATGCTATAATTGCTATGCGATATGACGCCAACGAAATAATGCAGGGTATTACCGAGGTACTGGCTTATGGCACTGCTGTAATAGTAGAAAAAGAATAATGCAAACCAAGCACCGGCAGAGCTAAACTTTGCCGGTTATTTTCTCTGGAGACACTCGTACAAGCTGCGTCCGATTTTTTTTAGAACTTAAATTCCTCGCTTATATAAGTTTCTCGACAGTTCATTTTTACTTCCAAACTATAAAATTCATATCTCGCAAGTAATAAGTTTTCCACAAATTGCAAAAAATGGGCTTAAAACAGGCCTTTTTTAACATTTTTCGGAATAACTTTTGGTTAACAGGTTGTACATGTTAATAACAATACATTATGTTTGTACAAACAATTATTACCTACAAGAGTTAAACTTTTTTAAAACAATTAAAAACTTATCATGGCAACACCTACAAGTGGCGGCATTACCGCCTATTCAGTGAAAACAAAAACCAAAAACGTACCGATGGTTAATCCTGTTATTGATGTAAAATCAGGCAGATACATCGCAACCGGTACAGATGGTGCGGGAAACAAAATGGCTGCTATAATGAGCAAAGCTTCGGCAGAAGGCCATATCAGCAGTGGTGTCGCCAAAAAAGGAAGCGGCTGGTAAGTAACTTACCGTTAAGCCGCGAGGCGTCAAGGCAGAATTCTGTATAGGATTCTGCCTTGTTTTTTTATAAAAATTCTCATTTTATAAAAAACCCTCTAAAAAGTTACGCGCTAAAACATACTATAATTTGTAAAAAAATGTTAAAATAGCATGTTTTAGCGCTTGCACGTTGTAACTTATCTATATTTAACCAATTTTACACTTCAAATTGCAAAATGAACCTAAAGAGATTTACTTTTTTACTATCGCTGTTTTTAGTAGCCAGCTTATCAGCTTTTTCACAAACAGATTCTATTCCGTTAGTAACACTTGCAGAAAAAACTGCTCAATACAATGGTTTATATCCGGTAGAAAAAGTATACCTGCATTTTGATAAACCATATTACGCGGTGGGCGACACCATTTGGTTTAAAGCCTACATTACGGCTGACAGTTATGGAGATTTAAAGCAGCGGGTACCTTCGGCGATAAGCAACGTGGTATATGTAGATGTAACCAATAAAGACACAATAGTACAAAAGCTTAAATTAGCAGTTACTAAAGGTGTGGCATTTGGTAATATAGCAATAACCAAAGCGCAGTACAAGCAGGGAAATTATCAAATAAGGGCATATACTAAATGGATGCGCAATTTTGATGCAGCTTACTTTTTTGATAAAACCATAAGCATAGGCGACGCGCTTAACAGAAGCGTTCTCACAAATATTTCATTAACGTCATCCACACAAAATAATGCCGCCAAAGTAACGGCACGCGTTAATTACCGCAATACTGACGGAAGCGCAATTGCCGGCAAAAAAGTGAGCTGGAAAGTTCAGACCAAAAACGACGAGGTGCTGGAAAAAGGCAAGGCAACAACCGACGCTAATGGTAATATAATTGTGAGTTTTAATACAAATAAATTAACTGATCTGTCATTAAGTGATTTGGTTACAGAAATCGATGCCGATCCGAAAGAGGTAACTAATCATTTCTCGTTAAAAAGTACAGCCGCGCCAATGGATGTTCAGTTCTTTCCGGAAGGTGGCGATCTAATTGAAGGAGTAGCAGGTAAAGTTGCTTTTAAGGCCATAGCGCCCAACGGTTTGGGTATAGATATTAAAGGCGCAGTTACCGATAACACGGGAGCCACAGTGGCTGCTTTTTCCTCGCAGCATTTGGGTATGGGTACGTTCAACCTCACTCCTGCCGTTGGTAAAACCTATAAGGCCTCTGTAACCTTTGCAGACGGTTCCAAAGGCAACTATGACCTACCTAAAGTAAGTGCTCAGGATATCACAATCAACATAGTAACGGTATCACCCCAACGTATACTACTGAACTTGATATGCAATGATGCCTTTCTTCAAAAAAACAAGGGGAAGCGCTACTACATTATAGCACAAAATGGTCAGGCAATTTTTTATGCGGCCCAAACAGGTTCCTTAAATGCAACTACATATCCTTTGTCAATAACCAATAAATTACCTTCGGGTGTGGCAAAAATAAGCCTGTTGAGCAGTAGTGGAGATGCATTATCTGAACGGCTTGTGTTTATTAATAAACCAGATGATCGGTTATCGCTTATACTAACCACCCCGAAAACTACCTATACAGGCCGCGACAACGTAGTGATGAATGTATCTGCAAGAAATGCGGAGCAGCCTGTTGCGGCCGATCTTTCGGTTACGGTAATTGATGAAACCAAAGTTCCTTACGATGAAAGTTCCGAAACGACTATTCTAACTCATTTGCTTTTAACGTCTGATCTGAAAGGGTATATTGAAAAACCTAATTATTACTTTAATAATCCAACAGATAAAACCAATTCTGATCTGGATGCTTTGATGCTCACACAAGGTTATAGAAGAATTGTATATAAAGACATCGCCACAAACAAATTGCCATCAAACGTAAAATTTCAGCCCGAGGACGGAATAACAATATCCGGCAGCTTGCGTACATCAGCTGGTATGCCCGTAAATAGAGGAAATGTTAATTTAGAGATCAAAGACAGGCGTATATCCGTCAACACTCAAGCTAATACCGTAGGCGAGTTTACTTTTTCAAAGCTTTATTTTCCCGATTCCCTGCAGGCTGTGGTCAGCGCCAAAGGCAACGTCAACAGCAATAACTTCATGATCTTATTAAACAGTGACTCTTTTCAACCTGTTACATCAAGTATCAATGCCCCGGCAGCATTTATAAATATTGACAGCGCTATGCGGCCGTATTTACTAAACAGTAAAAGAGTGGCAGATAACTCGCGCGTACTTGGTGAGGTAACTATACGCTCCGCCGCAGTTTCAAAAATTAAAAAAGCCAGTCATTCCGATAATTCGTCACTTACAGGCTTACCCATGATGGCCAACCACACCATTGATGGTGCCATGTTTGCAGCCTGCGCCACCTTATACGACTGCATACAGGGGCAAGGAGGTTTAACTTTTGACATGCAGACTCAAAGTTTGTACATCACACGGAACCAAATGCAGGGCGACAACCGACCTGTTGCGATCTACTTAAATAACATGATGGTTGATTTTAACGCCTTACGTACCATTGATCCTAAAACCGTAGAGTCTGTAGAGGTATTTTTGAATGACGGTGTTAGCAGCATAAATCGTATGAGCGGAACCAGTGGGGTGGTTGTTATAAACTCAAAAAGGGTTGAACGAACACAAATGAGCAAGGAGCAGATAACCGCCGCATTAGATGATCTGATGCCTGCGAACAGCGGCGTCAAAATAAAACCAAAAGGTTTTACCGCGGCAAGGACGTTTTATAGCCCTCGGTACGAAGTTTCAAAAGACGCGCCTGTTGGCGGCGACCTACGCACCACTATTTACTGGAATCCACGCATAAACACCGATGCCACCAGCGGTGCTGCAACCTTTGACTTTTTTAATGCAGACGGAAAAGGCAGTTATAAAGCAATAATTGAAGGCTTTGATGCTGATGGTAATGTTGGGCGCGCGGTTTATCGATATAAAGTTCAATGATATTTAAGTTATAGTATCGGCGTTTAAATAAGCTACTACCTTATAACACTGCCACTCTTGCGGGTTTAACATCAATAGTTTCCCACACGCCTTGGGTAAAATAGGGTTCGTTGGCCTTCCAGGCGTTTAGCTCTTCTTCTGTATCAAACTGAAGAAACATTACCGACCCTACAGCATTTCCATCTTCATTTAAAATAGCAGCGGCACTTATAAGATTGCCCGCTGCCTTGGTGGCACGTGCAAAATCAAGGTGGTGGGGCCGTACATTTATTCTGCGTTGCACAGCGCTATCGTCTGTAAAATCATATCCGGTTACTATATATTGCATGTTATTTTATTTAAACTATTGTTGTGAACAAAGCAAGACCATAAGGTGTTTTATTAAAGCAATATTAAGATTAATAGTGTAATAATTACAATATTTGCCAACTCAAGCAAAATACGGTAAATGAATAGCGATCTTTCTCAAAAATTTATTCAAATCTATCAAAAAGAGGCTGTAAATGCTTTCTTCTCGCCGGGCAGGATAAACCTGATTGGTGAGCACACCGACTACAATGGGGGGCTGGTATTGCCATGTGCAATTGAATTTGGAACATCGCTTTACGTGGCGCCAAACAATGACAATGTTATACGTTTCAGAAGCCTCAATTTTGAAGAGTTTGCAGAAATACCTTTGCAAGCCGGGTATACAAAGAGTGGCGATAACTGGTATAATTTCCCCTTGGGAATAGCTGACCATTTTATAAAGGACGGGCACCAGATACAAGGCCTGGATATGCTTTACTGGGGTGATATTCCTATTGGATCTGGTCTTTCGTCATCGGCCTCAGTTGAAGTGGTAACAGCTTATGCATTTAACGAGCTGTTTAATGCAGGCTATTCAAAACTTGATCTGGTTAAGCTGTCAAAAATGGCCGAGAACAATTTTATAGGTGTAAACAGCGGGATAATGGATCAGTTTGCTGTAACCTTTGGCGAAAAGGATAAAGCTATGGCTATAAGCTGCGACACCTTAGATTATGACCTGGTGAGTGCCAATTTGGGCGAATATCTTTTAGCGGTAATAAACACTAATAAACCCCGCAAACTTGTAGAATCAAAATATAACGAGCGGGTACAGGAATGTGAGGCAGCTTTAAAGGCGCTACGGCAACAACTTGATATAGACGATCTGTGCGACGTTGACGTCGCCGTTTTTAAACAAAATGAACACCTTATAACAGACCAAACGGTGCTAAAGCGTGCACAACATATTATTGAAGAAAACGAACGTGTTAAACAAGCAATAACTGCTTTATCAAAAAATAATCTTACGGAGTTTGGGCAGCTGATGTACGCGTCGCATAATTCGTTGCGCAACCTTTACGAAGTAAGCGGTGTTGAACTGGATACCATTGTTGATTATGCAATAACCAATCCGGAAGTTGCGGGTGCCAGAATGACGGGTGCCGGATTTGGGGGATGCGCCATTGCTTTGGTAAAAAAAGATAATTTTGAAACCTTTAGCCGTGAGGTTATAGCTTACTACATAGATAAGATAGGTTATGCTCCTGCTGTTTATCAGCAAAGTATTGGGAATGGCGTAGGCAGTATTTCTATCGGTCCGCAAGAAAATAATAAATCCTGATTTTGGTAATGCGCAAACTAAAATTAGATGAATTGAACCGTGCGTCGGTAGCTGAGTTTAAAACACAGCAGAAATTGCCCTTGATTGTTGTGTTAGACAATGTGCGCAGTATGCATAACATAGGCTCCATATTTCGCACGAGTGATGGTTTTGCGGTGGAGAAAGTAGTTTTATGCGGAATTTCAGCACAGCCTCCTCACCGGGAAATAGAAAAAACTGCTTTAGGGGCCACACAATCCGTTGACTGGATCTATTATGCAGATGTTACACAAGCTATTAATCAGCTAAAAGCCGCCGGATATCAGATTATCGCTATAGAGCAAGCCAGGAATAGCACCATGCTGAATGAGTTTAGCCCTGCCAATAACGAAAAGTATGCCATGGTATTTGGCAATGAGGTAAACGGAGTAAGCGACGAAGTAATGGCTATAGCCGACGGCTGCCTTGAAATACCACAGTTTGGCACTAAACACTCCTTTAATATTGTCGTTTCGGCGGGGATAGTACTATGGGATTTTTTTGCTAAATTGAACTTGAGGACGTAACACAAGGCAGGGTAGATCCTCCACCTTTATAACATCGATCAGAATCTCCTATTGCCGGGATATTTTTTTAGGGATATATTTGCAACCCCATCTTCCGGTGATGAACATACGTATGAAAAAGATATTCTTTATATTATTAGTTGCATTAGCAGGCTGTAACTCCAACAAACCAACAGAACCTTACAGCATAACAAACGTAGCTAAAACTCCTGACGGCGCTAAAATGGATGTTCAGTTGAAGGGCCGCGTCAGCAAACAGCAGATGCTGGATATTGCCGGTAACATCCGCAAGGATAGTAGTGAGTATGCGGCTCTCGAACTTAATTTTTTGTTGCCTGGTAACAGCTACAAAAACACAGGCGGTGTTATAGTTTACGCCATAGCCGGATATCCGAAACCAGGTATTGTTACTGCTAAGGACACCGTACGCGATTATGATAATAAGCTGATGAATTTTGAATTTATTGGCTTTACACCCGAAACAGCGCAGCGCTTGTTATCGCTTAGTCCGGAGGAAATGGTTGGCAAACAGGTTTTAGGAAAATTTATAGATGATGCTGCGGGCACTATCAGTATTATTTATGATGATAGAAAAGACGAGCAATACTACATTATTGAACTTGACGGGGACGGTAAAATAACTTCAAAAATACAACCAATGGCGGTTACCCATAATGGCGTACAAAAATTAGTGGTAAGCCCACGCGGTGATTATATGACTTTAAAAGACAGCATTCTTACCATGTTTAGTATTGATGAACCGGAAAAACCATTCAGAAGCATTAAAGAAGGAATTTAACCATTAACCACCAAAAATAGTTTTCCTTAGTTCTGCTGATATTTCCTCGGTTACTTTAACAATATTCGCTGTAGTATTGGTATTGTTAATAATGATCTTGTGACACTCGTCCTTATAAGGCAGCAAGTACTCATTGTATGCAGGTACAACGTGATGTATCCATTTATACATAACATCATCGTTCGAGTAGCCGCGTTCCAGCAGATCGCGTTTAAGGCGGCGTTCTAAAGCGGTAGCCTCATCTGCATCAACAAATATCTTCATATCAATTAAATCGGCTATGCCTTTAAAGTGCATAATAAACAGCCCTTCAATAATTAATATGGGTGCCGGCTTTATTTCCAGGGTTTTCGGGACGAGGCTTGGGTTATTAAAAGTATACTCCTTTTTATGAATAGTTTTTCCGGCTAACAGATCAAGCACATCTTTTTCAAAATGCTCAGCATCAATGGTGCGTGGCACGTCAAAGTTATATAGTTTATTCTCCTCTGGCGTCATGTTATGCGCTACCGGGATGTAATAGTCGTCTTGAGAAACAAGGCAAACCTCGTCTTTAGTAAAGTGGTCTAAAAATCGGTTCAAAAAAAAAGTCTTGCCTGATCCGCTCCCTCCGGCAATTCCGATAATATACGGTTTACTCATTTGGAACGCCGTAGCTGATGTTTACATGAACTCTTTTATCCAGCGCGCCGATAGAATCAGCAACATTTTTAGTTACCACTATAATAGCATCTTTTGTAGACTCACTATCCGTAAAGCGGCCTACAACCTTGGCAAACGTTGTTTTCCCCGTCATAGGGTTGGTTATTTTTATAACCGTACCCACAGGTGCCGTGCGGTGGAGCGCTAATTTTTTTGAAGGATCCAGCCCTTCCTCGGTAATTGACACTGCTATACCTTTTTCAGCCTTTTCAAACAAGCCAAACTTATTGGCACCAAACTTAACGGCGTTCATACTATCCTGAGGGCTGCTGTAAACAACGGCATCTCTCTCAGCTATAATAGGAGGAGCCACCGGGGCCGGCGGAGGTACATTAGCCGAATTCAATTTTATTTTTAAAAGCTGGCCCGCTGCCGCGCTGCTTGACGGAAGATTGTTCAGCTTAACAATATCATCCACCGTAGTATTAAACCTTTTAGCAATAGCGTACAACGTTTCACCCGCGGATACCACATACTGCTGAATGTTGGCATCGGCTGTAACGGCTGGCGGCTTAATTTGCGATACCACAGGTGTATTTTGTGCCACAACAGAAGCATTTTGCGACCCAATAGGCGTACCTTGTGATACAACCGGCTGTACAGACGGCGCTAAAAATGGCTGCTCAGTAGGAACCTTAATAATACCGCCAACTTTAAGCTGGGCATTATTATTAAATTGAATAATAATATTGGGCTTCACATTGTATCTGCGTCCTACCGAAAAATAATTATCTTTAGGATCTAATTTATGCAACACCACTTTTTTACCGTTTAAGTTCTCAACACCAATAGAATCTAACGGTGCAGAAGCAAATAGCTGTACCGACAGCGATAGCAAAGGTGCAACTAACAACAAAACTTTTAATTTCATAATAAAATAGTATTCAGATATTTATAGGGAAATAACCTTTAACTCGGTCTTGTTTTTTATATAAATCATTCTGTTTTTACACAGGATAAACGCCTCTGGCTGCATTTTTTGTATGTTATTGTTCAATAAATCTTCGTAAATCAAATCTCCGTCCTCCCATACATACATGCTTTGCATAAGTAGCCCTTCGGCAAGCGTGTGCAAAGATACAATTCTATAATTATTGTAACTAAGATAATCCACAACCCTGTTGTACGACTCGACAGGAAGTTGAAAGTTTAATTCACTATCTGTAACATTGTGCGGAAATACAATACTATTAACGTACCTGGCATCTAACACACTATCAAACGGTCTGATATTGGTACCCGTATTAATATCTGTTAAAAACAGTTTACGTGGCCGGATCTGAGTAGCATAAGTAACAGGTCCGTTTATACTAAGATGATCAAATGCAATGCTGTAATTGCTCCACATTACAGCCCCATCCGCGGCTATAGCAGTTAGCCCTTTGTGCACCGGGGCGTTTTGTCCCTGGTATCCATGTAGCAGCAGTACGTTATTATAGGCGACCTCAATGCCTGCAAGCCATCGTTCGGGAAGGATGACATTCTCAAATTTTGTTTCTCCAGATCCAAGATCAACGGCGGCGAAAGAAACGAGTTTATCTTCTGCTTTTCTTATTTCCAAATAAATGGTGTCGCTTATTTCGTCAATTTCCATACGCCAGATGTGGCCGTTAAACTGCTTGCTGATGAATGGTAAAAACTGCGTCATAAGAAATGCAAATATGCCTTTATTAATAAAAAGAGCGGTATTTTTTTAAACAAAACACGCACAAGCCTGTTCCATCACAATAATTAAAACACCATGGACGCTAAAGAAATAAGCCTTACCGAAAAAGCCGTTAAACCGGTTGTTGATCATTTAAATGATCTGCTTGCCAATTACCATATTCATTATCAAAAATTAAGAGGTTGCCACTGGAATGTAAAAGGATCAAGTTTTTTCACGTTGCACATTAAGTTTGAAGAGTTGTATACGCAAGCGCAATTAACAATAGACGAACTCGCTGAGCGTATTTTAACATTAGGCAAGCCACCGCACAGCACCTTTGCTGAATATATCAAAGCTTCGGAAATTAAAGAAATTAATACCATCGGCGTAAAAGATACCGAGCTGGTAAAAGCTGTTATTGAGGATATGGCTAAACTTATTGAGCTGGAGCGTGAAGTGATGGAGATCAGTGAAAAAGCCGGCGACGATGGCACTAACGACATGATCAACAAGTTTATGCAGTTTAAGGAGAAAAACACCTGGATGCTGCGGTCTTTTGTTAACGAAGACTAAACTATTATTTTTAGGATTTAGGAATTATAGGATTCTTTTATAACGTAAAAAGCCACTCAAAAGTGGCTTTTTACGTTATATGGTTCACTATGAAAATTAAAATGGTGGTTCGTCTTCCAGATCATCCATGCGCGATGGACGAATGATAAAATTGCTTGGTTTATCAAAATTTTGTGATGGGTTAAGCCCGGCAAACGGACTTGGTGCTTCGAAGTTGCTTCCCTGATCTAAATCAGTGAATTTAACATATTTACCCACAAACTTCAACCTTACCCTACCGGTTTCGCCGTTACGGTGCTTGGCTATTATAACCTCGCCTACGCCCTGGGTTGGGTTGTTGTCCTCGTCAACTTCCAGTCCGTAATATTCAGGGCGGTAAAGGAACAATACCATATCCGCATCCTGTTCAATAGAGCCCGACTCACGTAAATCCGAAAGCATTGGGCGCTTAGAGCCACCCGGACGATTCTCAACCGCCCTACTCAACTGCGAAAGCGCAATAACCGGAACATTCAGCTCTTTAGCTACCGACTTTAAAGCCCTTGATATACTGCCTATCTCCTGCTCACGATTACCCCCACCTTTTCCGTCAGCTTTACCTTGCATCAATTGCAGGTAGTCAATTATGATCAATTGAATATCATGCTGCGATTTCAGACGACGGCATTTAGCCCGGAACTCAAAAATATTAAGCGCCGGGGTATCATCTATAATAAGTGGAGCCTGCTCAAGTCTGCCAATTTTAGAGTGTATCTGCTGCCATTCCCATTCCTCCAGCGTTCCTTTTCTTATCTTTTCCTGCTCAATTTCGGTCTCGCCTGATACCAGACGATTTACTAATTGAATAGACGACATCTCCAGCGAGAACACAACAACCGGCTTATCAAAATCAACAGCGGCGTTACGCGCACAGCTTAAAACGAAAGCCGTTTTGCCCATTGCAGGGCGGGCAGCAATGATTACCAGGTCGGATTTCTGCCAACCGGAGGTCATTCTGTCCAGCTCAGTAAAGCCCGAGGCAATACCCGTTAGGCCGTCTTTTTTATCTTTAAGTAATTCTATTTCTTTAAGCGTTTCGTGCAGCAGGTCATCCATTTTGCGCGAATCACGGCGAAGGTTATTCTGAGCTATCTCGAACAGGTTTTTTTCAGCTTTATCCAACAGGTCAAGCACGTCTGTAGTGTCCTCATACGCGCTGTTTATTATATCTGTAGATATTCTGATCAGTTCTCGCTGAATAAATTTTTGAATGATGATACGCGAGTGATATTCAATATTAGCAGCTGAAGCAACACGGTTAGTAAGTTCGGTAATATAGTAAGCCCCTCCTATCATTTCAAGCTCGCCCTGCGTACGCAATTGCGCGGTAACGGTAAGAATATCCACCGGCGATGTCTTTTCAAAAAGCGTGCGTATGGCCTGAAATATTCTTTGATGATTATCGCGGTAAAAAACTTCGGGTTTTAAAATATCGATAACAGATGAAAGCGCGTCTTTTTCAAGCATTAAGGCACCTAATACAGCCTCCTCAAGATCAACTGCTTGTGGTGGCAATTTACCCAATCCACTGTAAGGTGTAGGGTTGGTAATGCGGCTTCTTTTTTCGTTGGTATTCGGCTTGTAATTGGAATTTTCGTTCTCAAAGATCATGTATCAAAAATAGACAACTATCGTTAACATTTGGTTAACACCACAAAATTAAAACCGCATTTTTGATACCGTTTTAAATGATTTTAATTAACACCCACTGTTAACAACTTGTTGAATAGCAAAATTTCGTTCTGAAAATCAGTCACTTAATGTAATGTGGATAACGTTTTTAACATGTTAACCCGGGCTTAAAACCTACGCTCAAATCACTTCAATAAAGGCTTAATCAATTAATATAGCTACTTTTGTGTTTCAGACAGTTATATAAAAAATGATGTATAATAACCGGGAGAGCAGGGAGCCCAGAGAAAGTAATCAAATGGTATTTGGTACCCGGGCCGTGATAGAAGCCATTCGTTCGGGTAAAGAAATTGAGTCACTTTATGTGCAGCGCGGCGTTGGCGGGAGCTTAATTGCTGAACTTAAAGAACTGCTTGCCGAATTTAATATTACAGCCCAGCAGGTGCCTGTAGAGAAGCTGAACCGTCTCACCATGAAAAATCATCAGGGTGTCGTGGCGTTTATATCGCCTATTGTTTATCAAAAAATAGAAGACATTATCCCGCAGATATTTGAAAAAGGAGAAATACCCCTTATCCTTATTCTCGACTCGATAACCGATGTGCGCAATATGGGAGCCATCGCCCGTACAGCCGAGTGTAGCGGTGTCCACGCTATTGTGGTGCCGGCTAAAGGTTCGGCGCAGATAAACCCTGATGCTATTAAAACATCCGCAGGTGCACTATATAAAATTCCGGTTTGCAGGCATGATAATTTTATGCAAACGGTAAGGTTTATTCAGGAATCTGGCCTGCAATTGGTTTGCTGTACCGAAAAAACCAAAGACTATATATACCAACCCGACTATACCGCGCCAACTGCAATTATAATGGGATCGGAAGAAGATGGTGTGCGTAACGAGATCATCCGTATAGCAGATCATCTGGCAAAAATACCTATGTATGGGGAGATAGAATCGCTTAATGTATCTGTGGCAACGGGTGTTATACTATACGAAGCGATAAGGCAGAGATTAGTGATTAGTTAATCAGTGATTGGAGATTAGTTGTTATGAGTAGCGATATGATAACTTTTATCTTCCTCAGCCGGAGCCAATCAAGGGCTGTTTGCTTGCCTTACGGGTCATTATTTTAAATCAGGGTAGCAATAATCACATTTAGCATGAAACTATTAATTGTAGATACCAATTTTTATAACGATAAAGATTGGATATTCAAATTAACCGATGATGACAACAGCATCTATTACATTCTAGACACCACATTTTATAAGGATCTGGGCATCGAGACACCTATATCTAAAAAACATTTGGACTCCTACGACAAGGGTCGCATAATAAACGCAGAGGTTGACGAGTTGTCAGGAAGAAACATTGTTACTCTGATCTCAGACTAAAAGGCGGTAGTATTAAAGTTCTGGGTAGGTAATAACCAAACGCAAGTATTATTGTTTTCCTACCCCCGCATTACCCCTATCCTATCCCCCTTCCAATCCGGAAACAGTACACGATCATTATTCAGCTTTAGGTGCCTGTCGGCCACCTCGCTAAAAACACTTCTAAAATCGGTGGTTACAGCAAGGTCTCGGCCATCTTCTAAATTCTCCATCGCCAATGGTTTAACGTTGCCGTGAACCATACCACCCTTTACATCATTACCTAAAATGAAGTTACATGATGCACGGCCATGGTCTGTTCCACCCGTGCCATTTTGCTTAACCGTCCGGCCGAACTCCGTCATTGTCATTACCGTTACATCATCCTGATAAGCACCCATATCGTTCCAGAAAGCAGTAATGCATCCGCTTAGGTCAGCCACATTGCGCGCGAATAACCCTTTATCGGTCCCCTGGTTAAAGTGGGTGTCCCATCCATTTGATTCGGTAAAAGCAATTTCCAAACCTACATCCATTTTTATTAACTGCGCTATTTGCTTAAGCGAATTGCCCAATGGTGTGTTCGGGTAAATAACATTATTGGCAGGCTTATAATTCTTGATATCTGTTTTTTGCAGCATTTTAACCGCGTCAAAACTCTCCTTGCCTGTCTGTTTAAGTAAAGATGATGATGTTTGTTGATAAAGGTCCTCAAAGCTTTTTGCCGCCAAATTAGCGCCACCAGGATTGCCCCGCATTTGGATAGCAAAATCCTGCAGACTGCTAACTGCAAGCGTTGGGTTGTCGCCATAAAAAGAACGTGGCAATGACGAGGTAAGGCTCACCGCCTGAAAAGGTGTAGCATCATGCCCCAGCAAGCCCACTGCCCTGTTAAGCCAGCCGCTGGCTGTTCCCTTGTTAAAAGGCGTGCCCGATTCCATATAATCCTGCGCATCAAAATGCGAACGGGTATTGTTAGGCGAGCCAATACCATGTACTATGGCCAGTTGTTTTTGCTTGTATAACTCAGCAAAAGGTGCCATAGAAGGGTGAAGACCAAAGCGGCCATCAAGGTCCAATAAAGAATTGACGTTTTGGCTTTTAGCTGCCGACATGAAGAGTGTTGGCCTGGCAGCTTTGAGGTAGTCGTCGGTAAATGGTGTTACTGCCATAAGTCCATCCATGGCTCCGCGCTGAAATATGCACACCATAACCTTCTTTTTAGCATAAAGTGACCGGCTTTTTTCACTGGCAACAGCTTCCGCTAAGAAAGCAGGGATCCCGCCCATCAGCCCTACCCCAAGTAAAGCCAACCCGCCTGATTTTATAAAACCTCTTCTTGATACCATGACCTTATCTTTTTAAATTATTTCCTTTGAAACTCCGGCGAGCCTAAAATAACGCCCACAACCTGTGCCAACATGCTGTTATTGCCGTTTGCAGTGGTTTGCGCCGCGCGGCCTTTGCCCTTGCCCTTTTTAGCAACGTTATTTATCTCCGTATCCATTTCTTCGTCTTTACTCACTTGCGGTGTTTTAGCTGCTGCTGCTTCAACTTTATTAACCAGTTCCTTTTCGCCCAACATGGGCGTAAGTTGTTTAATGGTCTGACTAAGGTTTCGTTCCGGCATTAATAGTTTGCCATAGGTCGCCAAAGCCGCTTCCGGGCTCTCAGGCTCATGATTATTATTTAACGCAGCCAAATCAACGCGGACACCCGGAACGCGCCCTGTAGCCATGGCAAGGCCAAAATTCATGCGATTAAGTAATGCCCCACTGTTGATCCAGTATTGCGACCTGTCCGGAAAGCCGGTTGGTGCCTGGTAGGCATACAAGCGCTGCCCCATTTTATTGGCCCAATTGTATAACTGCAAGGGCTGATCTATACGTGCATTTAAAGCTCTCGCCGAACTGATTACCAATTCAAATGGCGATTTGGTTTTTTCCCGAAGCGCATTAGCGCTCCAAAACTCTGGCGAGGAAACCATGGCGATCAACACCTGCCGAATGTTACCCTCTGTTTGCGTAAAAGTCTTCGCCATCTTATCAAGCAAACTTTGCGGCGGGTTATCATTAACAAACCGGATGGCTAATTTTTTCGTAATAAATTTTGCGGTGGACGGATGATGAGCAAACATTTCTAAAAGATCAACCCCTTCCTTGTAGCCATTGGCAGCAAACGTTTTTCCCAAGACAACCTTTTCCCCATTATCATGCCTGTTGGGTGTAAATAAAAAATCGCCTTCATGTACAAAGCCACGTTGTTTAAGCCCGGCTTCACCAATATTATCTACCAATTTTTGTATGGCATCGGCGTTACCATATGCCCCCATGGGATATACTGTCCAGCCTGTTAGTATTTTAGCCGCCTGGGTTACATCCTGCTGGGTATAGCCGCCATCAACGCCAAGCGTGTGCAGTTCCATAACCTCGCGGGCATAATTTTCATTTAAACCGTTCGCTTTTTTTAAAGGTTGCTTATTTGCTGCATTTCTCATCAACGCGCGCGGTTTTTGAACGTTAATGCCTGTACTGCTGAAATTATCAAGATAATAGAGCATAGCCGGCGACTTTGCAGTTGCTAACAGAAGCGCGTCAAAATTACCGGTAACATTTGGGCGAATGGCATCCCGTTCATAATTTGCTATGAATTGAGCTGACTGATTTTTGGTTAACGATACATTAAAATGATTGAACCAAAAATCAGTAAGTACCTCCTTCAACTGATTTTTGCTAAAGGCGGCACGCAAAACCTTTTGATTGAACACCTGCCTTATAAGTTCCTGCTCGGGCTTAAGGCCATGCTGCTGCAAGTACTTTTGTAATACTTCACGATACTCTTTGCGATCTATTTTTACTGAATCCTTATCAACTACGCCATCCCTTACGGCCATGCGTAACACGGCAGCGTTTTTTGGATAGCGAGCAACTATTTCTTTATTGGATAGCTTTAGCGCTTCGTATTTATTTAAAACCTGATTAAGTGAATCATCGGGCAAATTGCCATCCAGCTGTTGCATGAACCATTTTTCAAGGCCCATTTTTACCACTTTATCTACGTCGCCTGGCGTGGTGCCATATGTAAATCTGTTTAGCAGGTGTGCTGCAGCCTGGCGTTCTGTTAAACCAGCCTTTTTATATGGAAAAACGGGAATTTGCTCACGCCCACCGGGCATATAAATAAATGCCGAAGTGAAGATGATTGCTACGGCAAGAAATAAATAAATTGGATATTTTACAGCTGCCTTCATACATTTTTAATGTTAACCTCTTTATGACGTATGAGACCGCAATAAGTTTAATATAAGGTTCTTTTTAAAAAGGGTTACACACTCGTGAGTTGAAGGCCGTATAAAGTAACAGTGTGCGTAAAAGCGTTTAACTGTAAAGTTTACTTCTTCCCTGTCTGCTCTTTAATAACATTAATTTCGTCCTGTTTATAAGGCGCACCATCTTTTCTGAAAACATCATGAAACCACAAGGCCGGTTCGCTGCCGTCGGCTATTGGGGTATCCCAGGCATATATGGTATTTGTTTTACCCGATACCAGCCCCCAGTTTATAGCGCCCACATTTTGCTTTTTAAGCATAGGTAACACATTACTAAACAAACTGTTATTACGCCTTGCCATATACTCTGTGCATATCATAGGGCGGCCATGCGTTTTAAGCAGGTTTAGCACCCTGAGGTGACGATCGGGGTCTTCATATTGGTGATATGTAATAATATCAGAGTTTAATGCCTGAAATGTGTTCAGATCAGTTAGGTTCCATGCCCAAAGGCCCGAAGAAACAGGTTGATCGTGTACTGTCTGGCGTGCCCAGCTAAAAACTTTTGTTAAGAGGTCTAATGACTGATTACCCTTATTTGTGTTGCCGGGTTCGTTGTATAAGTCCCAAAGCAGGATGCGTTTGTCATGCCCGAAGGTTGTCATTACATCTTTCACATAAATAGCTAACTTTGCAAAATCAGCTCCGGCAGTTATATGCCTTCCAGGATCCTGCGCCCAGCCTGAGTTGTGTGTTCCGGTTTTAGGTTCTGGCTGCTTTCCGGTCTTTGGATCAGGGTTCCAGCAATCATCAAAAAATACAAATATGGTTCTGATATGGTGTTTGGAGGCGATACCCAGATATTGGTTCAACCGCTTTTTAAAACCTTTCGGATCCTGCTGATAGGCCAAACTGTGCAAATAAACACGCATAGCATTAAAGCCTATGCCCTCTGCCCAACCCAACTCTTTGTCTATTGTTTCAGGATCAAAAGTTGACGCCTGCCACATCTCCAGCTGGTTAATGGCGGTGTTGGGAATAAAATTGGCACCTACTATCCAAGCCTGTTGCTTATACCATGCTTCGGCTTTAGTCCTTGACCATTGCGGACTTACAATTTTTGAAGACCTGGTTGTCTGCGCAAAAAGTGAACCGGCATATAACGAGAGAGCAAGCGCGATAGTAAGCTTTTTTTTCATGGAGTAGATTTAATTAAAGTCAAGTTTCAAAACTATAAAAGTTTTTTCTTTTATGCCTTCTATACGCCCACTCTTTATCTATCCGGCAATTGTTCTTTCTTTTTTAATAAAATACACATTATCAGTAGCCCTATGCAAACACCGGTTAAAGCACCGCGCAGGAAATCAGATATATCCACCATATGTTGTAGAACCACTGTAGATGTAACTAAGGGTAGAATACATATTAGCCACAGACTAAAATCTCTCTTTTTCATTGTAACTGGTCGTCTATTTTTTTTAATGAGGCTATCATATTATTTAGTTTGACAGACTGTTTTTTGAAATTGCGAGGTCGCAAATAAAAACAAATGAATATTGTCCACCCGACGGCTATGGTGTAAAAAACTGCAGACAGAGTCGTGCTTTTTTGTACAAACTCAAACAGGAACAACAGCAGCCCTAAAGTACTAAACAGCAGGCCGGTTACCTGTGTATACTTGTAGTAATACAATTGGTTGCGACGGGTTTGTTCTAAAAATTGAATAAACTCCTTGTTACTATAATTTTTCAGGTCGATAAAACGCTTCATAGATCTTGCATTGGTGTATATCAGTATTATACATGCAATCAAAGTAAATATCATCCCGGCAATAGTTGTTGTTGCTAACGCAGGTGTGTTGAAGGAGAATGCGAGCATTAAAGCAATAGCACCTGCGCCTACCACTATAGACAATACCTTGTTCCGCAATTTCTGGTAGCGAAATTTCCTGGCAATTTTCACCATTTCTGCTGCTGTGGGCAGGTCATTGGCCTTTGCTGTTAGCCAAATGGTTTTAAGTTCATTCAAATTGTCCATTCTCTCTGAATTTAGTAGCTAATTTCTCTTTAATACGATGTATTTTTACGCGGACGGTTCCCGGATTCAGACCTACAATGTCAGCTATTTCAGCCTGTGGCAGATCTTCAAGCAACAGCGAAATAATGATGCGTTCGGTCTCCTCCAGTTCAGAGATCGCCCGGTATAGAAACCGCAGTTTTTCTTCCGGACTTTCTTCGGGGAGATCAGGTAAATGTAAAGGCAGTTCGGTTTTAACCATACGTTTCCCTACCTCTATTGCCCGCAGGCAATTATTAGTGGCTATGCGGTATATCCAGGTGCTGATCTTTGATTCGTGCCTAAACGAGCCGAGATTTTTCCAAACCGATATAAAAGTTTCTTGTGTTAGGTCTTTGGCCTGCTCACTGTCGTTCACATAGCCCATGCATACCCTGAATATCTGGGGCGAATAAAGAGTATAGATGGTTTCAAAATCCTGCATAAGCTTTTCAAAGCTACTTAATGCGGGGTTAGATACAGCCTGTCTTAAAATGTTACGATATTATTTAACAAGGAAATTGTTGAGGGAGTGAATCGATAATTTAAGGATCACACTTCAGCTGGATAGTCACCCGCCGAAGCACACAAGCAGGACGCCCTACCCTTCCGCTTCAACGGGTGACAATGTCTTAATTATTATTTCTTCTTCTGCAACATTAACATCCTCGCCGCGTAACGTTTGCCCAGCTCATCAGCTGATGGGCTGTCAAAATGCAGGTTATCGCCACGATGTACCAGATTTTCCGTAGTAGCGACAGCCGTAAATGGCACTACCGCAGGCAATTTGTTAATCTCATCATTAATATTGCCAAACGAGGCATAGCGGCCCAACTCTCCTGCAACAAAGGGCAGGTTATTATTCCCCGTTAATTTGCGGAAACGGTCTATCAATTCTTTTAATTGTTCCAGATAAGCTTTCACCTGCTCGGGCCGGTTACTATTTGATTCGCCCTGGTGCCAGATGATACCTTTTATTACGCCCGATTGCATGGCCAGTTTGATGCGCGCGACCGCGTCATCGTAAGGATGCGTTCCGGTAGCGGCATCCAGCGCGCCTGGTAGCCAGCTCTCAATTGGCGAGCCGCCCACTGCCGTTGGTATCAGGCCTATTTTAACATTTGGGTTAGCTTTTAACATTTCTAAACCAAACGCCAGGCCTGGCCCAACTGCGGCAGAAGGTTTATCAAAATGTACATGGTGTTTGGCCTGCACCCATTTACCATCTTTGGTAAGCATCAGCACCCTTTCGCTGCCCGCATTCTTATACTCATCGGTTATAGTGCCGCGCCCTGCCATGTTTGATTGGCCGGCTAATATATAAAGCTCAAAATTAGGATCGGGCTGTTGTGCATAAACAGTTGTGCCCGCAATGGCGCATAGCATAAGCAATAAGTATCTCTTCATTTTTACGGAGTTAGGATCAATCGGTGTTTAAAGATGGATATTATTAACAATAAATCCAATTTCCAATTAGCTGAGAACGACGGTAAACTATTACAAAAACGACCCACTTGCCTATATAGCGTATCAACTGATATACATTTTGCCAGGGTGGAGAATAGCTAACAAAAAAAATAGCCGATCGCGCTAAGATGGGCTATGTGTATTTACATCAATTATTACTTGATCTGAATATACTCTTTCCACGGCTCAGCACTTTGAGCTTTTGCCTTTTTAACGAGATATGAAGAGTTGATTGTTCATTTTCTTGAAATTGATCTTTATAGGCCTGTATAACATCGCTCTCGCTAAGCAGGCCAACTATCCTTTCATCGTCAAATACCGGTATCACTTTTAAATCTTCGGCCGACATAATGTCTACCGCTTTCCGCAGCCTCTCATTAGCCTTTACATATAAATTAATATGCTGTACCAAATCTTCCAGCAATAATTCCGGATCGTTTTGATGATCATTTATATCCTGCAGGCTAACGATACCCGTGTAATTACCTTTGTTATCCGCTACAAGAAAATAATCTTCGGCGGTTATCGCTTCCGACCTGATCATATTCCTGATGTCAGCAATTTTAGCTTCAGGATCAAGAATATTCACACCCCTGTTGTGGACCTGCGATACGGATAGCTTATTCAGCACATCGGGCTCGTACGAATCAGGGGTTAATACACCGCGCCTGGCTATCTTCTCGGTCATGATAGTGTTTTCCATTAGAAAAAACGACACGATATAAGCAGCTGTACATCCGCCCAGCAATGGCAGCAATGCATGGAACTGCCCCGTCGATTCCAGAGCAAAAGCAATACTTGTTAAATAAGCCCTGGAGGCACCTGCAAACATAGCAGACATGCCAATAAGTGCGGCCAAAGGCAGGTTGATACCACTATGAGGGAACCACATTAAAATAATTGCCCCCAACAACGCCCCTGCGGCACCCCCGATAGTTAGCAACGGGGCGAGAGTTCCGCCAGAAGTACCGCTTCCTAAAGCTATTGCCCAGGAAAGAAATTTAAACAGAAATAAACGCAGTACGATAAGAATGGCCATTGTTCCTGATAGAACATTAACAATGTTATCATAGCCTACACCTAAAGTATGCGGTGCATAATACCCTATCAGGCCTACAGCTAAACCTCCAATAGCGGGCCACCATTTCCAATGGATGGGAAGATGATCGAAACCATCCTCAATAAAGTACACTATTTTGGTAACACCCATTGAGAGGAATCCGACAATTAATCCTATTAAACTATAAATTGCCAGCGCTCCATTTGACGGTAATTCGATATTCCTCATAGGAAATACCGGGCCCGATTCAAATAAGACATGATGGCCGGCTGCCCCGGTGATGCAGGCGAGAGCAACGGGCAGTATCGACCTTGGTGAAAATTCAAAAAGCAAGAGTTCAATGGCTAAAAAAATAGCCGCGATGGGTGTGCCGAATATAGCTGACATCCCTGCAGTAGCACCGGCTGCCAAAATTATCTTTCGTTCATTTGGGGTGATCCTCATTAACTGGCCCAAAGTGGAGCCCAACGCGCCGCCGGTTGCTATAATGGGTCCTTCCGCGCCGAAAGGGCCACCTGTACCAATAGCTATGGCTGACGATAGTGGCTTCAGAAAAGTGATAGAGGGTTTGATCTTACTTTGATTAGTTAAAATTTGCTCCATCGCCTCGGGTATACCATGCCCGCGAATAGCCTTAGAACCATATAATGCCATAAAGCCAACCAACAGGCCCCCTATGGCCGGTATAATTATTACCCACCAACCCAGCTGGTTTTCTGCGGGGCTACGGTATTCAGTCATTAGTCTTCCAAAAAAAGCCAAACCGGTTACAACATTAATCAATGTAACCAAAACTTTAGCAAGGAGACTAATAGCCAAAGCAACAATTACAGATAATACACATATCTTTAAAAGCCGTTGCTTTACCAGCAGGGTGCCATTATCTGGAGATAAAGCGTTTTCCATACCGGCCAATAAAGGTGAGATCGGAATTCCGGTATGGTCGTTGATTTTTTCCATGAGTTGAGGAATATTTTTTTGCAAATTTACACCTTTTATTAGCCAAATATAATATAAACAATAAAATTATGTGGTTTTATAACAATTAATGTCAATTTTACATTACATGTGCAATACTATCAAATTGAGCTTTACTAATTTAAATTCAAATTTAGCCGGATGAGTCAGTCAAACTTATGTGACCTTAAAAGCTGTTTTCTTTGCCGCTCCTGTCTGGCCGAATGGATACCTGTGGTAAGCCAGGCAAAAAAGAACATCACTATCAAAAAATCTCAAATATTATTTAAAGAAGGCGATCCCGTAACGGGAATGTATTTTGTATACAGCGGAAAGTTAAAAGTGCATAAAAGATGGGATCACGAAAAAGAGATCATACTCAGATTTGCGCAGGGCGGTGATATTGTTGGCCATTTGGGTTTAGGTAACGAACTTTTGTACCCGGTTTCGGCTACAGCTACAGAGGCGGTTACGGTTTGTTATGTGCCTATGGCTTTCTTCGAGTCGACACTTAACATAAATCATGCATTTACTATTAAGCTGATGCGTTTTTTTGCCAACGAATTGCAGGAGTCGGAAAAACGCATGCGCAACTTAGTTCATATGTCTGTTAAGGGTCGTGTAGCTCAGGCTCTTGTCACGTTAAAAAAACAATTCGGCCTAAACAACGATAGATGCATTGATATTGAGATCACCCGACAGGATCTGGCATCATTTTCGGGTACCGTGTATGAAAGCCTTTTCCGCGCTGTGAATGAGTTGGTAGCAAACGATCTGATCCAATTAACAGGTAAACATATCAGGATAAATAAGGAAGACACGCTTTTACAAATGATAGAATCTGAAAGTATTTAACGAAGGACAGGATAGCTAAATTTCGTTAACAAAAAAACCCGGACTTCTCGCCCGGGCTTTAGGTTTTCATAAGTAGCGTTTATTGTTATGGCATATCCCAAAATATGCGTTGTGTTAAATTATCGCCTCCCATGCTTGCTTTAGCGGCAAGGTAGTTGGCGTTGTTTTGCGATTCCTCAGCATTTGGATAAGCCATACGCCTAACAAAGCCGCCGCTTGAAGCTAAGTTAGTGTTGATCGCATTGGGTGTTAGTACCGGGAATCCGCTTCTTCTAAAATTAGCCCAACCTTCGGCACCGTTGGTTATACAAGCAATCCAATATTGTGTATTAATAAGTTTAAGCGCGTCTGCATTACTATAAAGCACTGCAGGTTGAGCCAGGAAAGAAACCTTTTGCAGCTCGGTAACCGCAGGGCTCTGTACGCCCGGGTATAAAGCCCATTCATCCATAGAAGCCCTAACGCCTGCCTCATAATATTGCTGAGGTGTTGCCCCCCCTGTAATCCACCCCCTGAATTTAGCCTCGGCTAACAATAATTGGGTTTGGGCATTGGTAACAAAAAATGCAGGGGCAAGAATATTGGCAACTACCTGGTAGTTAAGTTGTGTGTAGTTTTGGCCTCCTCCTTTAGTACCTCTGTCGCCCGGAGCGGTACGAATGGTTACTTGATTGTATCCCACCGGAAACCCAAATTGGCTGGCGGTTGTGGTATCTCGTGTGGTGTTAAAATCTGCAGGATTACTATAGCTGGCTCCAATATATTTCAACCTGGGGTCATTAGTACCTTTTAACTGATCAACAAAAGGCTTTGCCAAATAATAAAAATAAGGGCTAACAGTGCGCTGTAAGTTTGAAAAACCATTAGGAACTGCAACGCTGTATAAATTGATAACAGCATTATCACTGTTTGTTTGCATTACACCACCAGCAAATGCTTCCTGGACAATACTTGCAGCTTTTGTCTGGTCAATTTTTGAGTAGCGCATACCTAAACGCAGCAATAATGAATAACCAAGTTTTTTCCATTGAGCTACCTGCGCGGTTATTAAAGCAGGACTTGAATTGATTTGGCCACCATAAAACAAATCGCTGCCTACATATTCATTTGAAGCAGACAAAGCTGCAGTTGCTGTTTTAAGTTCGTTATAAAGGTCAGTATATATAGCTGCCATTTTATCGTACTTAGGGTAGTTATTACCTTCAAGGTTTCCTAGTCCGGCCTCGCTATAAGGCACATCACCGTAGGTATCAACCAGCGTCATAAACGCGTAAGCTTTCCAAATACGTGCCATGTTATACAGGTTTTTTGCGCCTGCATCCGATTTGGTAAGGGAAATAATTTGCACCAATGGTTTAATTACATTGGGGTAAACAGAATTCCAACGTGGGTTATTATAATTATCCACATCTTCATTAAAATTAAAACCCGAAGTGGCGCCGGCGTCATAACCGTTCAAATATTGCTGTACTATGGTTTGTTCTCCATCCCAGTTACTGGCATTCATGCTCCGTTCTGCCGAGCCCAATAACAACGCCGCATCAAGTTTTAGAATTGCATAGGGGTCCTGGTTTTTTTGTTCAAACCCCTTAGTGCAACTTGCAAAAGAAAGCACGATAGTTAGGGGGATTATAAGAAGACTAATTTTTTTCATAATATTATATATTAGAATTTTACATTTAAGTTAAGCCCAAAAGTTCTGGTAGTTGGTTCAGTATGTTGCTCATAGCCTAAGCGAGTGTCGCCTGATGAGGCAAATGCCTCAGGGTCAACGTCAGGTATGCGTTTCATCAATACTGCTACATTTCGGCAAAAAGCAGATACCGATAGCCCTTTAACAAACTTTGCATTTTTACTCATTAAGCTCGTAAGGTCATAGGTAAGTGTGATATTTCTTAACTTGATAAAATCGCTGCTAAAAACAAACGGATCTGCTATTTGCTGCGTGCGATAATCGGCGTAAAATATGGCCGGACTAACTGATATGTTATTCTTGGTTCCATTAGGTAGAACACCATCAAAAACAACACCATCACGCCCCACTAACGATGCCTGGCTCATACCTGATCTTAAACCGTTTAATGCTGTTGATGAGAACACTTTGCCACCAAATTTACCATCCACCTGAACTAATAAGTTAAGTGTTTTGTAACGGAATGTGTTAGATATACCGCCTATTACTTTTGCATTTGCACTACCAAAATTGACCGGTGCCGAAGGCAAAAGTCTTCCTGAGCTATTTAACATTATTTGGCCGTTTGCATTGCGTAGATAAGTGTTTGATACTAATTGGTTCATCTCTTTGCCAACATCGTATGTTAAATTTCCAAGAAATTCGTTCCCTGTACCATTAAAATATAAAACTAACTGGCGGGTCTGTCCTCCATTTAACTCCAGTACCTTTGATGTATTATAGGCGGCGTTTCCGGATATATTCCAGGCAAAGTTTTTTGTTTTAACAGGGGTTCCGTCAATGGCAACCTCTAAACCTGTGTTCTTCAACTTTGCTATGTTAATATTTGTGCTACTATAACCTGAAGCGGGTGACAGATCAACCGAAATAATCTGATTATTGGTCCTCTTGTCATAATATGCTATATCGAAATTTAAACGGCTATTCAAGGTCTTTAATTCAAGTCCTATTTCCTTTTCAATAATTTGATAAGGCGCTATATTAGGGTTTGGATTACTTCCATTGGCAATGGTCCCTATCGGATAGTTGCCGAAAGGCTGTGACGCAATGGCGTATGTAAGTTGGCTGCTAAATGGTGCAACACCATTTGCGTTACCCACACTCGCATAACTTGCTCTTAATTTACCATAATTTAACCACGACATGGTAGGAAGTAATTCAGAAAAAATGAAACTTGCGCTTACCGATGGATAGTTGAAAGAATTTTTAGGATTGGCTACTACTGCACTTGGCGGAGTAAGCACAGAGAAATAGTCACTCCTATCGGTAACATTCAGATACAGTAAGTTTTTATAGCCAAAATCTGCAAAACCGTATACAGAGTTTACCGTTGATCTGCTAATTCCATAACTTTGGGTTTTAGTGATTCCGTTGCCTATGGTATAAAGATTCTTTACTGTAAAGTCTGTCACACCTTGATTATTAGTGCTATTATTAACGGTGTACATATTACCACCTATACTTGCATCTATGCTGAAATCGCCAATTTTATGGCTGGTTCCTAACAGAAAATCCATATTCATTTGTCTGTTGAAACTTGAAGACTCATTATAAGTTCCAGCCCAGCCGGTGTTGGCATCATTACGCATTTTAGTTACACCATGTGGGAAGTTGTTTTCGTTACCAATTATCGCAAAGTCAGCATTTACGCGACCTTGTAAGTATAACCACTTGGCAATATCATACCTGGCTGTAACCGTACCTAAAAAGCGATCTCGGTTTGTATAATTGAACATCCGCCCTATAAGAAAATAGGGATTGGTCAAAAGTGCGGGAAAGGGGTTAGTTGCAAGCTGGGCACCATCAGCCGCTATCACACTCGATTTTAACACATCATTTGATAGCGTTAATGGTGTACGGTTAAGGAAACTGGAATACCCGACACCCTGAGCCCCAACTAACGGAGGATTATTATTAACCTCGTGGCTGTAGTTAATATTGGTTTGAAACGATAGCTTATCATTGATCTTACTGTTAAGCCCAAGGTTGAAAATCTTTTTATGATAATTATTATCCGGGGAAATACCTTTAGCATCCATATTTGAAAAAGAAGCACGGAAACTTGTTGAAGCATTTCCTCCTGAAAGCGCTAACGTATTCTGAAACGAGGTTCCGGTATTGTAAAATTCGGTCATCCGGTTAACATCAGGTAAATATGGCCTTGAAACACCATCATACTGTGGTGTAAGAACGCCATCATATTTTGCACCCCATGCAAGATTACCCATTGATTGCGCTTCAGCTTGTGAAGTAGGACGTTTACCATTAGTACCGGTACCATATTCAGTTTGATAATTAGTAAAATCAAGCGCTTGAGAAGCCGCAAAGTTTGAAGAATACTCCACACCAAATTTCGAATTTTTGGCACCACTTTTTGTAGTGATAATTATTGCACCATTTGATGCCCTTGAACCGTAAAGTGCTGCCGCTGTTGCACCTTTTAGCACAGTCATTGATTCAATGTCATCCGCGTTGACCTGTTGAAGGTTATCGCCCTGATCTATAGCAGGAGTACCACCCGCAGCACTACGCGCGTCCTGATCCATTGGCAAACCGTTAATAACTATTAAAGGCGAGTTGGTTTGACCAGAAAACCCTGATTGTCCACGCAATCGTATGCGATTACTGGCACCGGCACCTGCTGTTGGCGGAGCAATATCCAAACCGGCTATCTTTCCCTCCAAAGCGGTCATCACATTGGTGGTACGGTTTTGGGTTATCTCATCAACCTTTACAGTTGACGTTGCGTAACCTAATTTTTTCGATTCCTTTTTTATGCCCAAAGCAGTTACAACAACTTCATCCAGTGCATTTGTTTGCGTTTGCAAAACCACGTTTATATTAGTACGGCTACCTACAGTTTCGGTTTTCGTTTCGTACCCTATATATTGAAATACCAGTACGGAGTTGTTTGTTGCTACAGCGATACTATAGTTACCGTTTTGATTGGTAACGGTACCACTTGATGTGCCTTGCTCAGACACGCTGACACCAATAAGTGGTTCGCCTCTGCTGTCTGTTACTTTACCTGCTACTGTTATGGCAACAGGTTCAACTATAGCCGAAGCGGAATTGTTTGATACGGTAACGGGCTCCGTTTTATTAATTTTGCTTAACACAATGCGGTTACTGATCACCTCAAATGCAATCCCCCGCGGCACCAATATCCTTGTCAGGATGTCCCCGATCTTTTCATTAGTAGCTGCAATAGATACCTGAGCTTCTTTTTGCACAAGACTGTTGCGGTATACAAATCGGTAGTTGGTTTGCTTTTCCAGTTGTGTTAAAGCGGTTTTAAGGTTTGAGTTTTGAATGGTGAAATCAACCCGCCGTTCTAACAAAATTTGCCCGATGCTTGGATTAGCATAGGACATTCCTGTAAAAAAGAGAATTAGTACAATCTGACCAAAAGTGATTTTCATAATTTTCCAGGAAATATGATTTGGTAAATAAATTTTCATACATTTAAATGTTAATTTTTTAAGAAAAATGAAACAAAAAAGACCACTTCGCCTTGAAAAAGGCGTTCAACAGGGTCTAAACTTTAAGGAATAGTAGTGTCTCCAGCACTGCTGTTCCTTTTTTTTAGTAAAAGAAATTAGAAGGTTTTTTTATCCATAGACGTTAATTTAGGTTAACTGATTTTATAACTGGTTTTTTTATAATTGGCGGTTTTAATTGCTTTCTAAAATGAATTGGTTATCCTTTACGGTATAACTTACATTTAAGCTTTTGTTTATTATTTCCATAATTGATGGAAGGCTCTCGTTGGTAAAATCGGCGTTCAAATAATCGCTGTTGATCTTACTGTCAGTTGACGAAATATTTACTTTAAATTTTTTGCTAAGCACCCTGAACACCTCGGCCATAGGCGCATTATCGAAAGATATACTTGTATTTTTCCAGATACTGATAGAAGGATCCGTAATTTCCAGGTTCCTTTTAAGAGAGTTCAGTTTCTTATCATAAATAGCTTCCTGATCAGGAGCAAGCATTAGTTCTTGCCTAACTGCAGTTATATATTCCGATTTAGACTTCACGGGCCCCGCCACACTTACAGAAACTTTGCCGGTGACAACACTTACCTTGGTCAATTCGTTTTTATAAGCCCTTATCCGGAAACTCGTTCCCCAAACTTTGGTTATTGTATTTTCGCTGTAAATTGAAAAAGGCTTTTTTGCATCTTTTGTCACTTCAAAGAAAGCTTCGCCGGTCATTGACACCTTACGGCTATGGGCGTCAAAAAATTTTGGATAAGTTAATTTTGAATTAGGGCTCAACCATACCTTGCTGCCATCTGCCAGCACTATTTTTTGAATAGCACTGGTTAAGTTATCAGCAACAACGTCATTAACCGGTGCCTGATCAACTGACGGTGGCTGCGCAAGTTTAGTTAAAGCAGAACTGTTATTGTATCCATTGTCCTTAAAAATAAAAAAGACTAAAAGCAAAGCTGCCGCTACCCCGGTGCCCCAATAAATTATTTTCGCGATGTTTGGTTTTCTCTTTTCTAAGCTCCACTCATTGTCTTTTTGAGCATGTTCAATATTATCCAGAATGTTACTCAACATTAATTGCTTAAACAATTCCTGTTCTGGCTCAGAGAGGTTTGAAATATCGTCGCCCGCTGAATCAAAAGAATCATACCACGAATTGATCTCAGCAATTTCAATTTCATTACACTCGCCTTTGAAATATTTTTCAAGTAGATCTGCGGATAGGTTTTTTTTCATGAAGAAGTTTAATACAGGAAATAATTGTGGTCTATATAGATATGTAACTTAAAATAGGGTTTACCCCTACTTATTATTAAAATATTTTAAATAAATGTTACTTTGACAATTATTTAAAATAAATCGCTAAATTCAATTAATTATATATCCGCAAACGAAAATTTTAGATACCACCGCTTACGCACAACATGCTTCTATTATAAAATGACGAAGTTGACCAACCTTTCAGACGATGAATTAGTAGCGTTTTTCGAACAGGGAGATATTGCGGCTTTTGAAGAGATATATAACCGCTATTGGATGGAGCTTTACAGAGCAGCGTATAAAAGGATCGGAGAAAGAGAAGCTGCTCAAGAGATTGTTCAAAATTTCTTTACCACATTTTGGTTAAATCGCCGCCAGCTTAAAATACGCTCTTCTCTGCAGGGGTATCTGTTCATGTCTATCAAGTATCAGGTATTAAACTATAAGCGTGCCGAAGCTATTAAAAACGCGTATAACGAGTCGCTATTAGTTGTGCATAACGCGTTTGAAAACTCAACTGAAAACTATATAAATTATAAAGACTTAAAGGAGACAGTTGACGCGTTTGTTAACCAACTCCCAATAAAATGCCGTTCTGTTTTTGAACTTAGCCGCAACCAACACAAAACAAACAGAGAAATAGCACAGCAATTACAAATTTCAGAAAAAACCGTAGAAAGTCATCTAACCAAAGCCATCAGATATTTAAGAACCAATATTGATGCGTTATTAATGATAATTATGTTAATAAAACGCTGATCGAACTTAAATGATCTTCTATCTGTCAGATCTTTCTTGCCAACCTAGCCAGGATAAGATCAAAATAAAACTTTTTTACGATACCTACTCTGATTTAGGCAGCTAAACACTGCTCTATCTTGACCAAAAGATTTTTAATATCAAAAGGCTTCGCAACAAAATCATTTGGTGCTCCTGGCCGGTGAAGCGATGCGGCAAGGTCATGCGTACCAGATATAAGAATAACAGGCAGCAAACAGGTCATTTTAGTTTCTTTAATTTTCTTACAGATAGCCCGCCCGTCCATTCCTGCCAGCATAACATCCATCAATAAAAGGTCAGGTTTAAAAGCATCAATGTCCACAAAGACCGTCTCACCGCAGTTTACAGTCATAATTTCATATCCTTCTTCCTCTAACAGCATTGACAATATCTCCAGGATATCATTGTCATCATCCAGCACAAGTATTTTCTTTGGCATAATCTTCGTATTATCAACACATATAATATATACTACACCATTATGATGCCAGTTTTCTATAATTAGACTAAATATAAATTTAGTTGGAAGAAGTTGTAACCACCAAAGAGGCTGGCTGTGCTTTTAAATAGATCCTAAAATCTGACCCTACGCCCGGCTCACTTTTAACTTCAATGCTTCCGCCGGCAGCATTTACTATCTTTCTGGCCAGATACAAGCCAATACCGTGACCCTCAACATCCTGGTTAAGGCGACCATACATATTAAAAATTTTGTCTATTGCTCCCTTGGGGATCCCTTTGCCATTATCCTTTACTGAGATAACTACCATTTCTCCCTCGGTCCACGTATGGATGGTAATTTGTGGTGCTACCTCTCGTGTGAATTTTACAGCGTTAGATAGTAAATTGTAAATAATGCTTCTGATGTTCTTTTTAGAAAACAGGATATGTTTTACCTCCAGCTTTCTTGCAATCACTGCTTTCGCAGCTTCTATCTTGTTTTCAAGGCTCCATTCAATATTATTGATAATCTCGTCCAGATCCACCATTTCCATTGCTATCATATCGCTTTCTACCTTGGCTATTGTCGCAATATCAGTAATAAGCTCTCTGAATTTTTTAATAGATGTATTAATAACTTTTAGAAAGTCCAAAAGCTTAGTGTCCGACAAAGGTATCTTGTTCATAATATTGATGCTGGTCTCGATATTACTAAGAGGGGCCAGCAGGTCATGAGACGCCGCGTGAATAAAGTGATCAAGGTCAGCGTTAATACGCTCCAGTATCTTGTTTTTTTGATTTATTTCAGCTTGGGTTAGCTTAAGTTCTGTAATATCATTAAAAGTAATAATAGCGCCGTTATTTTGATTAGTAAACTGTTGAACATAAGGCATGGTCATTATCTGGTACCACTTACCATTATTGGTCTCAACCTCACGGGTAATTACTGTGCCATCCTGAAGCACCGTTTTTATATCATCTATAATCGTCTCAAATTTTATATTAGTAGATATGTTACTTAGTGGGCGCCCAATATCCGATTCCTGCAGGTTGATCTGTTTTACCGTTCCCGGCGAGAAACGCATTAATTGCAAATCGTTATTAATAATTAATTGCCCGTTGATATTACTCCTGAAATAATTGTTAAGGTCATCATTAACCTCCAGCAATTCCTTGTTTTTTAGCTGATAATCTGCATTAATAGTATGAAGTTCTTCGTTTACCGACTGCATTTCCTCATTTGTACTTTGCATTTCTTCGTTAGCAGATATCAGTTCCTCGTTAAAAGACTGCATATTCTCGTTGGAGGCATCCAGCCGTTCATAGGATAAATGAAGCTTATCCTTCAATTCTTTGAGCTCCGCCTCCAGATTCTTAGTGTATTCATCAAGATATAATGATCCGTCGTAAAGGGCGCCTGTACTTCCTGTGGACGTCTTAGTTTGGGTGAACGTAACTATCACCATCTTCTGATCGCCTTTAATCTTAAGCAACCTGACAGACAGGTTTACCTTTACTACCTTATTATCCTGTTTAATAACGATTCCGCGAACGTTGCCCGGAGTGCCGTTTCTGAAGGCATTATTGCTTAACGTATTAAACACAACTGCCAGCGGTTTAGGCAACAACTCCATCAAATCTGTAGTGAAATGCTTTTGAAGGAGGTACTTTGATGTATCACCATAAGCGCTTATTACTTTGTTATCAACATCAACACACACCGCCAGGTAGTTTAACTCTTCGGCCAAACTGCGGTGCATGGCTTCCGCCAGATCGGGATAATTGCTCACCGGAAGGTCATCAACAACTAACCGTGAATTGGTTCGCTTAACATCCAGCAGTTCGGGTAGTGCAAAGGCATCAAAACTTATTCCTCTTTTTGTTTCCAGGTTACGGTATATTTTCCATTTCTTTTCAACAACCTCCAGATTCTTCAATATTGGCATAGGGTTTTCACTCGATCCTAAAAACAGATACCCGTCTCGTTTTAATCCAAACAAAAGCATGCTGAATATTTTTTTCTGCAGCACCGGGGTCATATAGATGAGCAGGTTACGGCAGCTGATAAAATTCATGTTACAGTATGGCGGGTTTTTAACCAGATCGTGACGCGCAAAGATCACCATCTTTCTTATTGCCGGGACAACCCGGTAGGTTTCGCCCTCTTTAATAAAGAACTTTTGCAGCCGCTCAACCGATACGTCTTTTTCGATAGACGTACTGTAAACACCTTTTCCGGCATGACGCAACGCCTCTGCGTCAATATCGGTCGCGAATATCTTTACCACAATATCTTCACCCCGTTCATCCAAAAGCTCCGCTACCAGTATCGCCATTGAATATACTTCTTCGCCGGTTGCGCAACCTGCTATCCATAGTTTTAGTTCTTCGCCAGGTAACATCTTGTCGAGCACATCTGGCAGTACTTTAGATTTAATGAAATCAAAAGCCGCGGGATCTCTGAAAAAAGAAGTAACGCTTATCAAAAACTCTTTGCTGAGCGCTGTCAGTTCGGCGGGAGTAACTTTCAGATAATTAAGATAGCTGTGCAAGGAGGTAAAGTTTCCGTAAGAGGCCCTGCGTTTAGTACGCCTTAATATAGTGGCGTGTTTGTAATCAGAAAAATCAAGCGGGGAGTTATCTTTTATAAGGTCAATGATCGCTTTTAGATTTTTATCATCATCTTTACTATCTATAATGAGTTCGCCTGCATTTTTAACGTAATCTTCAATTGCTGACGGCATTAATGCCGGTTCAAGCACAAAATCAACCAGTCCGGTTGCAATGGCGTTAGATGGCATACTACTGAAATCTGAATTTGCCGGGTTGCGCGCTATTACCATTCCCCCTGCTTTTTTAATGGCTTTAACCCCTTCTGTACCATCACTTCCTAAACCGGATAATATAATGCCTATTGCCTTGTCGCCGCAATCAGCAGCCAGTGAATTAAAGAAACTGCTAATGGTTAAGTGTGGGCCTTTAATACTCGCCTTGCCTGACAAAGTAAGTTTGCCGCCATTGATGGTCATAAACTTATCGTTAGGGATCAGGTATACTTCGTTGCGCTGAACGCTCATGTTATCCTCTGCCTCCTTAACTACCAGTTTGCTATGCCTGGCCAATAGTTCAACCATTCTGCTCTTAAAATCAGGCGATAAATGTTGCACAATTACATAAGAGACACCATCCAACGGCGTATGATCGAAAAAAGAATTTATCTCCTCCATTCCACCCGCCGAAGCGCCAATAGCAATAATGTGGTGAGGTTCGGCTAAGATCATATTATGGTGGCTATTATTAGATTCTACAGTGTGGAGTAAGAGCAATGTATGAAATAAACAACCAACAACACTATAATGTATTGAAAATAAATTGATTATTAGACAACAAGATGCCGCAGATTCAGGAATAAATACCTGCAAAATAAAAAATGAGAACCCACTTCAAGAGGTTCTCATTTTTTAATCCGTATTACTTAGCTGACAGCTAATTAATTGAAGAAAATAGGACTTGGGTAATTATACGCTATTTACATAGACATATAACCGTCTACAACAGTCCTAATATTTTCAAATAGTAATCTACATTTATACCACTTACACGGTAAGCATCCATCCCTTTTTTAATAGTGGCCAACAATTGTTGGGTGTTAACAGGTTTTCCTTTCTTAGGGGGTGCTATTGGTTTAGAAGGCTCCGAATCAATTATTTTAGTGGCTGTCCACGATACATTTTCGTGTGGTATATTTAATTGCAGAATCATACCGGGTAATCCTGTAAACAATTCAGGGCCGCCGCTAACGCGTATTTTATCAGTATAAAAAGCTACGATATATACAGAGTCAGATACCAAACCATTGGCACGAATACAGTTATAGCCCAAAATATCGCGGGTTTCGTCTGTTATTCTCCATTTTATTTTGCGGGTGCTGTCTGTTAATAAAAACTGCTCGCCCATTGCATCTTTCTCCATCACGATTTTATTGGCAGACAAGTCAGTATAAATAGTATTTGATTCTGAAGTGATAGGGTTTAATTGAAAGCTCTGGTAGGGTGTAACCGGCAGAATGGGCGTAAGTAATGTTTTATTACCGCTAAAGCTTAAGCTACTGTTAAAAGTGGCAAATTGCGGCTGCGTTTTTTTGTATTGATCCAGTACCTGCTGCAGGCGTGCCTTTACATTAGCGTCGGCTGTAGGGGCTACTACATTGCCTATTACCTGGAATGTGTTTACCCTTTTTTGATATTCAATAGTTCCACTGGTTACAAAGCGTACACTTTGCTGGGCAAATAAACAACTGCCGCTAAATATTATGGTGATGATGGTTATAAGTGTCTTTTTCATGATGATTAATTGGTTGCTGCAGAGGTGCCAAATTTTGTGAAATCCCAGCTTACACTTACTATAAAGTAGCGCATTATAGTGTTAAAGCTGCTTTGTGAGATTTGAGTAGCCGTTACACTACGACTAAGCGTTGGATTGGCATTTAGCAGGTTCACACCTGATAGCGTTAATTTTAATTTATCTTCTTTAAGAAGGGCCTTGCTTAAGGAAGCATTTAATATCGTCATATTAATGGCCGGAATATTCTGTGTTTTTGCCGTATATCTATAACTCACATCAGAATTTAAGATAAACTTCAAAGGAAGATAAAGAGCGCCGCGCGCGTTAACATTCAAACCCGCAGCGTTATTATTATTTTGCGGTATCAGCGAGTTTTTATTAAAGCTATAATTAGGTGCTACACCCATTTGCAGTTCGTATTTTTGAAATTTAACCGTTTGCATACCCAGCTGTACCGTAAAGCTAGTTTGGTCTACTCGGTTTAAGCCATTATTAATAAAGCTATAGTTGGCGCTTCTGCTTCCGTTAAGGGCTAATCGCACATCTATCTCTGTACCGGTTATGCGCTGGCTGCCTTGTGCTGTCAGGTTTATATTATATTGCCTTTCACTACTTAGGTTAACATATTGGGTAACTGTTTTACCTGTCAGAGGGTCGTTGGTTATTTTTGGTACTATCTGATTTTCGGTTATGTTACCTGAAGCTACTAACGCAAGCGACTGCCTTGTTATAATTTTTTGTGATTGATATATGGCCTGTAAACTGTGACTGAATTGTGCTTTAAGATCAGCGTTACCAATAACTGTATTTAACGTATTGCTGTTATTAAGTATTGGCTGTAACTGATCAACACCTGGTTGTGACATGTTACCTGAATAACTAAGCAAAAACACCTTTTGTGCCGATGGTTGATATTGATAAGTTGCCTGAGGCGCCCAGTTAACAAAGCTGCGCTTAAAAATCCGGCCACTATATCGCTCAGTCTGTTCATAATCAACAACCGAGGCGCGCGTACCAAAATTAAGTATGGTTTTGTTTTTACGATAATTAAATATACCGCCAAACCTGTTGGTTACCGAGTTGATCTTAAAGTCGTTACTATATGTTGTGTTAAAGCTATCGTACAAGCCCGACGACGTTGTTTTGTCAAATGTTGGCTTATCAGAGGTTGTGTTGCTTATACCCAAGCCATAATTAAGCTGTAAAGCCAGGTACTTTGACAAAGGCTCGGTATAATTTATATTACTGCTAAAAGATGTGTTTTTGGCTGTAATTGGCTTGTACTGGTCGGTCAAACTATCAGTAGGCGTTTTATTAGCCCTGTACTGCAACGAATACAGATAGTTTTCTGCTGTATTCTCGGCATAGGTTTGTGAAACAGCCCATGAAAAAGTACGCGTTGGCTTTTTAAATTTATAGGTGTATAAAGCGTTTAAATTCAATCCTTTTTGGTGATTGTCCGAATGTGTTATTCTTCTTTCCCTCGTTAACAAATTACCTGTTTCGCCTACTATGGTTGTAAGCATGTCATTATCAACAGTTAAATGCTTTGTTATCGCATCCACACCTATTTTTAATGTTGATGAAGTGTCCAGTTTAGTAAAATAAGTAAGATCAGCCTTTTGTCTGAACGTGTTGTTGTGCAGATCGCGGGAGGCGGTTTGATCCTGTTTACTACCTGGTATTGTCACCTGGGTTGATGAGTTATACTGACCCTTTACGTCAAGCATACCTACCTTATAGTTAGCGTTTAAGGTCGCGTCATTTTTTATTTTGGTGTCATAATGCGCACCGCCCGCTTGTACTTCAGGTAATCCATTACCATTATAATTACCTGAGCTCGCATCAAGATCATCATCACCCCCACCTTGTACAAATATCCCCCCGTTATCAGCTATCTGCGCATAATTGTTTGATGAGCCTATCCGGCTATTATCAGCTGCACCTAAGCCTGTTTTTCCTGTATTGGCAAAGGTGCCATACGCGGCAAATTTACTTCTGGCGGTAAATTTGTTAAATATACCCTGCGCCTCGTAATAATCATCCGTTCCATAACCGGCTGTAACCTTTCCGAAAACACCTTTTTTCTTATCTTCCTTCAACTTAACGTTAATGGTTTTTATGCGCTGTCCGTCGTCTATCCCGGTAAACGAGGCCTGGTCGCTTCTTCTGTCGTATATCTGCACAGAGGATACCATATCGCCACGTAAATTTTGCGTAACAAGGGTTGGGTCATCACCAAAAAACTCTTCACCGTCAACCAGTACCTTAGGCACCGCCTGTCCGTTCACGGTAATTTTACCGTTCTTATCAATTTGAACGCCCGGCATCTGCCTTAACAGATCTTCAACCTTAGCGTTGGGTTGTATAACATATGCCTTGGCGTTATATTCAAGGGTATCCCCTTTTATCTTAATTTCCTGAGGCGTACTTTTTATGGTTACTTCATTTAATGTTTTAACAACTACGCTTATCCCAACATTCCCCAGATCAGTAACTGCGTTTGGCGGTCCCAAAGTAAAGGGTGTCATTTTATTGTCGTAACCAGGGTATGTGATAAATAACAGGTACTTGCCAGCGGGCAGGCCGCTTACAGTAAATGCCCCGTTTTCATCGGCATAAGTAAACTTGCGTAAAACAGAGTCTTTAGCATTAAGTACACTTATACTGCCGTTTAATTTAGCCTTTGAGACAGAATCAACAGTAACGCCCTTTATACTATGCTGGTTTTGCGCAAAGGATGTGTGTGCGAATAGAAAAATGGCTAAAAGAGCCAAAAATGTAATTTTCATTTATAATTGCGGTAAGGGTTTACAAGTGGTAAAAATATAACTAATTATTTAGTATTCGGAAGATCAGCGGATTTTGATAATAGGATGCATAACTGCATATTTTGTTACCGTTTATTGAATTTATTTGTATCTGACTGCCCAATCAATAAAAAGTTGCAGCGTGATTGATAATACCGGCGAATAATTCTTAGTGCAACATCAGGTCAAATAATTAACTTTAAGTATGAAAAAACCAATACCCTTTGATTTCTTGCTGGATTACCTCCCTGCCGATGTCATTGTTAAACCGGCTATTGGGATGTTCTATATTTATTTCGATCAGAAGATTGTGCTTATCTTTCGTAAGACAGGTAAAAATCCACAGCACAACGGCATTTGGATCTCAACACGCAAGGAAGCACATGACAGTTTGAGGGCGGAGATTCCTGCTATCACTAACTTCTCGCTTGACGAAGGCTTTGATACTGCCTGGTTGCTGCTTAGTGATAGTGATGATGACTTTGAAAACGCCGCCATACAGCTTTGCGCGCTGGTTTCGCGCAAGGATAAGCGGATTGGAAAGGTTACGCCGGGCAGCAGGGTTGTTTAAGCCAATATTAAGTTTTTGTTAGTACCGCTCACATTGTTTATCCAGTGCTTATCTTGCCTGAATTAACAAAAAATGCTATGGATTTTAATGTGGTGGCATTGGAGATATCAGATCTCATCGCCCATTTCGACTACTATGATCGATTGATCACTAACGTAAGTGCTTCTGAAGAGCAGAACAGGCTGAGGAACAAAAATCGGGAGCACATGGCCAAATTTTTTGCGGATGTTGAGTTTTATGACAACAATAAACAGCTTCGCCCGCTTTATGAAACCAAAGATCTGATCATTTTTAAACTGAAAAGTGTCAAGACCAACGATGTGCATGATCTGGTTGAAAAACTGGAGAAAGATGCTAAAAAGATGAAAAAGTTATATAAGTCGTTAATGAAACCGCTTTAACTAACTCTTAGTGGTGTACTTTTAATAATGGCAATTACTTCAGGTTTATTAAGGCCCTGGCAAAACTTGCAGCTGTTATAAGTAACAAACCATGGTGCCTTGCTGCGTAAATTTCATTAACCTGTCAACCGCCCTGATATGGCTCGGACCAGCTTAAATTAATCTGTTTAATATTTACTGTCAGTACCGCATCTAAAAGGGTATCTTTGCGCCATATGAGGCAATTAAAGATTACCCAATCCATTACCAACCGTGAATCACAGTCCCTGGATAAATATTTATCCGAAATCGCGAAAGTCGACCTGATCACGGCCGAGGAAGAAGTCCGCTTAACACAAAAAATCCGCGAAGGCGACCAAATGGCATTGGAACGCCTCGCTAAAGCTAATCTTCGTTTTGTAGTCTCTGTAGCCAAACAGTACCAGAACCAAGGTCTGACCCTGGGTGACCTCATCAATGAAGGGAACGTTGGTTTGATTAAAGCGGCAGGCCGTTTTGATGAAACCAAAGGTTTCAAATTTATATCCTACGCTGTCTGGTGGATACGTCAGGCGATCCTGAGCGCGGTGGCCGAACAGTCCCGGGTCGTACGTCTGCCCCTGAACCAGGTGGGTTCACTTAATAAGATCAGAAATTCCTCATCCAGACTGGAACAGCGCTTAGAACGTGCACCTACACCCGAGGAGGTGGCGGAGGACCTGGAGCTCAGTGTCGACAAGATCACCGATTCAATGGCCAATGCCGGCCGCCATATTTCAATGGATGCACCCTTCATCCAGGGAGAAGATAATACATTACTGGACGTCCTACAAAATAGTGAGGCCACTACGGACAGCGAATTAATGGCAGATTCCTTGAGCCAGGAAATCAGGCGTTCACTCGGTTCTTTGTTAGAAAGAGAACGGGATGTTCTGATATTATTATTTGGTTTAAACGGTGTCGCCCCGCATTCCCTGGAGGAAATAGGCGAAAAATACAACCTTACCCGGGAGCGTGTCCGTCAAATTAAAGACAAAGCGCTTACGCGCTTGCGCCAGGGCACTAAATCAAGATTGCTCCTAGCCTACTTATAAGGGCATTTACCTGCCGCCAGGCGACCCGCCCTGATCATTCAAAACAAGCTCCTAATTAAGCGCAGCGGCTTTCAAAAAATCCGCTTCGGCGGGCGCTTACCCAGGCAATACCAGGTCAAACAATGGAAGCACAACAGTCCCGATGCGCCCGTCATCCGCATCGATCAGTTATTTCTTTTTAGAAACCGCGTTGGCTTTAGACTTCCCTTTCATTTCATTCCAGTAAATAAAAACTCCCCTGTCTGTGCCGGTAACAATATCTACAGCTCCGTCTTTATTCAAATCTACCGCTAATACATCAGATCCTACACCAGATCGGTTATGCATCAGGTGTGGCACAAACTCGGCTCCACCCGGTGCCTTAGGGTTACGTACCGTTTTATACCAGTAAATAACCGGCGGCCCGTAAGCATCCGGATCAAGATAGGTATCCAGGTGCGACCAATACCGTTTGCCTGTAATAAAATCAGGAATACCGTCGCCATCCATATCGGCAAAAGCTGTGGCATGCGCTTCGGAGAAGGTTACGCCACCGGCATTTTTATCTTTAGTACTATAATCATCACTTATAATATGGCGCACAAAAGTTATATCGCCCTTTGCATCGCGCCTTTGTTCAAACCAGCCAAGGCCAAAACCATGTGCGTTAAGTGATGTTACCACATCATTTAACTTATCGCCGTTTACATCATAAACACCCATTACAGCACCACCATAATTGTTGCCACGATGCGCTATGCGCCCAAATGCTACAGGGTGATAGGTCCATAACATTTTACCATCATCGTTTTTTGGGTGCTCCCACCAACCGTTAACATTTAAAATGTCCATTAAACCATCACCATTAATATCGCCTACACCAATACCATGCGCATTTGATGCACCCTTTTCAGATATCGGGCGCTGTATCCATGGTTTGGTAACGTCTTCGGGGTTGGGTTTAGCATAGCAAACCTGCCCGCCTGATCCGTAAATCAATTCGG
>Ga0164241_10000428_pt1 | contig 80181 bp, 82 predicted proteins | sample OricomyardsoilBY_FD_108780 | JGI IMG/M metagenome (GOLD analysis project Ga0164241, IMG submission 108780) | Backyard soil microbial communities from Emeryville, California, USA - Original compost - Back yard soil (BY) | ecosystem: Environmental > Terrestrial > Soil > Unclassified | place: USA... | reverse complement strand
GGCTTTTATAACCGGCAACGGTTGCATCAAACACTCGGCTATCGAATACCTGAGGTTGTGGATCACGAAGCAATGAGTGCTTAATTAACGTGTCCGTAAAAGCCGGGCCACCTCAGGTTCATTATTCAGAATGCGGTAAATGAACCTGACCCCATTGTTTGGACCCCATTGTTTGCATTGTTTGGAACCGGGTCGAGCAGAACGAGGTCAGGCCCGATGTCCGTAAATGAACCTGCCCCGTTTGCGTTGCACACGGCCATTGATGACACGGATCACGCCGTCGTGGCCGGTTCCGGGAATGGTTCGCGCCAGGCGTCGAGTTCATTGAGGCGTTCGTGCCAGCGTGCGATGGCCGGGAAATCATGCAGCGGAATGTGCGCGCGTTCAGCGTAGGGCAGGGTGACGGCCACGGCGAAATCGGCCACGGTCAGCGCATCGCCGACCAGCCACGAGCGATCGCGCAGGTGGGTGTTGAGTACCGCGGCGTAGCGACACCATTCCCTGGTGGCAGGTTCGACCTCAGCCGGATCCGCCGCACCGATGCCAAAGCGTGCCTTGATGATGTATTCGAAATACAGCTTGCCGGCGTAGGCGGTGAAGTGCTGCATGTTCCAGCTGAACCAGCGGATGACCTCGATCTGACGCGCATCCTGAGGCCACAGTTCCGAGTTGCTGCGTGCGGCCAGGTGACACAGGATGGCATCGGCTTCCCACAGCACGCGTGCGCCATCGATCAGCGTTGGCACTTTGCCGTTGGGATTGAGCGCGAGATAGTCCGCTGTCTTGTGCTCGCCACGCGCAAGGTCGAGGTAGACGTAGTCCAGCGGTGACTGCAGGTACTTCGCGACGGCGCAGACTTTGCGTGGCGCCAGTACGTCTGACCAGTAGAGTTTCATGCGGGCTCTCCTTGGGTGTTTGCCGGGTATGCCGGATGACGACGAACGAGGGAGCGCGAAATCGACCCGGGGATAAGCAAAAGGGGTCACGGATGAATGGCACTTACTTAAGCGCGGGGCTCCGTACTTCGTCATCCTCGCGAGGCGCTTTTCAACAGCCGAAGGGCTGGTCAAGCGAGAAGCGCTTTACAACAGCGAAGCTGGTCATCTAGTGCCTTCCACCTTGCGCAGAGGGTTTGGAGTCACTGGATTCCTGCTTGCGCAGGAATGACGAAATCGGAGGGTTCTGGCCTTAAGTCAGTGCCATTCGTCTCTGCCCCTTTTGGTTCTCCTCATCGCTTCGTGTTGCTGGAAGTCAGCGTGCGGACGATCAGGATGGCCAGCAGCGGAATGGCGAGAGCGTAGGCGTACTGGGTTCGCGATACGCCGATACCAAGCGGAAACCAGATGCCGGGCACGCCGATCAGGCTCAGCTCATCGGCGAATTGCGCGGCCATGATCCAGGCCAGCGTGATAAGTGCGAGGATGCGCATCGCGCCGCCACGCGCCATCCGCGCGGCGATCAGCGCAAGCAGCGCGAGCGATCCGAGCCGACTGATTTGGGTCAACGTCATGACGTGCACCGCGCCGCCAGCGACGCCTGCGACGGCCAGCGCGAGGGCGGTGGCATCGATCCAGCGCCAGGCACGCGGGCACCAGCGGTTCCAGGCGAGCGTCCACGCGGTCAGACCGAGGGGTGCCAGAATCGCGTTCATCCACCACACATAGGCGGGCAGGCTGAGCAGGTCGGTCCACGCGTAGGTTGCGTTCTCCAGCCGCTTCAACGCCGACAGCACGAGTGCCACGACCAAAAAGGCGATGAAGCCCGGGTGGCTGCTGCGCCGACGGAATGCAAACGCCAGGCCGGCGAGGGCGAACATGGCCAGCGGTTCGATCAGGTCGACGATATAGCCTGCGATCGTGCGCCACCATTGCACGCGATACAGTGAGTGACTCACCGGGCGTGGCCCCAGGATCGGCGCGATGTGCATGCCGCCACCATCCGCGTTGGCGTCGATGCCCGGTTGCATGTACGCGCGGATAGCGAGTACTCCGTGGCTACCGGCGGCATCGGCGGGAAGCGCGAACAGCATCGGCCGCGCGCCGACGACCCGGGGCGCGGCGCCGAGCCGGCCCGATCCGCCCAGCCGCACGCCGTTCCAGTACAGCTCGTAGCCGTCGTCGATAGCGGTGGGACCGAGCAGATCCCAGGCGTGGTTTCCGTTTGGCACCGTCACCGCACGGCGATACCACGCATACCCCTGGTAGCCGGGATGGCCATGCGCCATCCATCCGCCGACGTAGCCCGGCAGGCCGACATCGCCGTCGTGGCTGCCGGGCGGGGCGGTCAGGTCGATCGTTTCCCAGCCACTGTCGTCGGTGCTGGCGTTCGCCCAACGCAGGTCGTCACCGATGCGGAACCGCCAGCTGCCATCGAGCGTGGTGGCCGCAGCGCGCAGCGCGGGCGGATCAGCGCGGCCGCCCACCGCCAGTGCCGCGATCACGACAGCCAGCAAGATCAAGGTCGCCGCGATGATGCCGGCGACAAGGCGTCGCTGCGTCGGATCCATCCGGTTCCCGGATGAGGGTAGAGATTCGAGGGTCATGCCGCGTTCGCCATGGTCAATGCTCCGAGTCGAGTGCTGAAGCATAGGGTTGCTTGCTCAAATGCGGCAAATGGGACGGAGGCAATCAAACGTTCTCAACTCCCTCCTTCCCCTTTTCGAACTGGACTCGCGATACGCCGATACCGAGCGGAAACCAGATGCTGTGCACGCCGATCAGACCCGGCTCATCGGCGAATTGCGCGGCCATGATCCAACCCAGCGTGGTGAGTGCGAGGATGCGCATCGCGCCGCCACGCGCCATCAAAAAGGGTCAGGTTCCCTGCTGACCCCTCGCACTTCCCCGTGGCACGTTTGCTCATAGCCCGCGCAGATAATCGCGGCACGCCGCCAATGATTTCATGATCGGCTGGATGTGCGGCGGTTCCTGTTCGACGAACGCATGCACCACGCCTGCCCGGTGCGCCGCGGCGAATATCGGTGGCCAGTCGATCACCTTGTCGTCGCCGACCACGCCGGTGGCGAAGTCATGGCCATATTCACCCGGTGCGGGCCGGGTCTTGAGACCCTTGACGTGCAGCAGGCGGATCCGGTCGGAGTGCTGCTTCAGCAGCATGAGCGGATCGACGCCGCCGGCGACTGCCCAGGCCACGTCCAGTTCCAGCTTCACCAGCGCCGGATCAGTCCCCTTGATGATCACGTCATATCCGCGCTGCCCGTCGTATTCGGCGAACTCGATCGGATGGTTGTGATAGGCGAGCTTCAGCCCCGCGGCCTTTGCCAGCGTGCCGATCCGGTTGAGTGCGGCGGCATTCTTGTTCCAGGCGTCGAGTGTCATGGCATCGTGGATCGCCGGGAGCCAGTCGCCCTTTTCGAGCGGCCCATCCGGCAGCGGGGAAGACGCAACGATCCATTGGACGCCCATGGTCCGCGCATCGGCGATGTGGGCGGCGGCATCGCCGATGAGCTCGCCCATCGAGAAATGCGCGCTCACCGGCTTCAATCCGGCCTGCGCGAGCGCCTGGCGAAACGCCTGCGGCGTACGGCCGTGCAGTCCCGCTGATTCGATTTCACGAAAGCCGAGTTTCGCGAGCCTCGCCAACGTGCCGTCGAAATCCCGTTCCAGTTCGTCACTTACCGACCAGAGCTGGACCCCGAGCGGCCATGGATAGGCCCCGGCCGCCCACGCGAAGCGCGGCAGCACACTGGCCACTGCGCCTGCCGTCAATACGCCAAGCAGTTCGCGCCTTGTCGTTGCCATGTCGTTCTCTCCTTTACCGTCGCCGGCCGCACGTCGCGATGGCCGAGCGCGAAATGATTGTAGTCGGATTCAAAATGGGGTCACAGAATGGTCAGGTTCATTTGCCGCAATCTCTCCCGTGACTATCCGGTCGATCCGTCGATGGGTGCGGACTGGTTCGGTTCGCCGCGATCTTGTACGGGCTATCCTCGAAGAGTGGAATCACCCATCTCGCGGAGTAAAGTGCATGCGTCTTTTCGCCACCGTTATGGCTCTCGCCATCAGCAGCAATGCATTTGCCGCGCAGCAAGAAACCTACGGGCCACGCCTGGAGGGTTTCGACTATCCGTATCCGGTGCAGCTGTACGATTTCGACTCGCAACGTCAGCATCTGCAGATGGCATACCTGGATGTAGCACCTACCGGCCAGCCTAACGGACAGACCGCAGTGCTCTTGCATGGCAAGAACTTCTGCGCGGCGACTTGGGAAACCACCATTGCTGCGCTGACTGGCGCAGGCTATCGGGTAATTGCTCCAGATCAGATCGGTTTCTGCAAATCCAGCAAGCCGCAGCATTATCAGTTCTCGCTGGAGCAGCTGGCGGCGAACACGCGCGCACTACTCAGCAGCCTGGGGATCGAAAAGTCGGTGGTGATCGGTCACTCGATGGGTGGCATGCTCGGCATTCGCTATGCGCTGTTGTACCCGCAGGCGACTCTTCAGCTGGCATTGGTGGATCCGATCGGTCTGGAGGACTGGCGCGCGGCCGGGGTGCCTTGGCGCAGTGTGGACGCTTGGTATCAGAAAGAGTTGAAGACCAGCTTCGAAAGCATTCGCAAGTACCAGATGGACGTCTATTACGCTGGAACATGGAAGCCGGCGTTTGCGCGTTGGGCGCGGATGCAGGCGGGAATGTATGCAGGATCGGGCAAGGAGCAGGTGGCGTGGGACCAGGCGCTGACCTACGACATGGTCTATAGCCAGCCGGTCGTTCATGAGTTGTCGAAGATTGCCGTGCCGACGACACTTTTCATCGGGCAGAAGGATCGCACCGCGATAGGCAAGGACCTGGCTCCAGCAGATCTCAAGCCGCGGCTCGGTGACTATCCGGTACTCGGTCGCCGCGCGGCCGCCGCCATTCCCGGCGCGCGGCTGGTTGAATTCGCTGATCTCGGTCACTCGCCGCAGGTGCAGGATCCGGAACGTTTCAATGCTGCGCTCATCAAGGCGCTGTCAGATCACTGACAGGTGATGCGAACGGTGACGTCGTTCTACTGTCCCGACATCCCCGTCTGCTGATTGATCAAGATGCCTTGACCAACTCCACCCGCCGATTCCTGGCCCGGCCATCCTCGCTGCGATTATCCGCAACCGGACGCTCCTGACCAAAGCCGGCCGCACTGAGCCGTCCGGCTTCCACCCCGGCCTGCACGATGGCGTCCATCACGCTTTTCGCGCGCGCTTCGGACAGGGCCTTGTTGGCAGCAGCATCGCCGACGTTGTCGGTATGGCCTTCCACATTCAGCTTCAGCGCGGGCGCGGATTTCATCATGCTGGCGATCTGTTGCACCGTGGCCAGGTCGTCGGGTTTCAGCAGCGCCTTGCCGGTATCGAAGTTGACGTGCAGGGTGATGAAACCATTCTTGTCGAGTTCGTCACGTAGCTGGTTGGCGGTCACCACCTGGGCCATCGCCGCCACTTCGGTGATCACCAGCAGATAGTCCTGGGTGGGCGCGCCATAGTCGGGCGCTACCTTGATCCATACGTCCTTGCCACCGGTATGTACTTTCAGCGTGGTTTCGCCGGCATCGCCTTCGCTGGGCAGACGCTCGTAGACCACTTCTCCGCCGATCTGCTTGATCGCGTTCTGATAATTGCGGATGACCTGCAGCGGGCTGGGCTGGGTCTCCGGGCTGGAGTGGAAGTAGCGCAGGCTGGTGGTGTCGCCTTCCACGGTTTGCGTTTTCGCGTTGTCGCCGCTGCCGACCTTGTACTCGGTGGCGTTGTAGCCCTTGGTGTACTCGGTGATGAATGACCCCGGATAGCGGGTCAGCAGCGGGTGATCCTTGGAGCCGGCGATATCGTCGCCGGCGATGGCAAGCAAGGGCGCGGCGAGACAGACCGCGAGCATGAAGACACGAAATATCCGATTCATGGGGGCCACCAGCAGTCGTTGGTTTCCGCATGATGCGCCAAAACGCGGCCGGGTTCACTCCCTGGAACGCTACCATCTGCCCCTTCCCGTACGCTGCGTCCACCTTGACCGTGGAGATCGTTTTGAAAGCCCTGAACCCACGACTGCTGCTTGTCCTCTTCGCTGCTTTTTCCACGTTGGCGACTTTCCCCGCTCCGGCCCAGCAGATCGCGTTCACTTGGGATGATCTGCCTGCGCATGGCTCGCTGCCGCCCGGCGAAACCCGGGTGGAGATCGCCCGCAAGATCATCTCCGCCATGCAGCAGGCACACATGCCGCCAGCCTACGGGTTCATCAACGGCATCCAGACCGAGCACGAGCCGCTCTCCACGCCAATGCTGCAGATGTGGCGTGATGCTGGATTGCCGCTCGGCAATCACACCTGGTCGCACATGAATCTGGACACCCAGCCATTGGCGGACTGGGAGCAGGATGTGATGAAGAACGAGCCGATGCTGAAGAAGTACATGGGCAAGGCCGATTGGCGCTGGCTGCGCTACCCGTTTCTGGCCGAAGGAGAGACGGCGCAGAAGCGCACTGCGGCGCGCAAGTTTCTGGCCAGCCGCGGCTACAGGATTGCCAACGTCACCATGAGCTTCGCCGATTACCTCTACAACGAGCCGTACGCGCGCTGCGTCGCCAAAAACGACAAGGCTGCCATCGCGCAGCTGGAAGCCAGCTATCTGGATGCTGCTGACGCCGCCATCGTCTATAGCCGCTCCATGTCGAAATCGCTCTATGGCCAAGACATTCCCTACGTCCTGCTGATGCATGTCGGTGCCTTCGATGCGCGAATGCTGCCACGGCTGTTGAAGCTCTATCACACCCGGGGCTTCAGCTTTGTCACGCTGCAGGAAGCGGAGAGTGCGCCGTTCTACAAGAACGATCTGGATCTGAAATTGCCGCCATCGCCCGACTCACTTGAAGCGGCGATGGCCGCCCGTGGACTGCCGCTGCCGCAAGCTCCCGGCCCCGGTCTGGATCTGGACAAGCTGTGCCGCTAGCGCCGAAGCAAGAACAAGCCGGCCGGAAAGGACCGGCACCTACTCAAGCTCGTCATCCTCGCGAATGTGCACTGCCGTACGGAATGTTTTTTGCGCAACCTGCCACGTGTTTTGCTGCACGTATCTTTGCTCATGGTATCCAAATGCAGGCAACTCAAAATTCCCACATCGTCATGCCGGCGAAAGCTGGTATCCAGCGACTCGAGGATCAGCGACAGACACTGGATACCGGCTTTCGCCGGCATGACGCAGGGTTGTGTTCTATCGCTCTACTCCAACATGCCGGCCGTGCGTGCTCAGGGTTTCAGCGATACCACCGTTACCGAAGCGGGCGGCAGGGTGAGTATGATCGCGCCGTTTTTCAGCGTGCCGCTGATCGACTTGGGCGCTACCGTGTTGGGGTGATCGAAGGTGTTGATGCTGTCGACTTTCGGCGCGCTCAGGGTCTGGCCGTCGGCCGATGTCGCCTTGAATCCGAGTGCGGCGACATCGACTTCAAGCGGCTGGTTCGGATCGAGATTGGTCAGGGACAACCAGATCTTGCCGTCTTTGCCCTTGGCGGCGATTGCATCGAGGCGCGGCAGAGTGGTATCGCCATGCGCGTACGAACCCGCGTCGTAAGTGACGGGGATGAAGCTGGCGTCCTGGAATGGCACGTACATCTTGAACACGTCATAGGTTGGCGTCAGCACCATCTTCGGCCCATCGGTCAGGATCATCGCCTGCAGCACATTGATCATCTGGGCGATGTTGGCCATGCGCACGCGCTCGGCGCGGCGCGCGAAGATGTTGATGTTGAGCGCGGCGAGAATCGCGTCGCGCTGGCTGTTCTGCTGCATCAGAAAGGCGGGATTCGAGCCCGGTGTCGGTGCCAGCCACGCACCCCATTCATCGACCACCAGCGCGATCTTCTTGTCGGGGTCGTACTTGTCCATCACGGCGGATTGCTTGTCGATCAGCGGGCCCATCTTCAGGGTTTCCTTGATCACATGGGCGTATGCCGTTTCGTCGAAACCGGTGGATGGCATGTGCGGCGGCCAGCCGTCGTACACCGTGTAGGAGTGCAGCGACAGGCCCTGAATATCGAACGACCAGCCGTGGCGTTCCTTCCACGTCTTCATCACCGCCTCGGTCCAGGTCGTGTCGTCCGTGCCGGGGCCGACGGCGATTTTCAGCGACGGCTGCTTGGCGTTGTAGCTGCCGACGAAGCGGGCATAGCGACGTAGTTCGGCGGTGTATTCATCCGCCGTCATCAGCCCACCGCAGTCCCAGCTTTCATTGCCGATGCCCATCATGGCGACGCGATAAGGCGCGGAATGACCGTTGGCAGCGCGCATCTTCGCCAGCGTGGTCGGCTGGTCGGCGGTCATGTATTCCATCCAGTCCTGTGCTTCGGCTACCGTGCCGGAGCCGATATTGAGCGAGACGTAGGCGTCGGCACCGATCTGCTGGATGAAATCCATGTATTCGTCGGTGCCGAAGGCATTGGAGTCCACCACATTGCCCCAGGCCGTATTGACGCGCGTGGTGCGAGTTGCCCCCACGCCATCGCGCCAGTGATAGCTGTCGGCATAGCAGCCGCCTGGCCAACGCACGTTCGGCACCTTGATCGCCTTCAAGGCTGCCACGACGTCGTTGCGGATGCCGCGTGTGTTGGGGATGGGTGAATCCCTGCCTACCCAGATGCCGCCGTAGATGCCGTGACCGAGTTGTTCGGCGAACTGGCCGAACAGTTGACGATCAATCGTCGCGCCGGGCTTGCCTGCATCGACCGTGAGCGCAATGGCCCGATCGGCGGCTTTCGCTGTCGCTGCGGCGGCGAAGGCGGTGACCAATACACACAAGCTCACAGTCATGGCATGACGCATGGGGTTTCCTTTGCTGTCATTTGGTGGATGCTTTTACGATCAAGCGTAACGCCCTGATCGTTGTGATATCCGCGATCGGTGCTTGCGTAATATTTGGAAGATGCGAGATAAACTCGAGCGAATCCGGAACGGGAACTTCAGCCTCCATCTCTATGTTGCCCCGAGCGTGGAACCCGGCGCGCCGAGCTGTTTTCTCGGTGCGCCGACAGCCGGCTGGCTGCCGTGGTGAGCGTCATGGATCTTTGCGTGAGTCATGCACTGGCCATGTCTGCGAGAAGGGGTCGGGTTTTGTCGGCGACTGGGCTTGCCCGGGTTTCGCTACACTCTCCTCAGACCTGTCATCGCCTGCTGGAGCTTCGTGATCGTGAGAGTGCTGGATCGATGTCGGTTTCGCCATGGGTGAAGGCAAGGGCGTTCCCGGCTGGCTGGGCATCATAGGCTTCGTGTTGATCACCTGGCTGGCGTTGGTGCCTCCGTTCGTGTCGCACCGCGAACGCCTCCCCACGCAGCCTTCCGCGGCAATACCCGCAGTGCCTGCAGCGACGGCCTCGGCGTTGCCTGCCGTGCAGCTGTGGTTGAGCACCGCTGATCGTCGTTTGCAGTTGACCCCGCAACCGGACATCGCGCTGGTCGCGCGCAAGGCGCTGCCGGCCGATATCCTCATCGACACGCACGCGGCCCACCAAACCATGGTCGGCTTCGGCGCGGCGATCACCGATGCCTCGGCCTGGCTGATCCAGAACCGGATGAGTGACCTGCAACGTCAGGCATTCATGCGCGAGATGTTCGGTCCGGCTCCGGGCCTCAACTTTGGCATGACGCGGCTGACCATCGGCGCATCAGATTTCTCGCTGAAGCCCTATACGCTGGACGATATGCCGGCCGGCGAGGTGGACCCGACGCTGAAACACTTCAACATCGCGCCACACCTGCGCGATGTCATCCTGACGGTGCGTGAGGCGCTGTCGGTCAATCCGCAACTGCGCATCATCGCATCGCCGTGGAGTGCGCCTGCGTGGATGAAGACCAGCACCAACCTGATCAGCGGACAACTGCTGGAATTCTATGAAAGCGAGTACGCCGATTATCTGGTCAAGTTTGTGCAGGTCTACCGCGGCTACGGCATACCGATCTTTGCCCTGACTGTGCAGAACGAGCCGGCGTTCGAGCCGGCCACCTATCCGGGCATGGCGATGCCGGCGGCCACGCGGGCACGCTTCATCGGGCAGTATCTGGGTCCGGCGTTGGCCCGCCATGCGCCGACCACGCAGATTCTGGAGTGGGATCACAACTGGGATGAGTCGAAACAGCCACTGGAGGTGCTGGCGGACCCGGATGCTGCGCGCTATGTCGATGGCGTGGGCTGGCACTGTTACAAGGGCACGCCGTCTGCACAGAGCGATGTCCATCGCGCGTATCCCAAAAAGGACGTCTATATCACCGAGTGCTCGGGCGGCGATTGGGCTTCTGCAAAGAATGGCGAGCTGCTGCTGTTTGCGCGCGACGTGCTGCTCGCCGGGATTCGGCAATGGGCGCGCGGCGTGGTGTACTGGAACTTGGCGCTGGACGAGAACCATGGCCCGCACTTCGGCGGCTGCGGGCTGTGCAAGGGCATCGTCACGATCGACTCGCATACTGGTGAAGTCAGCCGCAACGACGAGTACTACGCATTTGCCCACTTCAGCCGCTTCCTGTTGCCGGGCGCGGTGCGGGTGGGTTCGAGCGAGACCGACAAGAAGCTCAACAACGTCGCCTTCCTCAATCCGGCCGACGGCTCGATCGTGCTGGTGGTGGTGAATAGCCACACCGATGCGCGCGATATCGCGGTGACCGAGGGCGAAACCGGTTTCCAGTACACAATGCCGCCGGAAAGCGTGGCGACCTTCGTGTGGAATCCGAACCCGGCCCGCCCGTGGGTGCGAAAAGTGCAGCGTTGGTGGCAGCGCGCCCGGAGATCGGGTGACCCAGCTCATCGGGATTAGTCGCACGTTCAATAATCAAGGAGAACGGGTAACAATCAAGCAGGCGGAGGGAATCAAGGCAAGTTAACTGTGCCCTTTGCTCGATGTAGCGCACGAGACACGGGCGCCTGACTTTCATGCAACAAGAGGCTTCTCGTCATGCGTCTTCTGGGTTCGTTGCTTATTCTTGCGTTGCTCGCGCTGCCCGGCCGGGCGACCCATGCGCAGGACGCGACGCTGCATGAGACCTTGCAGCTTCGCTATGCGGTGATCCATGCGGCCATGGCGGCGCGCGATGCCGGCGCACTGGGATCGCTGCTGGCGCCGGATTTTCGTGGCGAGGAGCTGAGCGGCAAGGTGCAGAGCCGGGCCGACATGCTGGCCGAGCTCGCCGCCTTGCCGCCCAGGGCAGCCGGCGACCAAGGCAAGACGACCTTGATCTCGGTGACACCGCACGGCGAGACGATCGAGGTCGTGCAGCGCTATCGCAACACTTCCCAGAAGGGCGAGCCACCGCGCAACGTCGAGCTGGTGATGCAATCGACCGATACGTGGACTCACGTCGGCGACACCTGGCTGCTCTCGCGCACTCGCAGCGATACGCTTGACTACTTCGTGGACGGCAAGCAGGTTCTGCACAAGGTACGTGGTGGTAAATAACAGCAAGTGGGCGGAGGCAATCAAGGCAAGTCAATCCTCCGTTGCCTTTTGCTGCTCTGGCATTCGAGTGTCAAATATTCAAGTCATGGGATTTAATATGCGCAATATCGTTTTGTTGCTTTTGCCAGCCGTACTTGTGGGTTGCGTGGCCGCCAAGCCAATGTTTATAGCCGGCAGGAATTACATGGGCGGTGATAGTTCATGTGTCAGATACACGCAGAAAAACGACGAAAGCATTCAGTGCTACAACGCATCGGGCAAATTTACAGGCGATAGATATCCGCTGACGGACAACCAATTGAAGGCGTATCAAGATCGGCAAGAAGACAGTTCCCAACAACAAAGTGTTCATCAAAACAATCCCTTTTGTATCAATAATGACGCCATGCGTTGCTCCAACTGATCAGCCGCCAGCAGTTGTGGGCATTGGTTGCCAAGACGGGCCAAGGTCCATTGATGCGCATGCGGTCGATGGATCTACTGCCCACGTTCTGCGCACTCGACGATAGTTCGCGGTTCCGCTCACCGATGATTGGCAGGACAACCGATGGAAGCGAACTTCTGGCGTGAAAGATGGGCAAATCGCGCGATCGGCTTTCATCTGAGTGAGGCCAATCCGTTGCTGGTCGACTACATGCCCAGGCTGGAACTGGCTTCCGGCAGTCGTGTGTTCGTACCCCTGTGCGGCAAGACGCGGGATATTGCATGGCTGCTGGCACAGGGTTACCGCGTATGTGGTGCGGAGTTGGTGGAGGAGGCGGTGCAGCAGCTTTTTGATGAGCTGGGCATGGCGCCGGTCATCAGCAATGAAGGCACAGGACGTCGATACAGCGCGCCCGGGGTTGATATCTTCGTCGGTGATCTGTTTGCATTGTCGGCCGATGCCTTGGGTGTGGTTGATGCGGTGTATGACCGCGCCGCCATGGTGGCGCTGCCGCAGGCGATGCGCGGACGGTATGCGACGCACCTGATCGAACTCACCGGTGCCGCGCCGCAATTGCTGCTGACGTTTGTCTACGATCAAAGTCTGATCAGCGGGCCACCGTTTTCGGTGGACCGTGACGAGGTCCGTCGGCACTATCGCGATCGTTATGACATCACGTTGATTGCTCGCCACGAATTGGTCGGCGGCCTCAAAGGCCAATATGCGGCGCACGAGGAAGTGTGGATTCTGCGCTGAACCTGGAGCCGCACGTCGCACGACCTGCTTCTGGTTCTAGCGGGTAACGACGATGCAGTCGCGGAGCTGGGCCAACAGGACTATCGTGCTGTCCTGATCACCAAGAAACAGCATGATGAAAAGCTACGATCCACCGCTGACCACGAACCCGCATAGTCCCTTCTACCGCGTCGATAAAGCCATCAACGCAGCGCAGCAGCGGCTGGATGCGGCGATCGATGCGAAGCGGCATCACACCAGCCAGAACCTGGCCCACGAAGTGATCAAAGAGGCTCGCGAAGGGCTGAAAAAAGCTGAGCTGATGCGGGTACTCAAGCTCAAGGAGCTCGCGCAGAAAGCGGCAGAAATTGCGGCGGCTGGAAAGTAACGAACAGCGATGGTGGTGAGCCGTAACGCACGGCCCTGTCAGGGGAGTTGTGTAAGAAGGCGCTCCTGACGGTACGATGCGCGTCAGAGCCGCTTTGCCGTGGCCTGATTTTCGATGATTGTCTTCAACGTTCTTGCAGGTTGGCGCCCGCCAGATTGACGCCGATCCACGTGGAGAAATGCCTGTGACTGTTCTTCCTGTGAGCTTGCCACCCGAGCGGTGCTGCGGAAGGTATCTGCGCGCGAATTGATCGCCGTATCCGATTCTGCTCGATGGTGGTTCGTCCGGCTTTGGCCGGTCACGTAACCTCTATGGAAAACATCACATGCTTATCGAAGCAAAAGCTTCCGACTTTGCGTTGCTGCTCGTTGGCAATGCGCCGCATCCCTTTGTCCTGGTTCCCGACAGCGTGCTCGGGCCGCCCGAGGTGCTGCGCATGCTTGCCGATCTGGCCGCGTCGATTCGCGCGGACTTTGCGCCTTCCGCCTGGATGGTTGTGGACGACGACGAAATCGTGGGCCTGCTGTCGGCAGTGCGGCCGCCTGCGGCAGGCGAGTTGCACATCGGCTATGGAATCGCACCGAGCCGCCGGCATCATGGGTTTGCCACCCGCGCGGTAACAGATATCGTGGCCTGGGCCGGCACCGATTCACGCATCGACCGCATCAGCGCCGAGACCGCCGTAGACAACCGGCCTTCGCAACGGGTGCTTGAGGCCAACCGGTTCCGGGTCATCGGTAGCCGTAGAGATCCGGAGGATGGTGATTTGCTCATCTGGGAAAGATCAGTGTGAATCGCATACACAACTTCCTGGAAAGGCGAGTGTGCAAGAAAACCAGGTAGCCTTCTTGATCCAGCGTTGTTCCCTGCATTGTTGCTGTGGCGGACATTGACGCGGTGCCTTCAGTCACCGGCCTTTATTGCCCACAAGGGCCTATGCTGCATTGGCGATCACGCGCGAGGATTTTTGCCATGGCTGACATTTCCGGCACGACGAGCAACGGGTTTGCTTACGAGGGGAGCTATCAGCCACCGAGTGCGGGCCGTGTCCACTGGTCGGTGACATTCCGCAACGAGGGTGATTTCGCTGGCATGCGGCATGGTTGCGTGCATGGCTTGCAGGATATGCAGGAGGCTGGTCTGGAAGATGCGGTGAAGCGCGATATTGAGTCGGTATGGACGGGGTAAAGCCCTTTGGCGCTTGCCGGGCTGCAGGGAAGTTGCCATTGCTGCCGGGGACAATTGATTGCAACGCCAATGGATCCGGTTTCGAGTTGGCGCGCGCCGTTGTGAACTGTCCCCGCCTTGTCATGCTCCGCGTGGACGATCGGGGGCCGTGATGTTCAGGTGGACAGGAATCATCTGCGCGGCTGCGCTGGCGCTGTTCGGTGCAGGTATGGCCCGCGCAACGACCGAGGTGAAGGTCATCGGCACCGACCCGGCCGGTGATGCGGTGACGCTGGGGCGCAACCAGAATTTCTATCTGCATCTGAGCTACACGAGCGACCAGCCGGTACAGATCTGGGCACAGCCTTATTTCGAAGGCAAACCAGCGCGTGCCGGCAGCAATACCTCGCGTACATATCCTGCGGGCAGCGGCGAGGCACTGGGGTGGTTCTTCCTGACCAGGCCCGGCGCGCAGGTGGACGAAGTTCGCATCAAGGCCGGTGACGGGTCGATCGCGGGCACGCCCGTCGTCGCGACTTATCCCGTATCGGTGACAGGCGACGCGGAAGCGGCGCAAGCAACGCCACTACCAGCGTGGGTCAGTTCCCTCGCTGCTGCCGACAAGGCCGCGCAACGCGCCGACTACGAGAAGCGGATGAGCACTCCGTCGAGCGCGGGTGACGTCGTGCTTTTCAGTGGCTTCATGTTGATGATGTGGGTACTTGGCCTGATCGGTTTTGCGGCGCCGGCGTGGGGCTTGTGGCGATGGCGTCGCGGCTGGCGTTGGGTTGCGGCGGTACCCATGCTGGTGATGGGCTTCGTGGTGTTGCGCCTGGTCATCGACATTGCCCGCGATCCCACCTCGCATAACCTGTGGCCATTCGAGATCGCTATCTGGGGTGGGCTGAGTGCTGGCTGGATGTTTGTCATGGCGATTGTGCGCAAACGGTCTGGAGCGGGGCGGGCCTGACACCGCGCTGTCACCAGTCCGTTTGCTTTCGGCCATTCATTCAGAGCGAGAATGGTGACCATGCAAAGTGAGCCTGATGCCGGATCAGTGAGGTTGTCTTGAACGTTTCGACATTATGGTGGGGCTTGCTGTCTGGCTCGATCGGGCTGGGCTTTTTCGTCTACGGCACGAATGATGTCAGGGACGAATGGCACTGACTTAAACTCGTCATCCTCGCGCAAGCGGGGATCCAGTACCTCTGACTACTCAGTCAAGCGCAAGGTCACTGGATTGACCAGCTTCGCTGTTGTGAAACGCTTCTGCTTGTGCAGGAATGATGAATTCAGAGGGTACTGGCCTTGAGTCAGTGCCATTCGTGTCAGGACAATTTGCCGGCTTTCGATCAGCTCGCCAGGGATCAACAGGCGACCTCACTCGCCGCCACCGCCAATCCTGACACGACACCCAGTGACGGATCGCCTTGCACCAGCGGAATTTCGGGGAAGCAGGCCTGCACGCGACTCTTGATCTGCGCTGAGCGCGAGGTGCCGCCGGTGAGGAATACGCTGGCGGGTAGCTCGGTCAGGTCGGCGCGTACGTTGGCCAGAGTGCGTTCGAGCTGGCTGAGGAAGCTTTCGATGGCGACATCGAAGTCGTCGCCACTGGCCTCGACCGCCAGCCCCGGTTCGACGAAAGCCAGATCGGCACGATGTGACGGTGCGCTGCTCAATACGATCTTGGTGCGTTCGGCCAGCTGGTTGAGGCGGGTGGTGGCACCGAGTTCCTGCAGTGCGCGCAGACGCGCGCCGTAAGGCTCGTCGACCAGGCGATAGTCCTGCTTGCGGAATTCACGTTGCTTGGGCAGGTTGTGCACGCTGGCCGCTTCGACGAACTGGTGTTGCGGAATGCGGATGCTGTCCTTGCCCAGCAGTGGCATGAAGCTATGCAGGCTGATGCTCACATCGAGGTCGGTACCACCCTTGGGCAGGCCCCAGCTGCGCGCGATATGCGGCGACATGCCGCCACCGAGTTCGGCATGCGCCACATCGGTGGTGCCGCCGCCGATGTCGACGATGAGCGCGTGTTGTCGTGCGTCGAGACTCTTGTGATAGTGCATCGCGGCCGCGGCCGGTTCTTCGAGAAAGCTCACCTGATCGAAGCCGGCGACACCAGCTGCTTCGCGCAGGATATCGATCGCCTGTTCCGAGCCTTGCGCACCCATCGAGCTGCGAAACTCCACCGGGCGGCCGATCACCGCGCCGCGCACCGGCACGCCGAACTGACGGCTGGCGCTGAGCCGGATGTGTTCGAGGATATGCGTGGCGATGTGCACGATCACCTTGCGCACCTGCGGATCCAGTCGATAGCCGAACATCGACTTGGGCGACTCGATCAGGTTGCCGCCGCCGCTGTCCAGATAGCCTTCCACCGCCTCCTCGCCGAACAGTGCGTGCTGGAAGCTGGCGACCGACGCGGTCGCTTCGCGGGTCTGCTGTTCCATCCACTGCCGACGGACTGCGCGTAATGCTTCGCGCTGCAGATCACTTTCGCTGCGCACCGGCGGAGCTTGTCCGCGCGTCGCTGCTGCTGCCGCCATTTCGCGCTGACGGGTGCGCGCCAGGCGCAGCTCAATCTCCAGCTGTGCCTCAAGCTCGGGCGTGAGTTTGAAGTCCGCCGGGTCAGGTACCAGCTCGGGAAAGTACACCGCCGTGCGGAACTGCTCGGTGGCGCCGAAGCGCACCAGCTGCAGTTCGCCGTCGATGATGGCGGCAGCGGCTGAGTAGCTGGTGCCGAAGTCGATACCGATATGCATGGAGATCGCAGGTTTGTTGGTTGGCAACCGCACAGTATGACGGCTGGGCAGCCCTTGACCCAAATGGCTGCCATTTGATCTGGTGTGCAGAAGGCATCAGATGCCCGCCTGATAATCTCGCCCGATCATCCTTCCGCCGGAACCTGCTCAATGGACCCCTTTCTTTTCGAAGAGCTCGACTACTGTCCCACGCCGATCGGGCCGGTGAGTTTGCGCCGACGTATGGAGCTGACCGTCAAGCGCGTGGTGTACGAGGTGAAGCTGGGCGATGAGTTCCTGATGTCCAGTCTGTTCACCGCATCGGAGGAGGCGCTGTCTCGACTGGGGTTGGCGGCGCTGGATGGCGAGGGACTGGACGTGGTGGTCGGTGGACTGGGTCTGGGCTACACGGCGCGCACGGTGCTGGAAGATGCGCGGGTCGGCTCGCTGGCGGTGGTTGAGTATCTGGTGCCGGTAATCGCCTGGCACCGCGACGGCCTGCTGCCACTGGGGCCGGAGCTAACCGGCGATGGGCGCTGCCGTTTTGTGGAGGGTGATTTCTTTGCAATGGCCGCCTCGGCTGACGGCTTCGATCCGGAGCAACCGGGTCGCCGATTTGACGCCATACTGCTCGATATCGACCACTCGCCCGAGGCGCTGCTGGACGAGCGCAGCAGCAGCTTCTACCTTCCCGACGGTCTGCGCGAGCTGTCTCGCCACCTCAAGCCAGGCGGCATCTTCGGCCTGTGGTCGAATGACGGCCCCGATCCAGCGTTCACCGAGCGCCTCGCCGGTGTATTCGCCGAGGCGTGGGCCGAGCCGGTGACGTTCAATAACCCGCTACTGGGGCGGCCCTTCACGCAGACGGTGTATCTGGCACGTGCTTGAAGCGCCGCTTTTGCTGCGAGCCAAAGTATCCGGAGGGACGTGCAGAAGTGACCATGAAGAAAGTGGACAAGCCCCAATCAATTTTCCGCCGCGGGGTTGGCATTTTCGCTGCCGTCGCACTTGTTGGGTTGATCGCCAGTTGCAGTAGTACCAGGCCGCAAACTTCAGTAACCGTCTCGGGCGTGGGATGACTCCAGCGAGGCATCACGACTGGCATTTATTGCCGGTAGTCGGGGCCAGGGAACTTCAGAAGCAACTTGGCCTGACCCGCGACATGCGTGATTGCGATTTAGTGGTTGGCGTCGTGTCTTTGGATGCTCGATTTATGGTCGGGCATATGCTTGAGCAAGGCCATGCGGTGGTGTTCGCCAGACGATTGAACTTGCCGGAACCGGTTCTCAAGATTCGTCATGTCGATACACTCATGGATGGATGGGATGGGTTTCGTCTGCTCGATGGGACACTGATTTGGGGTTATGGCACTCGCCACTCTGGATGAGTTGGAAATTAACTGAAAGCAAACTGCCGCTTTTGACCGCATCGCGACCGTCGCGATCTAATCCGCTACTACCTGTTGCGACTATCCGCCTCCAGGCAGGTTGGTCGCCAATGAACATCTTGCGCCAGCGGCTGCCGCGAGGTGACGATCCGGTACTGCAAAGTCTGGTTTGGCGAATACATTACGGATCTTGCCGACTAACCGATATCTACGCTTCGACAGGAATGACAGCACGGAGTACGCCATGAGATGTTTCCCATTCATGATGTTTTGTTCGGCAGGGTTGGTGGTGGGTTCGGCTGCTTTCGCAGCGCAACCCACTTCGTTCTCGCAAGCCATCGGCACCGACCAGGCAACGCAAGCGTTCACGCAAGCGCATGCCTTGTGTACGGCTGAACGCGGCAGACTTTGGGGGCGCTCTCTGTGCGTGCCGATGATGTTCGTCGATCCCGGTACCCGCGAAGCCGTGTTGAACCGACCAGTCAAGGGCGTCCTCAAGGATGGCGCGATCTACCGGCTTGCGCTGCCGCAGGGCATAGGTATCGCCAATACGTCTTTCGATTTTCAGGGGGAACGTTGGAGCATGGTGACGTGGCCGTTACCGACGGATACCGTCGAGCGCGACATCCTGCTCATGCACGAGTCGTATCACAGCATCCAGCCTGCGCTGGGACTGCAGGGCAATGGCGGGCTCGGCAAGAACGGCGAACTGGATTCCCGGGACGGACGGATCTGGCTACGCGCTGAATTCGCAGCCCTGCGCACGGCGTTGCAGGCTTCCGGCCAACGACGCAAGCAGGCGCTGGCTGATGCGCTGCTGTTTCGTATCTATCGCATGAGCCTGTGGCCACAAGCGGCGGCCGATGAACGCAGCCTGGAACTCAACGAAGGCCTGGCCGAGTCCACCGGCATCGACGCATCACAGCACGGCACCAACGCCCGTGTCGCTGCCGCCATTCACGATATCGACAGTGTGGAAAAGGAGCTCAGTTTCGTGCGCTCATTTGCCTACGCGACCGGACCGGCTTATGCGGAGTTGCTCGATGCCGTGCAAGCGGACTGGCGTCGCAAGGTCACGTCGGATTTCGCTTTCGGCAAGGCGGCGGCCTCCGCCTATCAAATCCCCATGCCGAAACCGGACATGGATCTGGCATTGGCTGGCATCGGCAAGTATGACGGCGAGCAGACCATCGCCCAGGAAGACGCCCGCGCCAAACTCACTGCCGATCGGAATACGCGCTTTACCAAGGCGCTGGTTGACGGACCGACCTTGACCCTGCCGCTGAAGAAGTTTTCAATTTCCTTCAACCCGCGGACGGTGTACAGCCTGCCTGGCCAGGGAAGCGTGTATCAGACCCTGACGCTCGGCGATGCCTGGGGCAGCCTGAATGTGCATGATGACGGTCTGGCGCTTATCCCCTCGACATTCGGCAGCGTGACCGTGCCGCTGGAAACAGTTCCCGTAGGCATGAAGTTGGCCGGAAAGGACTGGTCACTCACCTTGAGCAAGGACTACCGCTGTGAGCCGGATCCGCAGCATGAAGGATCGTTCATCGTGACCCGCGTCAAACCATGATTGGGTCGATGGCGAGTAGCTGCAGGAGACAGCTGATAAATCCGGACCGTGGTGTTCGGGACATATTTCGAAACCCCGAATATCAAATGGTTTCTGTGCTGGACCCGGGCGTGGCATGAGCGCCGATATTGCTAGCCAGGATCCGCGTGTCTTGCGTCGGCTGTTGCGCGCAAAGGACGTGATGGATGCGCGGCCACACGAAGACTGGCCAGTGCAGCGGCTGGCTGGTGTCAGCCGTGTTTCCGCGGCGCATTTCGCGCGATCGTTCAAAGAGGCCTTCGGCGTGCCGCCGCATCGCTATCTGCTGACGCGGCGCATCCAGCAAGCCACGGCGCTGCTGCGCGATACCGATCTCGCCATCACCGACATCGCGTTCCAGACCGGCTGGCGCAGCCTTGGCACGTTCGGTCGGGTTTTCCGCGATGTCACCGGCGAGAGCCCGAGTGCATACCGGCTTCGTACGCGTGGCAAGACACACGGGATTGGCAGCGTGCCCACCTGCATTCTCAGCGCCGCGCACCGTCCCGACCTCAGAACCGCAGTTTCGGAGAAGCGACGGCGTTCGGCGGGCACTATAAAAGCAGCTCACGCAGAGGAGATTGATGATGAACCAGGGTGTGCAAGTAGCAAGTCTTTATGTTCGCGACCAGGATGAGGCGCTCGCGTTCTATACCGGGAAGCTCGGCTTTCAGGTTCACACCGACGTGCGCAACGGTGACTTTCGCTGGCTGACGGTGCAGCACGCGGATCAGCCTTCGTTCCAGCTCGGCCTGTTCACGCCGGGGTCGCCGATTCACGATGCCGCGACGGCACAGACACTGCAGGCGATGGTGGCCAAAGGCGCGATGCCGCCACTGGTGCTGGAGGTGGATGATTGCCGTGCCGCGTATGAGCGGATGCGCGCCCAGGGTGTGGAGTTCACGCAGGAGCCGGTGGATCGCTACGGCACCGTGGACGCTGGCTTCCGCGATCCGTCGGGGAATGGCTGGAAGATGATCGAGCCGCGCCGATGAGCGAGCCGGATTCGCGCTCGAGCCCTTCAATCAACCACCGGATTCGACAGGTTCATCGTTGGTTATCGATGGTCTTTACACTGGCCGTGATAGCCAACTTCCTGGCCAGGTTGGATGGAGAGCCTGCCGCGTGGATTACCTATTCGCCCTTGCTCCCGCTAGCATTGCTTCTGTTTTCCGGGCTCTATTTGTTCGTGCTTCCGTATGTCACCGCGTGGCGCAGCAAGGCCTGAATGGGAAGAGCTGCCGGGAACATATTTTCCCGGCACAGTTTGAAAACAATCCAGGCTTGTGAATGGATGAGCCAGGTACAAAACATCAGGGCCATGCATGCGTTTACGTGTTCTCCTATTGCTGATTCTTGTGCAGGCTGGCGCCGCGCATGCCACTTCCATACCGAAGCCACTGCCACCTGCATCCGCAGGGCAATCGGTTGTACGGATCGACGACGTCACGCGCTTCTATGCGGTTTACGACAAGGCGGACGGAAACCCGTCGGCGGCCGCGCTGCAGGCGGGTTACCTCGATGTCGGATCGGTCGGCTTGCAGCAATTCGCGCAAGCGCGAATTTCGTCCGCGCAAAAGTTGGCGGATGCCATTGCCAGGAAGCCGCAGGATTTTCGCGATGCACGCCACTGCATGTCGATGCTGCCGGCGGTTCGCGATCGTCTGGGTCAAGTGTTCACCAAACTTGCCCAGCTTGATCCGCAGGCCGAATTTCCGCCGGTGACGATAGTCATCGGACGCGACAACACTGGCGGAACCACCACCGCCGCAGGCGTCACCATCGGTCTTGAGGTGATCTGTCGATCGAACTGGCTGAGCCCGGATATTGTTCAGCGGCTGGTGCATCTGATTGCACACGAGTACGTGCACGTGCAACAGCCGGCAGCGCGGGTCGACCCGCCAGCCGACGCGACCGTGTTGTTCGCATCGTTGGTGGAAGGGGGCGCCGAATTCATCGGCGAGCTGACCTCCGGTGCAGTCACCAATACGCATCTGAAGCAATGGACGCGAGGCCAGGAGTGCCGCATCGAACGCGACTTTCAGGCGCATGCGATGGATACCGACATGTCCGACTGGCTGTACAACGGCCCCGGTACGCCCGACAAGCCGGGTGATCTTGGCTACTGGGTGGGCTATCGCATCGTGCGCAGCTATTACGCCCAGGCCAGTGACAAGTCGCGTGCGATCCAGGACATCCTCAACGTGAGCAATGTCGGCGCTGCCGACTTTCTCGAGCACAGTGGCTGGCAAGCCAATGACGACTGTGGACGTGCCGCCAAAGAACAGCAGGCATCCGCGCCAAACGCAGACGGTGGAAGAATCTGACTGGCGGCAAGGCGATGTTTTGAGCTCGGCCAAGGCAAGACGATTTGAGGAAATGCGGCTGAGCCGGATACCCTCGTTCTCCGATTCCCATCCGTGGAAACCCGATGTCCCTCAAGCCCGACTTCGAATTGATGGCCCGCTATAACCAGTGGATGAATGCACGTCTCTATGCTGCCGCTGCAGATCTCGACGAAGCGGATTTGCAGGCGGATCGAGGCGCGTTCTTCGGCTCGATCCTGGCCACGCTGGCGCACATTCTTGCTGCCGACACACACTGGTTGAAGCGCTTCGCCGCCGCCATGCCGGAGCTGGCTTCACTCGACTACGTGCGCGCCGTACCGCTGCCCGCACTGGTCCGCAGTATCACGTTTCCCGACTTCACTACACTGCGCGCCGACCGGGAAGCGCTGGATGCGGCGATCATCGCCTTCACCGGCGAAGCCACCGATGAGCTGTATGAGCAACCGCTGAGCTACACCAACAGCGCCGGCGAGTCGTACACCAAGCCAGCTGGGTTGGTGCTGCGCCATGTCTTCAACCATCAGACCCATCACCGCGGACAAGTCACCACCTTGTTCAGTCAGCTCGGCATCGATGTCGGCGTCACCGATCTCTCCGTGCTGATTCCGGACTGTGTGGCTTGAACCCATGAGCCCGATCGAGCACAAATTGTGAAGCGGCTAATGCCCGTCCATTTCCCAGACATCACTATTCAAGGTTTGCTCGAACCTGCCAGCAGCTGCCAGCGTCCATCGTCGTCAATCCGCAAACACTGGGCGGCATCCGCAGGACAATGCTCGCCAACGTGAATGCTGCCGGCGGGAAGGTTCAGACGCCACGCAAGGCCAGCCGTTCCCACGGCATAGAAGCGGTGGTCGTCATGCACGGCAACCCACAAAGGTTCGTCCACCTGTCGATGTTGCAAGTCCTGCAGCATCGACTCGGCCCAGCGCGCACGTCCGATCAGTCCGGGGTGATCCAGTTGGCGTGTGCCTGTAACTGCCACCCATGAAGAGAGTGCGAGCAACGCGAGAATGATCGGGAGTCGCGGGTTGTCGATACTGCAGTGAGCCAGTGCAATCGCGGGCAGGATGGCGGCGATCGCGGCGTAATAGGCATAGCTGTTCCAGGACAGCAGGAAGTAGGGACCGTAAGCGATGCCGGCGAACAGAACGATGGCAAGCCATTGGCTTGGCCCCAGTCGCGAGCGACCGGACCAGAACGCGATCGTCGACGCGACCAGCATCGGGATCGCTGTGGCAGCCATCCAGGCGAGCGCGCGTAACCATGCTCCGTCGCTGGCCATGCGCACTGCTTCTCGCGGAATGTTTGCCATCCATGCGGCAAACGCCACAGCGTTACGAACGAGATTCGCGCCCAGCGTCAATCGATAGGCCGCATCGGTACCGGCGGTGAACTGGGCATGCAGCACCAGCCAGATCGCGGTGACAGTGGCACAAACGATCAGGGTGATCAGTTCGGTTCTGCCGGCCAATCGTTGCCCGGTGAACAGTCGCATGATCAACATCAGCGCCACCGTCAGAACCGCTGATTCCTTAGTGAGTAGTGCCAGCATCAGCCACAGCGGAATGGATGCAAGTAACAGCACACGACGGAGGCCTTCGGTCTCGGCGGAATAAATCCAGGCGGTCAGGCACAGCGTGGTGAACAAGGTCAGCAGTGAATTGTTGGCAGCGGCAGCCCAATGCACTGGCAGGATATGCATGGCTAGACCCGCGTAGACCATGCCGGCCAGCACCGCCGTCATGCGAGGCCTTGACCATTGGCGGGCGCGTGCCGTGACGAAGGCCAGCAAGGCAACGCCCATGCTGGCCAGCACATGCAGACTCAGACTCATCACATGGGTGGCGTAGGCATTGCCATGCAACAGCGCGTCGATCAGGCGCCAGTACGCTTCCTGCGAAAGCGGCCGCCAGAATTTCAGCGAAGTCGACGGCCAAAAATCCGACCACCAGGGTGCCGGCGTGAGATTGGTCGCATGGGCCGCGCTGAGGAATACGTAGTCATCGCCCCAGAACGGCGTGTTCAGCGCCGGCAGCCACATCAGCACTACCGATACGCCAAAAAGCGTGACGACTAGCCAGCTGGCGAAATCGGGGTACTTGGTGGAGTACTTCGTCGGCATTGCATTCCTTTGTATTCGGCCAGTTCTTGTCGTATCGGCGGACCGTTGTCGAGCCGCCAAGTCGTGACGATGATAGCGCGCGGAAATATAGCCGCTCGATTACGGAGATCGCGCGGAACCAGAGAAGAGCGGCATAAAGTGGAGCGAGCGATTCCAGGCATCATGACAACGGTGATACTTGATCAGTGTTGCCCCGAGTGTCTGAAATGCTTTGCAGAGTTCACCTCCGGATCACATCAGTTCCGCGCAGACTGGCGGCTTCCAGAATGTGGGGAACAAAGATGACGACAATCCGGGTCTGGTCGGTGGCCTTGCTGCTTTTGCTGGCGCCGCTGGCGAGCATGGCCAAGGGTGGTGTTCCAATGTTCAATGCCAGCTGCCCGGGGCGACTTTCGGTGCATGCGGACCAGGGTGGTCCGGTCTATGTGAATGGTCACGAGACCTCGCTCAAGCGCTTCAATGACAACTATTACGAAGCACGCGATTCCAGCAGCGGCGTGACGCTTTCGATCAACCGTACGCCTGATGGTGGCGTGCAACTGTCTTATACCGGGCGCGGTGGTGCGAACGGTATTTGTACGGTGGGCGCTGCTGCATATTCCGGAAATAATTCTTCCGCAGGCTACACGACGCATGACGAGTCGCTCGACCGCGAAGTGACCTGTGAATCGCATGGGCAGCGGCAGACCGAGTGCGACATGGACACAAGTGGCGAGGTGCGCATGGTCAAGCAATTGAGCAGCGCCCGCTGCGTGCAAGGCCAGAGCTGGGGTCTGAATCGCCATTCTGTTTGGGTGACGGATGGTTGCCGGGCAGAGTTTCGGAATGTCTCGAAGAGCGGGTATCACAACGATAGCTACAAGCGGCCTTATGTCGGTCAGGATGCCACCTTGCTCGGCGCCTGCAATGCACGAGCCGGTACAACCGGCAACATGACCAACCGTGTGCCGGTCAATGATGACTATGTCGAGCTGATCATCGAATATCCTGACGGGCGATACCTCTGCATGATACGCAACGATGGCATGGTGCTCTCGTTGACCCGGCTGAAGCACTGAAAGAACGAAGCGGCTTCACGTTACATGGCCCTGCCAAGTTGGACTTGATGCCGCTGCCACCGGCACAGTAGAGGCGACCAGTGGATTGCGTTGGAATCGGCGGCGGTGCGCACCCGCTTTTACCGCCGCCACATATCCGGCAGACTGACCCCTGGTGAATGCTCGGGGGAGCGCCTTGAGATCCATACGTGGACCCGGCTTGCGGCTTGCCTTGAGTGGCGGTGCACGGCATGTGATTGCTGATCGCGACACCTTGAACCGGATCAATGTGTTTCCGGTGGCCGATGGCGATACCGGCAGCAATCTGGCATTTACCTTGGGCAGCGTGTTGAGCGGTGCGCTTAGTCGTCGCGTCATCAGTGTCGGCGAGTTGATGCGACGAGTGAGCGAGGACGCTATCGATGGCGGTCGTGGCAACTCTGGCGCAATCCTGGCGCAGTTTCTTGCCGGTGTAGCGACAGGCATTGGCGATCGCGTGGCCGTGACGCCAGCGCAGTTTGCGCTGGCCGTGCGCACCGGTGCCAAAGCCGCGCGCGAGGCTGTTGCCGATCCACGCGAGGGCACCATGCTCAGTGTGATCTCGGCGTTTGCCGACGCACTGGAGCATCGCGATGAGGTACACGACATCAGGGCGTGGTTCGCGCATGCGCTGGAGGTGGCGCGCAAGGCGTTGGCCTATACGCCGCAGCAATTGCCGGTGCTGCTGAAGGCCGGTGTGGTTGATGCGGGTGCGCAGGGATTTCTTGATCTGCTCGAAGGCATTGCGGCATTTCTCGGTGGCACATCGCAGCGGGTTGATGCCGCGCTAGTCGAGCAAGCTGATCCGGTATTCGCAAATGATCATGGCGAGGCGGTTGATGCCGATTCCGCGCATCGCTGGTGCAGCGAATGCCTGCTGCTTGGTGATGAACTTGATTTGCGCAAGCTGCGTGCCGAAGTCGCACGACTCGGCGCGTCCAGTGTTGTGGTCGCCGGCTCACATACGCGCGTTCGCCTGCATGCACATGTGGATGCGCCGCAAGCGTTGTTCGAATTGGCGGGCCGGTTTGGTCGGGTCGAATCGACCAAGGCCGATGACATGCACGCGCAGGTGCGCACGGCAGCCGATGCCAGCGCGGTGGCGGTGATCACCGACAGTTCCGCCGATCTGCCCGCAGGCATTGCGGAAGCGTTGAATATCCACGTGGTGCCACTGCGGCTCAATTTTGGAGAGCAGGATTATCTGGACAAGGTTGGCATGAGCCCGGCGCAGTTCTACCGCAAGCTGCGCGAGCAGGATGTATTGCCGCGTACCAGTCAGCCGCCGCCGGGTGATTTCCGGCGGCAGTTCGAATTTCTTTTGTCGCATCATCCGGCGCTGGTTTATGTCGGCGTGGCGCGGGCGGTTTCCGGCACCATCCAGTCGGCGGAGTCGGCAGCGCAACGAGGCGAGGCAGAACGCAGTTTTATCGTCGACAGCGCGAATGCTGCTGGCGGGCAGGCTTTGCTGGCGATTGCCGCGGCTGAGGCAGCGAGGCGTGGTGATGACGCGGCGACGATCGTGGCGCAGTTGGAAGTTTTGCGCTCGCGCACGCTGACTTGGGCGATGACGACGGATTTGACGATGGCCGTGCGCGGCGGACGCCTGCCAGCCTGGAGCAAGCGGGTGGTCGAGACGCTCGGTCTGACGCCGATTGCGCAGATCAAGCCGAGCGGCAAACTCAGCGTGGTAAAGGGCCTGCTGGGTCGCCAGCGGCTACCCGAGCGTTACGCAAGATACGTGGCGAAGCGCGTGGATCGAAACCAGCGATGGCGATTGATTGTCGGCCACTGCGATGCGCCGAATGACGGCGCGCAATTGCTCGCTCATTTGCGTCGATTGCTGGATTGTCAGGATGCGTGGCTGGTCGAGACCGGTCCGGCGATCGGTGCACACGCGGGCCCAGGCACCCTGGTGGTCAGCCTGCAGCCCGTGCAGGCGCAAGCCCTGCGTTCGGCTGCTGCCGCGACCATCGCCGAGATCGTTGCATGATCGTGATCCTGATTGCCGTCGCTTATCTGCTGGGTTCGTTGTCGGGCAGTCTGCTGCTGGGCAAGTTGCGTGGCGTGGACATCCGTCGACTCGGCAGTGGCAACGCTGGTGGCACCAATGCGCTGCGCACGCAAGGCGTGTGGTTTGCGCTCGGCACGGTGTTGATCGATATCGGCAAGGGCGTGTTGGTGGCTTGGCTGGCCTGGCACTGGTTGCCGGTATCGATGTGGCCTTGGGGTGGATACGCGTGTGCGCTGGCAGCCGTGATCGGTCACGTGTGGCCGCTGTTTCATGGTTTTCGCGGCGGCAAGGGTGCGGCCACCCTGGTCGGTACGCTGTGCGTGGTGTGGCCGATGGCCCTGCCGTTGGTGCTGGCAACCTGGTTGTTGTGCCTCACGTTGAGCGGCTACGTCGGATTGTCGACCGTGCTCGCGGGAGGCAGCTTGCTGGTGCTGGCATTGTTTGCACCCGAGCAGACGTCACGGCTGGTATTTGCCGCGAGTGCCGCATTGTTATTGCTGTTCACGCATCGCGCGAACCTGAGGCGATTGCGGACGGGAACGGAATCGCGCTTTGAACGTGTGCGCGTGTTGGGTCGCCTGTTCAAGCGCTGAGCATCGAAGTACCAACATCACAAACCGATGGCCCGACCCTCTGTGCCATGAGTCGGGTGTGAAGGTTGCGAATCGGTCACTACAGTAGGTGTGCCTTGCGCCACGTGTGCACGTGGCGCCCGCTGCAGTGCATGCGCGCGTCGAGGTCAGCCGTTTATGCCATGCCGTGGCTGCCATTGTGACTGAACAGGGTTTGTAACGATGATTCATTTGAACCGATCCCGCCTGACCGGCATCGTCATGACTGCGCTGGTTGCGGTACTGATGGCTGGCTGCTCTGGCGTGGCGACGAAGGAAATCGAGGCCGAACGCGTTTCGCTGCATGGCGAGCCGATCAACATGAATGCCAAGGATCTCCCGGAGGTCAGCATTGAACCTTCCGGTGCGGTGAAGATTGGCGACGGCAATCTCGCGTTGACCGATGATCAGCGCGTGCTCACCCGTGACTACCGCGCTGCCGTGATCGACTTGGTTGATCAAACCCTGACCGACGCCTCTCGGGTAACGGATCACGCCATGAGCCGGGTGATCTTCGCCATGTTGATCGGTCGGGCGGATGAGGCGGGCGAAAAGATCGGCAAGCAGGCCGAAGCGATTGCCCATACACCGCAGTTCTGCCACCTCTTGGATAAGGTGCAGCAACATCAGGCTCGGATGGTGCAGTCGGTTACTCAGTTGCAACCCTACGCGAAGCTCAGCCAGCAGGACGTCGACAACTGCAATGCGGGCAAGCCTTACGACGTAAATATCTGAACCCTATTCCGGAGCTGCCGAGGGGTGGTTTTGCACCTGCGTTGCCGGGGACCGTGGGTCGATCGTGGCGATGCTTGGGTGCTGACAAGTGGTGCGGCTGGCGGCAAGCAGGCGCGTTGTGCATGAGTTTGCCTGTGGCGCTGGTGCACGCCGCAGCGGCGTGACCTGCATCACCGCGCTGATTGATGTCTGCGTGCCCGGCTTGCAGCGGCATGCAAGGCACGTGAGAATCAGGCTCTTGCCAACGGAAGGTCGAGACCACGCCTATGCCGCAGCTCATCAATCTCTTTCTGGTGATTTTCGGCGTGATCGCCATGGGTGCTGGCCTCGCCAGTGAGCATCAACATCCGGCCGCCTGGCTTGTCGTGTTGTTGGGCCTGGGGCTGGTGGGGCTGGCCTATGTGAGTGACCGCCGGCGCGAGCGGTGCATGGAGGAACGGAAACGTGTTGCCGTGCAGCGGCGTCTCGATCAGCTCACGTCGCGTCGTTGGGGTGCGAGTGACTCACTCAGGATTCCCGGATCGATCTGGTTGACCATTGCCAGTGTGCTGCTGCTGGCCGTTGGCGCAGGCGCGCTCTATGCGGGCATCGTTGACGTCAACCACGACTGGCAGTATTTCGCGATCGGCGCCGGCTTCCTGGCCATCGGCATCGTGGCGTTGCCGCGCGCGATGGCCGGTTTTGGGCAACCGGTACTTGAACTGACGGCGACGGGCCTGGCCACGCCGGTCAATGGCCGGATTGCCTGGCGCGATGTTTCCGGTATCTATCTGCAGGCGATCACCCAGCGTGGCGGTCGGCAAAGCTGGCGGCTGTTGTTTCGCGTAGCCCATTTTGCGCGTGTGGCGGGTGCGGTCCACTGGACGGATCGACTGATGGCCAGCTTTCGCCTGGGGCCCTTGGCCCGCGGTGTATTGAACGTGGGCCTGCCCAGTTCGAAGGAGGATCCGCAAGCGGTCTACGCGCTGGCCAGGCTGCTGTGGAAACAGGCCACCGGCAACGACTACGGCTGGAATCCACTTGCCTCCGACACCTGCAACGAGGCGTTGCGGCGAACCGGAGCCCATGTTGCGCGTCTGAATGAGCCTGGCGCGATGAAGGCGTTGCTGGCGCATCCGCAGCGGGCACTGGATGAGATGGAACAGGCCAGCCGGGACATGGCATTGATCGCCGCTGAGGCCCGGCGTCAGTCAGCCAAGGCGCGCTGGTTCACTGCGGTGGGTGTGTTGCTGGCACTGTTGCTGGCGGCATGGCCGCTGGTCAGGCGCATGCTTCACCTTTATGGGTAACACAGGTTTTATCGGCTGTTACCCTGTGCCAATGATTCAAGCATGGAATGCCCTGGCCTCGCGCCGTTTCCTTCTTTCGATCCTTGCCACAGTTTGTCTGCTGACTCTCGCCGGCTGTGCCAGTGCGCCCCCGCGCAATAGCCAGAACATCTGCCAGGTTTTTGACCAGTATCCGGGCTGGTATCGCGATGCCAAGGATGCGCAAAAGCGCTGGGGAACACCGGTGAATGTGTTGATGGCCTTCGTGCAGCGCGAGTCGTCGTTCAATCGCAAGGCGCGCCCCGATCGACCGTGGTTCTTGTTTGTGCCGTTGCCGCGAAAATCCAGTGCGTATGGCTATGCGCAGGCACAGGATCCGATCTGGGAAGAGTACAAGCAGGCCAACGGCAGCTGGTTCAAGAGCCGCAAGGACATGGACGACTCGCTCGATTTCCTCGGCTGGTATACCGATCGCATCCATCGCGAACTGGGTATCTCCAAGTGGGATCCGAAGCATCTCTACATTGCCTATCACGAAGGCATCGGTGGCTATCGGCGTGGCCAGTGGCGCAACAGCAGCCATCTGTTGCAGACCGCCGAGGGTGTCGATCATCGGGCGCGTGAGTACGGCGCCCAGCTCAAGCACTGCAGGTAGCGTCCGAACCCGGATGGCACGCCATTCGCGAGGCGATTTCCGCAGACTCTGCGCGCCCGCGCTACCATGCACGGTCACGAACCGAACGCACGACGATGGCCAAGCTCTATTTCTATTATTCGGCGATGAACGCCGGCAAGACCACCAGCCTGCTGCAAAGCGCTTACAACTATCACGAGCGTGGCATGCGCACGTTGATCCTCACCCCGGCGCTGGACAACCGTTACGGCGAAGGTGTGGTGGCTTCACGCATCGGCCTGAAGGCGGATGCGCGGCGCTTTCGCAATGACGAGAACCTGCTGGAGCTGGTCGAGGCGGATATCGCCGCTAACGGCACCTTGCACTGTGTGTTTGTCGACGAGGCGCAGTTCCTGAGCAAGGCGCAGGTGTGGCAGCTCAGCGATGTGGTCGATCGGCTCAACGTGCCGGTGCTGGCGTTTGGCCTGCGCACTGATTTTCGCGGCGAGCTATTTGAAGGCAGCCGCCATCTGCTGGGCTGGGCCGACAACCTGGAGGAGATCAAGACGATCTGCCACAGCGGCCGCAAGGCAACCATGGTCGTTCGCGTGGATGAGCAGGGGCGTGCGGTGACCGACGGTCCGCAGGTTGAGATTGGCGGCAACGAGCGCTATGTCTCGGTGAGCCGCGCCGAATTCAAGAAGATCAGCGAAGGTCGCGGTCGCATCGAATTGCAGCAATCGGTGTTGCCGCTGGGCGAGCGCAACTAGGAGTCCGACAGACTCTCGGCCCGCCACCATCCGTTATCGCCAAAGGAAAACCGCATGTCCGAAGCCACTCCGTCACCCGCCTGGCCACGCCCGTATTGGCGTCCCGGTGAAACCGATGCCGTGCTGCAGTTCTACGTCTTCGGCGGTTTTGCTCAGGATCTGGCGATTCCCTCGCCACGCTATGGGAGCCCCGGTCTGCCGGAAGGCGTGGAGATCCAGCGTTTCCAGAACGCGGTGCTGCGCCAGTGGGAAGGCTATCCGCTCGGTGGTGCGCTCGGTCAGATCCTGAAAGAAGACGAGCCGGAAATATTCGAGCAGGCACGTACCGCCCCCGAAGTACTGGTGGTGCGCGGGCAGCTGAAAGACAGCGGCAGCCTCGACTATTTGCGCGACACGCTCGGCGTATTGGCCGGCATGCTCGATGTCGGTGGCACGGCAATTCTCGATCCGCAGATCCTCACCCTGTTCGACGCGCAGCAGTGGCGCGAGCGCTATCTGGTGAAGGACGGCGCCCCGCCGCGCAGTCACGTGCTGATTCTGTGCAATGCCGACGACGCGCCCAATCGCTCATGGATACGCACGCGCGGCATGCGCAAGTTTGCCCGGCCCGACATCAGCATCCGCAACGTACCGGAAAGCGAAATCGATCGCGCCGGCGCGCTGTGCCAGCAGTTGGTCGAACTGCAATCACTGGGTGCGCAGTTCAGCCCTGGTCAGGAAATGGATGTGGAAGGCATTGCCGGTGGTCTGGTGGCCCAGCCCGGCGGCAGCCTCGATGATCCGCAATTCAACAATACCCACGTCGAATTTCGCTGGCCGGTGTAACCGTCATGCCGCGGCACTCGCGTGCGGTTTTGATTGGCTTTGGCTGCGGCTCTTGTGGAAACGGTTTCAGCCGTGACGGGCCGGCAGCGTTGGCATGTCGCGACTGAAGTCGCTCCCACAAAAGCGGGCGCTACCTGAACACGTCTGCGCGACGGGAATCAGACGAAAAGGGCGGCACTGACGTGCCGCCCTGTTTTATTCCAAGCGCGTGATGCGCTTGCAGAATCAGCCCGCGACGATAAAGCGCTGGGCGTCGTCCATGAAGCCTTTCTCGTTGAATTCGCTTTCATGCGAACCGAATGGCATCTGCGCGCGCAGCTTCCAGGAGGTCGGTACGTCCCATTCCTGGCGGGTCGCTGCATCGGCCACCGGGTTGTAGTGCTGCAGGCTGGCACCCATGCCGGCTTCGGTCAGCGCCAGCCACACGGCAAACTGGGCCATGCCGCCGGCCTGCTCCGACCAGATCGGGAAGTTGTCCGCATACAGGGCGAACTTCTCCTGCAGATCGCTGACCACGTTCTGGTCTTCGTAGAACAGCACGGTGCCGACGCCGGCGGCGAAGCTGTCGAGCTTGGCGGCCGTGGGAGCAAACGCTTCTTCCGGCACGATCTTGCTCAGTTCCTGCTTGGTCATCGACCAGAACTTTTCGCTCTGTTCGCCGAACAGGATCACCGCGCGCGAGCTCTGCGAGTTGAAAGATGACGGGGTGTGCTTGATGGCCTCTTTGACCAGGTTGCTGAGGGCATCCTTGCCCAGCGACACGTTCTTGCCCAGTGCGTACTGGGTACGGCGCTTCTTGAGCGATTCGATCAGGTTGCTGTTCATGGAGATTCCTCGGACATGGTGGAGATGAATGCGTTGGAATCGCGCCACGAAATGACTTCGTGCAAGAAACAGTCTTTACCGGGCCGTTTCATGGGCTATGCCCGGAACGAAGGCTTGAGCCTGTGCCGGATTCACGCGCCAATGCGATTCACTGGCTATATGTTAGGCGCGAACAGCGGTTTGGCTAGCCATTGATCTGTGGTTGGTCTGTTTCCATATTGGAAACAATAAGAGGCTCCGGCGATGGTCTAGTGCTGGCAGCGCGGGCACCAGAAGGTTGAGCGCTGGCCAATCACCGCTTGTTTGATCGGTGTTTCGCAGACGCGGCAGGGCTCGCCCGCGCGGCCATAAACATTCAGCTCGCGAAAGAAATAACCCGGTGCGCCATCGGGATTGAGGAAATCGCGCAAGGTGGTGCCGCCGCGCTCGATTGCCCAGGCAAGGATGCGCTTCACCTCTTGCGCGAGTCGTGCGTAGCGCGCGCGCGAAATCGAGCCGGCGCCGCGGCGTGGATCGATACCGGCGGCGAACAGCGCTTCGCTGGCGTAGATGTTGCCCACGCCGACGACGATGGCGTTGTCCATCAGGAACAGCTTCACCGCCGCTTTGCGACCTCGTGACAACTGCCAGAGCAGGTCACCGTCGAATGCATCGGTGAGCGGTTCCGGACCGAGTTTCTGCAGCAGCTCATGCCTCTCGCCAGGGGCTTGCCACAACAGGCAGCCAAAGCGGCGTGGGTCAGTGAAACGCAGGATACGCTCGGCCTGACTGTCGCTACGCTCCAGCGCAATATCGACGTGATCGTGTTTGCCCAGTGGAGCATCCGGCGGCAGGATGCGCAGCATCCCCGACATGCCAAGATGCAGCAGGGCGCTGCCGACCTGTGTGTGCAGCAGCAGGTACTTGGCGCGCCGTTCCACCGCGTCGATGTACTGGCCGGGCAGCAGGCGGCTGATTTCTTCGGGAATCGGCCAGCGCAGGTCGGCCCGGCGCAAGGTCACGCTGGTGATGCGTCGCCCGATCAGATGAGGCGCGATGCCGCGGCGGGTGGTTTCGACTTCGGGCAGTTCAGGCATCGACTCGTTCCACGGAAAGCACGGGCGACTCAGGTGTGCAGGGTCACCACTGCGTGCGGCCGGGCAACAGCCCTTTCAACTCCGCTTCGGTGAGATTGCGCCACTGGCCGACTTTCAGATGCGCCAGTTTGACGTTGTCGATGCGTACGCGACGCAATTGGGTGACGCGATAGCCGAACGCGGCAGCCATCAAGCGGATCTGCCGATTCAGGCCCTGGGTCAGCACGATGGAGAAGCCGAACTTGGCGATCTTGCGCACGCGGCAGCGTTGAGTCATCTGGCCGTGGATGCGCACGCCGCGGCTCATGCCGGCGATGAATTCGTCGGTCACTGCCTTGTTCACGCCGACCAGGTATTCCTTTTCGTGGTTGTTCTCCGCGCGCAGGATCTCGTTGACGATATCGCCGTTGCTGGTCATCAGGATCAGCCCTTCGGAATCCTTGTCCAGCCGGCCGATCGGAAAGATCCGCTGCGAGTGATCGACAAAATCGGCGATGTTGCCGGACACGCTCTGGTCGGTAGTGCAGGTGACGCCGACCGGTTTGTTCAGCGCGATGTAGATCGCCTTCTTGGCCGATGGTGTGGCCGCCAGCACGCGCATCTGCACGACCTCGCCATCCACTCGCACCTCGTCACCTTCCAGCGCCTTGGCGCCGGTGCTGACCACTTCGCCATTGATGCTGACGCGCCCCGCCAGCAACCACTCGTCCGCCTCACGACGCGAGCACAGGCCGGCTTCGCTGATGTATTTGTTGACGCGCATGACAACAGCCTTGGACGAATACGGAAAATCCGTCATTCCAGCGAAAGCTGGAATCCAGCGCCCTTCGGCCAGACCAAGAAGTCACTGGATCCCTGCCTGCGCAGGGATGACGAGCAAGATATCAGGACCTCAGCCCCACGCCTCGCTGCAACAACTGCAGCGCCACGATGGCCAGGCCGGCGATGAATACCAGCATCAGCGCAAACGCCCAGCCGACTGATACGTCGCTGATACCGAGGATGCCGTAACGGAACGCATTGACCATGTACAGAATCGGGTTGGCGTGCGAGATCGCCTGCCACGGCTGGCCGAGCATCTTGATCGAATAGAACACGCCACCGAGGTAGGTCAGCGGGGTGATCACGAAGGTCGGTACCAGCGCAATGTCGTCGAACTTGCTGGCGAACACCGCGTTGATGAAGCCGGCCAGTGCGAAGATGATCGCGCCGAGAGTGACCGCGGCGAATGCGATAAACGGATGCGCGATATGCAGCGAGGTGAAGAACAGCGCCACCACCAGCACCAGTGCGCCGACCACCATGCCCCGGGCGACCGCGCCGATCACATAGCCGGAAAGAATCGCCCAGTTGGCCATCGGCGAGACCAGCATCTCCTCCACCGAGCGCTGGAACTTGGCGCCGTAGAACGAGCTGGAAATGTTCATGTAGCTGTTGTTGATGATGGTCATCATCACCAGCCCCGGCACGATGTACTGCATGTAGCTGAAACCGCCTTCGATGGTGCCGATGCGTGCGCCGATCAGCTTGCCGAAGATCACGAAATACAATGTCATCGTGATGATTGGCGGGATCAGCGTCTGGGTCCAGATGCGCACGATGCGGATGATCTCGCGGCGCGCGACGGTGTACAGCGCGATCATGTTGGTCGAGGCCGTCATGCCGCATTCTCCTTGCCGGGTTCACGTCCATGCTCGACCAGTCGCACGAACAGTTCCTCCAGTCGGTTGGTCTTGGTACGCATCGAATTCACCGTGATGCCACTGTTGGTGAGCGCAGCAAACAGTGAGTTGAGATCCTGCTTGCGCGACATTTCCGCTTCGAGCGTGTGATCGTCGACACGGCGGAAACTGATTCCGTTTAGCTGCGGCAACTCACCCGGCGCATCGTTGACATCGAGCACGAAGGTTTCCACGTCCAGCGTCGACAGCAGGCGCTTCATGTTGGTGTTTTCGACGATGCTGCCGTGATCGATGATGGCGATGTTGCGGCACAGCTGTTCGGCTTCTTCCAGATAATGCGTGGTCAGGATCACCGTGGTGCCCGCCGCGTTGATGCCGCTGACGAACTGCCACATCGAACGCCGGATCTCGATGTCGACGCCGGCGGTGGGTTCATCCAGGATCAAAAGCTTCGGCTCGTTCATCATCGCGCGGGCGATCATCAGGCGGCGCTTCATGCCGCCGGACATCTCGCGCGACTGGTGGAAAGCCTTGTCCCACAGGCGCAGCTCCTTCAGGTACTTTTCCGCCCGTTCGGCGGCAAGCTTGCGCGGGATGCCGTAGAAGCCGGCCTCGTTGACGCAGATGTCGAACGGCTTCTCGAACTGATTGAAGTTGATTTCCTGTGGCACCAGGCCGATCAGCTGCATCGCCTCGCTGCGCTGCCGGGTCACCGACTTGCCGAACACCTGCGCGTCGCCACCGCTGGCATTGACCAGCGAGGACAGGATGCCGATGAGAGTGGACTTGCCGGCACCGTTGGGGCCGAGCAGGGCGAAGAAGTCGCCAGGTTGCACGATGAGGCTCACACCCTTGAGTGCCTCGACGCCATTGCGATAGGTCTTGCGCAAATTGTCGACGACCAGCGCCGGAACCGTATCGGGGGTCTGTGGGGACATGGGCTGCACCAAATGGGTTAGCCCTTTATTATAGCGGGCTAGCCCTCGCTGTCTGGTCTTGCCAGGCGCACGCATTGTTTCCCGGAATCCCCATGGCCGATCACTTCCAGCTCCGTCTCGTCGACAGTTACATGCTTGCCTCCGCCGTCCGCCACCTGGTGTTTGAGCGCGTGGACGGGCAACTGTTGGCGTTCGTGCCCGGTCAGTTCTTGCAGGTGCACTTCCATTACGACGACGGTACCGCGACCAAGCGCAGCTATTCGGTCGGTACGGTGGGCGACGGTAGCTCGCCGGTGCAGCGCATCGAAATTGCAGTGAGCTATGTCGAAGGCGGTGCCGCCACCAAACTGCTCGGTGAGCTCGAGCACGGCGGCGAGATCGACGCCAGCGGCCCGTATGGCCGCTTCTGTCTGCAGGACGCCGACACCCATCCGCGCTATCTGCTGCTGGCCACCGGCACCGGCGTCACGCCATATCGTGCGATGTTGCCCAAGCTCAAAGAGTTGCTGGCCAAGGGCGATCGCGAAGTGGTGCTGCTGTACGGCGCACGCACTGAAGAAGAGCTGCTCTACGGCGAAGAGTTCGAAGCCTTCGCCCAGGAAAACCCCGGCTTCCTTTACCACGGCTGCCTCAGCCGCCAGGCCCGTTCCGCGCCACGCAGCACCGACCGCAGCGGCCATGTGCAGAACGTACTGGCCGAACTAGGCCCGCACGCCGACCGCGATATTGCCTACCTCTGCGGCAACCCGAACATGGTCGACGCCGCTTTCGCCGCATTGCAGGAGTTTGGTCTGCCGGTGAAGCAGATTCGGCGCGAGAAGTATGTTTCGTCGAAGTGAGTCGGCGTGGGCGCCTCAGCGGTCAGGCATCTCAGTAATAGACATTGATGGTGACCGTATCGCTATAGGTGCCTGGCGTGTAGTTGGCGTTGTTGACCGTGGCATAGACGGTTAACGACCGGGTCAGTCCAGTGCCGGTGCCGGCAACGCCGTTGCCGACGCTGGTCCGGCTGGCCGTGTTGCCCCAGATCACGCCTGCCGAACCTGCCGTTGAACGAAGCTGGTATGGAACCTTGTCCGTGTTGCTGCCTGTCCCCTGCATCAAGCCGGCCCCGGCCAGGTTGCCATTGGATGGAGCCAGCCCAACGTAATAGGCCGTGCCTGCGGGACAATTCACGCTGATCGTGTTGTTGCCGGAGATGTTCGATGCGGTTGGGTCCACGGTACCCAGGTCAAGAGAGGCTCCGGCGCTCACCGTGCAGTTGTTTCCCACTCTGGCCGAGACGTTGATGGAAGCGCCGGTATAGGCGGAAAGATCACCGGTCGAAGACAGACACTGGCCGCCGGAAACGAACCCGAGGTTGATCCCGTACAGTGTCGCTGCATAGTTACCGGCGAGCACCGAGGTCTGGCCCCCCGGAATATAGGCGTAAATGGTGATGATGCCGGTTGTCACCACGGCACTCCCTCCCGATGAGGCAGCCATGGAGACGGGTGAGCCGGCATCGAATTGGGTTGTAGACCAAGGCAGCGTGCGCGAGGAATCCGTGTAGAAGTTGAAAAGCAGTTTGGGTGCGTCGTAGCTGCCGCTTTGAAGCAGCATGACCGGCCGGGTGTAGCTGCCAATATTGTCGCTTGTCGGACCTGTGGCACAGGGGGTAAAGGTTTCGGCTGGGCTATAACTCGTGCATTGGTAGTTCAGTTGCACCGCGCTGGCCGAGCCGCTGGGCCCGCTCACCGAGACATCGCCGAAACTAAGACTCATGGGTGTGTTGGTGATGGCGCAGTAGATGCCGGCATGTGCTTTCCCTGGCGCCAGGATGCTGCCGCCAAGAAGCAGCAAGAGCAGAAGCAGACTGAAGCGTGACAGGTCCCTGGACATGGCGTGATATTTCCTGATTTGCTGGTTCGTCTGGCGGATCGGATTATCGGGCGGAGGACCCGAAGATGGTGGCTACACGCCACGGGTCGGCTTGCAACGGCTGGATGCGCTGGATCACGGTGTTTTCCCTAGCACGCAGGTAAGCGGGCCAATCTGCGGGATGCCGTCGCCTTGCTTGCGATAATCGAATGCGACGTGACAGGCGCCGGCAGGCGTATCGACGTCCAACGCATTGTGTGCGCCCAATGTATCCAGATAGACCGCGCCATCAAAACCGACCAGCGCCGGCTCGGCTTGCTGGCCCTTCACGTGGACCAGACTGCCAAGGGGCAGCGGCTTGCCGGTGTTGTCGATCAGGATGATCGAAGCCGCCCGGATCGGTGCAATATCAAAGCGGACCAGTGTGCCGGCACGGTCGGTCGGGGTGGCCACAAGATTGACGCGACCAATACGCATGTCGGCCGGCAGATCCATCGGGTCGATGCTGAGCTGGTTGTTCTGGTACGCATTGAGTGGCGTGACCAGCAGCATGCCGTGTTTGTCGGTGATGCCGATCGGGTTGTTTTCCAGTCGCACGGGAACGCCGGCCACGCCGTCGGTGGAGATCACGGCAAAGCCATCGTAAATCGTGCGCGAGGCAAACATCTCTCCACCCATCAGGACCAATGAGCCATTGGCACCGGCGTAGGCAGAATTGTTGTCGTTGTAACGGCTGATGCCGGCCTGCAACTCACCATAGCGGCCGAGGTAACCCAGTTCCCCCTGGCCATCCACCCCGGCGTCGCCGTGCTGGAACTGTGCGCGCCAGCCGAAACCACCATCGCTGGGAGTCGAGTGGCTGGCATTGACGGTGAACCCTTCCTGGTCGCCACTGCGCTGCATTCCCCCGCTCAGGTAGGTGTTGTTGTCGAGCGTTACGCCGATCGTAAGGAAAAAGCTGCGATCGCGGCGCTGGTCCAGGTTCTGGTTGGCGTTGAAGTTCAGCGACACCGCGCGTCCGATCGACTTGTACCAGTACGCGCTGGCATAACGATTGGTCTGTGCTTCGTAACGCAAGTGCATGTAGCTCACACCGAGGCCACCAAAGCGGATGGTGTTGATGCCTGCCTGGGCACTCGCGGTGAGGCGTGGCGGCGGGCCGCCATAGAGTGAGGCCACGTCACGATAGCCGCTGCTGGCCTTGATCGCATTGACGCCAAGATTGAAGAAGTTGTCGTTCCAGTAATAGCTGGCGCCGAACTGTGAGCCACTCATGCCATGGTCGTCACTGGCCGCCGCCGAACCGGCCAGCACGCCGCCGGTGGCTCCCAGCAACCAGTTGCCGCCCGCGCCGCCACTGGCCAGACCCCGGGTGGCCTCGCCATGGGTTTCGGCGGTGAAGGTGTCGCTGACGCCGTAGCGCCAGGTGCCGCTGGCTACCGCATCATGACCATAGCTGAATGAGCTCAGTCCATAGTCCTCACGAACGACGCCCAGCTCCGCTGACCAGTCGGCGAGCCCTTTCTGAAGCAATTGCTGGCTGTTGTAGAGCGAGAAGTCCATCGAAGTCACGCGACCCAGCGAGTCAGTGAGAACGATTTGCGCATTGCCGGCACCACTGATGCCTGGCACGGTGTTCAGCTGGAACGGGCCAGCTGGCACATTGGTCGCGTACTGGCGCATGCCGTTGATGTACAACTCGACTTCCGAGGGCAGGGTGGCTGCACCCGTGAATGCAGGCAGCGGTGTTGTCACGCGATATGGCTGCAACGCGAAGTTTGTGCCGATCTGTACGCCGCCAAGACGGGTGGAGCGCGACCACGCCGTAGCGCCGGTGAGGGCGTCACCGGCGCGCAGAGTCACCATACTGTCCGGAAAAGACATGCTCCAGCTGGTATCCAGGCGAACATTGTGGTCGGACCAGTCAGCGGCGCCGCGTGTCGTCTGAGCCAGGGAGGTTGTGCTGAACACGCTGTTGCCGTTGAACGCACGCAGCTCGGTAAGTGCGCTCAGGCTGCTCACACCATGCTCTGCCTGGGTGCCATAGAGGTTGTAGTTGAGCAACAGCCCTGGCGAAGCACTGGCTTTTGCCGCGGCTTCCTGTTGTGTGTTCAGCACATGGGTCGAGAGCTGCAGCAGTGCCAGCGGTGCCGTGATATCGACACTCTGGTGCTCCTGATCGTAATGCACCTGTACGCCCTGCAGACTGGTAAGCCTGACCGGGTTGGCTGTGCCTTCTGGCAGCGCAAACCCAAGCTGGCGCAGGCTGGCGCTGGTTGCCCACAAGGCGCCGTCACGAAGGCCGAAATGAGCCAGCCCGCTGCTGCTGCCATTGAGAGTTACGTCGAGATAGAGATCGCTGGCGCCGATGGTCGACATCGAATCCTGCGGGTCGGCTGCGAGTACCGGTGCGGCAGATGCGACACTGTCGGGCGCCGGGATGGCATCCCCGGCAAAGGCGGTGGATGCGAACATGCCCAGCAGCAGGACTTCAGTGAGCGCGATCGGCCAACGACAAATTTTGCGTGGTCTTTGCGCCATTGATCTGTGCCTCGAAAGTGCCACCTGAGGCGAAATCCTTCACTGGCAGTTTCAGTGTCCAGTGCATGGTGGCGCCGGGCAGTACATAGCCGAGCAAGCCGCCGGAAATTTCGCTTCGATGGCCAGCACCATCCACATACGTCACGTCGGCCAGTTGTGCGTGGCCGTTACCCGAATTGGACACCTGCAGTACTGCGTGATTTCCATCGCGCTGGATCGTCCATTGCAACGATGAGGCAACGCTCTTCGTTCCGACGGGTTCCACGAAAACCGGAACCGAGTAGTGCAGCACGAACTGCAGCCCCTTTTTACCCTGCGTGTCGACGGGCAGTTCATCGACCGAAACGCGGTAGGCATCTTCCACTGCTCCCGTGCCGCCCGGTGGCGCACCGACCCGGATCACCCGGACCAACTGCTTGTCGCCGATGCCCAGTTGCAACATGGGCGGACTGATCACCAGGGCCTGCGAGGGCGTGAGTTGCTCCTCGCCGCCCTGCTGGGTCCAGTGGTATACCCGCACCTGCGCATGCACGATCCCGTCGCCGGTATTGCTGAGCCAGAGGCCATCCGCATTGCGGCTGGCCTGCAACGTCAGCGACACGGGCGATACCTGCAGGCCGCTGGCCATGGCGCCGGTGCTAGCCAGAGCCAGGCTTGTCAGTGCAATCAAACAGGTGGGTATGCGCTGCTTCATGGTCGTCTCAATAGTAGACGCTGACCGTCACCACGTCCTTGTAGCTGTCAGGCGTGACGTTGAGGTTGGTGCCCAACACCTTGGCGTAGACGGTATAGGTCTTGGCCACGTTGCCGGTGGTGTCGAGGGTGCCTGTCTTGCGATTGGTACTGGCAGTATCGCCCCAGACAGTTGCAAAGCTGGAATCCTGGTATAGCGCGTACGGGACGGTGTCGGTGTTGCCGGTGACCGGGGCCACATTCTGTGCCGCCATGGAGCCGGCACCGAGAAGGGTGTTGTTGGAGGGCTTCAAGCCGATCGTGTAGGCGGTGTTCTTGGAGCACTTGACGCTGATATTGGTGGCGTTCTTGGTGAGGTCGCCGGTCGTATTGGAATCGGCATTGCCGAAATCGACATCGCCCGTCGTGGAAACCGTGCAGGCGCTGTTGATCTTCAGCAGTACGTTGAAAGTCGAGGTGGCAGGATTCGTCGCTGCCATCGTGGTGGCCAGGCCGCTGAAGGCAAACATGGCGGCGGCGATCAGGGTTTTCTTGAACAGCATGGTGAGTCTCTCCGGGCAGGTTTTGGGAACTGGCAGCGGGGCTAAAGCAAATCGCATGCCAAATATCTCCAAAACTATCTTGGTGAGATTTGGTGAGGCTTGCGTGGCAGCGCTAGTGCCTGTTTTTCAGGCTTTCTCAGAGATCTGAGGCGAAACCCGACAAATTTTGGCACTCAAAAGTGCGAACTGAGTCACCTTTTGGCGGGTGCGGTTTGGCCGCCCCAGCTTCCACACGAGCGCCATGTCAAGTGTGCTTGACACGCGAATGCCGCTTGCCTATGCTTGCCATGTAAAGCGTGCTTGACATTAGTCGAGGCGGCGTGGGGAAACGGATGGAGATATACCGGGCGCCCGCGGGATGGTTCTCACGTGCTGCGCTTGCATGAATTCTTGTATCGGAGGCAGGAGCAAATGACACGCATGACCGAAAAGCACTACCAGCGCCGGCTGGCCTTGGCGATGTTTGCCTACATAGGCGCGATGCTGCTGGTATGGCCGTTGGCGCGTCAGGCGTCGGATGTGTGGTTGAAGAGTGCGTTGGCCTTGTTGCCGCTGCTGCCGATGCTTTACGCGATCGGGCTCATGGCGCAGCGCGTATGGCAAAGCGACGAACTGGAGCAGCGCATGCATCTGGTGGCGTTGGGAGTGGCAACGGTGCTGGTGGCGACATTCAGCCTGATCGGCGGCTTCCTGGCCGCGGCAGGTGTACTGGCGATTGGCGGAGACATCCTGATCTGGGTATTCCCGCTGATGATGTTCAGCTATGGCCTCGCGCGCTGGTGGGTGGTGACGCGCCGCTACGGCGGCGACATGAGCTGCGATAACGCGGGTGCATCGATTCTTTGGCGCTTCTTGCTGATTGCCGGATTGATCGGGCTGGTCGCCTTGGTGAGTTGGTGGCAGGGGCGGCTGAGCGATATGCGCCTGGGGATGCTGTGCGGGATGAGTGGCGTGTTCGTGGTATTCGGCGCGCTGCAGTTGATCCGCCACCGGCGCCGTCACACGCACAGCCACGACTGAGCCGGGAGACACATCATGCGTGCTGTCCACAAGCGCTATCTGCGTGAACTCCTGTCCTCAACGGCTGGCTATGTGCTGTTGATGATCCTGTATGGCGTGTTCATGCGGCGGCTCGACAGCGTGCCGCTGCGCGTCGGGCTTGCGCTGCTGCCGCTGTTGCCGATCCTGTTGATGATCCGTGCGATGGTGCGAGTGTTGCGCGATCAGGACGAGTTGGAGCGTCGAATCGATCTGGAGGCGTTCGCGATCGCGGCGATGCTGACCGGGTTCGGCTTTTTCACCTTCGGGTTGATCATTCAGGCTGATGCCGACTGGCACGTATCAGGGGCCGCCGTGGCGATCTGGGTGATGCCGTGTCTGTTTGCCACCTTCGGGCTGGCCAAGCTGTTTGTCGCCTGGCGCTATCGCGGCCATGAATAATCACGTGCGTGCGTTGCGCGGTGAACACGCCTGGTCGCAGGCCGATCTGGCTGAGCGACTGGATGTATCACGGCAGACCGTGAATGCGATCGAGACGGGCAAGTACGATCCCAGCCTGCCGCTGGCGTTCAAGATTGCGAAGCTTTTCGGGGCTTCGATCGAAACCATTTTCATACCGGGTGAGGAGTGATCCGCATGGCATTGAATAAACGTACTGCGTTCCGTATCGGGATCGCGGTCGTGGTACTTGGCTTGTTGGGAGTGAGGTATTTCCACCAGCAACACGAAAATGCAGCCCCGCAGACTGAGGTCGCGCCCGCAGGTCCGACTGCCAAGGCACAACCGCCTGCCAAGCCGGAAACCTGGACGCGCGCTTCACTCACGCTGACCCAGTGCGAACTGACGCAGCCGAACAGCGGACTGAGCACCGCGGCCTGGTGCGCGATGTTCCCGGTGCCGGAGAACCGCGCCGACCCACACAGTCGCACGATCAAGTTGAAGCTGGCCGTGCTGCGCTCGAAAGCGCAGGTGCCGGACAAGGACATGCTGGTGTTTCTCGCTGGCGGTCCTGGTCAGGCGGCGACCGATTCTGCCAGCGCGATTGCAACCATGCTGCAGCCGCTGCGTGCGCATCACGATGTGCTGCTGCTGGATCAGCGCGGTACCGGAGGCTCGAATGCGCTGACCTGTAAAGAGTCGGATGATGCGAGCACAGCCGCCGAAGGCGACAACCTCGATGCCGACAAGATGCGTGCCGCCGCGCAGGATTGCCTGAAGCAGATCAGCGATCATGCCGATCCGCGCTACTACACAACCACGGTGGCCGCGCAGGATCTGGAGGACGTGCGCAAGGCGCTGGGCGGGCCGCAGTTCGATCTGATCGGCGTCTCCTACGGCACGCGCATGGCGCAGCAATACCTGATGCATTATCCGGGCGCGGTGCGTAGCGTGGTGCTGGATAGCGTGGTGCCGAACGAGCTGGTACTGGGTGAGGAATTTGCGCGCAATCTGGATGATGCGCTGAAGGCGCAGTTCGCCCGTTGCGCCGCCGAGCCGGCATGCAAAAAGCAGTTCGGTGATCCGGGTCAGACGCTGTACCAGCTACGCGATGCGCTGCGTGCAAACCCGCACAAGGTGAGTTTCCGCGATCCGCAAAGCTATCAGAGCGTCAAGCGCGTGCTCGACGAAAATGCCTTGGCCAGCGTGGTGCGCATGTTTGCGTACAGCCCGGTTACCGCAGCGTTGCTGCCGCTTTCGATCGACGCGGCCGCTCACGGCGATGTCGGACCTTTGCTGGGTCAGGCGAAAATCCTGTCTCAGGATCTGTCCGACCTGATGGGCAGTGGCATGCAGTATTCGGTGATTTGCAGCGAGGATGCCGACCTGCTCACGCCACGACCGCAGGATGTCGATACGATTCTTGGCACGCATATGATCGACGCGCTGCAGGCAGTGTGTTCGGTCTGGCCCAAGGGCACGCGGGCGGCCAATTTCCACCAGCCACTGAAGACCGACAAGCCGGTGCTGCTGCTGGCCGGTCAATACGATCCGGTGACGCCATCGCGTTATGCCGACGAGGTGGCAAAAAATCTGTCCAACGCACGCGTGCTGGTAGCCAACGGCCAGGGTCACAGCGTGATGAGCGCGGGCTGCATGCCACAGGTCGTGCAGCACTTCGTTGAGGATCTCAAGCCGAAAGACCTTGATGTCACCTGCCTCAAGCGTCTGCAGCCAACTCCGATCTTCATCGACTTCAACGGGGGTACGCCATGAAGAATCAATCCATGCGGACAAACGCACTGTTGTGGGCTGCGGTCATTTTCATGTCTGCATTGCTCGACGCGCCAGCGTTCTTTTCCCAAATCCTGATGCCGGTTCTGGCTGTGCTGTCGTTGACCAACTCCGGGCGTAATACGTGCTTCAAACGAGGTGATCTGTCGTGATCGAAGTAAGGGATCTGCACAAGGCCTTTGGCGAGGTGAAAGCCGTCGATGGTGTCAGTTTCACCGCGCGTGATGGCGAGATCACCGGCCTGCTCGGCCCCAACGGTGCCGGCAAGACCACCACGCTGCGCATGCTCTACACACTGATGAAACCCGATCGTGGTCAGGTGCTGGTAGAGGGTATCGATGCCGCCACCGATCCACTGGCGGTTCGCCGCCAGCTTGGCGTGTTGCCGGATGCGCGCGGGCTGTACAAACGGCTCAGCGCGCGCGAAAACATCGATTACTTCGCGCGCCTGCAGGGCTTGCCGGAGGAGTTGCTGGCCACTCGCCGTGATGCGTTGATCGAGGCATTGGAGATGCAGGACATCGCTGATCGCCGCACCGAGGGCTTTTCGCAAGGCCAGCGCGTGAAGACAGCAATTGCCCGTGCGCTGGTACACGATCCGCGCAACGTGATCCTGGATGAGCCGACCAACGGTCTCGATGTAATGGCTACCCGCGCGCTGCGTCAATTCATGACCAAGCTGAAATCCGAAGGCCGTTGCGTGCTGTTTTCCAGCCACATCATGCAGGAGGTCGGTGCGTTGTGTGACCGCATCGTGGTGATCGCCAATGGCCGCGTGGTCGCTGACGAAACACCGGATGCGTTGCGCGAGCAAACCGGCGAGGCGAGCCTGGAGGATGCCTTCGTGAAAATCATCGGCAGCGAGGAGGGCCTGGCCGCATGAACAACAAACTTCATTGCACCCGCACCATCCTCACCGTGTTCCTGAAAGAGGTGAAGGAAAACCTGCGCGATCGACGCACACTCACCAGCGCCTTTCTCACCGGCCCGCTGCTGGGGCCGCTGATTTTCGTGATGCTGATCAACGTCACCCTCAATCGCGAACTGGACAAGGCGGAGAAGCCGTTGACGGTGCCGGTGATTGGTGCAGAGTACGCGCCAAATCTGCTGAGTGCGCTCAAGGCTGGCGGCGTATCGCCCGGGCCTGCAGTGGCCGATCCGGCGCGTACCGTGCAGAAAATGGATGCGGACGTGGTGCTGCGTATTGCGCCGGACTACGGCAAATCCTGGAGCAAGGGCGAATCGGTGCAGGTTGAGCTGTTCTACGACTCGTCACAGCGTGATGCCGGCACGACGGTGGAACGGGTCAGCAATCTGATCGAAGGCTATGCGCGACAGCAGGGAGCGATGCGACTGGTGGCTCGCGGTTTGTCGCCAAGCACGGCCTGGCCGCTGAAAGTGGCCAAGCGCGATCAGGCCACGCCGCAATCGCGTGCGGTGCTGATGTTCGCGATGCTGCCGTACTTCTTCGTCATCACCATCTTCATGGGTGGCATGTACCTGGCGATCGACCTGACCGCAGGTGAACGCGAGCGGCAGTCGCTGGAGCCGCTGTTCGCCAACCCGGTGGCACGCTGGAAATTCCTTTGCGGCAAGCTGGCGGCGATTGCGGTGTTCTCCACCGCCAGCCTGTTGGTGACGTTACTGGCGTTTGCCGTGGTCGGGCAGTTCATTCCGGCCGAGAAGATTGGCATGGAGCTGGATCTCGGTGTGCACTTTGCGGCCAACGTGCTGCTGCTGATGCTGCCGTTGGTGCTGCTGTTGGCGGCGTTGCAGTCGATGGTGGCGGCATTTGCCAAGAGCTACCGCGAGGCGCAGACGTATCTGTCGCTGCTGATGCTGGTGCCGCTGATTCCGAGTGCACTGCTTTCGTTCATGCCAATCAAGCCGCAGGACTGGATGTATGCAGTGCCATTGCTGGGTCAGAACCTCGGCATCATGCAGCTGCTGCGCGGTGATCCGGTGACCGCCACGCAGATCGTGCTGTGCCTGGCTGGCACCTCGCTGGCGGCGCTGATTTCGGTGCTGGTGACGATGCAGTTGTATAGATCGGAGCGCCTGGCGATTTCGGCTTGAGTCGCTTTTGAGTCGTGTTCAAACAACGCGTGTAGTGCGGGCAGTGCCCGCCCTACGCAGAGCTGGTCGATTGCGGCGAAATCAGCGCGGCGGCGCAGTCAGCTCCAGCGCGTCGAGATAGCCGTCGTGATTGATGTCGTGCTTGCGAAACTGGCGGCGCAGATTGTCTTCAAAAGACTGGCGGGTGATCGGCTTGCCGTGCCCGCCGGGTAGTTCATCGACCGTAATCACGCCATCGCCATTGCGATCCATGCTGTCGAAGCCGCGGCTCATCCATTGCAGGTATTCAACTTCACTGACCCGGCCGTCGCCATCACGATCAAACATCTGCAGGTATTGCGAGCGCGTATCCTGCGCGGCGGCCAGTGCGGGCAACAGCGTCAGCAACAGCGCCGCCAGACGTGCGTTCAGCGGTGGCCGCCGTGGATGCCGATGAACTGCAGAAACTCGGCGCGGGTGCGCGCATCATCGCGAAAGCTGCCAAGCATCTGGCTGGTGATCATCGATACGCCGCGCTTGTGTACGCCACGCGTAGTCATGCATTCATGACTGGCATCAATCACCACGGCCACGCCGGCTGGCTGCAGGGTTTCCTGGATGCAGTGGGCAATTTCCGCAGTGAGCTTTTCCTGCACCTGGAAACGTCGCGCATAGCCATCGACGACACGCGCCAGTTTGCTGATGCCGACGACGCGGTTGGTCGGCATGTAGCCCACATGAGCGCGACCGATGATCGGTGCCATGTGGTGTTCGCAATGGCTTTCGAACTCGATATCGCGCAGCACCACCATCTCGTCGTAGCCTTCGACTTCCTTGAAGGTGCGCTTGAGGTAGTCGGCCGGGTCTTCGGCATAGCCGGAGAACCAGTCGCGATAGGCTTTGACCACGCGTTTGGGGGTGTCGAGAAGACCTTCGCGCGCGGGGTCCTCGCCGGCCCAGCGCAGCAGCGTGCGCACGGCTTCCTCAGCCTGTTCATGCGTGACATCGGGGTGTTTGGCGTTATCGCTCATGCCAGATCCTTGAGTAAATCGAACGGTCAAGTTTAACCGGATGCCGGGTCTGGCTGCCTGATCCGACCGTTTGGGGCAGGATGGCGCAGCTATTTGGGGCTGGATGGCTCGGCTATGTCTTGCATCGAGGGCTGACGGGATCATGCTGCATTCGAATGCAATGGCGTATTGCCGCTGCTGCGAATTCAGGTCGCGTCGTCGCTGTCGGTTTCATCCATCGCAGGCATGTCGTCTAGCACCAGCTGACGGCCATCGCTGGACAGTGACTCCACGTCGCGCAGTTTGCGTTCGATCGCGCGAGTGCGGATGCCGGCGCTGTCGATGCTGTTGCGCGCGGCGTCGAGTTGCTTGCGGGTCTTGTCCAGTACCACGCCGAACTTGCCGAATTCGTTCTTGACCGCGCCGAGGATCTTCCATACCTCGCTTGAACGCTTGGCGATTGCCAGCGTGCGAAAGCCCATCTGCAGGCTGTTGAGCAGGGCGCTCAGCGTGGTTGGGCCGGCGACCGTAACGCGATGTTCGCGTTGCAGGTTTTCGAATAGGCCGGGGCGCCGGATCACTTCGGCATAGAGGCCTTCGGTGGGCAGGTAGAGCACGGCGAAATCGGTGGTATGCGGCGGTGCCACGTATTTGCCGTGGATGCGCTTGGCCTCTTCGCGCACGCGCAGCTCCAGCGCCCGGCCGGCGGCTTGTGCCGCTTCGACATCGGAGGCCTCTTGTGCGTCGAGCAGGCGCTGGTAGTCCTCGACCGGGAACTTCGCATCGATCGGCAGGTAGACGTGCTCGCCCTCATCCTGCCCGGGCATGCGGATGGCGAATTCGACCCGATCATTGCTGCCAGGCACGGTGATCACGTTGGAGGCGTACTGCTCGGCCGTCAGCATGTCCTCAAGCAGGGCGCCGAGCTGCACTTCGCCGAAGATCCCGCGCTTCTTGACGTTGGTCAGCACGCGCTTGAGATCACCCACGCCGGTGGCCAGGTTCTGCATTTCACCGAGCCCGCGCTGCACGGCTTCGAGACGTTCGGACACCAGCTTGAACGATTCGCCCAGGCGTGTTTCGAGGGTGGCGTGCAGCTTCTCGTCGACGGTGGCACGCATCTGTTCAAGCTTGGCGGCGTTGTCCTGCTGCATTGCGCCGAGTTTGGCTTCCAGTGTGGCGCGCACTTCGCCCATGCGCTTTTCGTTGTCGCTGGTCAGTGCGGCCAGGCGTTGCTGTTGTTGTTCACCCAGTCGGTTGAGCGTGACGGTGATTTCCTCGCGACCTTTGCGTGCGTCGTCGACCAGGCGCTGGGCCAAGGTCTGCAGGCCGTTGTCGGTACGTTCGGTGAGCTGGGCCATACGTTGGCCGAAATCGTTGATGCGCTCGGCCTGTTGCTGCGCGATGCCGCTGAGTTGTTCGCCCAGCTGGTTGCGAAAGCGGTCAAAGCCTTGTTGCAACTCCTCGCGACCGGCGCGCTGCTCTTCGCGCAGGGTCCGCTCGACGCGGGCACTGTCGTCCTTGAGCGCGTCGAGCTTGGCGCCGATGCCGGGATCACTGCGACCGCGCAGCAGCGCGATGACCTGCAACAGCAGGATGGCTGCGGCGAGGATGACAAGGACGATGAGCAGGGCTTGCTGGGACGGCATGGAGCGTTTTCCTAGGTTGAAGTGTCCAGTGTAGGTCGCCGACGTCTCATCGTCTGCGCCAGGATTTCACGTGGTCATCCCGGGTGCCGTGGATGATGGGCGGACAGCTTCGCACGGAGGATGTCATGGAACACGCTCACGATTTCCTGATTATCGGCGCCGGCATGGCTGCCGACGCTGCCGCCAAGGCGATTGTCGAAGTCGATGCCGCCGCCAATATCGGCATGGTTGGCAACGAATCGGTAGGCCCATATCAGCGTCCGCCGCTGAGCAAGACCATGTGGAAGGGCGACAAGTCACCGTTGGACGTGGATCTGGCAACGGCTTCCAGCGGCGCCATTCTGCATCTTGGCCGCCGAATCGAATCACTGGACGCAGCGGCGCATATTGCTCGTGATGATCGCGGCGACAGCTACCGCTATCGCCGGTTGCTGCTTGCTACCGGCGCCACGCCACGCCGGCTGCCGTTTGAAGGTGGCGAACGGATCATCCACTTTCGTACTCTGGCCGACTATCAAGCGTTGTATGGCTTTGCCCAGCCCGGCGCGTATATCGCGGTGGTTGGCGGTGGCTTCATTGGTTGCGAGTTGGCGGCATCGCTGTGCGGGTTGGGTTGTCATGTGAGCCTGCTCTTCCCTGACCAGACGATCGGCGCTGGGCGCTACCCCGCCGGTCTCGCGCGTCATCTGACCGAGTACTACCGCGAACGTGGCGTGGATGTGCGCAACGGCGTTCGTGTGCACGGTAGCCGCCCGGTCGATGGGGGCGTGGAGCTGGATTTGTCTGACGGCACGATTTTGCAGGCGCAGGCGGTTGCTGCTGGCTTGGGGGTGACGCCCAATACCGGCTTGGCCGAGCAGGCCGGGCTGGCGGTCGACAACGGCATCGTGGTCGACGCACTGCTGCGCAGCAGTGATGCGGATATCTGGGCCGCCGGCGATGTGGCGAACTTCTACAACCCGGCACTGGATCGGCGCTTGCGCGTGGAACATGAGGACGCCGCCGTCAGCATGGGCCGTCATGCGGGGCGTGCGATGACTGGCGTGACCGACGAGTTCACTTCGCTGCCGTATTTCTATTCGGATCTGTTCGACCTCGGCTACGAGGCAGTCGGTCTGCTCGATACGCGGCTGGAAGTCGTCGAGGACTGGCACGAACCGTACCGCGAAGGCGTGGTGTATTACCTCGATGCCGGTCGCGTACGCGGGGTGTTGCTATGGAACGTGTGGGATCAGGTGGACGCGGCGCGGGCGTTGATTGCCGAAGCGGGACCACATGATGTGGCGTCGCTGCGGGGCAGGTTGCCGCGCAAGGCATAGTCGAAAACATGTAGGAGCGCACCCTGTGCGCGAAGCTCTTGCTCGCATCTGGATGAAGAGCGTTCGCGCACAGGAGGCGCTCCTACAATTATCGCGTTACCTCAATCGACGCGGCAGAACACGGCTTTCAGATAGCGGCCTTCGGTCACGTCGGTGAGGAACGGGTGATCGGGTCCGGCACCGCTGGTCTGCAGAACCTGGATTTCGCGGCCGGCGTTGAGCGCCACACGGCGCAGCATTTCGAGGAAATCGCCCTCGCTGACCAGGCCGGTGCATGAGCAGGTCAGCAGCAGGCCGCCGGGCGGGATTACGTCGAGTGCCATGCGGTTCATCGCGAAGTATTTCTTTAGCGCATCCATCACCCGGTTGCGATCTCGGGTGAGTTTGGCCGGATCGAGGATCACCGCGTCGTATTGCTCGCCACGTGCGACGGCGGCGCGCACCCAGTCGAAAATATCGGCCTGTTCGAAATTGACGCTTACCTTGTTGGCTTCTGCATTGGCGCGGGCGACTTCGAGGATGCCTGCATCCATATCCACGCCGATGGCTTCGCTGGCGCCGGCGGCCATTGCGTGTACGGCGAAACCGCCGGCATTGCAGCACAGGTCCAGCACGCGCCGGCCTTTCGCCAGTTCGGCGAAGCGCTTGCGGTTGTCACGCTGGTCGGCGAAGAAACCGGTCTTGTGGCCGGAACCGGGCGCGGCGTGAAAGCGCAAGCCGTGTTCGCGTATCTCGACTGCTTCGGGCACGTCGGGGCTGCGGCAGTCGAACGACTCCTGCTTCTGCACATGCGATTCGGCGAACCAGTACAGGCGTGCGTCGGGAAAGTGGCTGAGCAGCGCGGCGTGAATGGCGTCGCGGAATTTCCACATGCCGGCGGCAAAGTATTCGATCACCAGGATGTCGGCGTAGCGATCGACGATCAAACCGGACAGGCCGTCGCCTTCGCTATGTACAACCCGCCATGCGTCGCTGGCCTGGTCCAGTTGCAGCCACTCGCGGCGCAGCTGCACGGCACGGGTAATGCGCTCGGCGATCCACTCGGCATCGATGTTATCGTCGGCGCTCTTGCTCAGCAGACGCAAGGCAATACGCGCGTGGCCGTTCCAGAAGCCGCGACCGACGAAGCGTCCCTTGGCGTCTTGCACCTCGACTACGCTGCCTGGCGGCAGACGCGACTCAGGCTTGTGTACCTGCGCCGACCAGACCCACGGATGACCGGGGCTGCGGTCGGATTTGAGACGGATGACGGGGAGTTCGGCGGGAGTATTCATCCGCGCATGATAGCTGGTGGTGGCGGTTTTCCCGCGAGCGGTTGCAGGGCGGGCAATGCCCGCTCTACGAAGGCGTGCTCAATCTGCCTGCATCACCGCCAGTTCGTTGCCGTGCGGGTCGCGGAACTGGAAACGGCGACCACCGGGGAAGCTGAAGATCGGCCGCACGATCTGCGCACCAGCTGCTGTCACTGCAGCCAGTGCCGCTTCGAGATCGTCCACGGCAATCACGGGCAGCGGCGCTTGGGTGGCCTCGGCGGCATCACCTTGCAGGCCGATATCGACGTCACCGGTCATCGTGCAGGCGTACGTCGGGCCGAAGCCGGTGAGGTCCCAGCCGAAGGCGCGGGTATAGAAAGCCTTGGCCGTTTCGATATCACTGGCCGGGAGTTCAATGAAGTTTGGACGTGCCATGGCGAGGCCTCGTACGTGATGAAGTGAAATTGCCTGGCAGCTTAACGAAGTTTCAGCGCCAGCCACGACAGCAGCGCCAGCAGATTGATGCCCAGCCGCGATACCGATGGCCCGGCCACCGCCAGCACAAAGCCTTGCGAGGCGGCATACCACTCCATCCCCAGCCGAGGGTGGCTCTGCAAGGTGGCGAACACGTTGATAAAGGCGCCGCTATGCAGGCCGTAGCTGAATACCGGCGTGGCGATCAGCGGCAGCTGCAGCAATTGCGCCCAGCGCGACATCTGCACGCCGCGCTCGCTGCCATCCACCAGTTGCACGCCAGCGGAGAGGACGAAGCCATATAGCACCAGTCCGATCAAAGCGACCACGCTGTCCTGTGTGGAACCGAATGGCAACAGACGATGCAGCATGGTTGCCACGCCGTAGAAACCACCGGCGATTTCGAGTATGCCGATCAGACGGAAGAGGATATTGCGCATGCGAGGCCTTGCTGCAAAAAGCGCAAGCTTAGGCGATCAGCACGCTGCGTGCCTGCTCGACGATGGCATGCGGCACGAAGCGGGCGCTGTCCTGGGTGACCGGTGACTGGTCTTCGCGAATACCGATGCCGCAGGCGCGATCGCCCACCACCCAGCTGCCGATCAGCGGGTAGTTGCCGTCAAAGCTGGTCAGTGGCTGGCAGGTCTGGCGGATGCAGGCGCCATCGTACGGACCTTCGGTATGCACCTGCTGCCCATCAGCCAGATGCATCACGATGTTGGCGCCCTCACGCGAATGCAGCGGCTTGCGTACCCAGCCGCGTGGCAGCTCACCGCCGTTGTCAAACTCGGCCGGCAGCAGGTTGGGATGGCCGCGATGGGCGTCCCACAGCAACGGCAGGATGCCCTTGTTGCTGAGCACAGCCTTCCACGGCGGCTCGATCAGCTGGATACCGGAGCGCGGCAAATGCTGACCAAACGCTTCGCGGAACATGTCCTCCAGCGGATACAGCTTGAACAGGCAGCCGATCACCTGGTCATCAAGATCGGTGAAGCGGCCATCTTCGGAGATACCGATGTCTTCAATCGCCAGCGTGCCGCATTCGATGCCGGCCTGCTGTGCGCAATCGCGCAGGTAGGCGATGGTGCCCTGATCTTCGGTGGAGTCGCGTACGGCTGAGAAATGGAACGGCCGGGCGATGCGGCGTGCGATCACGCTGAACGCTTCCACCAGTGATTCCTGGATCGAGTTGAACTGGTCGCTGCCCGCCGGCAACTGATTGCGTGCGAGTTGATCTTCCAGCCACTGCCATTGAAAGAACGCAGCTTCGAACAGCGAGGTCGGCGTGTCGTAGTTCAGTTCGTAGAGCTTGGCCGGGCCAGTGCCGTCGTAGGCGAAATCCATGCGTCCGTACAGGTGGGGTTGGCGCTCGCGCCAGCTCTGCGCGATCCAGTCCCGGTGGGGCTCGGGAATCGCCAGTTGCTGCATATGCTGCTCGCTGCCGACGACGCGTTCGACCATGTCCATCGCCATCGCGTGCAGCTCTTCGGTAGGCGCTTCGATGTCCTGCTCGATTTCGCGCAGAGTGAACGCGTAATACGCGGACTCATCCCAGTACGGTGCATCGTCGATGGTGTGGAAGCCGAAGCCACAGTCGGCTGCCTTGGCACGCCAATCGGGGCGTTCGGCCAGTGCAACGCGCCGCATCAGCTGCCGAAGCCGCGGCTACTGCTCGACTTGCCGAAACCGGAACGACTGCTGGTCACTGCCCGATTGGGCGTGGCGTTGATTGGCACCATGCCGGTGCCAGCCGTGCCACGGTAAACGCCGCCACTCGCGCCACCCGTGGCAGGCCGCTGCCAGCCGCCACGACTGTCACGAAAGGCGGGTGCGCTGTTGAAGCCGCTGACGGCATTTCCGTTGCGCATCATCTGCGACAGGAAAAATCCGGTCATCAGCGGGCCGAAGAACGAGTGGTTGCTGCTGTCCTTGCGCTCGGTGCACTTTTCTTCGCCCCAGTCGGCTTCGCAGGCTTGGCGGTTGTCGAAGCGCGGCCCGGAGGTGACCGCTTCCTGCTCGGCCTTGGCGAACGCCTGGCCGCAGGTATTGCTGTCGTTGGTCTGCGCCACGCAGGCCTCGACCGAGGTGTACAGCCCTTCGCGCGATTTGTTGCTATCGCAGGCAGTCAGCAGCAGCGGGGCCGTGCTCATCAGGAGCAGGGCGGCGGTGCGGGATCGTTTCATGGGTGTGCTCGGACGGGATATTTGACTGAGCATGCCTGCTCGAGCGCGCGGATGAAAGTTCCTGCGACCGCGAACCTGACTGGCCAGGCTATTCCAGTTCATCCGCCAGTTCGTGCAGGTCGGCGATGTGTTGTTCCCACCAGCGTGATTCCGCGGCGAACGGGAACGCGGCGGGGAAGGCCGGGTCGTTCCAGCGTGCGGCGATCCATCCCGCATGGCGAAGCTGGCGCATGGCACGCAATGCGGGGATCAGCGCCAGTTCGCTGAAGTCGAAATCGTGAAATTGCTGATAGCCCTCGAGCACGGCTTGCATCGAGCGCTCGTCGTTGGCCAGCATCCACAGATCCTGCACGGCGGGACCGGTGCAGGCGTCGTCGAGATCGACGAAGTGCGGACCGGCGTCAGTCCACAACACGTTGCCGGGATGGCAGTCGCCGTGCAGTCGCAATTGGCGAACGGGACCGATCGCTTCGAGCCGGCGGGCAATTGCCGAGTCCAGACGTGTGGCCGCCGTCTGGTAATTCGGGTGCAGTGCTGATGGCAGCAGGGTGGAGTTCAGCACCGCCTGCATCGGCTGCTGCACCATCGTGTCGCGGTCGAGCTTGCCGCGATGCTGGAACACCTGACGTGCGCCGATCAGATGCATGCGCGCGATCAGCCGGCCGAGCCACTGCAACTGGTCGGTCGCTTCCAGCTCAGGTGCGCGGCCGCCACGTCGTGGCGACAACGCGTAACGGTAGCCCTCGTGCTGCAGCAGGCTGTGGCCGTTGAAGTGCAGTGGGGCGACGACCGGCAGCTCCGCGTCAGCCAACTCCTGCGCGAACGTGTGTTCCTCGATGATTGCGGCATCGCTCCAGCGCCCGGGGCGATAGAACTTGGCGATCACCGGTGCGGCATCCTCGATGCCGACCTGCCACACACGATTTTCGTAACTGTTCAATGCCAGCAGGCGGCCATCCGGCCACAGCCCGCAGGCACTGACCGCATCAAGCACCAGATCGGGTATCAGGTTCGCATAGGGGGTGTTGTTCAACGCAGCGTCACGCCGCGGTTCGCGATCACCGCCATGGTGATGCGCGAGATGCACAACAGTGCACCGTCTTCGCTCTCGATGCGAATTTCCCAGACCTGGGTGGTGCGACCGATGTGCATCATTTTCGCGGTGCCGGTCACGCTGCCACTTCGCACGCCACGCACATGGTTGGCATTGATATCCAGACCAACCGCCAGTTCCTTGCCCGGATCGAGCGTCAGCATGGCTGCAGTGCTGCCCAGGGTTTCTGCCAGCACCACCGAGGCGCCGCCGTGTAACAGACCGTAAGGTTGATGGGTACGGTGATCTACCGGCATGGTGCCGCGCAGCCAGTCATCGCCGATGGCGGTGATCTGGATGCCCAGCGTCTCCATCATGGTGTTGGCGCTCCAGGCGTTGATCTTTTCGAGATCGGCGGGTTGTTTCCAGATGCTCATGATTGATTCCTGTGTGTCCGCCCTGCATTGTCGATGGCAGCGATCGCGGCGACAATGGTCCCGGTGTTTACCGTCACTCTCAAAACCTCAGGCCGTCAGTTTCCGGTTGCGGCCGGCGAAACCGTGCTCGAAGCGGCCCAGCGGGCCGGTATCGCGCTGCCGTATTCGTGCCGCTCTGGCGTCTGCGGCAGCTGCAAGGCCACTTTGCTGCGCGGGCTCTGCGACTATCCGCGCAACCCGCCACTGGCGCTCGATGCCAATGAACTGGCTCATCATGCAGTGTTGTTGTGCCAGGCAGTGCCCGCCAGTGATCTGCTGCTGGCGGCGCGTGAAGTGGCCTCGATTCATGACGTGGCGCGTCGTTGCGTCGAGGTGGTGGTTGCCGAGAAGTGGCAGTTGGCTTCTGACGTCATCGGTCTGCGCCTGAAGCCAGGTGCGGGCCATTCACGTCTCAACTGGTTGCCGGGCCAGTATCTCGATGTACTGCTGGATGATGGCAAGCGGCGACCGTTTTCCATCGCCAGCAGTCCGCAGGCCGATGGCACGATCGAGCTGCATGTGCGACATGTCGCGGGTGGCGGGTTCACCAGCTGGGTCAGCGATGGGTTGCAGGTTGGCGACAAGCTACGTATCGAGGGGCCGCTGGGTACTTTCGTGGCGCGTGAGGATTCAGAGCGACCGATGCTGTTCATGGCTGGCGGCACCGGCTTTGCGCCGGTCAAGGCGATCGTCGAACACTTCATCGAGCTGGGTACGCAGCGCAGGATGGAAGTGTATTGGGGTGCGCGCAGCGCCACCGATCTCTATCTGCTGCCGTTGGCCGAGAGCTGGCAGCGGCGGCTGCCGCACCTGAGTTTCCACGCCATCGTCTCCGATCCGGAGCATGCAGCCGGGTTACGGATTGGTCTGGTGCACGAGGCGGTGTTGGCAGATCATCCCGACCTTTCCGGTTGGGACGTCTACATGAGTGGTCCGCCCGCGATGATCGACGCCGGCCATCACCGCTTTCTCGACGCCGGCCTGCCCGAGCAACGGCTCTATTACGACTCGTTTGAATACGCGCCGGATGTGCTGGCGCAGATTATCGCGGCGCGTGCAGGCATACATGAGAGCGAGAAGTGAGCTGGGAGGAGTGAGTGGTGAGAGCGCGCGCGGACTCTGCCGCGTGCGGTCATTGCCGGAAGCCTTGTGACCAAGCGCTCCGGCTTGTGCCAGATGAGTCAGCCCAAATGGTCGCCGCGCCGTTAGTCATCACGACGCGAAGCAAGTGGTGAGAGAGCAGCCCGCTTACTCTTGTTTCTCACTCCTCTCCACTCACTCCTGCTTACTTGTTGCCCTTGGCCACCGGCAATTGCGCTGCATGCCAGGCGAGTACGCCGCCTTCCAGGGTGTGGACCTTGCTGAAGCCGGCCTTGATCAGTCGCTGTGCTGCCTTGGTCGAGTTGCCGCGGCCGTCTTTGTCGATCACCACGATGGGCAGATCCTTGGCCTTGGCCAGATCCTTGTTTTCAGGGTCGAACTGGCTCATGGCGACGTGGCGCGAGCCGGGCAGGTGCATTTTTTCGAACTCGGCGCGGGCCGATAGATCGATCAGCAGCGGGCTCTCGCGATTGATCAGCTGGGTCAGAGCGGCCGGGCTCAGATCTTTGGTCTTGCTGAACAACGCCATTACTTGCAGGGCGATCAGCGCCACCAGCAGGATCACGAACAGAGCCGACAAGGCCGCGTGGTTGCCGAGAAATTCGGGCAGCTTGTGCAAAAAATCGTTCATCGTCAGTCCACAGGCGCGCTGCGCGTGCCAATCCGGGTAAACCGGCGATTATACGGGCATCTTGCCATCCCACGCCGCCTGACTCGGTGAGCGCGCCTGTTGGGTGAGCCCGGAACACAACTCAATCCTGAGTGATGCTCGGCAGGCCGCTGGTCAGCCACCAATGTTTGGCTGCTTCGTCGTAGCGCCAGGTCTGGTGGTCGATGATGCTGCGTTCGGCCTGGGTGTGGATGTTGACGATGTTGATCTGCGCGGTCTGTTGCGCGTCGAGATCACCCGTCGGTACCGGGCCGGGACCGGTATCGTAATCGCTGACTCGAACCTGCTTGTAACGTGCCTGATCAATCTCGCTGATCGGATGAGCGGCCAGGACGGCTGGATCGACGAACTGCACGGCACCCTCGAAGCCATTCCAGCGTATCGCGCTGGCATACGCAGTGAGGGTGGTGGTCAAGCTGCTGCTGCGTTGCTGGCTGGCGCAGCCGGACAGCAACAGGCACAGCAGAACAAGAATGCCGAAAATGCGACGCATGGTTGGTTCTCCCCGAAGATTCCACCCCATTCTGCCGCAAATCAGGCGTCGGCGTGGATTGGAGCTGCGTGACGGCGCTTGGCGACGAATCGCGCGTTCAAGGTGGCGGCGGGTGCTCCGTCTTCACCCGGCACCATGCAAGACACGCTGATCCGTGCCCGACCACGTGCCTCGAGTGTGGTGAAAAACGTATCCCAGTGAGCCTCCGGGCTCAACTGAGCCTCGCTGTGAAAGTCCCGCCACACAGGTGCGAGATAGCGCACGCTCGATTCGGCCACGAACACATCGCAATCTTCACCGCGCTGGCGCAGTGCCAGTTCGACCAGAGCCCAGCCGCTGAGTGTCATCACGCTGCTCAGGCTGCCGCCGAAGGCGCAGCCTTTGTCATTGATATTCGGAGTCAGTGGCGCGGCCAGGCTGAGCATGTATTCGTTGGCCTTGCCCAGTCGCAGATCCATCGCCAGCGCCTGTGGAATCTTTTCGCGGAGGAAGTCGATCAACCTTTCGGCATCGGCGGTGTGGTCGTTGCTGGTCACGTGATCGAGACATTCCGGGCGGGGGAACTCCCGAGTGTAGGGGGCCGCTACACTGATCAACAATGCCTCGGCGGAGAAGTCGTTCGTGCCACAGCCATTTGCAACAAGTCCATCCGGTCGGGTCGTCGTGCTGACCCGGCCAGCCGGCACGGCCACAAGTCTTGCCGAGCATGTGCGTGAACAGGGCGGTGAGCCGCTGCTGTTGCCCGGGATGAGCTTGCAGGAATCGCTGGATCCGGTCGAGTCGCGCGAGCGCCTGATGCAGGCGCTTGATGACGAGATCGTGATTTTCACCAGCCCCGCGGCGGTGCACTTTGCCGCGCAGTTGATGCCGTTGCGTGCCACCGCAACGGTGCTGGCGGTTGGGCAGGGTACGGCCACAAGCTTGCGGAAGCAGGGAATCGAAAACCCGCAGGCGCCAGCACGACAGGACAGCGAAGGCCTGCTCGACCATCCTGCATTGCAGGCGTTGCATGGCCGCCGGGTGGCGCTGATCGGTGCGGCGGGCGGTCGCGCCCTGCTGCGTGAAACGCTGGCTGCGCGTGGCGCGGATCTGCGCGAAGTCCATGTGTACCAACGTCTGCCTCCCCAGTTGACGGATCACCAGATCAACGCCGTACAAGGACTGACGCCGGGGGCACGAGTGATGTGGTCGAGTGTCGAGGCTCTGCACAACCTGCGCGCTGCCTTGCCTTCGGCGGCTTGGGCGCACTTGTGCTCGGCGGTGGCGGTGGTCAGCAGTGATCGGCTCGCCGGAGTGGTGCGTGCTGCCGGATTTGCGCGTATCAGTGTTGCAGCCTCAGCGCTTTCGGCTGATCTTCTTGCTACCGCCATGAGCCCGGATTGACGGCATTCACGTCAAGTTGCTACGAACGCAGGCGTATGGGCTGGTAGCATGCGGGCATGAGCATCGACGACCAGCCCAGCCCGCCCGCCGCGCCCGAAAGCGCCCGCCCCGACGTCGTACCGGCCGAGCCGGTCACCATGCGTTCGTCGCGCAGTTCAGCCACGCCCAGGCAGCCACGTCCGCGTGGTGGTGGCACCTTGGCGCTGGCTCTGTTGCTGGCCCTGATCGCGGTAGCTGCCAGTGGCTACATCGGCTGGCGCCAGTGGCAACAGGAGCAAGGTGGCGTGGCTGACAGTGCGAGCCTGGCCAGGCTGCAGCAGCGCACGGAGGCCTTGCAGGCCAGCGTGGACACGCTCACCGATGAACGCGGCAGCCTGGACAAGCGCCTCGGTGACGCCGCTACAGTCAATCGCAGCTTGCGCGAGGAATTGCTGGGTCAGGCGGAGCGCACCCGCAACCTTGAGGATGCGGTAGCCAAGCTGTCGGAGAAAAGTCTGTCCGGCCACGATGCCACGCTGCTGGACGAAACCGAATCGCTGCTGCGCATGGCGGCCGAGCGCTATACCTTGTTCCACGACGCGCAGGGTGCGGCCGCTGCCTATGCACTGGCCGATCAGACTCTTGCGGCAGTGAATGATGGTGCGTATTCCGGTCTGCGCCAGAGTATTGCCGCCGAACGTGAAGCGCTGGCCAAGAGCCAACCGGCCACTCAGGCCAGTGCCTTGCAGCAGCTGACTGATCTGCGTGGAAAGATCGCCACCTTGCCGCTGAAGCCTCTGGATACGCAGGATGCGACGCAGGCCACCGATACGTGGTCGCGAGTCCGCCATGCGCTGGCCAGCGTAATCACCATCCAGCGTGACAATGGCGCGCCGCTGGCAGTAGCTGATGCGCGCTTTGCACGCGAGTTGGCCGAACTGGATCTGGCGCATGCTCAGGCAGCTCTGCTGGCTTACGATGCCGGGAGTTACGCCGCGGCATTGCAGCGAGTGGATGAGGCGCTGGCAAATCAGTTCGACGGCAACGCCGCGACCGTGCAACAGGCACGCAGCAGCCTCAAGCAATTGGCTTCCGCGCTGCCGGCACTGGCGCCGGTGCAACTGGGTGAAGCGTTGACCGAGTTGCGCAATATGCGTGCTGTGCATGTGCTGCAGCCAGCAATTTCAAGCAGCAGCGCCAAACCGGCTGACGGGGCGCAGCCATGAAGTTGTGGCGGTGGATTTTGCTGCTGGTTGTGGTGGCTGCCGTCGCCGCCTTCGGTTGGCATTGGGTGGCAGAAGATCCGGGCTATGTGCTGGTGCGAATTCGCGGCTGGCGGGTCGAAACCACCGTGGTTGCGGCGCTGATCGTGTTGTGGCTGGTTTGTGCGCTGATCACCTTGTTGTGGCGCTTGCTGCGCTGGCCTTTCGGTGCCTTTTCACGGCGCCATCGCCGGGTCAGTCAACAACGTCTGAGCGAAGGGCTGGTGGCCTTGATCGAAGGTCGCCATGGCGATGCCGAGCGGGCGCTCAATCGTGCTTCGCGTCTGGATAGCCTGCGTGGCCCCGCCTTGCTCGCCTCGGCCGAGGCCGCTTCGCGCCGTGGTGAACATGCACGGGCGTTGGAGTCCTTGGATCAGGCTGCACAAGCTGCGCCGCAGGCCGCTCGCCTGTTGCGTGCCCGCGCGTTGCGTCGCGATGGCAAGCCGTCCGAGGCGCTCGCCTTGCTGGCGCCGGAAGCGGACAAGGGCAGCCTGACTCCAGGCGGTTGGCGTGAATTCGTGTTGGCTGCGCTGGCCAGTGGCGATGTGCGCCGCGCCCGCGAGGCGTTGCCGCCGTTGCAGAAGAGTGCGGCGCTCGGTAACCGTGCTTACGCCGCGCTGGAGACCGAGGTACTGATCGCGACCATCCAGGCCACGCCCGATGGTGCCAGCCTCAATACCTTGTGGTCACAATTGCCCAAGACACAGCGCCGGGTGCCGGCAGTGATTGACGCGTATGCTCGCCGTGCAGCCAGTTTTGGTCTGCAGCTGGCGGCGATGGACGAGCTGGAATCGGCACTGCGCCGCGAGTGGTCGCAGCAGCTGATCGAAACCTACGGCGAGCTGGGCGGTGACGATGTCGAAGCCCGCCTGCGTCGTGTGGAAGGCTGGCTCGACGCGCATCCGAATGATCCGAACCTGCTGCTGACCCTGGGCCGCATGTGCGTACGACTGAAGCTGTGGGGCAAGGCGCATCAGCATCTGCAGCGTTCATTGGCATTGCAGCCGAGCGCGGGTGCGTGGGAAGCGCTTGGCGATACCTTCGCCGGCCAGGCTGACATGGCGCAGGCTCAACGCTGCTATCGCAATGCGCTGGCCTTTGCGCGCGGTGAAGCCATTACGCCGCTGGCGCAAATGGCCAGCCCGATGCAACCGGATACGCAGTCGGTAACCGTCGAGGAGCGTGATGTGCACGGCATGCCGCGACTTCGCGAATAACGCTAACCACCTGGATGGTGGCTACAACGCGGTCAGATTCGCATAGGCAGCCACCAGCCATTTGCTGCCGGCATCGGCGAAATTCACCTGCAACCGCGTATGCGCGCCGCTGCCTTCGGCGCTGACCACCACGCCTTCGCCGAACTTCGGATGGCTGACCTGCTGGCCCAATTTGACCGGCAGATCTTCCTGCAGTGATTCATTCGGGACGCTGCTCCGTCCGCTGTAGACCGGGCGCGTCACCTGTACCCGCGGGCGCACTTCATCGACCAATTCGGCGGGTATCTCGCCGAGAAACCGTGATGGCCGTGCCAGCATTTCTGTACCGTGCATGCGACGCGATTCGGCATGGCTGACGAACAGCTTTTCGCGGGCGCGGGTAATCCCGACGTAAGCGAGTCGGCGCTCTTCTTCCAACCGGCCTTCGTCATCAACCGAACGCTGGCTGGGGAACAGGCCTTCCTCCATGCCAACCAGGAACACCACCGGAAACTCCAGTCCCTTGGCCGAGTGCAGCGTCATCAACTGAATGCAATCATCGCCCGCTTCGCCCTGGTGTTCGCCTGCTTCCAGAGTGGCGTGGGAAAGGAAGGCCGACAGTTCGCTCAAGCCCAGATCGATGTCTTCAGCGGTCAGTTCGAAACGACTGGCGACGTTGACCAGTTCGTCGAGATTCTCCACCCGCGCCTCGCCATTGCCACGGCTGTCTTTCTCGTAGAAATCGCGCAGGCCGGTATGAGTGATGGCGTGGTCGATTTGTTCGGCGAGGGTCAGGACGGGAATCGGGAATGGGGAGTTGGGAATCGGAACAGCGTCAGCGTTCGCTTCAGCTTCTCCCATTCCCGATTCTCCATTCCCGATTCCCGCGAAGCTCCGCGCCATTCCATCGATCAAGGCCAGGAACGCCTTCACCGCATTCTTAGCCCGACCTGCCAGCTCGTTGCTGCCGGCCAGTTCGTTCAGTGCGGTTTCCCACATCGAGCTGTTGTCGAGGCGCGCGCGCCCACGCAGCACGTCCAGTGTGCGATCACCGATGCCGCGAGCGGGCGTATTAACAGCGCGTTCGAACGCGGCATCGTCATGGCGATTGGCGGTGAGGCGCAGATAGGCCAGTGCATCCTTGATTTCGGCGCGTTCGAAGAAGCGTTGGCCACCATAGACGCGATACGGCAGATCGCGCTGGATCAGCTGTTCCTCGAAGTTGCGCGACTGCGCGTTGGATCGGTAGAGGATGGCGCAGTCTTTTGCGTTGCCGTGCTCGTTGATATATTCGCGGATGCGCTCGATCACGAAGCGCGCTTCGTCCTGTTCGTTGTAGGCGGCGTACAGGGCGATGCGCTCGCCGTCGTCACCGGCAGTCCACAGCTCCTTGCCGAGCCGTCCGCCGTTGCGCTGGATCACGCTGTTGGCGGCTTTGAGGATGGTTGAGGTGGAACGGTAGTTCTGTTCCAGCTTGATCGTGCGTGCGCCGGCAAAATCCTTCAGGAATTGCTGCATGTTCTCGACCCGGGCACCGCGCCAGCCGTAGATCGACTGGTCGTCATCGCCCACTGCGAACACGCTGCCGGTGTTGCCCGCCAGCACGCGAATCCAGGCGTACTGCAGGGCGTTGGTGTCCTGGAATTCGTCGATCAGCAGATGCCGCCAGCGCTGCTGGTAATGCTCGAGCACCGTCGGATTCTTCAGCCACAGTTCGTGTGCGCGCAGCAGCAGCTCGGCGAAATCCACCAAGCCGGCGCGGCGGCAGGCGTCTTCGTAGTTCTTGTAGATATTGACGAAGGTCTGCGTGACTGGATGGTCGCGATGCTCGATGCTGTCGGGGCGCTTGCCATCATCCTTCCATTGGTTGATCTGCCAGCAGGCCTGGCGCGGCGGAAATTTCGCATCGTCCAGGCCGAGTCCGGCGATCACCCGCTTGACCAGGCGCAACTGGTCGTCGGAGTCGAGGATCTGGAAGGTTTCCGGCAAGCCGGCCTCACGCGAATGCCGCCGCAAGAGCCGATGGGCAATGCCGTGGAAGGTGCCAACGGTAAGGCCCTGGGTAGCGCTTGGAATCAGCGCGTTCAGGCGCCCGCGCATCTCGCTGGCGGCCTTGTTGGTGAAGGTGACCGCGAGAATCGCCCACGGCGGCACCTTGTCCACCTGGTTGAGCCAGCCAATCCGGTGGGTGAGTACGCGGGTTTTGCCGGAACCGGCGCCGGCGAGTACGAGGTAGTGGCCGGGGGGGGCGCAGACCGCTTCGCGCTGAGCGTCGTTGAGCGGGTCGATCAGGTACGAGACATCCATGTCGGCAATTGTACCGGCTCGCCAAAAAAAACCGCCGCAGTGCGGCGGTTTTTTTCGATGTACGGGTGAATCAACGCTTCTTCATGAAACCGAACAGCGCCAGGACACCACCGACGACGATGCCGGCGATACCGACCCACTGTGGTACGCCCTTGTCATGCGTGGCGGTGAGCTTGGCCGAGCCGACTTTCACCAGGGTTTCGGTGTCCTGATAGCTGGCATGACCTGCGACCACCCAGATACCGGCAATCAACAAGATGATTCCAACCACGATAAGTCCTGCACGCATAGATTGTTCCCCGTGTCATGAATGTGCCACAAGTATGCCGGGTGCCGATGTGCACAAAAGGTACAGGCCGGCACTTCTTGGGATCGCAGGCAAAAAAAGCCCCGAAGGTTAGGGGGAACCTTCGGGGCCGGGGTGGTTGCGTAGACCCAGGGGAGAGGCTCGCAACCGGTTGGCTCAGGGAGGTGAACCAGGATGCCATTGCGTGCATCCGAAACTTGGACGCCGGTCGGGCGGGAAAGTTCGGGTGATTCGGTGAGAAATTTAGTCTCGGTTCATTTCTGGAGCATGCCGGGCCTTGGGGGCCGCAGCCAGGCTCAGTGAGCCTCATCCCAGTTGTCGCCCACGCCTGCATCGACCAGCAGTGGGACGGCCAGTTGTGCTGCCCCGGTCATTCGCCCTATAACCCCTGCGCGCACGGCCTCGACGGCATCCGTGCGTACCTCGAACACCAGTTCATCGTGAACCTGCATCAACATGTGGGCATCGTCGCGAGATGCCAGCCAGTCGGCCACCGAAATCATCGCGCGCTTGATGATGTCGGCTGCGCTGCCCTGCATCGGCGCGTTCACCGCAGCGCGCTCGGCACCCTGGCGCAGGCCCTGGTTGCGCGAGGTGAGGTTTTCAAGATACAGGCGCCGACCGAAGATGGTTTCCACATAGCCATCGCGATGCGCCTGCTCGCGGGTGGCATCCATGAAGGCGCGCACACCGGGATAGCGCGAGAAATAGCGCGCCATGTAATCGCTGGCCTCACCGCGATCCACGCCCAGTTGTCTGGCCAGGCCAAATGCACTCATGCCATACATCAGGCCGAAGTTGATCGCCTTGGCGGCGCGGCGCTGGTTGTTGCTGACTTCTTCCGGCGGGAGGCCGAAAACCTCGGCGGCGGTGGCGCGATGCACGTCGCCGCCTTCGTGGAAGGCTTTTAGCAACCCTTCGTCGCCGGAGAGATGCGCCATGATGCGCAGCTCGATCTGCGAGTAATCCGCCGCCAGCACCTTCCAGCCGGGTGGCGCGATGAACGCCTGGCGGATGCGTCGGCCTTCCTCGGTGCGCACCGGGATATTTTGCAGGTTGGGATCGGACGAGGAAATACGCCCTGTCGCCACCGCGCCTTGGTGATAGCTGGTATGCACGCGGCCGGTGCGCGGGTTGACGATGCCGGAAAGCTTGTCGGTGTAGGTCGAGCGCAACTTGGCCAGGCCGCGGTAATCGAGGATCAACCGTGGCAACGCATGGACGTCGGCGATCGCTTCAAGCGCCTCTTCGTTGGTTGAAGGCTGGCCCTTGGGCGTCTTGATCTTGGCGTCGAGCCCCAGTTCATCGAACAGGATCGCCTGCAGCTGTTTGGGCGAATCGAGATTGAAGTCTCGCCCAACCAGTGCAAAGGCTTCGGTTTGCAGTTCAAACATTCGCTTGCCCAGCTGCTGGCTTTGTCGACGCAATTCGTCGCCGTCAATCAGCACGCCACGACGCTCCATCGCCGCCAATACGGGTACCAGAGGAATCTCGATTTCCTGATATACCTTGTGCAGGCTCGGCACGCTTTCGAGCTGCGGCCACAAGGCGTGGTGCAGGCGCAAAGTGATGTCGGCATCTTCGGCGGCGTAACCGCAGGCGGTGTCCAGATCCACCTGCGAGAAGGAAATCTGCTTGGCACCTTTGCCGGCGACCTGTTCGTACTTGATGGTTTCGTAGCCCAGGTATTTCCGGGCCAGTGAATCCATGTCGTGGCGGGTGGCGGTGGCATTCAGGATGTACGACTCCAGCATGGTGTCGTGCTGCACGCCCTGCACCTCGATGTCATAGTGCGACAGGATGTTGATGTCGTACTTGGCGTGCTGGCCAACCTTGTGACGCTGCGGATCTTCAAAAATCGGCTTGAGTGCTGCGAGTACGGTATCCCGATCGAGTTGCTTCGGTGCGCCAGGATAGTCATGGTCGAGCGGGATATAGCAGGCTTGGCCTGGTTCGATTGCGAGGCTCAGGCCGACGATATCGGCGCGCATGGCGTCAATGCTGGTGGTTTCGGTATCGAAGGCGATCAGCTCGGCATCGCGCAGCTTGTTCAACCACGCGTCGAAAGCTTCCTGCGTGGTGATCAGCTCGTATTCGCCAGGGGCTGAAAGGCTCGGATCCGACAGAGAAGCACCCTGTGCGCGATCATTCTGGGTTGGGGTTTCAACCGGAACCCGTTCCAGCACAGGTTCCGCCCCTACGGATTCCGCGCTATCGAGTTCCTTCAGCGCTGCCTTGAAGTCATAGCGTGTATACAGCTCGCGCAGTTGCGTCCTATCGGGTTCGCGTGGCGTCAGATCCGTTGGGCCCTGTTCGAGTGCCACATCAAGCTTGATCGTCACCAGCTCACGCGACAGCGGCAGTTGCGGCAGCGTATCGCGCAGGTTTTCACCGATCTTGCCGCCGACCTTATCGGCGTTGGCAATGACGCCATCCAGACTGTCGTATTGCGCCAGCCACTTGGCGGCGGTTTTCGGACCGCACTTGGGCACGCCCGGCACGTTGTCGACGGTATCGCCGGTGAGGGCGAGAAAGTCGATGATCTGGTCGGGTCTTACGCCGAATTTCTCCATCACGGCGTCAGCATCCATGACGGTGTTGCTCATTGTGTTGATCAGCGTGACCTGTGGACTGACCAGCTGCGCCATGTCCTTGTCGCCGGTGGAAACCACCACCTCGATACCCCGGGTCTGTGCCTGTGTCGCCAGAGTACCGATCACGTCATCAGCTTCGACTCCTGACACACGCAGGATCGGAAAGCCCAGTGCCGCCACGATTGCCAGCATCGGTTCTACCTGGGCGCGCAGATCTTCCGGCATCGGCGGGCGATTGGCCTTGTACTGGTCGTACAGTTCATTACGGAAGGTAGGCCCGGACGCGTCGCTGACAAACGCCATGTAGTCGGGCTTGGCCTTCAACGTGGCGCGCAACATGTTGACCACGCCGAACAGCGCGCCGGTCGGTTCGCCTTGCGCATTGCTCAGGGGCGGCAAGGCATGGAAGGCTCGGTAGAGATAGGACGAGCCGTCGATCAGGATAAGTTTTGGCATGCCCCATTCTCGCACGCGCCAGACTCATGCCGAGCGCTGGTAGCCCCTGCTATGCTTTCAGTCCCGATCGAGAGTGCCGCCATGAAAATCGCTGCCAAGCTGGCTCGTTCCAGCACCCTGCCTGTCTTGGGCCTGCTGTTGTCGGGCCTGTTGATGCCCGCCGTGTTTGCACAGAACACCCAGTCCACGCCGCCTCCAACCACCGCGTTGCCACCGCCTGCGATGAACGATCCTGGCGTGGTGGCGACGGCGCCTCCGGCAGCGGCACAGAAGTCGGCTTCGACGATACCAACGAATGATGTTGTGAATCTGAAGCCGCAGAAATTGCCGCCGATGAAGGATGGCGATCCCCGGATGGGGCGGCCGGATGATTCTGTGCCGGATGTGGACGTACGCAAGGTTGGCGATGCCACCGTGCAGGAATACAGCCGTAGTGGTCAGATCTACATGGTGGTGGTCACGCCAAAAAGCGGTATCCAGCAAACCTACATGGTGGACGCCGAAGGTCGTTGGGTCGATGAGCACGGCCAGAAGCCGGTTGGGCCGGTGATGTACAAGGTGATGGAGTGGGGCAAGGCTCCGCCGCCGGCCGAGCGTGCTGAACCTGCCCAGGAGTCCGACGGCAACTGATCTGCCGGGCGCGTCGTGGGTGATGCGGTCAGTGTATCGGCGTGGACTGGAGAAGTACCATGCAAGTGCGTGAAAGCTGGCTGCTGTTCGCCCTCGGCTCGGCATTTTTTGCCGCGCTGACTGCACTATTCGGCAAACTGGGCGTGGTTGGAATCAACTCCAACCTCGCCACCTTCATCCGCACGGTTGTCATCCTGATGGTTACCGCCGGCATTCTCAGCCTGCGCCAGGAATGGGCCAAGCCCAGTGGTCTGCCGCTGCACAGCTGGCTGTTTCTGGTGCTTTCAGGCATTGCCACCGGGCTTTCGTGGTTGTGCTACTACCGCGCACTGCAATTGGGTCCGGTGAGCAAGGTGGCGCCGGTCGACAAACTCAGCGTGGCTATCGCAATCGTGCTGGCGCTGGTTTTTCTGGGAGAAAAGCCGAGCCTGCCGCTGCTGATCGGTGGTGTGCTGATTGTTGCTGGCGCGATGGTGATCGCGATTTTCTAGCGTGCTGTCGCCGGTAGGCGAAAGACAATTACGGGAGCGGCTTCTGCCGCGACGCTCTTGTTGAAAATCAGGCATCGCGGTTGAAACCGCTTCCACATTGGCATCGGGTGTTGATGGTTCAGTGCCGGAAATGACGCATGCCGGTGAACACCATCGCCATGTCGTGTTCATCGGCCGCCGCGATCACTTCGCTGTCGCGCATGGATCCGCCGGGTTGGATCACCGCGCCGATACCGGCCGCTGCAGCAGCGTCGATGCCGTCGCGGAACGGGAAAAATGCATCGGATGCCATCACCGATCCGCGCACTTCCAAGCTTTCGTCGGCAGCCTTGATCCCGGCGATCTTGGCGCTGTAGACGCGACTCATCTGGCCGGCGCCGATGCCGATGGTCTGGCGATCTTTCGCATACACAATGGCATTGGATTTGACGAACTTGGCCACTTTCCAGGCAAAGATCAGGTCGTTGATCTGCTCCGGTGTCGGCGCACGCTTGCTCACCACCTTGAGGTCATCCGCACCGACCATACCCAGATCTGCGCTCTGGATCAGCAGGCCGGAACCCACCCGCTTGGAGTTGTTGCCTGGATGTGCCGACAACAGGCTGCCGTCAGTCGGCAGCGGAATTTCCAGCACGCGCACGTTGCCTTTCTTGGCAAATGCCTTGAGTGCCTCGTCGGCGTATGACGGTGCCAACACCACCTCGACAAACTGACGCGCGACGATCGCTGCGGCGGTGGCGCCGTCGCACTCACGATTGAACGCGATAATGCCGCCGAAGGCCGAGGTTGGATCGGTCTGGTAGGCCAGGTCATACGCCTTGCCGATGCCGTCCAGACTTACCGCCACGCCACACGGGTTGGCGTGCTTGACGATGACGCAGGCGGGCTTGCTGAAGCTGCGCACGCATTCCCAGGCGGCGTCGGCGTCGGCGATGTTATTGAACGATAGCTCTTTGCCCTGCAGCTGGCGGAACGTAGCCAAGGTGCCCGGGTGCGGATACAGATCACGATAGAACGCGGCTTGCTGGTGCGGATTTTCGCCGTAACGCAGATCCATCAGCTTGACGAAGCGGCTGTTGACCTGGGCCGGGAAGACTTCGTGACCGGCAATCACTTCATTCGTCTCGTCGAGCTTCAGGCCGGAGAGGTAGTCGCTGATCGCGCCGTCGTAGTTGGCTACGTTGTTGAACGCGCTCACCGCCAGCTTGAAACGAGTGGCGCGGGTCAGGCCACCTTGTTGTTCGATCTCGGTCAATGCCTCGTCATACTGCGTCGGGTCGGTAAGCACGCCGACGTCGTTCCAGTTCTTGGCCGCCGAGCGCAGCATCGCCGGGCCACCGATGTCGATGTTCTCGATTGCCTGTTCCAGTGTGCAGTCGGGTTTGGCCACGGTGCTTTCGAATGGGTACAGGTTCAGCACCAGCAGGTCGATCGGCGCGATGCCGAGCTCGTCCATGATCGCGTCGTCGGTGCCGCGCCGGCCAAGCAGGGCGCCGTGAACGTTCGGATGCAGGGTCTTGACCCGGCCGTCCATGATTTCGGGGAAGCCAGTCACGTCGCTGACGTCCGTGACGTCAATGCCTGCATCGCGCAGTGCCTTGGCACTGCCGCCGGTAGAAAGCAGCTGCACGTTGGCAGCGGCGAGTCGACGCCCCAGTTCGATCAATCCGGTTTTGTCGGAGACGCTGAGCAGGGCGCGACGAATGGGGGTGACGGCAGGGGCGGACATGGCGACTTCCTGAACAGTGAAGCCGCACATTATAGCTGACTTGGATAATGGGGCTGAAGCGAACCCTGGGCCACAGGTTTGGACGTCTGGACGTCTGCAGCGTGATTGGCCTGGAAGCCGCGGTCAGAGCATCCCGTGCGCGGCCATTTTCTTGCGCAAGGTGGCGCGATTGATGCCCAAAGCGTGGGCACTGCGACTCTGATTGCCTTCGTGAAAGGCCAGAACTTCGCGCAACAGCGGGATTTCCACTTCGCGCAGTACCAGCGCGTGCAGGCCCTCAGCACATTCGGTGTCGCCGATATCAGCCAGGTAACGACGTACGGTACGCGCGACACACTCACTCAACGCGCTCTGCGAACTGCTGCTTGCGACGTGCGCAGCACCGTTGGTTCCGATGCTATGCAATGAGGATGATTGTGCGGCCTCTGTAGCAGGCAGTCTTGCGGCGGTCACGGACATTTCCCTTGCTTGCTGAGCGGCGGCTGCTTGGGCCGTCACTTGTGTTTATGACTGTTCGATGCGAGTCGCGGCGTGTATCGCTGACCTGATGGTCATCGGCGCGAAAGCCTGAGTCTACCCGTGCCAGCCAAGAATTTTAAGTCCTATTCGAATCCCAGTTCGAAAGAGACGGCCTGGTTGCCGGGATCCTCGATTTCCAGTAGCAGGACGGCACTCGCTCCGGGCGCGAGACCGCGCTGGAGGATGGTCCCGTCGTCGAGATATTGCCGCGGTTTCAACCGGCGCATACCAATCCGCTGTCCCTGGGCGTTGGACAGGTTGATCACCAGCACGGGGTACGTCTGGGTGAAGTGAGCATCGTTGCGTACGCTGGCGCTGATCATCAGCGCTCCACGTGCGCTGGGATGTGCCTGCACATTGCTGGCAAGCAGATGAAGCTGTTGCGGTGCAGAGACCAGCGGCAGATCGCAGCCGAGCAAGGAGCAGCTTTGTTGCAACCAGTTGGACGCCGTGCGATTGCGCATGAGCTGGTCGCGTTCGGCCCAGCCCAGTTGCGCCACCAGCAGCAAGGCAAGCACTGTGCATGTCACAGCCCATGCCCGGTTGCCGGGTTGGGATGGTTTGCGCGTGCGTGACGTTTCAAGTGTGGTGTGCGGGCGCTTGGCCTGCTTGTCGCGGGCGAAGCGTGGTGCGAATACCAGCTGCGAGAAATCCTCGCTGGTGGTTGAAGTTGAGGCAATCGCCTCATCCACGACGACGACTGCGGGTTCAAGTCGTGGACGGTAAACCACCAGATCGACGCACGGTGGCTCGAACGCCGGCTCGTTCACCGGCAGCTCGACGAACGGCTCAGGCGGGAGCTGTTCGGCGAGGGTGGCGATACTGTCGAATCCTGCCTGGCAGTGTCCGCAGGTGACGTGGCCGTGGGCTTGCGCCAGCGTGTGCACATCCAGCGAAAACACCGATAGGCATTCAGGGCATTGGGTATACATGCAGGCCGTCATGAATCGATCTATCAGGCAAGCTTAACAGGCCGTCGCGGCATATCCCGTGCCGGTGTTCGCAGTGCGTGTCGCTGAGCTGGCTGCTGGCGCTTCAGCCGCGCCGACGGCCACTGATGCGAACCCAATCGTCCTGCACTGCCACTGCCAGCTCGTCGAACCACTCGGCATATCGGACCAACAGTTCTTCCTGCTGACCAGACAGAATGCCGGAGATCGCGAACGGCGCACCGGGTTTGGCTGCCGCAGCAAAGGTCGGCGCCAGTTCGCCGAGCGGGCCGGCCAGGATGTTGGCGATAAAGACTTCCGCTTTTTCGGCCGTGAAATCGTTTGGCAGACAAACCGTGAGACGGTCGACTACACCGTTGCGCTCTGCGTTATCGGCCGAGGCAATCAGTGCTTGCGGATCGTTGTCGACGCCGACGGCATGGCTGGCGCCGAGCTTCAGCGCGGCAATCGCCAGAATGCCCGAGCCGCAACCGAAATCGGTCACGCTCTTGCCGGCAAGGTCCAGCCCATCCAGCCACTCAAGGCACAGGGCCGTGGTTGGGTGCGTGCCGCTGCCGAAGGCGAGGCCGGGATCGAGCCGAACAACGACAAGGTCGTCATCAGCCGGCGGCTCGATGTTCCACGGATAGATCCACAGCCGGCGACCGAATGGCATCGGCTTGAACTGATCCATCCACACGCGCTCCCAGTCCTGGTCGGCGACTTCGCGGAAGTTGACCTGATCCGGCTCCAGCCAGGGCAGTAACTCACCCAACGCGGCGGTCAGGCCGCGGCGGTCGGTGTCGGCATCGAACAATGCGTTCAGCGTGATCGTCGGCCATAGCGGCAGCTCGCCCACGCCTGGCTCGAAGATCGCCTGTTCGTCAGGTGTCTCGGCGTTGGCATCCTGCAAGGTGATCGAGAGCGAGTTCAGCTCTTCGAGCGCGTCTTCGACGTGCGGCTGTTGTTCGAGGCGGACAATGAGTGAGAGTTCGAGAAATGGCATAAGGCGAGTTCGATAGCGGTAGGAGCGCACCCTGTGCGCGAACGCTCTCAAGCTTGCCAAGAGCATTCGCGCACAGGGTGCGCTCCTACAGGTGGGTCAGATGCCGGTGGCAGCTTTTTCCTTCTGCTCGGCCATGCGCTTTTCCAGATAGTGGATGTTCTGGCCACCATGCTGAAAGCCGACGTCAGCCATGATTTTCTGCTGCAGCGGGATATTGCACTTGATCCCTTCGATCACTGTTTCAGCCAGTGCCAGGCGCATGCGCGCAATGGCCGTCTCACGATCGGGGCCGTGCACAATCACCTTGCCGATCATCGAATCGTAAGTCGGCGGAATCTTGTAGCCGTCGTAGAGATGTGTGTCCACGCGCACGCCCGGGCCACCCGGTGCCTCGAAGCGCTTCACCGTGCCGGGGCTGGGCATGAAGTTGTCCGGGTCCTCGGCATTGATGCGGCACTCGATCGCGTGACCGCGGATCACGATATCTTCCTGCTTGATCGTCATCTTTTCGCCGCCGGCAATCAGCAGCTGCTCGCGCACCAGATCGACGCCGGTAATCAGTTCCGTCACTGGGTGCTCGACCTGAATGCGGGTATTCATCTCGATGAAGTAAAAGCGACCGTTTTCGAACAGGAATTCGAACGTGCCGGCGCCGCGATAGCCGATGCGGATGCAGGCGTCCACGCAGACCTTGCCGATCTGCTCGCGCAGTTCCGGCGTGATGCCGGGGGCGGGCGCCTCTTCGACCACCTTCTGGTGGCGACGCTGCATCGAGCAGTCGCGTTCGCCCAGATGGATCGCGTTGCCCTGGCCGTCGGCCAGTACCTGGACTTCCACGTGGCGTGGGTTTTCCAGGAATTTCTCCATATACACCACGTCATTGCCGAAGGCGGCCTTGGCCTCCTGCTTGGTCATGGTAATGGCGTTGCCCAGATGCGCTTCGGTGCGCACCACGCGCATGCCGCGGCCGCCGCCGCCGCCGGCGGCCTTGATGATCACCGGGTAGCCGATCTCGCGGGCGATCTGGATATTTTTTTCGTTGTCTTCGCCCAGCGGGCCGCCGGAACCAGGGACGCAAGGGACACCGGCAGACTTCATCGCCTTGATCGCCTCGACCTTGTCTCCCATCAGGCGGATGACTTCGGCAGTCGGGCCGATGAAGACAAAGCCGGACTGTTCCACCTGCTCGGCGAAATCGGCGCGCTCGGACAGAAAACCGTAGCCCGGGTGAATCGCCTGGGCATCGGTAATCTCGGCCGCGGCGATGATGCGTGGAATATTCAGATAGCTGTCGACCGACGGCCCGGGACCAATACAGATCGACTCGTCAGCCAGGCCGACATGCTTCAGATTGCGGTCCACGGTGGAGTGCACCGCCACAGTCTTGATGCCCAGACTGTTGCAGGCGCGAAGAATGCGCAGGGCGATTTCGCCGCGATTGGCGATGACGACTTTTTCTAGCATGGGAATCGGGAATCGGGAATGGGGAATGGGAAAGTCAAGATCAAGTTCATCGCGCCCCCTTGGGCTCGTCGAGTGCGTGGAGCAATGCTGTGAGTCTTGCGAAAACGCGATTGACGAGGTCGTTCACGAGCTGGTGTTCTTGTGCAAAGCCCAATCGAATCGCGATCTGATACTGGGTATCCAACTCTGACAATGAGCCCCGGGCGAGAGAGAGAAAGCGGTGGTATTCCTGCCTTGAGCGGCGGGCCGCACCTTCAGCGATGTTCGACGGGATGCTCACTGCGGCGCGGCGAATTTGTGAAATCAAGCCAAATCGCTCGGTATCGGGAAAGGTTGCGGAGAATTCATAAATTGCTTCGACCAGATGCATGGCGTCTTGCCATACATGCAGATCCTCATGCGGCCGCTTGAACGATTCCCTATTCTCCATTCCCGATTCCCGGCAACTCAGGCAATCACGAACATCGGTTCGTCGAATTCGACCGGCTGGCCGTTTTCGACCAGGATGGCCTGGACGGTGCCATCCACATCGGCTTCGATCTGGTTGAACATCTTCATCGCCTCGATGATGCCCAGCGTCTCGCCAGCCTTCACCTGCTGGCCGACCTTGACGAAGGCCGGGGCGCCGGGTGTGGCGGCGGAATAGTAGGTGCCGACCATCGGTGCCTTGACCACGTGGCCGTCCGGCAATGCGTCAGCGTCGGGTGCTTCGGCGACCGCGGCAGCCACGGCGGGCGCTGCGATCGGTGCGGCGGCGACAGCGATGGGTGCGCTGGCGGCAACCGGCGCGGTGTTCTTGGGGACGCGTGACAGGCGAACGACTTCCTCGCCTTCCTTGATTTCGAGCTCGGCGAGGTTGGACTCCTCGAGCAGGTCGATCAGTTTCTTGATTTTGCGCAAATCCATGGGATCAGCCTTTGGTCAGTCTTGCCACGTGGGTGGCTGGAGGGAATAGGGTGTATCGGAAGCAGGCCGAACGCGTCAGTTTGCGTCTGAGGCCGATTCCGAGGGTTCTGGCAACTGTTGCAAGGCGGCATCCAGTGCCAGGCGGTAGCTCTGCGCGCCGAAACCGCAGATCACGCCAACCGCGATGTCCGACAGGTACGACTGGTGCCGGAACGACTCACGCGAGTGCACATTGGACATATGCACCTCGATGAACGGGATGGCGACCGCGGCCAGTGCATCGCGCAACGCCACGCTGGTATGCGTATAAGCCGCCGGATTGAACAGGATTATTGAAGTCTGCTCGTCACGAGCCTGCTGGATCCGGCCGATCAACTCATGTTCGGCATTGGATTGGAACCAGACCAGCTCATGGCCGCCAGCCTGTGCCTGTTCGGCCAGTTGCTGGTTGATGTCGTGCAAGGTGGCGTGGCCATAGATCTCCGGCTCGCGCGTACCCAGCAGGTTCAGATTGGGGCCGTGCAGAACCAGGATCTTCGCCATGAATAAACCTTCTTGCGCGGTGACCCGCGAGATGCGGCGCAGTGTGCTCGCAGTCGACGCCATTGTCCAGTTCGCCGCAGATCGGCGATGTTTGGCGGAGAAGTGCCAAATTTCCATGCGGAAGCGTATGCCTTTGAATGGGTTTTCATACTTTGTCTCTCCCTGTCACGACAATGAAGCACAGCGCAGTTCCACACGTTATAAGTGATGCCTGCTGCAGCGGCGTTGGAGATGGGGAGTTGGCTTGCGTGGTGCTCTTGAAGGGGGCACGCAATCGCGTGGTCGAGAAGGTTGGGCGATTACGGCTCAACCGTTGAGACTTCGCTCCTGTAATCTGACATGCGCAGGATGCTTCCCCCAAATTGATGCGCATTACACATGAAAACATGTGAGAATGTAACGAATTGATGTGGTAGTCACACGGTTCTGCTAAGTTGCGTCGATGAAATATGAAGAGTTCAGGCGACAACTTGGGAAAGCGGGCCTTACTGTGAAAGGCTTCGCGCAGCTTATTCATCAAACGCCGAATTCAATTACAAACTATTCGAGTCATGGCAGCGTCCCTGCGCACCTAGCAATCATTGCTGTACTGATGGGAGAGCTGGCTGAAAATGGATTGGATTTCAGAACTGCGATGCGACGAATTGAAATTGACAGCAGCAAGTCTCGTGGTAGCTCAAGGAAAGGAAGGTTTGGTGGCAAAAAACAGCAAGATATCTTCAGAAGTTTAAAAACTAAGATCATTTAGGAGAACTGCCTTGGCTTTCGATGGAATTGACGCCCCGACCACAATGAAATCAGCTATTTCGGCCAAAGACGATGAAACTTCGCTTCGGACAAAGTCAAAGCTGGCCGGAAGAAAGCATTTCACTGTGGTGTCTCTCTTCTCTGGCTGCGGAGGTATGGATCTTGGCTTTAAGGGGGGGTTTTCATTTTTAGGCAAAAAATACGCTAGGCTCCCGTTCGCAATTGAGTGGGCCAACGAGCTGAATGCTGCAGCCTGCCGTTCGTATAAGAAAAATATTGGATCACACATTCAAGAGGGTGACATTTGGCAAATGATGGATCATCTGCCGGCATATGCTGATGTGGTTATCGGGGGGTTTCCCTGCCAAGATATTTCTGTCAACGGGTTGGGGGCCGGTCTTTCGGGTAGGAGATCCGGTCTATATCGGGCCATGGTGGAAACTGTTGCTCGTATAAAGCCAAAGGTCTTTGTAGCAGAAAACGTTAAGGGCCTTCTGATGAAACACCATGCACCAGCATTGGAAAAAGTTATTGCCGATTTTAGAGGTCTTGGCTACGACGTTTCTTATCATCTATACAACGCGGCGAGTTATGGGGTACCCCAGTCACGCGAGAGAGTTATGATCGTGGGGACGGCACCAGGGGTAAGTGGCTTCTCGATTCCTGAAATTACACATGAAAAAAAGGACTTCGTTACTGCAAAACGAGCGCTAGAGGATTTGGCTCATTTGGGAGAGGATGAAAGTATTAACCATATCTGGAGCAGAGCGATTCGAAGTCCTGAGCAAGGAAATAGACGGCTGATTGCAGATCGCGTAGGCTACACAATTAGGGCGGAGTGTCACGGAAATATTCAGTGGCACTATAGCGCTCCTCGGCGTATCTCTATGCGCGAGGCGGCGAGAATTCAATCATTCCCCGACAATTTTATTTTCGACTCCAAACTGCGTGAAACTGAAAGGCAGGTTGGAAACGCGGTTCCCCCAGTTTTGGCTTGGCACGTCGCGAAGGCAGTGGCTTCGTGTTTGAAGTGAAACAGGTCGCCTCTGGACGGGCGAGTCCCCTGAGATTTAAGCTCCCCTAATATTCAAGTTAGGAGGGCGTTTCGTGAAAGAAATGAGAGCGGTTTACAACGTTGAGGGGCAGCTCGACAGAATTGTTTCTGATCTTACGGAAGAGGTGCGAAAAAGCCCTTTCACGGACGCCGGGAAGTTTGAACAACGCGTCCGCGAGGTTGCTGAGGTCTATTTCGGTAGAGGGACTATCGACCACGCGCCCGCGGCGCAGGCATTTCCTGATATCGAAATCAGAGGAACTCATGTCGGAATAGAGGTGAAGTTCACGACATCAGACACATGGAGATCTGTTGCAAATAGTGTGCTCGAGACTAATCGAATACAGTGCGTGACGAAAGTATATGTGGTGTTTGGGAAAATGGGCGGGACGCCCGAAGTAAGGTGGAGTGAATATGAGAAGTGTGTAATGCATGTCAGGACATCCCATGTTCCAAGGTTTGAAGTTGACCTTGAGGCTCACGAGTCACTTTTTACCTTGATGGGCGTTGCCTATGACGAATTTCGTGTTTCCGGCATGCACGAAAAAATGGAGTACATTAGGAAGTACGCTAGAGGGCGGCTTAAACCCGGCGAGCGTCTATGGTGGCTTGAGGACTCTCCAAACGAAGAGCATTCGCTGCCCATTCAAGCGCGTTTGTACACTAAATTGGAATTGTCTGAAAAGACAAGGCTGCGATCGGAGGCCATATTGCTTTGCCCTCAAATTGTAGCTTCCGGGCGGTCTAGAAATAAATACGATGATGTTGTGCTGTATCTCCTGACTTATCACGGTGTTTTGTGCCATCAGGCTAGGGATTTATTTAGCGCAGGAAGCGTTGCGAATCCCTCGAACGATGATGAGGGGGGGCGCTACATTGAGCGTGCGATTAAACTAATTGAATGTGAAATGGTTGAAGCGACGCTACGAATGGATGATGCGTTATTTCAAGAGTACTGGGGGAGGTCTATTCCGCCTGAAGATCGAATTAGGGAGTGGTTGGTCCGCGCCGATCAAGCTGCAACAGGTTGGACGCCATCAGACTCTCTTTTTCTATCGTATAAAGACCAGGCGAGCCCATAGATAGTAGGACTAGTACTCTTTCGTAATACAAGGTGCGTCCAAATCCGTTGTCCCATTGATTTATCTGGCCTTAGATGGTCTAGGGTCATTTGCTGACAGGCCTCATTTCTGCTTTTGCTAGCGGCGTGCGTCAAGGTAGTTGTCGCGTCATCAGTTATGCCGCGATCTTCACCGGTGGTCGTTCCGGATTGAGATAGACGTCATTGGCGAGATGCCAGTTGCGCATTTGCCGCGTCCAGCGCGC
>Ga0164241_10000427_pt1 | contig 80372 bp, 60 predicted proteins | sample OricomyardsoilBY_FD_108780 | JGI IMG/M metagenome (GOLD analysis project Ga0164241, IMG submission 108780) | Backyard soil microbial communities from Emeryville, California, USA - Original compost - Back yard soil (BY) | ecosystem: Environmental > Terrestrial > Soil > Unclassified | place: USA... | reverse complement strand
GGCCTCTTCACGTCGGAAGGCCTCTTCACGTCGGAAAAGTCAGTTCGCTACCGAACTGACTTTTCAGAACCGGAAGGCCTCTCACGTCGGAGGGCTCAGAGGAGGATGTGATGAATCCCGAGCGGACGGGGGTGGGCACCACGAACAGACCTTGACGCTGCTCTGGTGCTTCCAACCTCTACGTTCTCAACACGCCTAAGGCGTGCGTTGGCGCCGGCGGCCGAGCAGGTAAGCCAGCGCGAGCCCGAGCGTCCACGGAGCGGAGTTGCTGCTGGCGCGACCAAAGCGACAAGAAGCGCCGGCGTTGGGCGCAGTGCCAGCCAGCGCGCTGCCGGCGGTGCCGCTTCCGCTCGTGGCGTTGGCGGTGCCGCTCATGCCGCTGCCGCTGGGCGAGCCCGAGGTGCCGGGCAAACCCCCGCCACCGCTGCTCGCACCGCCGCTACCCGTGTCATTGGGCTGAGCGCCGGCGGGGCCGAGCGCGTCGTCGGCCGTGAGCGACAGCACCGCGTAGCCGTCGATGAAGTTGACGTTCTCGCTCGCGTGCGTGGACTTGTTCTTGGGCGAGCTCCAAGTACCGGTGAGCCAGTTGGCGGGTAGCGTTGACCCTTCGAAATCTTCGCGCCAGGCGAGCTTGAACTCGCCATTTTCGTAGCTCGAGAACTGAACCCAATCCAGGTACTGGTGCACCGGCAAGATGGCAGGGTCGAAGGTGCCACCGAACGAGGCGTCGCCCGGCCAAATGTTGAAGTGGATCTGCATGCCGGGTTGGCTGGCGTTGTCGACGAACGCCTGCGCGGTAGCGCCGGTCTCGCGCCGAATCTCTTCGCCGTCGATGCGCCACACGATGGCTTCCGGCGTCCATTCGTAGGCGTAGGTGTGGAAGGTGCTGCACAGGTCGAACGCGAGCGTGTGGCGCTGGCTGTGGTTGGCGGAGGGCTTGCCGTAGATCGGGTTCGTTTCTAGCCGGCAAGGGCCCACTTTCTCGAAGTCGAGCTCGTTCCAGAACATGCCCGCTTGCTCAGAGCCGTCTTTCCACGCAAAAAACGAGCTTATGATCCCGTCGCCAGCGGCGAAGCGCAGCCGGGTTTCGACGCGGCCATACGAATATGCGGTAACGGTATAGAGCTCAGCGCTGCTCACCGCGTGGGCCGGTTGGGGAAGTAGCGTTACCGCCAGCAGACAACCCGTGGCCACGTAAAAGCGATTCATCAAATGTCGCCCTAGCTCGCGAAGGCGGCCGTGGGGCAGCGGGAATGTATAGAGCGGAACGGGGGTGGGCATCGCATTTCTTGGGAAAACGGGGTTTTGAATGCACGGCGGATCTGCGCTGATTACCGCGGAGCGAGTGTGGCGTGGTTGCCGCCGCCAGGCTACCTTGACCGTGCATGGCTGACTCTCGCGCGAGAGCGCTCCATCAAGACTTCTTGCCCGAGAGCGAGGCGCACGCTTTCGTGTGGAAGTACTCCGACACGCTCGGGGGGCGCCGTCCGCGACACTTCCACGCTGAGCCCGAGATCAATCTGGTGGTGCGCGGCGCGGCGACGTTCGGCGTCGGAGAGCGCACGGTGCGGGTCGCGCAGGGCGAGCTCATCGCGTTTCCTTCGGGGCAAGATCACGCGCTGCTCGAGCGCTCGCCGGATCTTTATCTTTACGCCATCGGTTTGGCCTCGGGGTTCTCGGCCGAGGTGCTGAGCGGCGAGCCGCCGCTGCCCGTGCACGTCAAGCTGGGCGACGCCGAGCTGGCCACGGTCGTCGGCACGGCCGCGGACATCGTCGATCGGCCCGGCTCCGAGCAATTGGGCGCGGAGCTGTGGCAGCGCATTCACGGCCTCTCGCGGCGCGCCACGGCGCGCGAGGGTCGCGCCTCGCACGTGCTGACGCGGCGCGCGCTGCAGATGCTGTCGGCCGCTCCCGAGCTGGGCCTCGAGAAGATGGCTCGAGAGCTGCGGGCTCACCCCACCGAGGTGAGCCGGCACTTTCACCGCGACATGGGCCTGACGCTGGTGCGGTACCGCACGCGCTGCCGCATACTGCGCTTCATCGAGCTGGCAGGCTCGGGGCAAGAGCAGCTACTTGCGGCCGCTGGCGCTGCAGGTTTCGGCTCTTACTCGCAATGCCACCGCGCTTTTCAGGCCGAGCTGGGCTGTGCGCCGAGCCAATACCTGAGATCGGGTTTGCGAGAGAGCATGCAGCTGGCGTACGTGGGCTGAGTAACGCGTTCAGGAGGGTCGCCGGGAGGACATTCGTGCCCCCTGTAGCGAGATCACGGCGGGTGCTACCTGGGGGGAAGACGCATTCGTGGGCCGCGCGCCACTACTCGAGGATCCCATGGCAAACAGCAACCAAAGCTCCGGCACCCAGCAATCATTTCGTCGCGCCTTGACCTTGCCCAGCTTCCTGGCACTGCTGGCTGCGCTTCCGTTGGCGTGCAGCGCCAACGACGATCCTGCAGGGGTGAACGGCTCGGGTGGCTCCGCCACCACCAACGTGGGCGGGACGCCCACGACCGCGGGCCAAACCTCCACGGGCGGCATGATTGGCTCGAGCGGGTCGGCCACGGCTGGTACCGGAACCGCGGGCCAAGCCAGCGCGGGCAGCAGCGCCATGGGCGGCAGCGCGGCCACCACCGGCGGTAGCGCCACCACGGCCGGAAGCGCGAGCGGCGGCGCGGCCGCGGGGGGCGCCAGCGGCGGCTCGGGCTCTGGCGGCGGCTCGGCGGGGAGTGGCAGCGGTGGCGGCTCCGGCGCCGGCAAGACCAGCGCTGGTTGCGGCTCAGCCACCCCGCTCAAGAGCGGTAACTTCACCGAGACCATCGGCGGCACCTCGCGCAAGTACGTGCTCGACGTACCCACCAACTACGATGCCAACAAGCCCTATCGCTTGATCTTCGTGTGGCACCCGCTCGGCGGCTCGGCGAGCCAAGTAGTCAGCGGTGGCTACAACGGCTTGAAGTCTTTGTCCGAGGGCAGCGCCATCTTCGTGGCGGGCGACGGCTTGATGGGCGGCAACGGCGAAGCCAGCGGCAACGGCTGGTGGAACGCGAACAACGGAGACATGGAGCTTTTGACGGCCATCTTGGCCAAGGTCAACGCCAACCTCTGTATCGATTCCGAGCGCATCTTCTCGACCGGCTTCAGCTTCGGCGGGATGATGTCGTACACCGTCGGCTACGAGTTCAACGTGTTCCGCGCCATCGCGCCGTGCTCGGGGGATCTGCAGGTGATTCCTCACAAAGAAACGTACACCGCGCCGCTGCCCATCATGGCGTTTCACGGCGACAAGGACGATTTCGTGACCACCGCGCGCGGCCGCGCCGCACGTGACAAGTACCTGGCGCGCAACAAGTGTGGGACACAGACCATGCCCGTGTCTCCCAGCCCGTGCGTCGAATACCAGGGCTGCTCGGCGCCCACGTTCTGGTGTGAGTTCCCCGGTGGTCACGCTCCCTGGAACGAGGAGCCCAAGGCCATCTGGAAGTTCTTCTCCCAGTTCTGAGGTCTTGCTGCGTGCAGGGCCTGCCAGGCGCAGCTCTCGTGCCGCTCGCAGGTCTGCCGCTCGCATTTTAGAGACAGCGGGGAGGCTCGCCCCGCTGCGACGTTCCTTCGCGCCGAGGTCGACGCGCCGAGCGCTTTGGCCCGCCCAATGCATCATCGGTCGCGATGCGAATGCTCGGCGCGCTGGGGGTCTTCGTGCTGCAGGCTTGCCAGGCACGCCCCGCTCCGCCCACGCCGTCGCCCGGAGCGCCGCCCGCGCCGAGCGTCGTCGCGGCCCCGCCGACGGCCTCGGCGTCCGCGGAAGCTCGAGCCGAGTCAGGCCCCATCCGCATGGAGACGTTGGGGGCCGGCTCATGGGGGCCGGTGTTCGTGATGCGGGGCGGCCCGCGCGGCCCCGGGCGCATGGCATTTCTGCACGGCATGTGCGGGCACGGGCTCGGCTACGCCCAGGCATTTCAGTTCAGCGCGGCCAAGAAAGGCACGCTGATTGCGCCGCAAGGAGACGTGAGCTGCGGCGGCGTGTTCTCGCGTTGGTCGGGGGACACCACCGCCCTCGACGCGCGCATCGTGCAGACGTTCGCCGCGTTGCTTCCAGCGGACGACGCGGCCGAGGTGGCCATCATGGGCATGTCACAAGGTGCCGATCGCGCCGTTGCGCTCGCGACGCGCTTTCCTCACCGCTACACCCGGCTGATTTCGATGGACGCGCCGACCGCGTTGAAGCCCGGCCAGCTGCGCTCGCTCCGGGCGGCGGTGATGATGGCCGGCGAGCGCGATCGTCAGGATTTGATGCGGCAGAGCGCGCAGGCTTTGAAAGCGAGCGGCGTGCCCGTCACCTTCTTGGTCATTCCGCAAGCTGGACACGGCGCCATGGGACCCACGCCCGAAGAGACGATGGGCGCCGCGCTCGACTGGCTGTGGGCGCACTAATACCGAGCGACCTCCGGAGCGCATGGATAGGCTCGGCGCCTGCGCGGCCGGGGAACCAACAAGCGTCTTCTACCCCTCCCTGAGCCGGCGTAGGCCCGCGATTAGCGTCGCCGAAGGGGGCCGACGAAGCCGGAGCCGCGCGCGGGGTCTCGCTCTGAGGCGGGCCAAACATCGTTGTTTGTCTGACCATCTTATACGATGGTGTTCGAGGCGGGGCGGGTCGGCACATCGTCGGCGCGTGCGTGAGGCATCTCCGGAGCTGGTCGCGGCCGTCGCTCGGCGGATCAAGGCGCTGCGGCAAGCGCGCGGCCTGACGCAAGATGCGGTGGCGGAGGCGCTGGGCATCGCGGTCAAGAACGTGCAGCGGCTGGAGGCAGGGGGCCAAAACCTGACGCTGAAGACCCTGGCGCACGTGGCCGACGTGCTCGATGTGGAACCCTACGAGCTCTTGACCAATACGGCGCTGGCCGGAGCTGACAGTGAGGTGTCGCTCAAGCGAGCGCTGCGCGGCTTGGCGCGGCTGGGCCACGAGGTGTTCGGGGCCGATGCGCCGCCGGCCCGCGGGGGCGTGCCGGTGATGAGCTTGCAGGCCGCCGCGAGCCGTTTCGGAGGCGGGCGCGAAGTGGAGGTGAGCGCCTGGTTGCGCGTCAAGGGCGCTCGGCCGTCTCAGCTGGTCGGGCGTTTCATCGCCCAAGTGACCGGGAAGTCCATGAGCCCAACCATCCCGAGCGGGGCGCTGGCGCTGTTTCGAAGCCCGGTGCTCGGCCCCCTCGAAGGGCGGATCGTTGTGGCACAATGGCGCGATCACGCCGATCCGGAGACCGGCGGAGCGTACGTATTGAAGCGCGTCGGCTCGGTGGAGTCGCGACCGCGGGGCGGTTTGCAACTTCAGCTCCGCTCCGACAACTCCGACTTCCCGCCCTTGCGGGTCCAGGTGGAGGAAGCGAGCGAGCTGCGTATCATCGCGGAGCTCGAGCGCGTGCTGTGGCCCGGCGCGAAGTAGATTGCGCTGGGCACCATCTTGTGTGATGGTGCGGCAATCTTGCAGCTGCGGGGAGTCAGCATGCTCTTTCATCGATTGGGACTCGGTTTTGCTCCATCCACGTCGAATCCGCGTTGGCGCCACTGTTACGTGGGGCCCGGCGCGCTCGACAAACTCTTGGAAACGCCCGGGGCGCTCGACTCCTTGGCAGAAGAGCTCGGAGTGGCGGCCGCGTCCTCGGCCCCTTCGCTGGTCGAGCTGCTGGAGAGCATTCGCCGCCGCGCCATCCATTTGTCGGTCACGCCCTCCGAATTTCGCGGGCTCTCCGTCGAAGAAATCATCGTCCTTACCGCCTATGAGTCGAGCCGGTTCGACCAAACTGCGTGGAAGCGAGAGGTCCGGCGCCAACCAGCTCCGCACGAGCTGCATCACGTGTGCCGGGCTTGGTTGATGCAGCGGGCTCGAATCATCGCCTCCGGCAAGAGCATGGGCCAGCCGCGCTGGCCCATGGTCGGCGGCGCGTCGCTCGAGCCGCATCGCCCCGAGCAGCTGATGATCGCCGTGGCGCCCTTCGCCGATAGCGAAGCGCTGGCTGCGGAGCTCGAGCCCCTCATGGCCGAGGCGCATTTTGCTCACGAGCACTACGTGGCTTGTACGCCCGCCACCGCGCTCGGCTACCTGGGCCTGCAAGCAAGACGAACGCAGCCCCCCCGGTGGGACTCGCTGGTGCTCGAACGCAAGCTGCGCGGAGCCGGCGTCGGCCTGTTGCTCGTGGAGCCTGATGGCGTGTTGCTGCATCTACCGGCACGTTACGACTCCCACCCTCCCGAGCCGCGGCTCGTCGAGCTGGCCAATCTCACGGTGGGCGGCGACGCCAAAATGCGGAAATTTCGCGAGGCTTAGGCGGGCCCCGACTAGAGCCTCGAAGTCCGGCGTCGGTTCGGCGTATGCTTCTGCGTTCGAATGGCGCAGCACGTTCACGAGCTGTTACATGTCGCCGCCGCCACCTTGTTCGTCCTGGCGGGGGTGTCGGCCCTGCTGGAGTACAAGAACCTGCGCGAGCGCGTGGTGTTGACCTACGGAGCCGCCTGCTTGTGCGCCGCGCTGTATGCCTGCCACGTCGCCATCTCTCACATGTTGCCGAAGGCCGGCACGTTTTGGATTCCTTGGACGTCGTTCGGCCTGACCGCCACCTTTGGGGCCACGTTTTTCTACCTGCTGACGATGCGGACGTTCGTCGGAGTAAAGGGGCCCGCGTTCGCGTTGACGCTCGTCGTTCAGGCGGCCATTACCGCCGTGGCCGCCGCAGATGTGTTGCTGTTCGGAGTGGCGCGCCGCTCGCTCTTGTTCTCGCCGACGGTGCGCCCCGTTTTGGCCGAGAGCCAGCGCGAAATGGGGGAGGGGGCGTACTCGCTCTTACCCCTCGCCGAGGTCGTGGCCGCGTTGTTCATGTTCAGCTTCGTGTTCGGAGTTTGCTACCTGCTCGTACATCTGTTGCGCACGCGGTCGCGCGACGCGTTGGTCTACGCCGGGCTCGTGTTCAACGCGGGGATCGTGATCAACGACACGCTGGTGGCGCTCAGCGCGTTCTCGGGGGCATACCTGATCGCGTTCTCCAAAGCCTTCGAAACCGTGCGCATCCACCGGGATATCGGCGCCCGCTCGCGAGAGCGCATCGAGCGGCGGCTCCGCCACGCCCAGAAGATGGAAGCCATCGGGCGCGTGGCGGGTGGCATCGCTCACGACTTCAACAACATCTTGATGGCCGTTGGGGGCAGCGTGGAGCTGGCGACCGAGGCGGCGCCGGCGGGCCACCCCGTGCGAGCCGATCTCGAGGCGGCGAGCGAAGCCGTCGAGACGGGGCGGCGCTTCGTGCGCCAGCTGCTCGACGTCGCTCGCGCCGAAGAGACGCGAACCGAGCACGTCGACATCAATCGCTTTCTTGCCGAGAGCACCAAGCTGCTCTCGACCATGACCGCGAAGGGCATCAGGCTCGATGTCCAGGTCGAGCCCGACGTGGGAGCCGTCGTGATCGCGCCGGGGCAGCTGACTCAGGTGTTGATGAACCTCGTCATCAACGCGCGCGAAGCCATGCCCAACGGCGGAACCGTCAAGATCCGCGCCGCCCGCCGCTCGCTCGGGCTCGGTCCGTTGCCGGGCGTGGGCTCTCGGCAAGAGATCGAGATTAGCGTGATCGACGAAGGCACGGGGATGCCGCCCGAGGTCGTGGAGCACATCTTCGAGCCGTCGTTCACGACCAAGGGCCAGCAGGGTGGAACCGGCCTGGGCCTGGCCACGCTCGACGCCATCGTGCGCAAGGCGGGTGGCCACGTCGAGATCGACTCGCAAGTGGGGCGCGGCACGCGTTTCGATGTCTTGCTGCCCCGCTGCTAGCGTCGCCAGAGCAAGCGCGCCGGGCGTCCTGGGCTTGACGATCGCAACTTCGTGGAAGCGCCGACGGCAACTTACGAACCGTCGGGCACGGGCACGTCGACGGCCAGACTCAGCAATCTGGGGGCACGCCCTAGTTCGTAAAGATGCTACTCGTGATGGCCCCGTGGCGTTGGTGAGGCGCAAACTGCGGGAAAAATTCACCCGAAGCAGAGCTTTGAGCAACTTCTTGCCCCCGGCCATGTCGTTAGTAGCAGCGCAAAGTGATTCGTTTGTTACCTTCTCGGAGTGCTGCACCCCTCTCGTTCGGGCTCTTTGTCTTTGCGCGCCATCGTTTGGGCCAGCGCGACCTTCTGGTCGGTGACGCTGCTGGCAAGTGGCGGCTGCACCGTCGACGACCCTTCACCCCCTCTGGCTGGAACCGCTTCCAGCGCCGGAGCTGGGCCCACGCTCGGCGGCGCGGGCACCCCGGGCGCGGGGGGCACTCCGAGCGGTAGCGCGGGCACCTCTTCACCCGGCGGCACCGGCGTGGTGGCGATGGGCGGCTCGAGCAACCCCGCCGGCGGAGTGACGAGCAGCGGCGGCGTGAGCACCAGCGGCGGTATGACCACCGGCGGCGTGAGCAGCAGCGGCGGAGCTGGCGGCAGCGCGACCAAGCCGTGCGTGGACACCAAGCCCCCGCCCGATCCGGAATGGCCGGACGCGACGTGCGAAAACTGGGCGACGGAAACGACCGAGTGCACCGCGCCCTGGTTCAAAACCTATTGCGACGTGAGCTGTGGCCGCTGCGTCCCCCCGGGGGGCGGCGGAGCAGGCGGGGCAGGCAACGGCGGAACCGCGGGAGCGCCCGCCGTCGATTGCTCGACCAAGGGGCTGCCCAACGTGTCGGGCGGCAACGGCTACGCGACCCGTTACTGGGACTGCTGCCAGCCCCACTGCGCTCAGTTCGACGGCCACCGCTGCGAGCAGAACGGCACGAGCAGGACCGGCAACACGCAGAGCTCCTGCTCCGGCGGTGGCTCGTACGCTTGCTACGACGAGGCGCCCAAAGCCGTCAACGACTGCCTCTCTTACGGGTACATCGCGAAGTCCAACCCCAACTGCGGCCAGTGTTACCGCATTCAGTTCACTGGCGAAGGCCAGCACAACGCCAACGATCCCGGCTCTAAGCTCATCAAGGGCAAGCAAATGATCGTCAAGGTGAGCAACACCGGCGGCGACGTCGCCAACAACCAATTCGACTTGATGATCCCCGGCGGCGGCGTGGGCCAATTCAACGCCTGCAGCAAGCAGTGGGGCTCGAGCGATCTGGGCGCTCAGTACGGCGGGTTCCTGACGAACTGCAGCGGCTCGCTTCAGGCAAAGAAGGACTGCGTGCGCCAAAATTGCATGAAGATCCCTGCCGGCCCCGCCCGCGACGGTTGCATCTGGTTCGTGGACTGGCTCAACGTGGCCGACAACCCCAAGTTCACTTCACAACAGACCGAGTGTCCGTTCTGAGCCGGCTCCGCTGAAGGCGTCGCCAGACGAGCCAGGCGCCCAGCGCCAGCGCGCAGGCGACGCCCAGCGCTTCTTCGACCCGTACGCTGCGCTGTAAAATACCGGCGAACGCCGCGCCCAGCGCCCAGCCGGCGCTGCCCACCGCGACGGCCCACATGGCCGCGCCGAGGGTGTTGAGCAGCGTGAACTTGGCGAGGTCGTAGCGGCTGACCCCCAAGAAGGCCGGAGTCACCGTGCGCACGCCGTAGATGAAGCGAAAGCCGAGCACGAAGGCGTTGCCATAGCGGTCCAGCGCACGCGCGGCGATCTGCAGGCGAGCTTGCCACGCCGGCCGCTTCTCCAAGAACGGCGCGCCGAAGCGCCGGCCCAAGTAAAACCAAAGCTGGTCGCCGCAAACGCTGCCCAAGAACGCCATTGCCATCACCAGGGGTAGCGACAACGAGCCCCGGTGGGCCATGGCGCCCGCCGCCAACAGAATGGTCTCGCCTTCCAGAAACGTACCCAGCCCCACGGCCAGGTAGCCCCAACGAATCAGGAGTGCCTCGAGCATGTGGGTAGGCTTGTGGCTCAGGGGCCGCGAATGGCCAAGTCAGTCGATGATCGCGGTCGAGGCGCCCGGCTGGCGAGGCGCGACGAAGGCGCAGACTTGCGGTATGTAACTGAGGAGCAACGAAGCCCGCCGGGGATGCATCGGCCGCGAGGGCGACTGACTTGGCTGGCTGGGCGAAGGAATGAGAGGGGGCTCGCGCTGGTTGCGCTTTGATGCTGCGCTCGGTACTGGTGCACGTCGAGCTGAGGACCCGCGCTCAGGTGCTGCTCGAAAGGGCAGCGCGGTTACCGTTGGCGGGCGGAGGGCGGCTAGCGCTATTGCACGTTTTGCCGGCCAATCTAGGCGTATTGGCGGAGCACCGGGCGCGGGGCGACGCTCGGCGAGCGCTGGAGCGGGCCAAAGCCGCGTTGCCGGCCCAGGTGCGCGAGCGCACGGAGGTGGTGGTGCGAAGAGGCCCCGTCGAGGCCGAGATCGTGGAGGTGGCGCAGCAGATGAACGCAGAGCTCACGTTGTTGGGGCAGGCCGAATCACCTCCGATCAGACGAGCGATCTATGGCTCGAGGCCGGAGCGCGTGCTGCGCCGTTTGCGCAGGCCCGTCTTGGTCGCGCGCACCCAGGCTCCGGCCCGTTATGAGCGGCCCCTGCTTGCGCTGCGTGAGGACGCGGCGGCAGAAGCGGCGCTGGCGTTGCTGCTCCGGGTCGTCTCGCCGCCCAGGCCGACGTTGTCGTTGGTTCACGTGTTCCAAGGGCCGCCTTTGGGCATGATTTTTCCGGCCTTATCGCTGGCCGAAGCGCAGGATGTCCGTCGGAGCCTGCGCGGCCGCGCGGTCGCGTCGGTGGACGCCTTGCTGGAGCGGGCGCGTTGCGGCGTGGGGGTCGTGAGCTGGCGCGCGCAGCTCTTGTCGGGGCACGCTCCGTCGCTCGTGCGCGACACTGCGCTACGGATGCAGAGTGACCTGCTGGTGTTGGGGACGCGCGCCTCGAGCAGGGCCGCGCAGATCTTTCGAGACAGCGTCTTTCGTCGTTCGTTGAACGAAGCCAGGTGCGATCTGCTCGTCGTGCCCGCACCCTAGGTGGGGGGGGACGGACGGGGGGGCCACGAACGGGCCTCGATGCTACTTGAGCCCGTAGTCCTTCGCCATCTTGTCGTACAGGGCCATCATCGAGGGGATGGTGACGAAGCGGTTCCAGGCGCCGTTGGTGGTGAAGAGCGGATCGTTGGGGTGCGTCTCGTAAGAGCGCGTGGGATCCCAATTGAAGGTGCCCAGGCCGCGCTTGTTCGGCAGGTTGAACATGGTGTCGTTGGCGGCGCGCTGCTGGGCCGAGTATTCGGCGATGATGAACTTGAGGTCCGGATAGGCGGCGGCGAGCGCCTCGAACGTGGTCTTCCAGTCAGCGGGCGTGCCCTGGTAGCCGGCTACACCGTTGGGGGCGCTGGCGTAACAAGACTGACCCAGGATGTCGAACTTTACCTGGGCGCCGAGCACGCCATCGAGCCACCACTTCGAGGTCTCGAGGTTGTGGCACTTTTCGATGTGCAGCATTACCTGAGTGGCCGGATTCACCTCGCGAACGGCCTTGATGCCGGCCTTCAACAGCGTGGCGAAGTTGGCAAAATCGGAGCCGGTGGCGCGGCCCGTTTCCCACAACATGCCGGCGGTGATCTCGTTGCCCACCTGCACGATGTCGGGCGTGGCGGAAGCTGCCTTCAGCTTCGTCATTGCGTCCTTCGTGTAGTCGTAGATCTTGGTTTCGAGCTGAGAGACGGAGAGCCCGGCCCAGGCCGCGGGCGGCTTCTGGGCGCCGGGGTTGGTCCAAGTGTCCGAGTAGTGCAGGTCGAGCAGGAAGCCCATGCCGATGGCCTTCACGCGCTTGGCGAGCGTGATGGTGTGCTCCAAATCGCGGAACGGCTGCTCCATGTCTGCGGCGAAGCCGCCGGGGGCGCCCGGGTTCACGAACGTGTCGATGCGAATGAAATTGAAGCCGTGATCTTTGAGGATCTGCTCGAGCGGCTTGAGGGTGCCGTTGTCCGTGTAGTTGGCGTCCCAGTACTCGTCTTCCATCGTGATGGTCACGTCGGCGCCCAAGATGAAAGGAGGCAGCGTGCCGTTGCCGCCGCCGGTGCCCGCCGTGCCCACGCCGCCGCTGCCGCCCAGCGTGCCCGCCACTCCGCCCGCTTCCGCTCCGCCGCTCGGCGTGCCGCCCAGGCTTTGACCCGCGCTGCCGGCCACGCTGGGCGCTCCGCCCAACGGAGTGGCGCCGCCGCTGGCTGGGGTGCCCGCGCTCGCCGAGCCGCCGCTGGTGCTCGCGCCGCTGCTGCCTGGAGCGCCGCCAAAGCTCGACGCGCCCGCGTTGGGGCCGCCAGCAGAGCCAGGGTTGCCCGCGCCGCCGCCAGCGATGCTCGGCGCGTCCGAGGGGCTGCAGGCTACCGAGGCGCTGAGCAATCCGGGCAGCAGCAATTGAGCGAGGCGCTTCGACATCCGTAAAGATCCCCGACGCATCAGACTAGCTATGCCACCGAGTACAGTGGCTCTGGGCGTTTTTCGGCAGGCAGGCTTGGCTCGAACCAGACGCGGCCGCTCGAGACCAGCCTTCGGGGCCTAGTATTTTCCCGTCACAGCGCAAGCAGGCTCGCTGGCACGACGGCGTCTTGCTACCGCCCACCCACCGCGGACGTCCGCGGGAGGGCTTGGACATGTTCGCGAGCCTCGCGGACAGACTTGAAGCTGCGTGTTTTCTCGAAGAAATGGGGGCATGGCGCGGGGCATGGGCCGTGCACCGGGGGCTCCAAGTCGAAAATTGGCGCCAGGTTGGCTCATGCCCAGCCCGCGCGCCTGGAGGAGAATTCATGAACAAGTGGTGTTTGGGAGCGATGATGTCGGGTGTGTTGCTGGTGGCGGCCGCGGGGTGCAGCAGTGATAAGCACGCCAATCAAGCGCCGTGCAAGACCGGCTCGGAGGCATGCCTGTGCTACCCGAACAAGACCTGCGACGACGAGCTCTCGTGCTTGGCGGGGCTGTGTCTCGATCTCGAAGGTGTGGGCGGAGCCGCGGCGCTCGCGCAGGGCGGGCAGGCGGAGTCGGCGGGGGCAGGGCCCGACGCTCCAGCCGACGCCGGCAAAGATACCGGCGGTAATGCGGGCGCCAACAACGCGATGGGCGGCTCGTTCACCCTCGGCGGCTCGAGCGGCGCAGCGGGCAGCGTAGCGGGCAAGTCGAGCGGTGGAAGCAGCGCAGGCGGCACCACCACTGTCGAGCCATTTGCGCCCGATCCGGTCGGTTGCGCGCTCGTCACCTCGTGCCCTTCGTGCTGCGAGACGACGGGCGTGTACGCGCTCGACGCGTTGGCGAACGACGCGACAGCCAGCTATGTGACCGCCTTTTCGGTGAGCACCTCTGCGGCGTTGGCCGAGTTCGACTTTGCCGGCCCCGAGCAAATCGGCGCCATCTTCTTCCGCTTCAGCACCGCGCAGAACATCACGTCGCTCCGCGTGCTGGGCAACGGAACGGGCGGCTCGCTCGAGATTGCGCTCGTGCGCGCGCAGGGCAAAGACGGCTGCATCTACCCGGTCATTGGCGGCTCGCTCTCCCCCATCCCCGACACGTGCTGGGGGCTCGGCGCGGGACCGTACGCCTTGCTGCCGGCCGATCAAATCGAGATCAGGGTGCGAGCGGTGCAGGCCGGCCGCGCGGCGCTGAACGTCACGGGCGTTGAATATGGACCCTGAGTAGGGGTCTGGGACGGGTCCCGGCGTCGGGCTATACTGGGGCGGCTCGCCGCTCTCGAATGGCCCTACGCAACTCGGGTGAAACCACCGCGCCCTCGCTGAGCGCCAGCCTCACCGCTGACGTGTTGGGTCCGCTCGTGCTCGCTTGGCTATTCCCCAAGACGGACGGGCCAGTGCTGCCGCTGTCGGAGCCGCGCGGCGCCGAGGCTTCCATCGGGCGCGACGACGACTGCGCGGCCGTGCTCTCGGGCTCGGACGTGTCGCGGCGTCACGCGCTGGTGCGGGTCGAAGGTCCGCACCCGGTGCTGGTCGACCTGCAGAGCCGCAACGGCACGTGGGTCAACGGGCGACGCATCGACTCCGTCGTGCTAGCCCCCGGCGACGTCGTGCGGGTGGGCGGCTGGATCGGAGTGGTTGGGCAGGAGCCAGGGCCCTTCGGGGCGTTGGCTCCGGGGGTGTTCGGCGGGCAACGGCTGCGCGAGGCGCTGGCCCCAATCGAACGCGCAGCGGCCAGCGATTTGCCCATCGTGCTGGAGGGTGAAACCGGCACCGGCAAAGAGGTGATGGCGCGCGCCATCCACGCTTGGAGCGGGCGCTCGGGTCCGTTCGTGGCCGTCAACTGCGCGGCGCTGCCGGCGGCCTTGGCCGAGGGCGAGCTGTTCGGCTACCGGCGGGGCGCGTTCACGGGGGCCGACCAGGCTAGCCCGGGGCACTTTCGCAGCGCGCAAGGTGGCACCTTGCTGCTCGACGAAGTGTGCGATCTACCGCTGCCGCTGCAGGCCAAGCTGCTACGCGTGCTCGAGGAGCGCGAGGTGCAGCCGCTGGGCGAGGTCAAGCCGAGTAAGATTGACGTGCGGGTGCTGGCGGCCGCCCAGAGCAGCCTGAGTGAGGCGGCTCAGCGCGGCCAGTTTCGTTCCGATCTGCTCGCGCGGCTCGACGGCCTCACGCAGGTCTTGCCGCCGTTGCGCGAGCGGCGCGCGGAGATTCCGTATCTCTTCACGCGCTTGCTGGTGCAAGGCTCGGGCTCGCGGCCGCCCGAAGTAGAAGCGCGGCTCGTCGAGCGCTTGTGCCTGTATGACTGGCCGTTCAACGTGCGCGAGCTCTCGCTACTGGTGAAGCGCCTGCTCGTGCTCCACGGCGCCGAAGGGCCGCTGAAGGCCAAGCATTTGCCGCCGCGCCTGCGGGACGACGCGGCGGCGAGCCCTGCCGTGACCACGGCGCGGGCGGCCTTCGCGGCGGACGCCGAGCTCGAGCCGCCCGATCTGCCGAGCTTGGTCGACGCGCTGCGCGCCTCGAACGGGAACGTCGCGCGCGCGGCTTCGGCGCTGGGCATTTCGCGGCAGCGCGCGTATCGCATGATGCAGGGCCGGCCCGAGGTCGACCTGGAAGCGCTGCGCGAGGCAGAGGAGGGGCCGTGACGGAGGCCGACAGCGACGGGGGCAGCGGTAGCGGCGCGCGCTCCGGCCAAGTCTTGCTCGGCAAGTACCGGGTAGAGCGCCTGCTCGGCCGCGGCGGCATGGGAGAGGTGTACGAAGCTCGCCACGTCGTCGTGGGGCGGCGCTTCGCGGTCAAGTTCCTGAAGCAGGCTGCGACTGGCAGCAGCGAGACCCGGGCGCGCTTCCTGCGCGAAGCTCAGGCGGCGGGGGCGCTCGATAACGAGCACATCGCGGCCGTGGTGGATTTCGACTGGGCCGCGGACGGAGCGCCGTTCTTGGTGATGGAGTACCTGAACGGGGAGAGCTTGGCGGAGGTGCTTCGTCGCGAGGGCGTGCTGCCGCTCCGCCGCGTGCTCGGCATCTTGCTCCAGGTGTGCGACGGCCTCGCGGCGGCCCACGCCGCGGGCATCGTGCATCGCGATCTGAAGCCGGGCAATCTGTTCGTGGTGGCGCGCAGCGACGCGCCCGAGCTCGTAAAGATCCTCGATTTTGGCGTGGCAAAGCTGATGCGCGCCGAGCCCGACGGCAGCAATACCGCGAGCGGTGCGGTGCTGGGCACGCCGCTGTACATGGCCCCCGAGCAAGCCCGTGGCGAAAGGTCCGTCGACCTTCGCGTCGACATTCACGCGCTAGGCGTGATCGCCTACGAGTCGTTGTCGGGGCAACGCCCGCACCCGGGCGACGGCTACAACGCGATCTTGGCGCACATTTTGACGCAACCGGTGCGGCCGCTGCGCGAGCTATGCCCCGAGCTGCCGCAAGGCTTGGTGCGCGCGGTCGAGCGCGCGCTCGCCTTCGAGCCCAGTGACCGTCATGAGTCCGCGTCCGCGCTGGCCGCTGAGTTGTTGCCGCTGGCCGGGCGCGCGGTCAGCTCTCGAGGGGCTCATTTCGATCTGCGATCTTCTGCGCACGTCGCTGCCAGCGAAAAGACGCTGAGCACGAGCGCTGACGCGCGCGCACCGGCCGACGGTACGCTGCAGAGCGCGGTCGGCGACGCGCGCTCGCTGGGGTCTTCCAGCGTCGGCCCGCGACGCCGAGTGTGGCAATTCATGGCCGTTGCGGCCACAGTGGCGGCGTTTTGGCTCTTGGCACAGCGCACGGGCTCGGTACCGCCGAGCGCCGCCGTCGACACGGCGAGCGTGTCCATGCCGATCGCCGCCGTACCGGCTTCTGCCGCCGCGCCGTCTGCCCGCGCGTCCGCCTCCGCCACAGCGCTGGAGCATGCGTCGGCCGTGGCCACGGCGTCTGCCCCAGCGGCCAAACCCAAGCCGGCCGGCGTTACTTCGCGGCCACCGCGCAGCCCGAAGAAAGCGCCCCGTCGCGGATCCGCGGGCGGGCGCGGCGCCGAGATCACCTTCGATGAGCAGAACCCGTACTGACCTTCGCGCGTTTGCTGCGCTGCTCTTGGCGGGCTTGCTGGCGTTGGGAGCGCTCGCTCCGCGCAGCGCGCGCGCCGAAGACAGCGCCGAGCGCGCCGCCGCCAGAGAGCATTTTGCCAAGGGCTTGGCGCTCGCGAAGGCGCACGACTACGCGGCCGCGCTCAGCGAGTTTCAGCAAGCTTACGCGGCGGTTCCGCACTTCGGCGTGCTGTTCAACATCGGGCAGGCCCAGGTGGCGCTCGCGCGCCCCGCCGACGCCGTCGCCACGCTGCTGCGCTATTTGGACGAAGGCGGCGCCAACATCGACGCCGGTCGCCGCGCCGAGGTCGAAGCGACCATCGCTCGCCAACGCCAGCAGTTGCCGCCCGAGCCCCCGCGGGTGGACGGCGCGCTCGCTCCGCCCGTCAAGAGCGCCCCGCCCGTCAACGACGCTCCGCCCGTCAACGCCCCGCCCGTCAACGACGCTCCGCCCGCGCCGTTGCCCGCGCCCGCCCCGAGCACGCCCGCGCCCGCCCCGAGCGCGCCCGCTGCCACGGACATCGCGGCCGCGTCCCCCGCGCCCCGGCTTGCGCCAGCTCCGCACTCGGCCGCGCGGCGTGAGCGCGCGCACCGGGAGAAAAGGGCCAGCCCCGAGAGTCGCCGCGTGCTCGCCTACGCGCTGGGCGGCGCAGGCGTGGCGTTGTCTGGCGGCGCGCTGGCGCACTATTTCTGGAATCGCAGCCGCTACCGAGACTGGCAAGACGCGTACAGCCATTATTTTCGCGATCCCACCGAGCCTAACCGCAACGCCGCCAATCAGCTCTCCAAGTCGATCGACGACGCGAGCGCGGTCACGGTGGTGCTCGCGCTGGGGGCTGGCGTGGCGCTCGGCACGAGCGGTGTTTTGTGGATAACGAGCGGAGCGCCCGGCTCGGCTTCGAGCCACGGCGGCTTCGAGCCGTTCCTCAGCGCCGCGGGGAAGTTTTGAAGCCGCGCACGGCGAGCCTGGCGCTCTTCGCAGCTCTCGCGGCGGCGAGCGGCTGCTTCGACACTCGCATCATTCCTGCCGAGCCGAGCGAGGGTGCGGCCAGCTCGGCCGGTGCCGGCACGGGTACGGGCAGCGCCGGCGTCGGCTCGAGCGCCGAGGGCGGCGCTCTCGGAGACGCCGGAGACGCCGGAGACGCGGCAGGCACCGAAGGCGCGCTGGGCGGCGCCGGCGCGCTGGGCGGCGGAGGGGGCCAACCCCAAGCGACCGGCGTGACCTGGTTGGCCCTGGTCGAGAGCGAAGCGCCCTCGAGCCAGCGCGCCAACGCCGAGCTCGGCATCAACGGCTCCGTCTACGCCTACGCCGACGACTGCGCGACGCTCCATTGGGATCCGAGCACGCGCTGCGCTTCGGGGCGCCTGTGCAGCAGCGGTGCGAGCTTCGAAAATTGGGGAATCGCGGTGGGCTTCGATTTCCGCGTCACCGGCCCCGATGGCTCGCCGCCCGACTCGAAGCTAGTCTGGAATCCAGAAGAGCGCGGTGTGCGCGGCGTCACCTGGCAAATCCACGGCGACGCTCCCGGCCTCCAGCTGTGGGTGCTCAACATGGCGCCGGCGTTCGACGGCCAATGCGACCAGCAAAGCTGCGAGATTGCCGGCCCACCCGACGGCGCGAGCGCTGCGTCCCAGCAGGGCTCGCTCCTGTTCGACCAGATGGTCAAAGACTACTGGGGCGGCCGTGGCCTCTCTTACGCCTACGACCCGGCCGCCGTGTATGCGCTCCAATTCAAGCTGCCGGCCGTCAATGTCGGCTCGGCCAGCTTCGACTTCTGCGTCGATGCCCTGGGCGTCGTTCACTGAACGCCCAGGGCCTGGCTCGGCTCAGGGCGTGGGAAAGTTGCCGCTCATCATCAGCACCGTGAGCATGCCGACCGTCGACGGGAAGTAGGTGTGATTGAAGTCTCCGCTCTCGAGGATGTCGAGAATGGCGCGGAACGCGCGATCGCGCATGGCCGCGTTGTTCATCGCCATGGCGCCTGCGCCCATGGGGCCGATGTACGAGCCCTGCAGATCCTTCGACATGGGGTGAGGCTGACCGGTCGTCTTGTACCAGCCGGCCTTCATCAGATCGATGCTGGCGCCGGCGTCGTACTTGGCCGCGAAGAAGTCCACGATGGCTTTGAGGGCCGTCGTGTTGCCGCCGCCCAAGCACGCGTCCAGCCCCAGGCGCCAGGGCACGCGCGCCGAGTCGTAGCCCATGGCTCCGTTGTTGCCGTCGGTGATCTCACTCGTCACTTGCCCGGTGCCTGCGGACGCCTTGCCGGTCGAAGGATCGGCCCAGTCGGTGGGAACGCCGCTGGTCGTGTTGGTCACGTTGGCGGTCACCAACCGGTAGTTCTCCGTGATGGCTGCAGCGAAGGTGGAGCCGAACTTTCGGAACGCCGCCGGGGCGAAGTACGAAGGATTGAAGGGCGCGTTCTGGAAGGCGCTGCCGCCGCGTACGACGCCGTTGACGATGTCATTGGCCATGATTGCCTTGGCCATGTCGCTCGCGGCCCCGTCGTAGCCACCCCATTGGGCGTTGGCCATGTAGAGCGCGTACGCAATGTCGATGTCGCCGTCGCTGGCGGAGCCGGTGTCGCCGTTCTTCCAGGTCATCAGCCCGGTGCCGGAGCCTCCGTTGTCCTTCACGTACTTGTGGAAGCTGTCGAACGCGGTTTTGTCGCCCATGGCGGCAGCGATCATCATGCCGTAGCCCAGGGCTTCGGAGGTGATGGCGCCCTGCTGCTCAGGGGCCACGATCTTGCCGCTCTGCACGAAGGTCTTGGTCCAGCGAGCGTACGCTTGGGCAATGGCGGCGGCGAACTTGCTCGCGTTCGTGGCCGGCGCGCACGTGCCGATGTTGGCGTTCTGGGGAAACGCCTTGGCCGGCGCGCCGTTGGAAGGCGAAACCACCTTGTTCGGGCACTCACCGGTGAAGAACTCGACGTCGTCGAGCCAGAGATCGAAAGGCAGTGACTTGGCGAAGCCAGGCCACTCCGTCTTGTACGCGCCGCTGTAATCCTTGCCTTGATTGAACTGGAACTGGACCTTCAGGATGTTCGAGCCGATGTTGTTGCGCTGCTCGGTCGTCAAGTTGCTGGGCAACGACAGCGGGTACAAATCGCGATCGAAGCAGAAGTTGAACGTCTTCCAGGTCTGGGCGAGCTCGCCCTCACCGCTGCCGGGCGGCAGGTAACGGCCGGCGTGCTGGTAGCACTCGGTGCCGGCCTTCGTGGTGGTCAAGGCGGTCGGTGCGCACTGCCCACCGGAGTTCTCTTTGCTCTCGGTCCAGGGGGTCGAGATGTTGAAGCGAACGGGCGACTTGGAGTCGGCGGTGGTGCCGAGCTTGGCCTTGAAGCGAATGCCCGTAAATTGCTTGGTGGTTGCGTTGTAGGGCGTCGGCGCCAACTTGGTGCCGGCCAGCGCGAAGCCCACGCCCGCGCCCCAGCTCGAATAGCCGGTGCCCTTCACGTGCAAGGCGACCTTGTCGCAATCCGCCGTTCCGCCAGAGGGCTCGAGCGTGACGGTTTGCGAGGTGGACGTCGCGTCGTTGAACATCTCCCACGTGCCGGTGCGGTCTTCGTGCGCGATCACGACGCCGGTAGCGCCACCTTCCTCGAAATCGGAAATGAGGCCGGGCTTCAGCGCGCAGCCGTTGCGGCCGGGAGGCGCGCCGCCTGCCCCGGTACCGCCGGTGCCAGCGCCGCCACTACCGCCAGCGCCGGAGCCACCCGTGCCGCCGCCGCAGGTGCCGTTCGTGCAAGCCTGCCCGCCCGCGCAGACGGTGCCGCAGGTGCCGCAGTTGGCGGGATCGCTCGACAGAGAGACGCACACGCCCGAGCAGGTCGATTTGCCCGCGTCGCAGCCGCAAGAGCCGTTCACGCATGCCTGACCGCCCAGGCACTTGTTGCCGCAAAATCCGCAGTTGGCCGCGTCGCTAGCCTTGACCACGCAGCTGTTGCCGCACGCCTCTTCGCCCGCTCCGCACGTTTCGCCGCACTTGCCCTGCGAGCAAACGAGGGTGCCGGTGCAAGCGGTTCCGCAAGCTCCGCAGTTCATGCCGTCCGACTGGACGTTCGCGCAGCCGTTCGTGCACGCCGTGAGGCCGCCCGAGCAGGCGCATTGGCCGCTAGCGCAGGTCAGGCCCTCGGCGCACCTCGTGCCGCAGGTGCCGCAGTTGTCGAGGTCGGTCTGCGGATTGACGCACGCCCCGTAGCAGGTGGACAGGCCGACCGCGCAGGCGTTCGTCCCGCTGCCGCCCGTTCCGCCAGTCGACGCGGGGCTGCCCGCAACGCTGGTGTTGCCGCCGGTGGGCATATTGTTGTTGTTGGCGTCGGTCGAGCAGCTGGCCATGAGCAGCAACCAACCCACGACGGCCATCACACTAGCTTGCGTGCGCATACATTGTGGTTTGCGAAAATCTTACGACGGGCGCAAGCCCGATCAGCACTCCACCGCTAAAGAACCGCCGCAAATCGAGGCAAAATGTCGCCCCTGGATGAAACCTCCGGTCTGGGTGGAACCGGTACCAGCTTTTGGCGACCTCGGCCGCCCCCTCCCCGAGGCAGGCGCCTGACTTAACCCTGGCGCGGAGAGGGCGAGGCGGGAGGCCAGGGGGGCATGGACGTCTCACCCGTTAGTCTTTGGCCGCTACCGATTCCACCGGCGCTCAGCCAGGCGTCAGCCTTCGCAAACGGGTCTCCCTGATTTCGAGGCCCTGGCAGAAAGAAGTGTTGGGCTCACAAATCCGCGGGCGGCACTTGCCCGCCGGTTATTGCGCCGCGCTGGGGGTGGTAGCCACTTTGAGCGCCTGCGGCGGCGGGACCGAAGCGAGTAGCACCTCGAGGCTCGTCATGGTGTGAGGCTTGTCCAAGAAGCCGACGACGTTGGATTTTTGCAGCAACGACGACGCATCTTCGGCCTGGAACCCGCTGGTGATGACCACGGGAATCGAGCTACTGACGGCGTGAAGCTGGTCGAGCGTTTGCTCGCCGGAAAACTCGGGCATGGTCAGGTCGAGCACCACCAAATCGATGGCGTCGGCCTGCTGCCGGAAGAGCTCGATACCGCGTCGACCGCTGTCGGCCGTCACGACTTGATGACCGAGCTCGCTCAGCATTTTTCCGGTAACCAATCGCACCGCCGGCTCGTCGTCGATGAGCAGAATGTTGCGCGCCGGCAGCGCGGCCACCGCCAACGCGGGGCTACTGGAGCGGCGCGGCATCGACTCTTGCGCCACCGGCAGGAGGACGGCGAAGGTCGTACCTCGCGGCGACGTCTCTTCGACGCCGAGCCAGCCGCGGTGCGCGCGCACGATGCCAGCGGCGGCCGCGAGGCCCATGCCACGCCCGGCGCCTTTGGTCGAAAAGAAGGGCTCGAACAGGCGTTCGCGCGCGTCGGGGTCGATGCCGCCGCCCGTGTCGCTGACCGTGATTTTGATGTACGCCCCGGCGCTCAGCCCGGACGGGTCGCGCGGCGACGCCGCGAGCCGCACCGATTCGCTGCGCAGCGTCAAGGTGCCACGTTTACCCTCCATGGCGTCGAGCGCGTTGAGGATGAGGTTCGTCACCACTTGGCGTAGCTGAAAGGCATCGGCGCCCACGGAGGGCAGCTCGGCGCCCAGCTCGAGGACGAGCTGAGACTTCGACTCCACGGTGGCGTGCAGCAGGCGCAGCGCGGCGGTGAGCTCGGCGTTGACCTCGAGCGCCTGCATGGCCAGGCTCCGCCGCCCCGCGTAGGCGAGCATTTGTTTGCTGAGCTGCGCGGCTTCGCCGGCGAACGTGAGGATTTCGGTGAGGCAGCGGGCGAGGGCGGGGGGCGCGTCGGGCGGGAGCCTGCGGCGCGCCACCTCGGCGTTGCCGACCACGCCGCAGAGCAGATTGTTGAAGTCGTGAGCGACCCCGCCCGCCATGACGGCCAAGCTCTGCAGCGCTTGGCTGCGTTGCAGCTCTCGCTCCAAATCGCGCTGCCTGCGCTCCGTCACGACGCGCTCGGTCAAATCGCGGATTACCCGCAGCGTGAGCTCGTCCCCCGTTCCCTGCGGCTCGAAGCGCGTCTCGGTAACCAGCAGCAAGGTGTCGCGGTTGCCTTCGAGGCTGACCTCGTACGAGCGGTGCTCGCCGCTGTTCGGCGAAGTAGCGGCCAGCGTGCGCCGGCTCTCTTCGCTCAAGAGGTCGGCAAAATTTCTGAGGGCTAGCTCGTCGCGGGCGACGCCCAGCGTCTCGACGAGCGCCTCGTTGGCGAAGACGGTCCGACCTTGGGCGTCGAACAACCCGACGCCCTCGCCCAAGCTCTCCACGAGCGCCAGCTGCAGCCGCTCGCTGCGTTCGCGCGCCAGGACCTCGCTCGCGAGCCGGGTGTTCAGCGCCAACGTGCGGCGGTGCGCGTCGACGATCAGGCCGAGGCCGCCGGCGAGCACGAGCTTGACGAGCAGCGCGATGATGGCCGCCGTCATGCCGGTCTCGGCGCTCGCCGGCAGCTGAAGCGCCAAGCGACGATCGATGAGCATGACCCCGACGATCACGACCAGCGCCCCGCGCAAGCCCAACCACGCGGCCGCCAAGACGCAGATGCTCAGCCCGAGCAAGAAGGCAGGATTGCCGAGGAGACCATGGGCCGAGGCGAACGTCGCCCGATACAGGAGCATCAGCCCCGCGACGATGCCGCAGCGCGTGAGCACGCGGCGGCGCTCGCCCGGAGATCGCCCCGTGGTCGGCCTCACCGATACCCCAGCGCCGCTCGAACCGAACATCGGTCCGGTCATAGGCCGTCACGGCGCTTCCAGCAAGCATCAAGGCTGGGGCGGCGCGAGGAGGTTGGCCGCGCCCCGCAGCCCGGCCGCTACGACTTGTTCGGGTGAGAGCACGCCCTCGATGGTGAAGGGGACGTCGACGTTCAGGCTCTCGCCGCCGACGCGAGCGTTGCCGCGCACGCGGTACGGTACGGCTTTGGCCGCGAGCGCGTAGGGAGCGAGCGCGGACAAGCCGTTGAAGCGGACGTCGAGGGTCGCGTTCAAGTCCTGATCTCCCTCACTCGGAATCGAGAAGGAGTCCGCGCTTCGAGCGGTGCCGAGGGGCGTGCCGTCTTGGAGCTCGAAGCCGCCGTCGACGCCATTGACGACGAGCGGAAAACGATTGGGGTTGTGAGCCGCAAGGACCAACGCTAGTTGCACGCCGTCCGGTTTGAGCGCGCTGACCTGGATCGAGCGCGGTGTGAGCGTTGGCGGCTTGGGCTTGGAGCAGCCCGCAGCGAGCGCCAACATCCCGATCGAGAGGAACCGAGTCGAAAAAAACAGGAGGCCCTGACGCGTCATGGGCCTGAGTCTAGCGTGCCGCCTGCCTGGGCACCTACAGTGTGGGGCGGTGTCTGTTTTGGCGCGCGGTGCGGCGCCACGCTAAGATTGGGGGTTGTCTCAAGCGTGGCTCACCAGGTTGCCCGGCGCGCTGGCGGGCCTGCTCGCAACTTGCATTCCCTGCTGGTCGGGGTGCTCGTTCCCCGAGTACCGCGTGCAGGATGAGGCGCTGGGCGGAGCGCACTGTCTGAATCGGCAGAGAGACGCCGGCGAGAGCGATTTCGATTGTGGAGGCGGCTGCGCGCCGTGTGGCACGGGGCAGGCCTGCTTGATGCCCACCGATTGCGGATCGGGGGTTTGCCTCGCGGGTACCTGTGCGGCGCCGAGCTGCGCCGACGGAGTCCGGAACGGGCGCGAATCCGACGTGGACTGCGGGGAAGCCTGCGCTTCGGGTCGCTGCTCTAGCGGCAATCATTGTAGCTTCGACGAAGATTGCAACAGCCTTCGCTGCCGAGGCGAAGCTTGCGAAGCGGCGTCGTGCAGCGATGGGCTGCGCAACGGAGCCGAGTCCGACCTGGATTGCGGCGGCCCGAGCTGTCAGCCGTGCGCGATTGGCGCCAGCTGCGGGGCCGATACCGACTGCGGCACGCGCATCTGCTCGGCCGCGCGCTGCGCGCCCGACTCCTGCCGCAACCAAGTCAAGGATGGCCAAGAAACCGATGTCGATTGCGGCGGCGGCACGTGCGGCGCCTGCGTTGGCGGCGCGGCCTGCCTGGTAGCCACCGATTGCTCGAGCCACGTTTGCGCGGGCGGCGTGTGTGCGGCCGCGAGCTGCAGCGATGGACTGCTCAACCAGGCGGAGACGGACGTCGATTGTGGGGCGTCGGCGTGCGCCCTGTGCGCGGTCGACGCCGCTTGCTTGCTGGGCGCCAACTGTCAGAGCGGCGTGTGCATGCAAAATCACTGCACAACCCCCTCGTGCAGTGATTTTGCCAAGAACGGTGACGAGCTAGCGGTGGATTGCGGCGGCAGCTGCCCGCCCTGCGCGACCGGGCCAGAATGCACGGTCGGCGCGGATTGCTCGAGCGGCGTGTGTAGTGCCCAGGCCTGCGCGCCCGCGCGCTGCGACGACGGCGTCAAGAACGGCAGCGAAAGCGACGTCGACTGCGGCAAAGGCTGCAAGCCGTGCGCGCTCGGCCTGTCGTGCATCGACGGTGATGATTGCGCCAGCGGTGGCTGCAACACGCGTTGCGTTCGCACCGTCCGCGTTCAGCTCCAAGCCGGCAATCGCGACCCGAACCCGATTTGCATCCAGCCGTCGTTCAACCTGTCGAACTTGGGCGACCGCGAGGTAAAGCTCAACGAGCTTTCACTTCGCTATTACTACACGAAGGGCACAGGGCAGGGCACGGAGAGCTACGGTTGCTATTGGGTGAGCCAGGGCGATTGCAACCAGGTCGCTCCCGCCCTGTTCGTCGACTTGGCCCCCGAGCGTTCGAGCGCCAACCGCTACGTGGAGCTTCGCTTCACCGAGGTGGCCAAGCCCTTGGCCGCTGGCGACTCCCTCGTGCTTCAGGGGGGATTCTGTCTCCCCGACGGGAAGCACTTCACGCAGGCCGACGACTACTCTTACAACGACGCCACCAGCTTTCAGACCACCTCCAAGGTCGTGCTGTTCAAAGGCGGCGTGCGCATCTGGGGCGAAGAGCCTTGAACACTTTGGCTCGGCTCGGGCACGCACGGGCATGTCCCATCGCTTTCGCGCCTTACTCCCCCTATTCAGCTCGCTCGTCCTGGCCGGTTGCGGCGATACCGAGGAGCCTGGCTCGCCCGGCGCGCGCGGCAACTTGCTCGACGCCGTGCCGATCGCGGCCCTCGATCTGGACCAAACCTCCGCCTACCTGCAAGATTTCGAGCTCGACATCTCCAAGGTGCAAAACGGTCTCGATGCTCATCGGCTCGTCTACGAAACCATCGATGCAAACGGAGAGCTGACCACCGCCAGCGCGCTGCTGGCCGTGCCGCGGCGCGACGACGCGTCGTCCGCGGCCGTGTGGATGCACGGAACGACGGTTTTCCGCGGCGAAGCGGCCTCGGTCAACGACGAGAGTGACGACCGCGCGGCCGCGTTCTACTTGGCGTCGGCCGGCTACATCAGCATCGCCCCGGACTATTTGGGGCTCGGGGTCGGACCCGGGCCCCATCCGTACGACGACGCCGACACCGAAGTATCTGCTTCGGTCGACGCGCTACTCGCGGCGAAACAGTTCTTGGAGCAGCGCCACCGCGGCCTCGGGGCGCGGCTCTTCATCACTGGCCACTCGCAAGGCGGGCGCGCCAGCCTGGAGCTGGGCCACGTGGTGGAGCAGGGGGCGCTGCCGGGGCTCGCGCTCGCCGGTCTTGCCCCCATCAGCGGTCCGTACGACATGAGCTACACGTTGTCGCTGGCAACCTCCGAGGGCATCGCGTTCACGACCGGCTACGTGAGCTACCTCGTCGTGGCGTGGAACCGCCTCCACCACCTGTACGGTTCGGCCAGCGAGGCGTTCCTGCCGCCCTACGACGCGACCATCGAGTCTTTGTTCGACAACAGTCACCCACCCGAGCAGGTCTTGGGCGCCTTACCGGAGACGTTGGAAGAGCTGTTTACGCCCGCATTCTTGGCCGAGCTGCGCCACCCCACCGGCGCGCTGAAGGCCGCGCTAGGCCGCGCCGACGAGGCGTGCAGCTTTGGCGCCGGCGTGCCCGTCACTCTATTTGCCGCGAGCGGCGATGAAGACGTACCCATCGCCAACGCCGAGCACTGCCTGACCGAGCTCGAGCAGCACGACACGGTCGCGCGGTTAGTAGACCTCGGCGCCGTCGACCACTCCCAATCCGCGACGCTCGCCTTACCTCTCGTGGTCGAAGATTTCGCTGCTCGTTGAGGCCAACGGGGAGAGGCCTCTCATGCCCGCGTGTGTCCAGGCAGGGTCAGGCTTGGCCCGTGGCCAGGCGAAAGCCGCGTAAGCTAATGGCAAAGGCTTCGCGCATCTGCTCGTACAGGCTGTTGTGATAGTAGCCGAGCGGGACGGTGAGCAGGCCCATGGGTTCATCATCGTAGACGAGCGCCTGCACCAGCAGTGGGGCGCGCTCTTGCTCGAACACGCCAGGAGCGGCAAAGCTTCGGGAAAGGAACTGAGGTCGAGGCTCCAAGCGGCCGCTCGGCTCGAACGCGGCTAGGCAGCGGCATCGTTCGGAGGCCGCCCCGGGCTCCTCGAAAATACCCAAAGACAGCGCGCTGATGCCGAGGCGACGCAGCCCCTGCTCGAACGCCGCCCGCTCGTGGCTGCCTGCGGAGCGCCGCAGCAGGGTGCCGCTCACGCGCGACAACACCCGCGAAAATTCGATCATGTCCAGGTGACGAAGCGTCTCGCCTCGCACGAGCCAGTCACTCACCAGCTCTCGCGCGGCCTCCAACATGTCGTCGATGCGCAGCGCGGCTTCGAGATCGCCCGCCGCGCAGTCGTGCAGGACGCGTCGCAGCGTGCCCAGCACCGGCTGCACTTGGGTCAGGTCACCCTGAGCTCGTTGCAGCCCGGCCATCACTTGATCCAGCGCCGACACGAAAGTGTCCGCGCCTTGCTGGCGCAGATCCGTGAGCAGCGCCGTCACCAGCCGCTCCTCCCAACGAGACCCGGCGCCTACCAGCGCACCGCGCGCGCTCCGGGCCAGCTCGGCAAAAATCAGCGTGCGCCGCTCCAGCACCGCGGCCTCCAAGGTGCGAGGGGTCTTGCTGGAGCTCCGCTTCTCGAGAAAATGGGTTCTTGCGCAGCCGCAAGAGCGGCGGCTGACAATCGTGGTGGGCAGCCGCGTCAACGGCGTTTCGGCCTGCCGACCCATGGCGGCCAGCAGGCGCCGCATGCCCTCTCGGCCCATGGCTTCGGTTGGCTGTTGCACGGTAGTGAGCGGCGGCACTCCGCACCGGCCGATCTCCCCGTCGTCGAAGCCGGTGATGGCGATGCTGGACGGGATGGATATGCCGCGGTCGCGCAGGGCGTCCATCGCCCCGAGGGCCATCGAATCGTTGGCGCACGCGATCGCGCTCACCGCCTCGATCGCCATGCCACGCTCGTCGAACAGCTCGCGTACGGCCGTTGCCCCGCCCTCGCGCAACCAATTGCCCTGCAATATCAGGCGCGGATCCTCGGCGATGGAAAAGCGCGCCAGAGCCTGGCGGTACGCGGCAAACCGCTCCTCGGCTTCGAAGCTGGTGGCGGGGCCACGGATGAAGGCGATGCGGCGGTGGTTGTGCTGTTGGATCAGGTGCGAGAGTACTTCGCTCATCCCGGGCGCGCCGTCCGAGACCACGCTCTGGCAAGCGGCGAGCGCGAGGCCCACGCTGACCATCGGCGGGCCGCTGTAACGCCTCAGCCACTCTTGGAAAGCCGGAACGCCGAGGTGATTGCCGAGCGAACCGCTCAGGACCAAGATGCCTTCGAAGTCGTTCGGGTTCAGCAAGTCGAACACGAAGTTACGGGAGAAGCGCGGGTCCGTGGGCGGGCCGCCCACGATGCCGCCGGCCAAGCACCACAGCTCGACGTTCTCTTGCTGGGCGGCGTTGTTCGCGCCTCGCAGCACGGCTGCTTGATAGTCGTCCTCGATGGCGTCCATCAGCAACGCCACGCGCCGACGGCTGCGGCCCTTTGCGACAGGACGTTCTTGCATCGAACCTCTCAACTTTCCCCACCTCTCCAGGGAGCGCAAGCGCCCCACCGAACCCGACGAGAATTCGCGGCCCTCGCGCCTTCGTTCAAGGAGCGCTCTGTTCGCTAGCCGCCCGTGACGCGGGCGGCGCGCGGCACGCACGCCGCCCGTGATTCTGCCATGGTAACGAGCCATTACCGGGCGAGGGCGCGTGTCGCGCCGAGCGTCGTTAACGGCATTTACTCAACCTCCGCGCCGAGTGGGCCCGCGTTTACTTTCCTCGACCTGGGCGAGCTACGCTAGAGTTCGCAAAAGTGATGGCCATTTTCGGGATTCGGTCGAGGGTATGGTCGCTCTTGGGCCTCGCTGGCGTCGCCGCGTTTGCTTGCTCGGAGCATCGAACGTACGGCGACGCCGTGGCGGGTTCGGGGGGCGATGGCGCGTCGTCGACGGCGGGCAGCTCTGGGCGCGCGGGGAGCTCGAATGGTCAGAGCGGTAGCGCGAGCGGCGAGAGCGGCAGCCCGAACGGCGAGGGCGGCAGCCCGAACGGCGAGGGCGGCAGCCCGAACGGCGAAGGCGGCCGCTCGGGTAACGAGGGGGGCAGCCCCGAGGCCGGCGCGCCTGCGCTCGACGCTTGCGAGCCCAACCCGTGCGAGCACGGCACCTGTGAAGCGGACGGCGCGGCCTACACTTGCTCGTGCGCCGCGGGCTTCGACGGCGACAACTGCGAGATAGACATCGACGACTGCGAGGTCGATCCATGCACGCACGGAACGTGCGTCGATGGCGTCGACACGTTTCAGTGCGACTGCGGAGACTCGGGGTACACGGGCAACCTGTGTGAGACCTTGATCAGGAACTGCAAGCAAACACCGTGTTTGAACGACGGCGTTTGCACCGACGTGGGGGCGTCGCGCACGTGCAACTGTACCGGTACCGGCTTTACGGGCACCAACTGCGAGGTCGACATCGACGAATGCGACGCCGAGCCTTGCGACCCGCTGACGAGCTGCACCAACAAGCCCGGTGGTTTCACTTGCGGCAGCTGCCCTTCGGGCTACAAGGGTAGCGGGCTCGCAGGCTGCGACGACATCAACGAGTGCGCCACGGACAACGGCGGCTGCGATCAACTCACCACCTGCACGAACACGCCGGGCAGCCGCGCCTGCGGCCCGTGTCCGAACGGCTACAGCGGGACGGGCGCCAAGGGCTGCACCAATATCGACGACTGCGCAGGTTCCCCGTGCAAGAACGGCGGCGTCTGCAAGGACGGCATCAACGCCTACACTTGCACCTGCTCGGGCCCGTGGGGGGGCTCGACGTGTCAGAACGCCACGCTCACGATCGACGCGTCGGCGCGCGGGTTCTACGCGGATGTCGACTGGTTCCCGCCCGGTAATGGCAACACGATAACGGGCTGGGGTGGTAGTTGGATGTACGCGTCTTACTTCGTCTTTCCGATTCCGAGCTTCACTGGAAAGGTGAGCGCGGTGACGCTCTGGCTCGAGCACGAAGTGTACGACTCGCCGGACGCGAGCGAAATCGTCACCGTTCGTGAGGTGACGACCCCGGTCGCGACGCTGCTCGGCACCACCACCCCCAGCCAAGCCATCTATCAGGACCTTGCGACCGGCACGCAGTACGGCACGCTGAATGGCTGGAGCGCAGCGACGGTCGGCATGATCCGCTCCTTTGCCCTCAGCGGCGCGATCACGCCCGTCTCGGCCGCGCGCGGGGCAAGCTTCGCTATCGGGGTCAACACGAGCCCCGTGAAGGTAGCCAGTACGGCCGAGTACATCCGCTTCAGCTTCAGCGACGAAGCGCGCACCCACCAACTACAGGTCGTGGTCGTCCCTCAGTGAGGGGGGCCGGCGCCCCGCGCGCATAGTATCAACTGATGCTAGGCAGTGGGCGCCAGCGGCTCGCTCTCACTGGGCCATGTTCTTTTGCTCGATGTTCCAGCCCTCGTCCGCGCATAGCTGGCACTCGCCGCCGTAGAACCACGGGCGCAGAGTGTCATCGGCCATGAGGTGCACGCGCATCCACGCGTTGATGGCGCTATAAACGGGGCTCGGCTTGTTGTTGAAGCTCATCCAGCTCCCGTGATCCACGCTGAGATACTCCGCGTACATGGCCGGCAGCGTCGTGACCGCCTTCAGCGCGTTGGCCGCGCCGTCACAGCCGACGACGTCGTCCATACCTCCGCAGAAGAACATGGCCGGCCCGCTCAGGTTCTTTTGAGCCATGGCGCCTTCGATGGGCACGTTCGTAGTGATGCGCGGATCACCCGAGGCTTGGCTAGTGGCCATGGCTCCTTGCGAGTGCCCCGTTGCACCGATGTGCGTCGAATCGAGGTGATGATAGAGCGGGCTGGCCGGGTCTTCGTTCTGCTCCAGCACCCACGTTACCCCCACCAGCATGGGCTTGGGGGTGCCGCGCGCCACGTTCTTGCTGTTGGACCCAATCACCACGAAGCCGTGGGAAGCGAACAGGTTGAGGAGCGAACGGTAGAGGTTGGGGGTCGAGCCGGTGCCGTTGCCCCACGTGATGATGGGATGACAAAGGCCGTTGGGTGACAGCTCTTTCGGCCGAAAGAGCGTGAAATGCGGCACCACGCCCGTCTCTTCATCGGCCTCGCCCGCTTCGGGCCCCACCTCGTTCTCGGTCACCGTCTCGTAGGGGCCTGCCTTGGTGGGGTCGGCCGCAGGCCACTTGCCGACCGTGCATTCGCCGCCCGCGGCAGGCGCTCCTCCAGTGCCGCCGCCTGCGGTGGCCGACGCGCCGCCACTACCCGGCGCGCTGCCGCCCGAGCCAGCACCTGCCGGATCGACGCTCGCGCCCGCGACGCCCGCGCTCGCGGGCTGGCCGCCGCTGGACGTTCCTGCACTGCTGGCTGGAGCGCTGCCGCCCGTTGCCTGCTCGTCAGGCGTAGAGCCGCTGCATCCCGAGGCGGCAACGGCCACGCTCAGCACGATCGCAAGACTCACGGAATTTTCCAATGGCGTCATGGGGCCCTCGACAAAAGCGCGATGGGGAGCGAAGCCAGCAGTTCCGCCCGGCGCGGTGATCAGGTCAGTAAAGCTCGCCTAAATCGGCGCGCTCACGGCTCGAGCTCGATGCTACGCGCGTCTTCGATCCTTGACCAGCACCTCGATCTCTGGCTTCGCCAAAACGCCTTGAGCCTACTCGCTACAAGCCGTAACGCTGCTCGACGACTCGCTTGAGGGTTGGCTGTTTGGTCTCATCGCCGCTCGCGCTGGGCGGGGCGTCGGCGGGTAGCGGGAAACCTGCCGCGGGCTCCGGGCGTTCGGGCTCTGGGTGGGCGTGGCCGGCGCGCAGCGTTTGAAGTAGCGGAGCGGGCTCGTAACGAGACTGGAGCGGGACGACCGGGGGCGCGGGCGAGAGGACCGGGTCGCTGGGAAGGTGGATGCGAGCGGCAACGGCGCGGCGAACGAGGGTGGGGTCGCGGTATTGAAGGTAACCGCCGATGGCCAGAGAGAAGAAGGCAACCAGAGCGACGGCCAGGGCTAGTCGCGGTCGGGAACGAAGAAGAGGCACCTCTCGGGTGCTGTGCAGCGGCACGAGCGAGTCGTACTTCGGTGCTGAGCGGGCTTCGGAGCTCGGGTCGTGAAAGGGGCTCGAGGAAAGCTCGAGCGGGGGGGCGGCCTCCGGTTGCGGCGCCGCCAGAGGGCGCAGAGCTCCAGCCAGCTCGTCCACCGACGCGAAGCGGTCGTTCGCTTCTTTCTCCAGGCAACGCAGCACGATAGCGTCGAGCTCCGGCGGGATGCCGCTCCGCAGCTCGCTCGGCTTGGCTGGAGTAGCGGTGAGAACGAGGGCGCACACCTGGGGAACGCTTTCGCCGGTGAAGGGGAGCTGACCGGTGAGGAGCTCGAACAGCAGCACCCCGATGGACCAAAGGTCGGCGCGCTGATCGACGCTGGCCGGCGTGAGCATTTGTTCGGGCGACATGTACCAAGGCGAGCCGAGGCTCTTTCCCGGGTTGGTCAGCGCGGGGGTTTGGGCGCTCACCGGCTGTTTGGCGATGCCAAAATCGATGATTTTGACGGAAAATTGCCCGTCGGGCCGGCGCGCCAAGAACAAATTGCCGGGCTTGATATCGCGGTGCACCAACGCGGCGGCGTGGGCCTCCGCCAAGCCTTCGCAAACCTGCAGCGCGATGGCGACCGCTTCCGACGCTGGCAGCGGCCCTTGGCCGAGCAAATACTGGTCCAAGCCCAGGCCTTCGAGCTGTTCCATCACGAGGTAAGGCTCGCCCGACTCCAGCTGCCCCACGTCGAAGACCCGCGCGATGTGCTCGCCCTTCAAGGCCGCCGCCGCCCGCGCCTCGTTCATGAAACGCACGATCGCCTCGGCGTCGTCTTTTAGCTCGGAGCTGATGAGCTTAATTGCCACCGGTGTGCCGAGCAGCACGTGCGTGCCCGCACACACCACCCCCATGCCCCCGCCGCCCAGCACCTCACCCACCAAGTAGCGTTCAGCGATGATTTGGCCCGGCGCGATCGGCAGCGAGCTCGGTGGGGGCACGGCGGCGACCTGATCTCCAGACATTGCTCGATTGCAAAGCAAGGAGTGAACCACCTTCGCCTACCAAGCCCGCTCATGCGCGGCCTACGACCGGGCGAAGATTTGACCAATGGCCAGTTGCTGACAGCGTCGCAGCAATACTGCTAGCAAGTCTGCCACATGGCCAAGCGCGCGCTGCTCGTCGGCATCAATGCCTATCGGAGTGTGACTGCTCTGCGAGGTTGTGTGAACGACACTACCAATCTGCGCCTCATCCTCAAGGAGCAGGCGGGCTTCAACAACGACGAGATCCGCATGCTGGTGGACGCTCGGGCGACCAAGGCCAACATCGAGGACCGCCTGGGCTGGCTCGTCGACGGGGCAAAACCGGGCGATTTGCTCGTGCTGCACTTCTCGGGCCACGGCTCGCAGGTCCGGGACCGGGACGAGGAGGACGAGCTCGCCGACCAATTGGACGAGATCTTGTGCCCCTGGGACATGGACTGGGACGGCACGTACATCACCGACGACTACCTGACTGAACATCTGCGGGTGCCAGAGGGCGTGGTGCTCGAGGTGATCCTCGACTGCTGCAACTCGGGTGACGGCACGTCGGAGCTCGGTTTTTCCCAGCCCGACGCGGGCGGGCATCCGGAGCGTCAACCGAGGTTTTTGCAGCCGCCCGTCGACATCGTGGCTCGGCACCAGGGCGACGAGCTCGGTCGCCGCCAGCTGTTTTCGCGACGTGAGCCGAGCCACATGGCCTTGTGGTCGGCCTGCGCGTCGTTTCAGACCGCGGCCGACGCGCGCTTCGATGGCATCTTCAACGGAGCGTTTTCGTTCTTGCTCTGCAAGCACCTGCGCGAAGCGCGAGATCGCTGCAGCAGAGCAGAGCTACTGAAGCGCGTGCGCGCGTCGCTCGACGCGCAGGGCTACTCGCAGATACCGGAGCTGGCCGCGCCCCAAGCCTTGGCCTCTTCGCGGGCGTTTCACCTTTGAGCAAAGTCATGACCAAGAAGAACGGGTTTGCGCTGGTTGCTGCTGCGGCCGTGCTCGCGTTGGGGGGCTGCGGTGGGGCAGGGGCCGGGAGCGCCGAGCCCAAGGCGCCCGCCGGTGCCGCAGCCAGGGAGCCGACGGCCGCGTCGACCTCCGTCGTTTCAGCTGGGGAAGGCGAGGCAGACGCTGCCGCGCGCTCCTCGACGCCGGTGCCCATCGGTCTGGACTGGTCGGAGGACCAGGTGCGAGCTCTTTGCCAACCCAAGCCAACGGAGGCTGGCCCGTCACTGGCAAAAGTCGAGGAAGACATGCGCTCGACCGACAGCGACGTGACGGTCGGGCTGCAGAAGCTGCTGCAAGCCCCGGCCGACAAGTGCTCGAAGGCCGCGCAGGAGCTCGACGAAAAGTTTCAAAACGCCCTCGGCCCGAGCAGCAGCTGGTGCGATCAAAAATTGGCGCTCGGCATCGGCATCAGCGGCCCAGAGCTGATGTCCGCGAGCAGCGAGCTATTCGCTGCGATGGACGCGCGCCTGGCCAGGATGAAGGGTGGAGGGAAGCCGTGCTTGGATGAAGCGCCCGAGCAAGCCTTGGCGATGCTGCTCTGGCGGGTGAATCGCAACACGCGCTGCGCGCCGTCCGCGCAGCAAAAGGCGCTGCTGGAGTGCGGTGTGCTGTCCAGTACGCCCGAGACCAAGAAGCACGCCGCGGCGTTTTGCCGAGCGCTGGCGAGCCGGAGTCAGCCCGCGGCGCCGGACCGAGCGAGCGTGGAGGCGTGCCTGAGCGCAAACGTGGTGGTTAGCTCCGATGCGCGCGCGGCCGGCTCGCGCGGACCCGAGCGGGACGACGGGTCGCGCGCCGCCGCCACGCCCAGCCTCGAGACGCGGCTACTGGCCGGCACGGCCGAGTTCTTCGAAGCCCGAGCCAAGGAGGAGGCCAAGCTGTTCGCCTACGAGGTCGTCGCGAACCACCTGTGCGGTGACCAGCGAATCAAAGACCTGCTGACGAACACGTGCGCGCTGCTGAAGCCGGAAGACGCGCCGAACGACGAGGACAAGGAGACGTTGGCCGCGACGCCGGCCGCCATTCGCGAGGCGGTGCGCGCCGATTTCGAGCGCCTGCCCGAAGTGCTCGTCACCAAGCTCTACCGAGTCCAGGCCGACCCGCAGCATGCGCTGGCTTGCACCACCGCCATTGGCTGGACCTTCGGCAAGGAGGCTGTCGAGGGCGCAGACGTGCTGGATTTGCTCGCCAACCCCGACGTGATTCTGAGCGCGCCGCTCGTCAAAGACAAGCTCGAGGGCACGGCCGAAGCAGCCTGCAACCCGCAAACCTTGGCGGCCTTGGCCACGCTGGCGGCCAAGTTGAAAGAGCGCCTTGCTCGCGATCGCCCGGGCCTCGTGCGGGCCGTCGCCGGAGGTGACTTTGCGAGGGCGCTGGGCGGTAGCGCTGGCGAGCGCGCGGCCCGCGGCGCCCTCGACGAATACGAGGCCGTGCTCGCCACGGTGCTGATGCGTGTCCGCATGCTCGACGAGGCCAATCGGGCTTGGAAGAAGGAGCCGAGCCGCGCCAACCGGGCCGCGGTCGTGAACGCGGGCCTGCGCACCATCGAGCCTATCATCACGTTTGCCGTGAAGAAGCAGGCTAGCCCCGAGGTCGCGACCAAAGTAGCCAAGAACGCGGAGCTCTCCATCAAGCTCACCGGGCAGCTCATCAACCGCGAGTACTCCGCGGCCGTCGTATCGGCGGCGGGCCTGGGCGCGGCCGACCTGAGTAGCGGAAAGGTGCGCAATTTGCTGGGGCTCGCCGCCGGTTTGGCGCAGGCAGAGTCGAGCGACGAGGTGCGCGCCACGCTCGAGGACGCGGCCCTGCCGCTTGGCTCGTGGCGCCGCAAGAACGAGAAGCGCTTCGGCATGACGCTAACTGGGCTGGTCGGCGCACAAGCAAGCTACGAGGTCGTGCTCGAAAAGACCAAGAGCGGGGGCAAGGTAGGCTCCGGTCCCAGCGTCGGCCCGGCGCTGCTGATCGGGCCGGACGTGCATGGCGGCCTCGGTAAGGGCGTGCGCATCGGCGCGCAGCTGAGCATCCTCGATCTCGGCGCTTTGCTCTCGTTTCGCACCGATGAGCCTTCGGTCGAGAACGCTGATGGAAGCGACTCGACCGACACGGTTGAGGCCGCTCCCGAGCTGCACGTCGAACAGTTGTTTGCGCCGGGGCTGAACGTCTACTTGGGTATCGGTCCGCTCACCTTTGGCCCGACCATGAGCTTCGTTCCGGCGCTACGTTCGGCGGGCGCGCCGGCCAACCACGACGCGCTCAACGTGCTTCGCCTCGGCGGGTTCGTGGCCATCGACGTGAGCGTGCTGCCGCTCTACTAGCGGCTTCAGCCCTGCGGCACGCGAGGCCATGGCCAGGTCATACAGGCTCTCGATAGTGAGCAGTACGTGCTCGCGCTCAGACCCGCGCTCCTCGCAGCCTGAGCGCGTTGACGATGACCGACACCGAGCTGAAGCTCATGGCGGCCGCGGCGAGCATCGGGTCGAGCAGCAATCCAAACGCCGGATAGAGCACGCCTGCGGCCACCGGCACGCCCGCCGCGTTGTACACGAACGCGAAGAACAGGTTCTGCTTGATGTTGCTCATGGTGGCCCGCGAAAGGCCACGCGCCCGCGCAATGCCGCGCAGATCACCCTTGACCAACGTGACGCCAGCGCTCTCCATGGCTACGTCGGTGCCGGTTCCCATGGCGATGCCGACTTGGGCTTGCGCGAGGGCGGGGGCGTCGTTGATGCCGTCACCGGCCATGGCCACGACCCGGCCTTGGGCCTGCAGCGCCTTCACGCGCGCAGCCTTCTGGTCCGGTAGGACCTCGGCTTCTACGGCGTCGATACCGAGCTTCTTTGCGACTGCCTCCGCGGTCGTTTTGCTGTCGCCGGTGAGAATCACGATGCGAATGCCGTCGGCGTGCAGCGCCGCGATGGCCTCGGGCGTGCTGGCTTTGATCGGATCGGCCACGCCGACGAGCCCCGCCGCGTTGCCGTCGAGCGCCACGAACATGACGGTCTGGCCCTCGCCGCGCAGCGCTTCGGCTTGCGCTGCCAGCTGGCCTGCGTCGGTGCCCAGCGTCGCGAGCAGCGCACGATTGCCGAGCGCCACGTCGCGACCATCGACCTTGCCGCGGACGCCCTTACCGGTGATGGATTCGAAGCCTTCCGGGGCTCCGAGCGCGAGGCCGCGGTTCTCGGCGCCCTTCACGATAGCGGCGGCCAAGGGGTGCTCACTGCCCTTTTCGAGCGTGGCCGCCAGCCGCAGGAGCGTAGCTTCGTCGACACCGGAGGCGGCCTCGACGCTGACCAATCGCGGTTTGCCTTCGGTCAGGGTTCCGGTCTTGTCGACCACGAGCGTATCGACCGTGCGCAAGATTTCGATGGCTTCGGCGTTCTTGAACAGCACGCCGAGCGTGGCGCCCTTGCCGGTCGCGACCATGATGGACAGCGGTGTCGCCAATCCGAGCGCGCACGGGCACGCGATGATCAGCACCGCGACGGCGTTGATGAGGCCGTGCGCCATGCGGGGCTGGGGGCCGACCAGGGCCCAGGTGGCGAAGGTGAGCACGGCGCAAGCGATGACGAGCGGCACGAAATAGCCGGAGACCACGTCGGCGAGCTTCTGGATCGGAGCGCGGCTGCGCTGCGCTTCCGCGACCATCGTCACGATGCGCGCGAGCAGGGTCTCGCTGCCGATCTTTTCGGCGCGCATGACCAAGCTGCCGGTGCCGTTGATGGTCGCGCCGACGACCTTGTCGCCAGCGGCTTTCGACGCCGGGATAGGCTCGCCGGTGACCATCGACTCATCGACGTGGCTCTGCCCTTCGAGCACGACGCCGTCGACGGGGAGCTTCTCGCCCGGCCGAATGCGTAGGCGGTCGCCCACCTGGACCTGGTCCAGCGGAACATCCGCCTCGCTGCCATCGGCGGCGATTCGGCGCGCAGACTTGGGCGCCAGCCCGAGCAGCTGCTTCAACGCGGCGCTGGTTTGGCTGCGGGCGCGGAGCTCCATGACCTGGCCGAGCAAGATCAGCGTGACGATGGCGGCGGCCGCCTCGAAGTACACGCCTACGGCTCCGTCAGGGGTACGGAACGACGCGGGGAATACGCTGGGTGCCAGCGCCGCCACCAAGCTGTAGACGAACGAAACGCTCACGCCCAAGCCGATGAGCGTGAACATGTTCAGGCTGCGGTGCTTCACCGAGGCGCCGGCGCGTTCGTAAAACGGCCACGCCGCCCAGAGGCACACCGGCAACGCCAACAGCAGCTCGAGGAGCGCCCGCTGGGGCATCGAAACGAGCTCGGCGATGACGCGCTGGAGCGGCGGTACCATCCCGGACATCGCGATCGCGAGCAGCGGCACGGTGAACGCGGCGGCGACCCAGAGCCGCCGCGTCATGTCGGCGAGCTCGGGGCTCTCACTTTCGTCATCGAGCGAGATGGTGCGGGGCTCGAGCGCCATACCGCACTTCGGGCAAGCACCGGCCACCTCGCTGACGACCTCCGGGTGCATCGGGCACGTCCACTCGCGCTTCGTGCCCGCTTCCACTGCTGGCAGCGGCTCGGGCGAAGGCGGGGCTGACGGCGCTTCTTTGCCGCCGGCCGCGTCGGCGTACGCGGTTGGGGACGCCTCGAATTTTTTCAGGCAGTGAGCGCTGCAGAACAGGTACTCACGGCCCGCGTACGTGGTCCGATGGGCGGTGGTTGGCTTGACCGTCATCCCGCAAATCGGGTCGAGCGCGGTGCCCGCAACCGGCTCCGAAGGGGGCCCGTGATGGTGGCCGTGGTGATCGTGGCCTTGCATGCTCATCTCCTCGTTGAAGCACCGGAAGTGCCAGGTGTAACGTCTCCAGCAGACGCAGCACCCAGCGCGGCATTACACTCCTCGTTTCACGGCTCAATGGCCAGCGGGGGCCTGGCCACCAGCAGCGCTCGGCTCGCCCCCGATGGCTTCCGAGGTCAGGGCCGACCCCGACGGCAATCGGCCACTTCTGAGCTGTTCTGCCTCGGCGCGAGCGGTCCAGTACTCGCGGAGCGCCTCAACGTAGGTGCGGGCCGCGTCGATTTGGTCACGCCGAGCGAGCAAGAGCTGGAAAACCGAGACGCTCATCGCGTTGAACTGCAGCTGGGTCTGGTGGAGGATGCGCTCGCGGGCCGGCAGCAGCACGGCCTTGATGTACAAGGCGCGATCGCGCGCCGCCGCCACTCGGGCCGCGCTGCTGCGGGCGGCAGCGCGAATCTGCACGGCGCGAGCCTCGAGCAGTTGCCGCTGCCGGCGCATCTCGGCGCGGGCGCGACCGACCTCGCCCTGGCCTTGATAGAAGAGTGGGACCTGGACCTCGGCCAGGGGGCCATAGCTCCACTGCTTCTCTTCTCGTTCGGCGGTGGCGCCTGCCTTCAACTCGGGCAACCAGCCCTCGGCGGTGGCCAGGTTGGCGCGCTTGGCCGCAGCCTGGAAGCGATACTTGATGATGGCGAGATCGAGCGAGCGCTCGACGGCCTTCGACTCCAGGTCGGCCAGGGGGAGGTCCGAGGGAGGGTCGCTCAGGCGACCCGTCACCTGCCATTCGCCGCGCTTGCCCCAAAGACCCAGGAGCGCGCTGAGCCGTTCCCGCGATGCCAATAGCGCGGTTTGCGCGCCGGCGAAGTTGACTCGCGCCTCATCGTACAGCACCTGTTCGGTGTCGAGGTCGAGGTCCGTGATGTTGCCCGCCTCATGCAAGCTCTTGGCCGCCGTGGCCGAGGCTTCGAGCGCTTTGAGGACGGTCTCGCGAAATTCGAGCACCTGCCGATCGGCGAGGTAGCCATAGAAGGCGGTGCGGACCTGCAGCACCAAGTCGAGAGCCCGGCCGGCTACCCCAACCTTGGCGGCTTCGAGCTGCGCCTGCGCCACGCCGTTGCGGAGCGGCAAGAAGACCAGCTGTGTCAGGTCCTCGGTGACGGCGAAGTCGAGCGTAGCGCTCTCGTTCCTGCGAAAACGCACGCTGCCTTCGGCCACCGGATTGGGCAGACGCAGCGCGCTCACCAGGTCGGCGCGCGCCACCCCGAGCTCTTCGAACGCCGCCTGGAGCTCGGCGCTGTTCAGGAGCGCGAGCTTGACCGCGTTCTCGGCCGTGAGCGGCTTCGCCAACAGCTCGCGAACGGCGTTTCGTGACGCGCCGTCACCTTCTATGTGACCCCACCGCGCGTCGTGCCCAGTCCGGTTCGCCACCACTTTGCGCACATCCTGGTAGCCAGCGTCTTGGGACACGCAGCCCGACATCAGGGCCAAGCATGAGGCGAGGAGCGTGGCGACCAAGCCGAAAGAACGTGATCGAAGCTTCATCAGGGAGCAGCTCTCTCGGGCACCGCGGCCCCCTTCTTGACCAGGTTCATGCCGCAGATCGGGCATTGGCCGGGCGCGTTCTTGACGATCTGGGGATGCATCGGGCAGGTGTAGGTGTCCGCCATCGGCGTTGCGTGATCGTGCGCGTGAGCGGAAGGTGCGGCGCCCAGCGGCGGAGCTGCTGCCGCCGAAGCGAGGATGTTGTCGCGCTCGGGTGGCGTCGCCGTCTCGGCCTTGGCGTTGGCCGGGTGATCCGTCCCGGGCTCGAGACGTGTCGAAACGCAGGCCGTCGCCAGCAGCGCGGTACCGAGAACCATCAAATGCTCACGCCGGCTAATCGAGATCTTCATGGCTTGCTCCTCGTTCTTCAAGTCTTGATGCCATCGCGCGCGAGCTCGGACGCACTGGCGAGCGAGGCGAGCTCGCCGGGCGGGCTCTGGTAAAACCCCGGGTCCGCGTAGCTGGTGAGGCCGTCTCGAACCTTCAGCATGGTGAACATGCCGCCCATCAAGATGTAGCCGTGCGGCCCTTGGGCTCCGACCATGGGGATGCTGTTCTTCGGCACCGGCATGCCCATCTCTCCCATGTCGCTCATGCCGGTCTGGCCCATCGTCATGTACGCCGGCAAGAGAGGCTGGACGCGCCTGTCGATGGCGGCGGCCTTTACTCCGACCATGTTTGGAACACCATGGCTCATTTGGTTCATCACGTGATGCGTCATGTGGCAATGGAAGGGCCAATCACCCGGCGCGTCGGCGACGAGCTCGATGTCGCGCGTGCTGCCCACGGGCATCAGCACCGTCGCCTCGGGCCACTGCGCCGAAAGCGGAAGCCGCCCGCCATCGGTGGCCGTCACCTTGAAGTAGTGGCCGTGCAGGTGGATCGGGTGGTGATCCATCGCGCTCAGGTTACCCATGCGAATGCGCACGCGGTCGCCGGTCTTGGCGACCAGCGCATCGGTGGCGGGAAAGGCCTTGGCGTTGAACGTGAGCATGTTGAAATCGCTCATCTCGTTCGGATCGGGCCGATTCGTGCCGGGTTTTACGCGCCATTCGCTCAGCAGGAGGGCAAAGTCTCGGTCCACCCGGTACTCGGGCGGGGGCTTACGCGGATGCACCACGAGCATTCCCATCATGCCCATGGCCATCTGGGTCATCTCGTCATGGTGCGGGTGGTACATGAAGGTGCCGTGCTGGCGGAGCGTGAACTCGTATTTGAACGTTTCACCCTTGGCGATGGGCTTCTGGGTGAGACCAGAAACGCCGTCCATGCCGTTCGGCAGGAACACGCCGTGCCAATGCACCGACGTCGGCGCCGCCAGCTTGTTCGTCACGTAGATGCGAACGCGGTCGCCCTCGACGGCCTCGATCGTCGGGCCGTGGACGCGCCCGTTGTAGCCCCAGCAGTGGAGCTTGAGCCCGGGAGCCATCTCGTGCTCCACCTCCTCCGCGATCAGGTGGAAGACCTTCACGCCGTCCACGACGTGCCAGGGCAGCGCCACGCCGTTGGGCGTGATGACGGGCTGGTAGTCGCGCCCCGGTTGGCCCGGCGGCAGGGCGGGCGCGGGCTTGGAACCGCTGTACGACGCTTCCCAGCCTCGGCTCCCGGAAATGGAAGGCTGGGCATTGGCGCGTTGGGGGCTCACCAGCGCGGCCCCACCCGCGAGGGCGGCGGAGCTCAGTAGGGCTTCACGTCGTGTCACCATGGTCAAAATCCTCGAGGAATACCTGGATAGGCCGCTGCGAGGCGAGGCGTGACCCAGAAAAGTGCGCGCTCGCCTTTTTCGAGGGTTCGGTCTCGGGTCCGGCCTAGCCCTGTCACGCCTGGGCGAGCTGCAGCCTAGACAATCGAGCGGCGCGAAGAAAGCCGCTCAGGAGAAAGTCATTGTTCACCAACGAGGTCGCTGCTGCCCTCGCGCTCGGGCCCGGCGATGGCATAAAGCCGGTGCCGGCGCCCGCTGATGGATCCCAACCAGAAAGCCCAGCTCGACTCGCTCGTCGCCCGCTTGGCGGAGGGAGATCGAGCAGCCTTCACGCCGGTGTTCCAGGCCCTGTGGCAACCGGTGCGTCGCCTGTGCCGCAGCATGCTGGCGAACGACGCGGACGCCGCCGACGCCGCCCAGCAGGCGCTCGAAAAAGTCCTCACTCGCTCGGGCGACTACGATCGCAAGCGCCCGGCGCTATCCTGGGCGCTCGCGATCGCCGCCTGGGAGTGTCGCACGTTCGCTCGCAAGCGCGCGCGACGCCGAGAAATTGCCGAGGAGCAAGTCGCCGAAACCGGCGCCGGCTCCGAACAGGAGCTGATAGAGCGCGAGCTCATGCGCGCCGCCGTCGACGCCCTGGGCACGCTGACGCCGCAAGATCGCGAGGCTCTGGTAGCGACCTTCTGGGAAGAAGCGACGAACGTAGCGGGTGCCACGCTGCGCAAGCGGCGCGAGCGTGCGCTCAAACGGCTTCGTGACACCTTCAAGAGGATTTATGGACTCGATTGACCTCGCACGAGTAGAACGCAGGGCGCGTCGAAAGTACGAGTGGGCTCGCGTTCGTCGGGCCGTCTTCGGGTTCGCGCCGGCCTTGTTCGTCGTCGCCAGCGCGGCGTTCATGAACCACCGCTCGTCCACGGCGCTCGTGTTGGGCGCGGCCATGTTCGTCGTGGGAGTGGGGCTCCTCTGGTATGGCCGAGAGCTGCGGCGAGCTGTTTTGCCAGGTCTTGCCATGGGCCTCTTGCCGCTCGCGCTGGCGCTCTGCGCGAACCACATGGGGCACGCCTGCATGGGCGATCGCTGCATGACTCTGTGCGTGCCGGCGTGCGCGGTCGGTGGCCTCGGCGCGGGCATCGGTATCTCGCTCATTGGCCTGCGCTGGAAGCAGGGCTGGCCATTTTGGATCGGAGCCACCACGCTGACGCTGCTGACCGGGGCGATGGGCTGTTCGTGCGTGGGCTACGGTGGGGTGGCGGGGCTCGCATTCGGTTACGCCGTTGGCCTCTTGTGCGGATTCGTGCGGCGGCGCTCGAGTCGCTCGCTGTGAGCGGTCGTGCCGAGAGCTTTTGTATGCCGGCCAGATGAGCGCGAGAGGAGCGCCCCCCGCTCTTATGGCACTCTTGCCCGATGCCGATGAAGGCCTACGCCTCGTACGCTGAGTGGAAGAAAGATCAGTCGCCGAGAAATCGACGGCTGATTGGGGCTCTCGAGCGCATCGTCGAAGGGGTCGCCCCTGATTGGCAGAGGTCGGTGAAATGGGGCCAAGGCTCCTGGGTCGACGAGGGCAAGCCCAAGGTCTACCTTCACGCCGAGCCTGACCACGTTCAGCTCGGGTTCTATGTCGGCGCCAAGCTCAAGGATCCGAGCAAGTTGCTCGCGGGGAGCGGCAAATACGTCCGGCACGTCAAAGTGCGCACGCCGAAGGACATCGACGCGGAGGCGTTCGAGGCGCTGATCGAGCAGGTTCGCCGCTGATGACCGTGACCGAGCCCAATCCGGCGTGGGCGGAGAGGGTGTGATCGGTGTGCTGCGGGGAGGCAAGCCGGGACCAGTCATCGGGTATCGCGCGGAGCTCGACGCCGGCCTGGACCGCTTTGCGGTCGAGCTGCTCGGAGACGCTGGCGAGGAAGCGAGCGCGGCCCGCACCCGAAGCGCGCTTGGGCGAGCTCGTCAACGTCAACGTTGGTGTGTGGCATTGCGCACCGTCTCGATGAAAATAATCCTATGTACTGAGTGCCGCCAACCTATTACTTGAATCAATCTTCGTCCGGGGAAGTTGCAAGCGATTGCTTGCCGCTGGAGGGACGTTCGACCGACGGGGTGCGAGGAGACGAGGATGGCGATATCACCCACGTGGCCTGGAGTGTACGTTCAGGAAGTGTCGAGCGGCGTCCGCACCATCGCGGGCGTCAGCACTTCGGTGGCGCTCTTCGTCGGGTTCACGCGCAGTGGCCCCGTGAACACGCCCATTCGCTGCCCCACCTACAGCGACTACGCGGCTTCGTTCGGCGAAGACGTCACCGCGGGCGAGATGACGCGGCAGGTGAAGCTCTTCTTTCAGAACGGCGGTACACAATGCTACGTGCTGCGAGTCGCCGAGGGTTTCGCCTCGTCGCGCATCACGCTGCTCGGCGAAGACGCGGCGACGGCCGTGCTGACGCTCACGGCCGCCAGCCCCGGCGTGGCCGGTGACTTGATTCGCGCCGCGGTCACTTACAACGGGACACAGCCCGAAGACACCTTCAACCTCGAGCTCTTCCGCTGGACGCCGATGCCTAACGGCACCTTGGTGCGACAGGCCGGCGAAATTTGGCGCGGTCTATCGATGGATCCCGATTCGGGCGCCTTCGCTCCAGCCGTGCTCAACGCGAGCTCCAAGCTGGTGTCGGCAGCGGCGGCAGGCGGGGCCATCGCGCAAGCCACTAGCTCCACCGCTGGTCACGTCTTCGTAGCGGGCGCGGAGGTGGCCGAGCTCACGGGCCTGCTCGCCGCCGGTCGCAACGTGCAAGTGAGCATCAACGGCAGTCGCTTCGTCAACGTCGAGCTGCCCGCTGCTGGCGCGACCTTTGCGGCGGACGTGGTGACGCAGATCAACTCGGCGTTCACGGTGGCGGGGCTACCCGCGCCCGTCGGCTTGTCGGCGGCGTTCGTCGTGTCGGGCACACACTCTTGGCTACGCCTCGCGGTTACCGCTGGCAACGGCAACATTTTCGTGCGGCGAGCGACCGCCGGCGACGCAGCGGCAGCTCTGGGTCTGGGCTCCGAGCAGGGCGGCATCGAGGTGACTCGATTTGCCCACCGTCGTCCGGCCGCGACGGGCGTGGTCACCGGCATCGACTTGGCGTTCTTCGCGGATCTCGTCGACGGCGCTCCGGGCGGTAACGCGACGATAACCCTCAACAAGTACGATCGCAACGGCGTGCTCGTGCCGGTAGACGTGACGGCAACCTGGGCGGTCACCAGCTTGCCCGACATTTTCGCGGCGCTGCGCTCCGCCGTCGTCACGGGGCCACCCGCCAGCGCGGCGCCCAGCGGCACCACCTTGGGCCCCGGCGAACGCTGGCCCTGGACCGCGGAGCTTTGGGGGCATCGGTTAGCCATTTTGCCTACAAATGGCCCCGGCGCGGCCGGGTCGGACGACAACCGTCCGTCGGCCTTCGCGTATGTGGGCGATGGAGCCGGTACCCTCGATTCAACCGAGAATGTGCGGTTCTACAGCCTGGGCGTGACCGGCGCGGGGCCGCATCAGAGCGGTGGTGTGCCAGGCGCGGACGGCACCGCGCCGACCACCGCCGCCGTTTATGAGGACGCCTACGAGATCGCGCGGAGCGCCGTGGACCTATTCAACCTGATGGTGCTGCCGCGCTCAGCGAGCGGCGCCGCGGTGCCGCTCGAAGATCTGTGGCCGAGCGCCAGCGTCTTCTGCGAGGAGGAGCGCGCACTTTTGCTGATGGAGGCACCTCTAAGCTGGAGCGGCGCCAGCGATCCTGCCAGTGACATATCGACTCTGCGCATCGGCCTGAGCAAGCAGTACGCGGCGCTGTATCATCCTCGCCTCACGGTGCTCGAGGGCCGTACCCGGGTCGACGTGGGGCCGACCGGCGCGGTGGCGGGCTTGATGGCACGCATCGACACTGCGCGCGGGGTCTGGAAAGCTCCGGCGGGCACCGAAGCCGACTTGCGAGGCATCGTTGGTCTGTCCGAGCTTTTCTCCGACCGCGAAAACGGCCTGATGAATCCGCGGGCGATCAACGTCATCCGTTCCTTTCCCAATGGCATGGTGGCGTGGGGCGCCCGCACCATGGATGGCGACGACGACGCAGCCAGCGAGTACAAGTACGTGCCCGTTCGCCGGCTCGCCCTGTACATCGAAGAGAGCTTGTATCGCGGCCTGAAGTGGGTCGTCTTCGAGCCCAACGCCGACCCGCTTTGGGCTCAAATTCGGCTGAACGTGGGGGCGTTCATGCAGAGCCTTTTCAGGCAAGGTGCATTCCAAGGCACGACGCGGCAACAGGCCTACTTCGTGAAGTGCGACGCCGAAACCACCACTCAAAACGATCGCAACTTGGGCATCGTCAACGTTTGGGTCGGGTTCGCCCCGCTGAAGCCGGCGGAGTTCGTGATCTTGTCCCTGCAGCAGATGGCCGGCCAGCTCGAGGTCTGAGGCGGCATGGGTCTCGGCTCGAGTCCGGCTTCCCACGGGAGAGAGAAAGAACATGGCCCAGTTCAGCGTGAACACCCATCGCTTCGATCCATATAAAAATTTCAAATTTCGCCTGAAGTGGGACGGCAAGTACGTCGCCGGTGTCTCGAAAATGAGCCCCCTCAAGCGCAGCATGGAGCCCATCACCTGGCGTGATGGTGGCGATCCGAGTCGGTTGCGTATGTCGCCCAGCGTGGTCAAGGTGGAGCCGATCACGCTCGAGCGCGGGGTCACTCACGACCCGGAGTTCGAGGCTTGGGCCAACTCCGTCAACGACCCCGGCGGCGACGGCGGCATGTCGCTCAAGAATTTCCGCAAAGACATAACGATCGAGCTCTTGAACGAGCAGGGACAGATCGCCAAAGCCTGGGTCGTCTACCGGTCGTGGGTGAGCGAGTACAGCGCGCTGCCGGAAATGGACGCCAATGGCAACGCCATCGCTATCGAGAGCATCGTGCTGCAAGCCGAGGCCTGGGAGCGCGACACCTCGATCGTCGAACCGACCGAAACCTGAGGTGAGTCATGTTCAGTGCGCTGGCGGTATCCGAGCTTTGCTTTGGGGGCTTGCTGGTGGAGCTGCGCGAGTTGTCGGGTCACGACGTGCTCGCCATCGACGCCGACGATACGCGCGCGGCGCTACGACTGCTTGCCCGCCTCGTCGAAGCCGGTGTCGACCCGCAGGAGCTGACGGCGCCGGAGCGTGATCGAGTTTTGGCCGAGGTTTACACGCGCAATTTTGGCGACCGCATTCAAAGCGAGCCGCGCTGCGCCCAGTGCGGCGTCCGATTCGACGTCGATTTCCGGCTCTCGGAGCTGGTGGAGTCGACGTGGCCAATGGCGCCGCCTCGCCAGCTCGACGTGGACGAGCTGCGCTCGTTACGGGTGCCTAGCGGCATGGACGAGCTGGCGGTTCGCCGTCTGGCCGCGAGCGACGCGCTCGAGGCGCTGGCGGAGCGCTGCACCGTGAGCCGCGCAGGCGATACGCGTGCCGCCTCGCCCGTCGCCGTGACGGAGATGTCGAGCTTGCTCCAGCAGACCGCGCCGGTGCTGGATCTCGAGCTCGGCGCGAGCTGTCCAGAGTGCTCGGCGCACAACGACCTCGGCTTTCGAATTCAGTCGTACTTGCTCCAGCGCCTGCTCGCCGAGCGTCGGCAGCTGCCCGCGCAGCTCGACCGTCTGGCCCGTGCCTACGGCTGGTCCGCCACCGAAATTCTCTCGTTGCCGCGCGCGACGCGAATGGAGCTCGTCGAGCTGGCGAGCGATAGCGCGGCTCGGAGGGCGGGATGAAGTGGCTGGAGCGCTTGATCGACCGCTCGCCCCGCCCCACGTTCAACCGAGCGGGCGCCGGGACCAAGCAGTACGTGTCCCCCCGTCTGCCCCGCGAGCCGGACGGCGTCGAGCAAGAAGCGCTCGCCTCGCCGAACCCGGCGAGCGCGCCGCCGTCTCGAGCCAGCGTCGAGGGCATAGCCGAGCGCGTAGAGCGCGCTCAAAATCGGCAGATCGAACCGGCTCCGCTGCCCACCACGCCTCCCCGTCGTTCCGAGCGGGCAGACGCGCGGGCGCGCGAGGCGAGCTCCGACCGTCCGGCTGCTGAGCTCGCCTCGCGCTCGGCGCTCGAGTCCCACTCGCAGCCACGCTCCGCGAGCGCTGCGCCGACCGCGCAGCTGGAGCCCACGTCCGCCGACCGCGCGCAAGCGACGCTCGGCCCAGCCAGCGTTCGCGGCAAACGCGAGGCCTCGGCGATCAGGCTCGAGCCGGCGCCGGTACGAGCCAGCGCGGCTCCGCAGCTCGCTTTCGACGCCTCCGAGCGCGCCAGTGAAGCCGCGCGTCAACTAGCGAGCGCGCTCGAAGCCGCTCGGTCTTCAGCGCCGGAAGCGCCCACGTCGAACAACCCGCTCGCGGAAGGCCGAGCCACAGCGTCGCTCTCGGCGGAGCAGTTGCGGCCCGCCCCCGCCCCCGTCCTCGAGCGGCAGACGGCGGGGCCACGCTTGAGCATCGGGCGTCTGGTCGTCGAGGTCACGGCACCCGCGCCGGTGGTGGTGAAGCGCGCCTCGCCGCGGCCGCGCGCCGCGCCTGCGAACAAGCTTGCGGCGCCCAACCTCTCGACCTTGCGTTTTGGCCTGGGAGTCAAATAGGTGGCCGTCTTCGACATGTCCGACGTCACGCGCACCCTCATTTGGGTGCTCGAGACCGGCGTGCCGGTGCTGCCGGATTGGCCGGGCCTCGTGGCCGTCAACGTCTCGCCGCTGCCGCCCGATCGCCTGCAAACTACCAACGATCTCGGCTTCTACCTCTATCACTTGACCGAAGATTCTCACTACAAGAACCTATCGGGTGACGCGCCCGCCGAGAAGGCGATGGCGCTGAACCTCTACTACCAGCTTACGGCGGCCGTCGGGGCGGAGGAAGACGACGCCTACCGCGCGCAGCTCTTGATGGGCGGCGCCGTTCGAGTGTTGCACGACTTCCCGCTCATCACCGACAGTAGCGAGCTTCGCGATAGCGGCGGCGTCGCTCATTCGATCCTCGCGCAGCGAAACCTGGACGGTCGGGGCAATCGCATCCGCACGACCCTGCGCCCCGTGCCAGTAGACGACAGCGTCGACTACTGGACCGCGGGTGAGGCGCCCCTGCGGCTCGCCGCTTACTACCAAGTCTCCGTCATTTTGCTCGACTCCGCGCCGGCGGCGCGCGCGGCGCCGCGCGTGCTCAGCTATGGAAGCCCGGTCTTCGCGACGGGAGCCCCGCTGGTGTCGGGCAGCTCGGCGCAAGTCGAGCTCGTTATCGGTAGGGACGCGACCGCCTCGCGCGTGAAAGCAGAGCCAGCTGAGGTTTCGCTGGGGGAGCGCTTCGAGCTGCAAGGCAGCGGTTTCGTCGGCGAGAGTCTGCGGCTGCGCCTGCGCGATCATCGCGGCGCACACTTCGTCGACCCGAGCGCGTGGGCGGTGGTCGCGCAGTCCACCCGCGTCGAGGCGACGGTCACGGAGGCCCTCGGCGATACCAGCCTCATTCCCGGCACGTGGAGCGCCTCCGTGAGCGTCAGCAAGCGCGTCGGCAGCGCACCCGAAGCGCTGATTCAGCACGCGTCGAACGACGCACCGATCTTGATCGTCCCGCGTATCGACGCCACCTCGGCGGCGGGGCCCACGCTGGGTAGCGCCGCTCCGGGAGCCGTGCTCGCGCTGACCGGTTGGCTCTTCGAGCACCCCGACATTCCCGTCGCCGAAGACGACCCGGACGCGGTGCAGCTCTACCTGGACGATCGACGCCTCGGCCGAGGTGCCAATCCCGGTGAGTTCACCATCACCGGACCTACCTCGCTCGGGATGCGTCTGCCGCTCGACGTCGCGGCCGGAAGGCTGCTGCTGCTGCGGGTGGCGGTTCGCGGCGCTTGGTCGGCCCCGCGCTGGTTGGAGGTCGCGTGACGTCGCCGCAGGTCGAGCAGACTTCGGCGGCGTGCTTGCTGCGCGAGGTTCGCGCGCGCGCGAAGCGAAGGCTCGCGTTCTTGGCGTGGGCGGCCGAAGAGCAGGGCCAGCCGGTGGATTCACTCGTGCACGTGCTCGGCGAGGAGCTCGACGCGGCGAGTGAACGCGACTGGTGGCAGCGCACGACGGAGCTTCATCCTCTCAATCGCGCAATCGAAGCGCTCGACGAACAGACGCGGGCGCCGAACGATCGTTTTTGCCGCCTGTGCCACGTCTTCGAGCTTGGTGCGGCCGAGTCGGCCACGCTCAAGGTCGCGGTGGCGCTCGCGCTTTCGCCGCCGCTCGGGCGGGGACTGGCCGCCCTGGACGGCCAAGCGGGCAAGCACGCGCTGAGCACGTCTCACGTAGCGCAGCTGTTCGGCCTGCCCGCTTTCGTACTGCCCGCCGCTTGCTCGAGCTTGCGTTGGCGGATCCTGGAAGTCACGGCCAACTCGGACTCCAGCAGCCAAAGCGTCACGGCAGATCCTGCAATCGTCGCCTGGCTCGCCGGCGCTCCGCTGCTGGACGCCGAGCTCGTGAATGTCTCAGCCACGGTACCCGAGCGAGCGCCACTGCCTGAGTGGCCGCTGGCCCACGCCAGGCAGCTGTTCGCCGACGCGCCTGGGGCTCTACGTTTGCGTATCTCGGGCGTGGCCGGGTCGGGGCGTCGGACGTTTGCGGCGCTGGTCGCCGCCGCGCAAGCGACCACGCTGTTCTCGGTCGACGTACAAGAAGCGTCGCTCGACGCCGAGCGGCTGCGGAGCTTTTGGCTCAGAGCCTGTCGCCGCGTGCGCTTGACCGGAGAGCTGCTGGCTTGGTCTGGCCCCATCCCGACGCTCTCCGACGAGCTTTGGCCGCATAGGTCCTTCTGGATTACGACTCCACAAGACATCGCGCCGCACGCCTCACTGCTCCCGAGCCCGCTCATCGAACTGCCGCTGCCCGAACCGGCGACCCGTCGTCGCTTGTGGCTCGAGGCGCTACCTGTCGCTCGTCAATGGCCGAGCGCCGCGCTCGAGCATCTCTCGCTCGCTCATCGCGTCACCGCCGCCGAGATCGCTGCGATCGCCGGATTGGGGGTGGCCTCGGCCGAGCAAGCCGCGCGCGCCGTGCGTGAAACGAGCCGCGGGGCCTTGGCGGGCTTGGCGCAGCGGCTCGATTGTCCGTTCACCTTCGATGACTTGCTGGCCCCCGCGCCGGTTCGCTCCGCGCTCGACGACTTGCTGTTCGAAGCCCGCGAGCGCTCGCTGCTTTGGAAAGATCCGGAGCTGCGACGCTTGTTTCCCCTCGGCGCTGGCTTGTTGGCTCTCTTCTGCGGCCCGCCCGGCACGGGCAAGACGATGTCGGCGCAGGTGCTGGCGCGCGAGCTGGGGCTCGATCTCTACCGCATCGATTTGTCGATGATCGTCAGCAAATACGTGGGGGAGACGACAAAAAACCTGGAGCGAGTGCTCGCCAACGCCGCGCGGCTCGATGTGGTGCTGTTCTTCGACGAGGCCGACTCTCTGTTCGGCAAGCGTACCGACATCCGCGACGCGCACGATCGCTACGCCAACACCGACACGAACTATTTGCTGCAAGCCGTCGAGGCTTACAAGGGCGTGGCGGTGTTGGCCACCAACCGTAAAGGTAACATCGACGGCGCCTTCCTGCGCCGGCTGCGGCACGTAGTCGATTTTCCCGCGCCCGACGCGCCGCAACGCTTGGAGCTCTGGAACAAGCTGGTCGCATCGATCGCCGGCGAGCGGGCACGCAGCGACACCGATGCCATTTTGCCGACCTTGGCCGCGTCGTTCGAGCTCTCGGGAGCTCAGATCAAGTATGCCGTGCTTCACTCGCTGTACAGCTCGCGCCGCGAGCAACAGCCGTTCGCGGTGCGGCACTTGGTGGGCGGCGTCGAGCGGGAGCTGCAGAAGCTCGGTCGCGGCATTCCGCGCGGCGAGGCCAAGCGCCTCCTCACCTTGACGCGAGGGCCCTCCGCATGATGGCCCGTATCGACGAGCTGGTGCTCGGCGTGCCCGGTCTGGCCGCTCGGGACGCTCGAGATCTGGCTCAACGCATCGCCAGCAAGATCGAAGCGGGCCTGCCCGAGACGTCGCGTCCCGTGTCGTTGGCCCATCTCGACGTGCGGCTGAGCCTGCCGCGCGGTCTGGGCGTCGAAGAGCTCGCGACGCGCATCTCGCGCGCCGTGCTCGAGCGCCTGAGCCCTAGAGGTGGAACATGACCGACGGCTACAGCCGCTCTCCGCTCCTGACCAAAGGCGCCTTCATCCAGCTCACGGAGGGCATCGTGGAGCCGGTGCCGAACGTGATCGTCTTTCAGTACAACCCCGAGACCCTGGCCCGAAAGCTCACGCCTTGGCAGCCGCCGGCCGAAGACACCAACGCGGAGCAAGGGGGCCAGACCGACCCCCAAGCCCAGCCCTACGATCCGCAAGAGACCATCGACTGCGCGCTCGAGTTCGATGCTACCGATCAGCTCGAGCAGCCCGACCGTCACCCGGGCGCGGTGCTGTTCGGGGTCGCTGATCGCCTCGCGGCCATGGAACGCCTGCTGTATCCGACGAGCGAAGGAGACGGTCTGCTCGGCGATCTCGCGTCCGCGCTTCGCGGCAGCGCTTCCGCGGAGGTCGTACGCAGCAGCGTGCCGGTGGTGCTGTTTGCTTGGGGCACGGGGCTCGTCGTGCCCGTCCGGCTCGTGACCTACGCGGTGGAGGAGCAAGTCTTCTCGCCGCGCCTCTACCCCATCCGCGCCAAAATCACGGTTTCGATGCAGGTTCTCACGGACCAAGCCTTCCCCGCCACCGACGGCGCCAAAGACGCTCGATCGGTCGAAGTCGCGCGGGCCGCGTATCGCTACACCGCCAATCAACGCAAGCGACTCTCGACCCTCAACGCTACCAACACCTTCGACGCCATCCTCGGCCTGCTGCCGCTGTAGGCGGGCAGGGCGAAGCAAGGAGCAACATGTTCGACGACAACAGCCGTTACCGACGAGCCGCCACCTACGTCGTCACCGATCGGCGAGGACGAGAAGTGACGGTGGTGGGCCCCGCGCCACGGCTCGAGCAAGCGCTGGCTGGCTACCATTTGCGCAAGGAGGGGCAGCGCCTCGATATCTTGGCCGAGCGCTATCTCGGAGATGCGACCGCTTTCTGGCGCATCGTGGACCTTGCAGGCGTGGTGCTCCCAGAGGCGCTCAGCTTGGAGCAAGAGCTGCCCATCCCGAGAAGGAACGGCTAATTTGGGCCTCGGAGCTGCTATCCGCACGGGCCCCGCCGGACCTGTCGACGCCGAGTTCGGTTCGGCGCTGCAGATCGAGGTGGTCGAGCGCATCGGCGAGGCGACCACCTACGCGCTGCGGCTGCCCGTGGTCGAGGAAAGCGGCGACTTGAGCTGGCTCGCCGATCGTCGCGTTGGCCCCGGTCAGACGCTAGGGGTCTACGTCGCGGCGGGGCAAGGTGACGTTTGCTTGGTGCGCGGACCGGTAACGGGTCACTCCGCGCGCTTGACCCACGGCATTGCGGGCTCTTACGTGGACGTGCTCGGCGCTGACGCCTCCATTCAGCTCGATCGCGTGTTTCGCACCCGCGTCTGGGAGAACGCGCGCGATTCGGACGCCGTTTCGGCCATCGTCACCGAGGCGGGCTGGGGCCCGGACGTGACCACGACCAACGCGGTCCACCGCTCGGATCTACGCAGCTTGGCGCAGGCGGACACCGACCTGCGCTTCGTGCGACGGCTCGCGCGGCGCAATGGCTACCTGGCCTGGCTGACCACGGACGCGACGAGCGGCGTCGACACCTTTCATTTCAAGCCCGCCCCGCTCGACGCTAGCCCGAGCGTGAGCTTGAGCCTCAATCAGAGCCCCAGCAGCACCGGAGCCCTCGAGCTGCGCTGGGACAGCGAACGTCCCACGGCCTTCACCGCCGAACAGCACGAGCTCGGCAGCGCGTCGCGTCTGAGCGCGGCGGACACGGCGTCTCCGAGCCGCGCGCTCGGCGCGCAGCGGCTCGCGGATCTGGTCGCCAGCCCCCAAACCTCGCGCGTCGTGGCCCCGAGCGACGACTCGGCGGACGTGAAAGCGAGAGCCGAGGGGGCCGCGGTCGAAGCCGAATGGTTCGTTCAGGCCAGCCTCGAGACCACGCTGGCCAGCACTCGCAACGTGATCCGCAGCCACGAGGTCATCGAGTTGAATGGCGCGGGCTCGCTTCATTCCGGGCATTGGCTGGTGCTCGGCGTGCGCCACACCATCGAAGCCACCGGGCATCGCATGCAGGTCGATTTGGTACGCAACGCATGGGGGGCCCATGGATCGTGACGCGCTCAGCACCGTGCTGGAGTGGATCCAGAGCCATCATTTCGGCAAGTACCGCGGCCAGGTCACCGACAACGCGGACCCCAACGGGCGGGGGCGCTTGAAGGTAAAGGTGCCGGCCGTGCTCTCCGACGCCGAGATCTGGGCCGTGCCCTGCGTGCCGTACGCGGGGGACAAAGTAGGCTTCTTCTTCCTGCCGGAGCCGGGCAGCGGAGTGTGGGTCGAGTTCGAAGGGGGCGATCCGTCGTACCCGATTTGGACCGGCTTCTTCTGGTCGGACGGGCAGATGCCCGACGACGCCAAGCCGGAGCACAAGGTCCTTCGCACGCTGAAGGCCACGTTGCGCGTCGACGACCAGAACGACGAGATCTTGCTGACCAACGCGGCAGGCGCCAAGCTCGAGCTGGCAACGGACGCGCTGCTCGAAAATTCGGGCGCGAGCCTGAGCTTGGGACAGGGCGGGGTGGTCGCCGAGCACGCCGGCGCCAAGCTCGAGGTCGCCAACGCCGCCGTGAGCGCCAATAGCGGCGCGCTGGAGGTGCGCTGATGGCCGGCCAAACCCTGACCGCGGCGGCGACGCTGATGTGCCCGCACGCTGGCACGGTGACCGCGGTCCCGGCGAGCCCGCGGGTTTCGGCGGGAGCGACCGTCCTCACCATGGCCGACAGCTTCTTGATCGCAGGTTGCACCTTCGCGCCGGGCGGAGCCGCTTCTCCCTGCCTGACCGTGCAGTGGGTCGTCGCCGATAGCGCGGTGAAGGTGAAGGGCTCGGCGACGCTCTCGACTTCGAGCACGGGGCTCTGCCTGAGCGGGGCGTCCGCGCCGCAGGGCAGCGTCATCATTGCCAGCACCCAAGCCCGGGTGAGCACGAGGTAGCATGGCGAGCGCGCCCAAGATCCACGCGATACGGCATCCGCTGAGCATCGACTCTGCGCTCGGAGAGCTCTCGCGCGAGCCCGAGTACGCGGCTCACGTCGAGCAGATGATCCGCCAAGTGCTGTTTACCGCGCCCGGGGAGCGCATCAATCGTCCTGAGTTTGGCTGCGGATTGAAGCAGCTCGTGTTCGCGCCCAACGCCGATGGCGCGGTCAGCTTGCTGAAGGTGCACGTTCAGCGTTCACTAGATCGCTGGCTGGGATCGCTCATTCGCCTCGACGACGTCACGACGCGGGCGGATGGCGCGATGCTGCGCGTGACCATCGTCTACGTGCTCAAGGCTCGCCAAGAGCGGCGGTACCTCAACTTGGAGCTCGCGCTCTAATGAGCCCTCCCAATCGGCGAATACTGCTCGAGGCTTCCACGACGTTGACCGGCATCGACTTCGTCGAGATAGAGCCGACGACGCAGCGCGAGCTATGGGTCTATTTCATCGGCTCGCCAGCCAGCGTCTTTGGCGGTGCAGCGTTCACCACACCGGACACGGTGCGTATCGCGAGCCTCTCCGACGCCGCGACTCGTCCCCACGTGAAGATCGTCTCCAGCGCTTGGGCGCTGCGCAACGGGCGTGATGTCCTACACGTCGTCACCGAGACACCGGGCGACTTCTCGCGCTACGCGCTCACCCTACTCGACGCCGTCTCGCCGTCTCGCATCGACCCCTTCTTCAATGCGGTGCCGTTCCGGTTCCAGGCGGGTTGCGAGAGCGACCTCGACTGCAAACCCACGAGCTCGGCGTGCCCCAGCACGACTGAGCCGGACGTTGCCGTCGACTACACGGCGCGTGATTTTGCGAGCTACCGGCGCGCGCTGCTCGAGCTGGCCTCGCTCCGTTGGCCCAGCTGGACGGACCGGCTGGAGGCCGACGTGGGGGTGATGCTGCTCGAGGCGATGTCGGCGCTCGCCGACGAGATGTCCTACGTGCAAGATCGCGTGCTGCGCGAGGCCTCGCTGGTGCACGCGAGCGAGCGGCGCTCCGTACGTCAGCACGCGCGGCTCCTCGACTACGAGCTGCACGACGGTCTGGCGGCGTGGACGTGGCTACGCGTCAGCGTCGACGCGGGGGCCGGTACGTTGGCCATACCGGCCGGTACCCCGGTGACGAGCCGCACCGTCAGTGATCCCAGCGGCAACCCACTCGGTCCGCAGGTCACTTTCGAGATCGGGCGCGGCCTGATCGACACGTTGCCGGGCGCGGCCGTCTCATTCCCGGTCGAGGAAGCGCACAACGCGCTGCCGGCGTGGATCTGGGACGAAGACGTCACGTGTCTACCGGCGGGTTCGACGTCCGTCAGTATCGAAGGGCAGTGGGTGACCGGTGTGCGACCGCTCTGGACGGGCGCGGATAAATGGATCTCGCTCGAAACCCAGCCGACCGATCCGGCTATCGCGGCTCGAGCTCAGGTGGTGAAGCTGACCTCCGCCGAAGAGATCTTCGACCCTTTGCTCGGCACGTGGACGACGCGTCTCGAGTGGGCCGCGAGCGATGCCACGCGCTGGGCGCTCGATCTCGAAACGCTCACCATCTACGGCAATTTGCTGCCTGCGACCGCCGGCCGCACCGTCCCCGAGCCAGGCGGCGACGAGCTGCTCTTTCGCGTCCGCAATCCGGCAACCGCGGGGAATCCGCCGGGCTGGAGCTTCAGCCCGCCCGCAGCCATCGAGCGGCTGGGACCAAACGGGAGCGTGAGCTACTTGCTACCGCTCCTCGAGGCTCGCGCCGAGCCGCTGTGCTTCGTGGGTGAGGCTCCCGAGGCGGCGCGGCCCGAGGTTAGGGTCGAAGCGCTGTCTAGTGAAGGCGATCCAGCGCCGGTGCCCTGGCGCTTTCAGCGCAGCTTCGCGGGCTCTCCCGCCGCGACCGGGAGTGACGAAGTCTTTACGTTGGACGACGGTTCTTGGGACGAGGTGGCGCGCTACTGGCGCGGCGATGGCGCCACCGTGACCCACGTCGACTACCGGAACGGTGGCGGCTTCACCGTGCGCTTCGGCGACGGTTCGCTCGGCGCCGTTCCCAACGCGGACGTAGTGTTTCGCGTGACGTACCGAGTAGGTGGCGGAGCGGCTAGCAATCTGGGCGTCCACACGCTGGTCGAGACGACATTTCCCGGCATCACGGTCACGAACCCGCTCGCGATCGACACGGGGGTGGATCCGCAGTCCTTGGAGCATGCGCGGCGCTTGGCTCCGCACGCCTGGCAAGCCACGACGTTTCGCGCCGTTCGGCCCGAGGACTACGCCGAAGCGCTCACTCGGCTGCCGTGGGTGGACCGCGCCGGCGCGCGGCTGCGCTGGACCGGCAGCTGGCTGTCCTTGTTCGGAACCCCGGATCCGCACGGCGCCGTCACGCTCACGCCGGCGCAGCGCCGCGAAGGTGAAGCTCAGCTCGACCGCTTTCGCCAGGCGGGGCGCGATGCCCACCTGCTAGACCCAGTCTATGCGTGGCTCGACCTCGTGATCACGATTTGCGTGGAGACGAGCGCCTCGCGCAGTGACGTCGAGCGGGCGCTGCAGGCGGCGCTGTTCGGCGGCGCGGCCTCGGGCGCCGGCTTCTTCGCGCCCGACAACTTCAGCTTCGGCGATGGCTTGGTGCGCTCGCGCCTGTTCGCGGCGCTGCAGCGAGTTCCCGGCGTTCGCGCGGTAGAGACGATCACGATCCGTCGCCGCGGGCACTTCGACTGGCGTGAGTTCTCCGAAGAGGAGCTGGCGGTCGGTTTGAACGAAGTGCTCGGTGTCGCCAACGACCCGCTCTACCCGGAGCGCGGCGCGGTCTCGTTCGTGATGGAGGGAGGCGCATGAGCTGCGATTGCGAGCTCGAAGAGCATCCGCGGCCGCTGTCGATAGCGGCTGGTCTGCGGCGGCTGCCCCGGCAAGTCGCGGGCTTTCCGGCGTTCCGGCAGGCGCTCCTGCACAGCGCCGGCTCGGACCGGCACGCGGCCGCGCTCGGGCCCTGGCGCGCCAGCGGGACCAACGACTTTGGCGTCATGCTGCTGGAAATGTGGGCGTATTTAGCCGATTCGCTGGCCTTCTACGATGAGCTGCACGCGCACGAGTGCTTCTTGCGCACGGCTCGCCGCGATGAATCGGTCCGCGATTTGGTGGCGCGGCTCGGCTACCGACCAAGGCCCGCCAGCGCCGCCGTCGTCGAGCTGGCGCTCGTGGCCGAGGGCAAGACTTGGGTCGGCGTTCCGGCTGGTACCGCCTTCCGCTCGAGCGCGTTCGGCGTCGAGCCGCCTCAAGTTTTCGAGCTCGCCGCGCCGCTCGCCATTCATCCGCTGCTCAATCGCTGGCAAGTGACTGCGCCTCGGCCGCTCAAGGTCGACGCGTTACTCGGGCCGGGCACGCCGACCAGCAGCGTCTGGTTCGACCCGCGGCGCTCCGGGAAATGGGCGCCGGGAGACGTCGGGTTGGTCCGAACCGATACGGCGGACGGCGGCTGGAAAGCCGTGGAAATCGCGGCGAGCGCGCGCTCGACGCTCGTCGCCAGCGAGCCGGTGGACGTCGTGCAGCTCACCGAAGCGGTCAGCTTTCCCGCTGGCGCTGCGCTCGCGGACGTGCGTTGGCTGAGAGCCACCAAGACGGCGCGGCTCTGGACGCGAACCACGAGCCCGGGCGTGTCCTCGCCGTTTCTCTACCTGAGTGGCGTTTTCGGTGACTTGGCGGCCGGGGACCGCGTCGTGGTCCGTTCGAGCGCGGTGGGCGCCTCGGGGCTCGCCGCCTACCTGTTGAAATCAGTGTCGGAGACGATGATTTCGGTGCTCGTCAGCGGCACCGAGAGCGCGCAACTACCGGTCACCGTGCTCGAGCTCGACGCGGCCATCAACGACGCCGCGCGAGGCGCCAGCACGCTGTGGTCGAACGCGCGACGCGCCGAGCTAGTGATCCACTACGGCTTTCGCGACGCCGGCCAGTTGGCGGCTCCTGCCTCGGCCGTCCTTGGAACGACCGACCCTATAGAGCTAGAGTCCGCCGTCGAGCCGCTCGACGATCCGCACGCCACGCGCTTCTTTTTGACTGATGCGCACGGGCGCGCGCAGGGTGTGCGCGGTAGCGTCGATTTTTCGGCCCGGAAATTTCTCCCGAGCTCTTTCGACGGTGTCCGACAAGCCTTGCCGCTGCCCGTGAGCGTGCTCGGCAACATCGCGCAGGCCATTCGCGGAGAGAGCGTGCCGCGGGAGGTGCTCGGCAGCGGTGACGCGAGCCAGGTCTCGCAGGGGTTCGATCTCGCCAAGTCACCGCTCACGTTCGTCGCCTCGGTCAGCTCGGCGCAAGGCCTCGCTTCGACGTTGAGCGTGTGGGTCGATGGGCGGCTTTGGCGAGAATCCGCGAATTTCTTTGGCTGTGGCCCCGAAGACGAGATCTACGTCGTCGAGCTGAGCGAGGCCGGTGGAGCGCGCGTGGTATTCGGCGATGGCGTCCTCGGCAAGCGCTTACCGACCGGTATCGACAACGTGGTCGCGAGCTATCGATTCGGCGCCGGATCGAGCCTGCCGCCAGCGGGCTCGATCGCGCAAATCGCAAAAGGTTCCAAGGGCTTGGGCGGTGTCGTGCAACCGGATGCGGCCTACGGAGGGAGCGACGTCGAGGCCGCCTCGCGAGTGCGCTCGGCCGCGCCGCGCCGTGCGCTCACGCTGGGTCGAGCCGTATCCATTCGTGACATGGAGGCGTTTGCCAGCGAGTGCGCGGGCGTGCGCGCGGTCAGCGTCGCGTGGGGATGGGCCAAGAGCGCCCAGCAACCAGTGATCCAAGTTTGGGTGGTGGGTGACGGCGCTGAAGCCGCGGTGCGCGGCCGCCTCACGGCCGTCAGCGATCCAACGACGCCCGTCGTGGTCACGGCCGCGACGAGCATTCCCATCACGCTCCAGCTCGACGTCGCGGTCGACGCAGAATTCGTCCCGAGTGACGTGCTCGCGGCCGTGTTCGCGCAGCTGCTCGGTGAGCAGGGGAGCTTGGGTGTCGAGCAGCTGGGCGTCGGTCGGCCCGTGTACTTCAGCAGGCTGCTCGAGAGCGTGCACGCCGTGCCGGGCGTGAGCTCGGTGAAGAAAGTCTGGCTGCGCGGCGGAGTGGCGGCGTCGGGTTATGGCGACGCGCCGGGGCAGGGCGCCTACTTCACCTTCGACTCGGGGATCTCCATCAACGGGGAGGTGTTCGTCCATGGTTAGCCCCGCGCTCGACGGCTACGAGCAGTATTACGCCGAGAAGCTGTGGTCGATGATCCCGGCCTACTACCGAGATCTCGATGGCGAGAACGCTCCCCCGGGAACGCTGCGCGCCCTCGTCGAGGTGATGAGCGAGCAAGCGGCGGTGCTACGACGCAGTCAGGACCGGGTGTGGGAGGACCAGTTCGTCGAGCGCGCGGACGACTGGGCCATCGCTTACCTGGGAGATCTGGTCGCCACCCGTATGGTATCGGCGCTGTTGCCGCGCTCGCAGCGCATCGACGTCGCCAAGACGGTGTACTACCGACGTCGTGCTGGCACGCTGCGCGTCCTCGAAGAGCTCATCTCGGACATCGCAGATTGGGAAGGCGTAGTGCGCGAAGGCTTTCGACGCTTGGCGCGCGCGCCGCACGGCCTAGATCCGGTCGCGACGGCGGCTCGCTCGGGCGCGTGGTCGGGCACGCCACCGGGCGCGCTGCCGGACCTGCGCAGCCCGCTCGCCGCCGAGTGGCTCGGAAGCCCCTTCGACGAGTACCATCACACCCCCGACTTGAGGCGCCCGCGCGGGCGCGATGGGCGCTACGGCATCTCGCGGCTCGTCTTCCACCTGTATCGCCTCCCCGCGCGCTCGCTCGAGGGCGTCGCGCCTCGGCTTTTCAGTCCGATGGGAAGCGACCCGTTCTACACCTTCGATCCGTCCGGGCGTGAGCTGCCGCTGTTCATTCGTCGCACTCGCAGCCAAGCGGCGCCCGACGTCACCTCGCGCACGTCGCTGTTTGGCGTCGAGAGCACCGCCTCGGCCTGGGAAGAATGGTCGAGCGCCAAGCCCTGGCAGGTGCCGAGCCCGCTCCGGTGTCGACTGTTGGGTGACGCGGTCTATGAGCTCGACGCAGACGCGCTGGCGCCGGTTTACGCAACGCTGGGCCCAGCGCAGCGCCTCGCCCTCAGCGGGATGTATGGTCTGCGGGTGCGTGGTGAGGCCCGCCTGCGCACGCTCCTCTCCACGACGACGCCTAGCTTGTCGTTCGCGCTCGGCGAGATCCGGGAGGCCTGCTTGGTTGCGGACTGCGGCAAAGCCGTGTTGCTCGGACCGGGCGCCCCCTCGCTGCGGCTGCTGCCGATCGGCGCGGGACCGGCGCTCTCCGTCCACGAGATAGCGGCGGACGAGCTCTCGGATCCGGCCGTCGTGTTCGCGGTCTGGCAGCGCGCGGCCATCGACGCGGAGCGCGGTCGCTTCGTGCTCGACCCAGGTCTGGCGGTGGACGCGCCACTCACGGACTACCACTACGGATTTGCGCCCCTGATCGGCGCTGGCGTTTACGAACGCAACGCGATTGCCTGGCACGATCCGGCTTGGTTCGAGAGCTTGCCTTTGCCCGCTCAGCTCGTGAGCGGTGGTGGAGCGGTGCCGGCCGCGCCCAGTCACGGCGTGCTCGAAATCACCGACAACCTCACCTACCAGGGCGTCACCGATCAGCCGTCCGTGCGTGAGCTGGCGCTACGCTCCACCGAGGGCCGGCGTCCTTACCTCGTGCTCGAGTCAGATTGGCAGCTGACCGCTGATGGCGCGGGCAACGCAGTCTTGCTCCTGGAAGGGCTCTGGCTCGGAGCCTCCGGCGCGCCGCGCGACGTCGTGCTCAGCGGCGACTTCGAGCGCGTGGAGTTACGTTGCTGCAGCCTCGATCCGGGCGGCACGGCCGCTGACGGCTCCGTCCTGCCCCGGGTCGGCCTGCGCATCGAAGGCAGCGTCGAGCTGTTGGTCATCGAATCCTCCATCGTGGCCGACATCGAAGTCGTCGCCGGGGGGAGGCTCGAGACCTTGCGCATCTCGCGCTCCATCATGCAGGCGAGCGCGCCGCTCACGCTCGACAGCGCCGAGCTTCACCTGAACGCGGCGACCATCTTCAACGAAATTCACGGCCTCCGCTTGTGGGCGGACAATAGCTTGGTCGCCAGTCCAATCAGCATGGTGGACGTGCAAAATGGCTGTTTTCGCTACTCGGCCGCGCACGCGGCCAGCCTGGAGCACGTGCCGCATCCGCACCGCTCGGTGTTCTTCGCGGACGCGAACCCGTTGTTCGTGAGCCGCAGCTTCGGCTCCCCTGGCTACGCGCTCCTTTCGGAAGCTCCCGAGGCCGCTCTCACGCCCAGCGCTGACTGCAGCGAGGAGCGCGCGTCGATTCACGTTGGCGCCGACAACGAGGGCGAAATGGGCGCTTACAACGCGCTGCTTTTCCCGGTCAAGCGTCGCGCGCTCAGCGCCAAGATCGAAGAATTTATGCCGTTCGGGCTGCTGCCCGTGCTCGTGAACGAGACATGACCCATGGCAACCATCGATAGAACCCGAAGCCTGTTCGAGCCCCGCAAGCGCTACGTGGGGGTGCGCATGCAGCAAGGCCGCGTCGTACTCGACGAAGATCACAACGAGGCTCAAGAAGTCGACCTCGAGGAGACGCGCCGTACCACGCTCGACGTGATAGGCCCTTCCGGCTCTCCCGATGACGGATTCCTCGTCGAAGCTCCGAGCTTGTCGGGCGCGCTCATCGACTTCGCGGTGCGCGCGGGCACGCTCTACGTCGGCGGCATTCCGGTGCGTCTGGAGCATGACGTCACCTTCGCCAACCAGCCTGACTGGGTAGGGATCACGAACGCGGATCGCAGCCGCAGCGCCAGCTCGCCCCGCGAGTTGGTCTATCTCGAGGTGTGGCAGCAGCCGGTCAGCGCCGAGGAAGACCGGGAGCTCGCCGAGCCGGCGCTGGGTGGCCCCGACACTACCGCACGGCTCCGCACCATGGCGCGCGTGCGTCGGCGCAGCACCAGCGCCACGAGCTGCAGCGGCGCCCTGAGCGAGCTGACGAGCGCGCTGGCGAGCGCAGAAATCGGCAGCCTGAACCCCGAGACGTGCGAGCTCGAGAGCGATCTCCGGCTCCGCGTCACCTACCTGGCCGGGGGAGTGCCTGAAGATTTGTGCTCGCCTAGCGTCACCGCGGGCTACCTCGGTGCCGAGAATCAAACCGTGCGGGTTCAGCTGGTGGAACGGCAGGGTGCGGTGGGCGACGGCGAGCTCACCTGGGGCTTCGACAACGCCGCGCCCCTCTACCGCGCGCGCCGTATCGACGCGACGACGCTCGAGCTCGACTCGCTGCCTCGCGACGAAGCGCACTGGCCGTTGCTCGGCCAGACCGTCGAGGTGTTGCCCTGGAGCGCGGTGCTCGTCTCCGACGGTGACCCGGGCATCCTCGACGGCGAGGTGCTCGCGGATGGGGGCGGTCGCGCGCTCGCCAGCCCGTCGTCTTCGCCGCTATCGCTGGGCGGTGGGCATCTCTCGACCTTGGCTTCCTCGTATACGTCGAGCAGTCATCGCATCACGCTCACGAGCCCGCTACCGGCCAGCTTCAACGCCCATGCGCCGGGCCTCGATACCGATTTCAATGGGGAAAATCGCGATGATGTGTTGTTCCTGAGGGTTTGGAATCGCGGCTCGGACCTGACGAGCCCCGCCCGCATCCCGTACGTGCTTGGTTCGCCGCTCGACCTCGGAAGCACGGGCTTACAGGTGACGATCACGGGGGCGGACACCGGCGCGGACGCTCACTGGATCATCGCGGCGCGGCCCCACACGCCGGATCAGGTTTACCCCTGGAATTTCGAAGATCCGGCCGGGCGCGAGAGGCAGGGCGTGCGACGCTTCCTCGTGGCGCTGGCGGTGATCACGTGGAGTGGCAGCAGCGGCACCGTGCACGATTGCCGCAAGGCCTTCCGACCCCTGACCCGCTTGAAGCAGTGCTGCACGTTCACGGTGGGCGACGGCGAGACCAGCTTCGGCGACTTCTCCTTCATTCAAGACGCCATCGACAACTTGCCCGCGGACGGGGGCGAAGTGTGCGTCCTACCCGGCACCTACGCCGAGCACCTCACGCTCGACGGCAAAAAAAACGTGACCATCCATGGCTGCGGACCGCGCAGTCGGCTGGTGCTCGCCGACCCCCCGGACGCCATGGTGGAGATTCGAGGCTCGTCGGCCATCACGCTCCGTGACCTGTCGATCGAAACCGAGACCGGCTGGGGAGTGCAGCTGGAAGAAGATCCGGCCGTCTCCCGCGTCACGCTCGAGCGGCTCCAGATCTCGGTGCGCGATCGGGGAGCGGTGGTCGCGTCGAGCACGACTCAGCTGGTGCTGCGAGACTGCGAGCTCACGGGCCAGCCGCTCGCGACCGAGCCGAGCTCCGGTAGCAGCGCTGGCCGGAGCCCGCTGGTGCTCGTGCAAGGGGAGGATTTGCTCATCGAGCAGTGCTCGATCCGCGCGGAGGCGGCGCCGAGCCCCGCGCGCCGCGTCGCGGGCGGCCTGCAAATCGGAGGGGAATCGGTGGACGTGGTCGTGCGTCGCAACCACATCGTGGGCGGCAACGGCAATGGCATCACTCTCGGTCACGTCGTGACCAACAAGAGCTGGACCTTCGGAATCTTGATCTGGCTTCCCTACTGGTACTGGCAAGGCAACTGCTTGAAGCTCGGTTGGACGTTGATCGGGTTTCCGGGCACCGAGGGCGTGACGCTCGAGAGCGGAGGCCCGCTGGAGCGCGTCTTCATCGAAGACAATCGCATTCTCGAGCTTGCCGGAGACGGCATCGGAGTCGCTTGGTTCTTCGACAGCACCGAAGAGGAGGAGCAGCCTGACGATCTGATCACGGTGCGTGACCTGCGGGTCGCGCGCAACTGGATCGAAGGCTGCAACTTCGGCGAGCACGAGCCGGTGGAAGGCTTTCTGCAAGGCTGGTCGGGACATGGGCCGATCGCGTTGGCCGGCGTGGAAGACGGCGCCCTCTTCGACAACGAGCTGCGTGATAACGGTGTCAGCACAACCGAGCCGCTGTGCGGCATCTTCATCTTGAGCGCGCAAGGAGTGGCTATCGAGCAGAACCGCGTCACCGGCAACGGCCAAAGCGGCGCCGAGTACGTAGGATACTTGGGCGGCATCGTATTGCCGCACGTCGCGCCGTTCTCGAGCGACGAAGGCGAGTGGAACGGCAGCAGCGCGGCTCGCATCGTCGGTAACCGCGTGGTCGCCCCCGAAGGTCCGGCGCTCTCGCTGCGCGCCAGCTCAGGTAGCGTCGAGATCTCGGCTAACGAGCTGCTCTCGCGCGCGCGGCTGCGGGCGACCGCCGCCGGAATCGTGGTCGACGTGATCAATGCCGGCGTTCTGTCGGAAGACTTCAATCCTTCGGACGGCTTCGACGGGTCCGAGACGCCCGCGCAGGGCGGGCAGGTCGTCTATTCTCGGAACCAAGTCGATTGGCTGCCGCCCAAGAGCGAGTCGGCGTTGGGTCTATGGCTCAGCTTGGTGCTCACGCTCGATGACCTAGCGCTACAGAACAACGTCTGCCGAGCGGACTTGCCGGCCGGCGATGGCTTGCTCTTCTTCGACTTGTTGGCCTTCGGCATGACCGCGAACATCGCCGACAATCGCTACCGCGAGCGCCCCGGGAGCGCGCTGTTTTCGGTGGCCGCGCTCGGGCTGCTCAACAACACCACCGACAACGTTGCCACGCATTGTTACTACGTGTTCGATGCCTCGACCTCCTCGTCGCCCAGCGATGGTGCGGCCTTGAACAACCGCTCGCTCGTGCACGCCGTGTCGCCCGCTTGGTGCCCGCAATTCAAGGGCAAGGCCGGCGGCGCGGGGGGTGGAAAGAGTCGCTACGACGAGGCCCAGAACGATTACTATTTTGCCAAAGCCCGACGGCTCTAGGGGTACCGCAATGGTAAAAAAACTCAAAATCTCGGCGGACCAGCTGGCTGAAGGGCTGAGCGATGGCTTGGCGCGCGGTGAAGCCGTCGCGCTGCAAGCGAGTCAGCGGCAGGTGCGCCTGCTGAGCGTGAAAGCGAAGTCGCTCGAGCGCCTCTTGGCTCGCTCCAAAGAACGTGGCGCCGATCCGCGACGCGCGCTTTGGCAGCAGCGCCGCTCGCAGTACGTCGAGGCCATGGAGGCCGCTGAGGTTGCACTGCGCTGGGCCGAGGTGAGGCCGCACCCGCTCCTGCCGTTCGAAGGCCGTCCGGGCGCCTACGGCCGCGTGCTCGATGAGCACGGCAAGCCATGGTCTCGAAGCGAGCTGCGGTTGTCGACCCCCGACGGCAAGACACTCGCCACCGATCAGACCGACGAGCAAGGCTTCTTTTCCTTGTGGTCGAAGGAAGAGTACGAGGGCGACGTCGATATCGTGGCGACCTGGGCCTCTCAGTCGTTCCCGCTGCGCCGGGGCGAGCGCTCGCTCCAGTTTCCGCGCACGCAGCTGGTCGTTTCGCGCAATCAACGCCCGCCCGGCAAGAATCCGCCCAGCAAGACTCAGCCCTCCTCGACCCCGAAGCCGAAGGCTGCCGCTCAGGCGTCGGCTTCGGCGCAACGAGGTGGTAACGTTCCGAAGAAGCAGGGCTGATCGATAGAGGCTCCTCGTCATGGCGCTCGCTCCTCCCCAAAAGAAGCAAGAGACCAAGCTGCTCAAGAGCAAGCCGGAAAAGCTCGTTGCAGCTAGTCCTGCGCTCGAGCCGAGGGAAGAGAAGGTGAGCCTCCCGTCGTGGCGCGCTCTCGCGGCGACCAAAGGCAACGCACCCGAGGGCGCTCCCACTCGGGCGAAAGACGACGCCCGCGAAGTGGAGCCAGAGAGCCGGCTCGACGCCGCTCGCACCACCGGCCTGACCGAGGGCAAGCCGGGGCCGAAGAGCCAGAGCGCGTTGAAAGAGAAGCAGGGCGAGCGCGAGCAGGCGAAGCGCGAAGGTCGCGTTCCGACCGCCGCCGACGCGGCCGAGACCGACGTCGCCGAGCGGGAAGCTCCCGCGGGCACCGAGACCGCCGTCAACACCGACTTACCGGCGTTACGTCGCGGCCGCGGTCCCCCGGGCGCGATGACCTTGGCTCGCTCGGCCATCGCCAGAAGTGAAGGAACGGCTCTCACCGAGCCTGTACTGGAGGCCTTTGCCAGCAGCTGGGGCGAAAGTTTTGCGTCCGTCGTCATTCACACCGACGACGGAGCCGCGCAGGCGGCTGCCCTGCTCGCGGCGGATGCCTTCACCATTGGTGAGCACGTGTACTTCGCGCGTGGTCACTTCGACCCTCACGCAGCGCAGGGCTTGGAGCTCCTTGCCCACGAGCTGGCGCACGTCGTCCAGTACCGCAGCGGTGCTCTAGCCGGGCTCCGCGGTGTCTCGGACACGGCCAGCCCGATCGAACGGGCAGCGGACGCGCTCGTCGCGCGCTGGGGTGTGCCTTGCGAAAACGCTCGCGGTCCGCCAACTAGCGGCGCACGAACCTCCAGCAATGAGGCGTTCGAAAGCGCCCCCGTGCTGCGCCGCGCGACCGATGGCGCCAAAGCTTTCCTCGGCCAGGGCTACTTCCAGCAAGCCGCCGGTTGGAGCGACGCCACCACCAACCTCGACTCCGAGCTCGGCGCCGACGCGGCCGCCGATGCCGCGACGTTCCCGAGCCCGACCGCGGCCGTCGGCCCCCTCGAGCCGGCCGTGGCGCCAGCGGTGGAGCCCGCCCCTGCGCTGGTGCTCGAAGGCGAAGTGCCGATGCCCGAGGCCGGCGCCAGCGAGGCGTTTTCGCTCGACGAGACAGGCGCGGCCGCCGATCCGGCCTTTCCAGCGCTGGGTGCGCTCAGCGCGGGCGCGGACGGTGACACTTCCGCCGCCCAAGCTCGGCTGGATAACGCCATCGACGGCGTCCCCACCGAGTTCGAGGTCGCGACTAGCCCTGGCGAGCCGCCCGCGGTCGAGCTGCCCGGCGCCTGCGACCCGGCGCAGACCGAAGAGCAAGTGGTGGCGGCCAGCGAGCAGGCCTCAGCGCTGCAGGCGCAAGCCGCCTCCGCGGTCGCGCAAGGACCGGGCGGTGAGCAAGTTCAGCCGACCAGCTATCACGAAACACAAGTCGTTGCCGAGCCGGAGCCCACGACGCTCGAGCCTCTCGGATCCATCCCCGAGATGGACACGATGCAGGCCAATCCCATCCCCGACGACGTCAAGGCCGCGACCGACGCCGAGGGACAGGACCAGCTGACCGCGACCGTGAGCGAAGCCAACGCCTCGTTCGATACCGCCGCCGCCGACCACGATGCTGCTCGGCAAGAAGAGGTCACGAAAGCGGAGACCGAACAGGCCCGCGTCAATCAAGAAGCCAACGCCGAGCAAGAGCGAACCGTTACCGCCGCCCGCGCCGAGATCGACGCCGGGCGCAGCGAAACGCTGGCCGAACAAGAGGCGGCGCTCGCCGAGCTCGATACTCAATCAGCCGAAGAGAAGAGCCGAGTCGAACAAGACATCGACTCGCGCGTGCAGGAGGACGAGCGCTCCATCGAGAGCGAGTACCAGCGCGCCGAAACCGATGCGGCCGCAGAAAAATCAGCGAAGGAGCAGGAAGCGCGGCAAGAGAAGGAGGAAGCTGACCGGAGCTCCGACAACGATAGCTGGTGGGATCGCGCGCTCGACGCGGTGGCCAGCTTCTTCGACGCGCTGCTCGAGGCCGTGAACGCCATCTTCGACGCGCTGGTCGAGGCCGTCGGTGCCATCATCGAGGCCGCCAAGGCTGCGGTCGTCGCCATCATCGACGCCATTCGAGATTTCGCCATCTCGATGATCCGCGAGCTGGGAGAGCTGCTCAAAGATTTGGTCAACGCGCTGCTCGCCGACATCTTCCCAGAGCTGGCCGCGGCGCTGAACGAGCTGATAGATGCGGCCGTCGAGGTCGCGGTGGCCGCCGTCACCTGGCTCGCCGAGCAGGCCAAGGCCGGCATTCTCGCGCTGCTGGATTCGATCGGCGCGGCGCTGAACCAGCTGCTCGAGGCCTTGCGCGCCGCCATCAGCGCCGCCTTGCAAATCGCGAAGGCGGCGTTGACGGGTGATTGGGCCGCGCTCGGGCGCTTGATCTTGGAGGCAGCGCTCAAGCTGGTGGGGATCCCGCCGGAGTCTTTCTACGAGGTCGCGGCCAGCGCCATGTCGTCGATCGACATCATTTTGGCCGATCCGGGCACGTTCTGTAACACCGTCATCAGCGCGCTGGCGGGGGGCTTCGAGAGCTTCGGCTCGAACATCCTCACTCACCTTCAAGAAGGCTTCTTTGCGTGGATCGTCGGCCCGCTCGGCGAGCTCGGCATCACCCTGCCGAGCAACTGGGACTTGCCGGGCATCTTCGGCTTGGTCTTGCAGGTGCTCGGGCTCACGCGCGAAGGTATCCGGCAGGTCATCACCGAGGAGCTCGGCGAAACCGCGGGCATGATCTTCGACTTCGTTTGGCGCTACGTCGGTGCGCTGATCGAGGGTGGGGTGCAGGGGCTGTGGGAGCAGATCCAGAACGACCTCGGGATGTTGTGGAACATGGTCGTCGACGGCATCAAGAATTGGCTGATCGAGACGGTCGTCACCCAAGCCATCGTTCGCGTGGCGACGATGTTCAACCCCGCGGGGGCTCTGCTCAACGTGCTCGTCACCGTGTACAACGTGGTCATGTGGCTGCGCGAGAACGTGCAGCGCATTTGGGGGGTCGTGCAGGCGGTCGTCGGGATGTTGGGCACGCTGGCGGCGGGAGATCCGGGCCCGGCCGCGGCGGCGATCGAAGCCGCTTTGGCGTCGTTGGTCCCGATCGCGATTTCTCTGCTCGCCAACCTGCTGGGCATCGGCGGCATCACGGACAAGGTGCGCGAGGTGCTGGAGGGCGTGCGCGAGTCGGTGCGCAACGCCATCCGCAACCTGATCCGCCGAGTGCGCAGCCTGTTCACGGGCGGGGCGGGCGACGACGCCGACGACCCCGACGCGGCCGGGGGAGGGGACCAGGAGCTGGGCAAGAACGTCACCTTCGCGGCGGGGGGCGAGTCGCACCGCCAGTGGATTGATCTTCAAGGCACCGATGCGGTGCCGATGGTGGCAAGCTCGCCGGGTACGGTCGCGGCCAAGCTGACCGAGTGGCGGGGTAAGCTCGACGATTTGCCGCAGGCCGAGCGCTCCGAGGCGGAGGGCCTGCTCGGTCAAGCGAGCGGCGCGCTCTCGCAGACCGACAGCGCGGCCGACGCCGTGGCGCCCGAGTTCCAGGGAGGCGCGGCCGGCCTACCCGCGGGCGGCGAAGGCCAGGCGCCCGCTCCACCCGACGACAGCGCGGTCGAATCGGCCCAAGATCAGCTCAAAAATTCGCTGATGCGGCTATTCGAGCTGTTCGGAGAAGGCAGCCGCGTGCCGTTCCAGCCCGTCAACGTTCCGGCGAGCATGCAGAGCGGCAGCGAGACGGTGCTGGTGCAAACGGCGGGCGAGCACTTGTCCGTGAACGTGGGCGGCGGTTCGCCGGTGCAGAAGCTGTCGGCCATCTCCAGCGTGGTCGGCAGCGCGCGCAACGCCGCCGGCCGCACGCTGGTCGAAGGCGCTCGCACCGCCGTCGACGCCCCCACGCAGGCGATCGAAGCCGTTGCGGTGACGGGCGGCCTCGTGCGACCCGAGGACGCGGAGACCGCGCATACCAAGGCCCAAGAGATCGCGACCGCTATTTCGGGCGTGGGCACGACCATGGGCATCGGCACCTTGGATCGTGGCACTCGTGTCGAGCCCATCGACCCGGCAGTTCCGCGCGTCTTCTCGCGGCTCGTGGCCGAGAACGCCACGCTACAAGCGAAGTTCGACACCGAGTTCGATCGTCAGCTGAACAACCAACAAACCGGCCTGAACGCCCTCACGATCGACGCCTGGATCGTCAACTTCGACGCCTACGGCTTGAACGAGGCCACGTATAAATCTCTCGAGGATTCAGCGCGAGCGGCCGTACTGGCCGAGCTCCGCCGTCGTGCGCAGCAGAAGATCGACACGCCGCGCGTGCACAAGCAGAAGTGGCAAGAGGCGCTGAGCGCGCTCGACGCGGTCGATCCCGCCGATCCCAACGCCGTACCCGATTTCTCCAAGCTGGCCGTGGTGACCGGTCGCTTCGACAACCTGAGCCAGGTGTGGCGCGAGAACCGCGCCCTGATCCGCCAGCTCATCGTGGCGGGCAAGACCCAGTGGGAGGGCATCGATAGTCGGTTCGCGATCTTGCACAACGCCGACCAAATCGCCGGCGGCGCGGGTCAGATCGACGAGTTCGACGCTGACCCACCCGTGCTCGGTGACAATCCGACGCCTCAGCAAGAGCAAGCTTGGCAAAGCTACGTCGAGCACATGCAAACGTTGGTGGGACCCGCCAACATCAACTCCTCGATTGGCTCGCAATGGAAGCAAGCGACCGACAACCTGCGCGCCGACGTCATCCGCAATCGCCCCGAGCATTCCTGGGCGCTCTGGCGCCTCAACCTCGCCTTGTCGGCATAGCTAGGCCTCCGTCTTTGGAGCGCAGGTCCGCCTCGCCGAAGCCGGTTGACGACTCGAGCGCGGCCCAATAGCGCGCGAGGAGGTCGCAGCGGCCAGGGGCGCAGCAGTTTTGATATCGCCGTAAGCGCAGCTTGCGCATAACTCCGCGAGATTAGTCGCCGACGCCTCCACGACGACCTGCTACCACCGAGCTTCATGACGAAGTCGGCGCTCATCCTGGACTGCCTGGCGGCCGCCTACCGGCTCGATCTCGGGGATAAAGATTATGTTCACAACCTCGCCGAGGCAGCGACGCCGCTGCTGGACCGCGGGTTCGGTGTGCTCGCGTACACCTACGACGCGCGCGACGAGCGGCAGCCCGTCATCGAGGAGGTGGCAACGTCGACCGGTTTCGATCCGAGCTGGCTCCCTCGCTTCTACGAAACGGTGGAAGCTGCTGGCTACGCCGGCCCACCGCAGCCCACGGGCTTCGAAGCGTGGCGGCACATGACTTGTGGTCAAGCCAGCCAGGTGGCCAAGATGCGCCCCTTCCTGCCCATGTTCGAGATCCTCGGCGGCTCACGCGACGCCTTCGCCTTGAACGCGCTCGACGCGAGCGGGCAAGGCCTTTGGCTCGGCGCGCCGCTGCGCTCGACGCGCAAGGTGTCGGTGGAGCAGGTCACGCTCTTCACGAGGCTGGCGGCCCACCTCGCGTCGGCCATGCGGCTGCGCAGGACCACGAGCGGGGCGAAGCCCAAGGCGGCCGCCGTCCTTTCGCCGAGCGGCGCGCTCCTCCACGCTGAAGCCGAGGCCGGGGTCGTGGAGGCCAGGGCGACGCTTCGCGAAGCAACGGTGGCCTTCGACCAGGCGCGCAGCAAGAAGCCGCGCAGCAACGTCGACTCTGCTACCCGGCGCTGGCGCCCGCTCGTGGTCTCGCGCTGGTCGCTCCTCGACGACTTCGACTCGGACGGCCGACGCTTCGTCGTGGCCGTCGAGAACGCTCCACCTACCCGTCCTCCGCGTCGCGACCTGAGCGAGCGCGAGCACCAAGTGATGACGCAGGCCCACTTGGGGCACACGAACAAGGTGATCGCGTACGAGCTCGGTCTATCCACCTCGACCGTTCGCGTCCTCTTGCACCGCGCGGCGCTGAAGCTGGGTGTCTCTACCCGAGACGAAGCCATCCGGCGCTTCGATCAGCTCGTGCAAAAGGCGCAGCGGTCAACGGGGCCGCGCTAGGTCGCGGCGTTTACGTAAACCCCAGCGCCCTGTTAGCGGCGCCGGCGGGCGTCTACAATCGTACACAATGCTGCGCGCTTCCTGGGTTTTGGTTACGAGCGTCGTCGTGTTCGCCGCTGCCTGCACGTCGAGCTCGCCCGCTGGCAGGCACCCCACCGGACAGGCAGGCGCCGACGACGAATCTCCAACCGCCGCGGGCGCAACCGGCACTGGCGGCGACACCGGCTCCGCGGGCGATTCTGGCTCTGCGGGCGACCCTGGCTCTGCAAGCACCGGCTCCGCGGGCGATTCTGCGGGCGCCCCGGGCGACACGGGCGCTGCGGGCGACACGGGCGCTGCGGGCGACACAGGCCAAGCCCCACCTCTACCGGCAGGCACCCTGCTGTACGTGCGTGAAGAGACCGCCAGCAGCGACCTGCTCGTGGCCCTCGATCTGTCGAGCGGCGACGAACGCGTCATCACCGATCTCACGAGCGACGGCAGCACGGGTTGGGATATCTGGGGCTACTCGCTTTCGCCCGATCGACGCCGCATCGCGCTGGCGTCACTTTATGGGCCAACCAAGGCAGATACCGCGACTGGCCTGGCCACCCGCGCCATCTGGACCCTCGACACCGAGGGGCGAGACTTCTTGCGCCTCACGCCGACCTTCCCTAACGAAAGCGCCGGGCGCCAGGGCTTTCAGTACGACGTTGGAGGGCCCGAGTGGACGAGCGACGGCGGTCACGTTCTCTTCGACTTCGGCACCTACTGGTGGGAAAACACCGAGCTGGCAGGTGGCTCGTGGCCTTGGATCGTCGCTGCCGACGGATCCGAGCCGCCGGCGAGCATCGACATCACGAGCGCTTGCTCGGTTCTGCATCCGTCGCGGAACCCCGTGACGGGCGAGTTTCTGCTGATTCACAGCGTCTGCGTGCCTGGACAGGGAAAAAATGGCCTGTTCCTCTACCCACCCGACGGCGCCGAGCCGACGCAGTTGGTAGAGTCCACCCGCGCCGCGGACGGAATCGACGTCTACCTCGAGAAGGTGAGTTGGTTCTCGGACGGCACGGGTTTCCTGTTCATCGGCAGCACCGCGGACACCGACTGGAGCCCGAGCCTGCTCATGTACGACCGGGCGACCAGCGAGGTCTCAGTGCTGCTCCCGTCGCCAGCAGGCGCAAGCATCGTCAGCGCAGCCATATCGCCCGACGCAGCGGGCATCGTCTACGGCTTGCGCGACGACGAGACCGGCAGCCAAGACTTGCGCCTCATCGATCTCAACGTCGACCCGCCGAGCGATACGGCGCTGACGAACGACGGAAAGAGTCGGGCTCCGTCGTTCTGAGCCCCGCGCGGCGGTCCAGGCCGCGGCCCTCTCGTCCGAAACGCGGCACTGGCAAGCCGGACTACACGCTGTAGGCACGGGTGGCGGCAGGTGCGTCGCCCTTTTCTCGATGCGGCCGTGCTCGGGCAAGTAGCAGCGGGCGCGTGACGAGTCGGGGAGCGCGAGGCGGCCGTCGACGCTGGCGCTGTCCTCAACTCGAGCGCGCTCGTACCCGTAGTGACGTGCACGACACTGTCGCACCTGCTGCGCCAAGACTTTCAAATAACTTTCCGTATCGGGACCAGCGCAAACCCGCTGGGTTACACTGTCGGGCTCACGTCAGGAACCGAGGAGATTTGCATGTGGGTCAGGCTGAAGCATTCGTTCAAAGCGATAGCGCTCAGTAGCGGCGCCGTTGCCCTGGCCTGCACTGGCTCGCTCGACGTCGAGACGAAAGGTGCGACAGGCTCCCACTCGGCCTCCGCCGGCTCCAGCGGCTCGGCTGGCTCGTCCGCCACCGTGCCCGAGGAGCCGGAGCCCCAGTTCCCCTTCGAGCCCGTTTCTGCGCGCATCTACGTCGCAAAGGTCAAAAACCTGATGCTGGGGCTGCCCGCCACCGAGGAAGAGATCGCGGCCGTCACCGCAGAGCCGCTGGCGTTGAAGGACATGGTCGACGCCTGGTTCGTCAAACCCGAAGCACAAGCCAAGCTCGGCACCTTCTTCAGCAAGGCCTTTCAACAGACGCAGGTGACGCAGAGCGAATTCGCCGACCAACTGGGCGTCGACAACATCGGCAACCTGCCCGTTTTCGCCCAGGCTCAAGAGTCGATGTCGCGCACCGCGCTCAAGGTCATCGCTGACGGCAAGCCCTTCACGGAGACGCTGACGACCCGCACCTTCATGATGACGCCAGCGCTCATGTCGCTGTACCTGGCCCTCGATCAAATCCAGGTCGACGACGCGAACAAGGCCTCCATCAGTTTGCCACTGCCCGACGGAACTCTGGGCACCGCGCAGACCTTTTGGCTCACCTATCGCGCCGACGCCCCCATTCCGCTCTCGGCCACCATGGATCCCGCGAGCCCGGATTTCATGCATTTCGCCGTGCCGATGGCCTTCACCTGCGACGTGCCCCAGCTCGACGACACCGGGCACGTCGTCACCGACGCGGCGACCGGCAACGCGGTGAAAATCAAAGCCAGCTACAATCAGCGCACCTACTCCAGCGTAGGCGCAGCATTTTTGGGCTTGTTCGGCCATGCCACGAGCCGCGGCGTGCTCAACGACGGTTTGGACCCCGAAGGCCCGCCCAAGATCGTGATTCCGGATGACGTGCCGGCCGATAAGAAGAACCTCTATGTCTACAACTGCACGGGCGGCATGGGCTTCACGTCGCCCAACGTCACCGCCCAAGACGTGATTTGGCGCCCGGTCACCGTGCGCGAGGCGCAAGAGGGCGAGGCCCTGACTCCCTTTTACGATTTACCGAGCTTGCGCGAGGCCAACGAGATCGTGGTGCGCACGCCGCGGGTCGGATTCTTCAGCACCCCTGCGTTTTTTGCCAACTGGCCCAGCAACAACAGCAACCAGCACCGCGGCACCCTGAACCAGGCGCTGATCGTCGGCGTGGGTCGCAGTATCAACCCCGTCGACAAGGGCACGGCCACCGTGCTCGACAACGGCAAGGACGGCCAGCACTCGGATCCCACGAGCCCCTGCTACAGCTGCCACCAGACGATGGACCCGATGCGGAACGTCTTCCGCCAAGCGTATACCTATTCGTACCACGCGCAGCACGACCCGGCCCAGGTCTTTTCCAGCGCGACCTTCGACTACCTGGGCGCGGCGACGCCGCTCGCTTCCTTGGACGACTTCGCCAACGCGCTCGTCGAGCATCCGCTCTACCCCGTCGCGTGGGCGCAGAAGCTCTGCTACTACGCCAACTCGAGCGGTTGCTCGGAGGACGATCCGGAATTCGTGCGCGTCGCGAAGGCGTTCACCGACTCCGGTTTCGACTTTCACACGTTGGTGCTCGAGCTCTTTTCGTCCCCGCTCGTCACGGGGCAGGCGGCCACGAAGACTCGCACCGACGTGGGTGAGACGGTCAGCATCTCCCGGCAAGATCACTTCTGCGCCGCGCTCACCAGTCGCCTCAAGCTAGCCTCGAATCTGTGCCTAGGCATTCCCGATAAAACGACGCAGACCGCGGTCGCCAACAACATTCCGCTCGATGGCTACCTGCGCGGCGCCGACGCGCCTGCGCTCTCCACCGCTCAAACCCCCTTCTACCGCGGCGCCACCGAGTCGCTGTGCGCCTACGCGGCTGGTCTGACCATCGATAAAATGCCGATGAGCCGCTACTCCAGCAGCAAGAAGGACGCGGCCATCACCGACTTCGTCGAGAACATCATGGGCATGACTTCAGCGGATCCCAACAACGCTGCCGTTACGCTGCTGCTGCAGGAGCACTACGACGCCGCCATCGCGGAGGGCGCGACGCCGACGGACGCGCTCAAGTCCACTTTCATCACGGCCTGCTTGTCGCCCACCTCGGTGGCGATCGGCCTGTAAAGGATCGAAAGCACATGAGCATCCTCCATCGCCGTCGTTTACTACAAGGCACCTTGGCGGGGGCCGGCCTCATCGGGCTGCGCGCCATGGTTACCGGCTTACCCATCTCATTCTTGCTGGAACCGAAGTCGGTGCGCGCCCAGGATGCCTGTGGCAACGCGGCCGGCGCTCAATACTTGATCTTGTCGATGTCCGCGGGCGGCGACGCGCTCAACTGCAACGTTCCTGGCACCTATGATCTGCCGGCGTCGTTCGCGTCGGGTAGCGTCAATCACGCCGACCCGATGGACATGTCCATGACTCCCGGCAGCATGACCATCGGTGGCCGTTCGTGGACGGCGGCCAAGCCGTGGACCTCACTCTCCAAAGAGATCCTCGAACGAACCGTCTTCTTCCACCACTCGACCGGCACGGCAAATCACGGCGAGCTCGGCCGGGTGCTCGAGCTCTTCGGCGCGCTGCGTCGGGGTCAGTGGTTGCCCTCGTACTTTGCAAAGGTCCTGCGCCCGTGCTTGGCCACGGTTCAGGCCCAGCCGGTAACGATTGGGGGCGAGCAACTGTCGTTCGAGGGGCAGTACCTGCCCAAGCTAACGCCCACCGGTCTCAAAGCCGTGCTCTCGGCGCCGAAAGATCTGCAAGCCAAGCTGCAAACCCTACGCGACGATACGCTCGACAAGCTGACGGCGACGCTCAAGGAAAATCGTTCGCAGACCACCGCCCAGCGCGCTTACCTCGACAACATGGCGCTGTCTCAGGCTGACCTGCGCAAGATGATTACCCAGGTCCAAGCAGACCTCAGCACCATCAACGGAGACGACGCCGCCAATCAGGTGACGGCCGCGGCGCTCTTGATCAAGATGAACGTGGCGCCGGTCGTCACCATTCATTTGCCGTTTTCGGGCGACAATCACAGTGACGCCAACTTCACGAATGAAGCGAACCAGACCAACGCGTCGGTCAATCACATCAAGAACCTGATGTCGAAATTGAAGAGCTATGAGCTAGAAGACAAGGTCACGTTCGCGACGCTCAACGTGTTCGGTCGCCAGTTCAACGAGTCCAACGGGCGCGGTCACAACGCCTCGCATTCAGTTTCGCTGATGATCGGCAAAGGCCTCAAGGGCGCCGTCGTGGGCGGCATCGTGCCCGGCGGACACGCCGCCGACATCGACTCCGCCACTGGCGACGCGATGGAGGGCGGCGACGTGCCCGCGGCCGACAGCCTGGCCTCCGTGGCCAAGACCCTCGGCCGGGGTCTCGGCCTCACTGATGCTCAGCTGGACGATCAAATCACCTCTGGGCTCGCCATCAATTCGGTCATCGCTTAATCCGCGCATGAGAGAGCGCTCCTGCCTCGCGCCGGGTTTGGCCATGATCTTGGCGCTCGCCCTGGCATCACCTTGGGCCCTCGCCGCGACTCCCCGCAGCAAGAAGGCGTGGCGTCCGCCGGCGGGCGCCAAGAGCAAGAAGATCCAACCGGAGGCGACCCCGGCGCCAAAGGTGGAAGACGCCGTCAGCCCCACGCCAGCGGCCGAGGAAACGACGCCACCACTGGCCCCAGAAGCGAAGAAGGCGGCCCCTCCTGCGCCGCCGGCGGTGTCACTACCAGCGCCGACGGAGAACCTCTCGGCGGCGCGTTCGGCTGACGAAGCTACCACCGCTAACAACGCCGAGGCCGAGCTCGGCCGGCGTGAGGCGCGGCGCATCGCGGCCGGTCGCATCGTGGTGGCGGTGTGGGCCGGCGGCGGCGTCGCCAATCGACGTTTCAGTTACCGCGACGCGATTGGCTACAACCTCGCTCCCTACCGCCTTCCCGCCGCCCCCATGGCGGTCTTCGGCATCGAGGCGTACCCGGCCGCCAGTAGCGGCATACCGGTGCTCAGTGATCTCGGCATCCGTGCCCACGTGAGCCGAGGCTTCGCCTTCGACTCGAGCACCCCCCAAGGAACGAAGCTGGAAACCGATTGGACGCGCTTCGGGGGAGAGCTGCGCCAGCGACTGCTGTTACCGGGCCGACACGCCGCCGAGCTCGCGGTTCTCGTCGGCGCCGACGCCAGCTACTTCGGCATGACCGCGAGCGCGCCCGTGCCGGCGCTGCTGCCGGCGGCGCGCACCGTCTCTTTGCGTTTCGGGCTCGACGCACGGCTTCGCGTCGCCTGGCGGCTCTCGGTGCTGGCCGGGGGGGCTTACCTGCTCACCACCTCGCGCGGCGAAATTTACGAGCATTTTCGTCGACCTCGTGTGGGCGGCGTCGACGCTGACCTTGGCTTTGCCATCGATCTGGGCTCCGGTCTCGAGGCGCGTTTGGCCGGACGCTACACCCGCTATTTTGCTTCGTTCAAACCGAGGCTGGGCGACGCCTACGTGGCCGGAGGAGCGCTCGACGAGCAGCTGCAAGCTGGTTTGGGGGTGCGCTATGCGCACTGACCGCTCGCTCTTCGCCTTGCGGATGACGCTGCTGAGCGCGTTGAGTCTGCTCGTGGGCTGCCCCGGAGAGCTGTCGAACAAGGCCGATTTCGAAGCCTACGCGGCGGAGCACGGCGAAGCAGGCGCTCCGCCCACCACGAACGAAGCGGGCACGAACGCGGGCATCGCGGGGGGCCTGCCGAGCGACGCCTGTGGTGACGTGCCGACGCGCATCTTGGTGCCTAGCTGCGGCGGCACGGGTTGCCACAGCGCCCTCGCGCCCCAGCAAGAGTTGGATCTCGTCTCTCCCGGCGTCGCCGCGCGCCTCGTTGGAACCCCCGGCAAGCAGTGCTTGCAGCTGCTGGTCGATCCGCAGAACCCCGAGCAGAGCCTGATGTACCAAAAGCTACTGCCCAAGCCGGCGTGCGGTGCCCAGATGCCGCTCGCTCGGCCCGCGCTCAGCAGCGCCGACGTCGCGTGCGTGCTCGCCTGGATCGCGGCGCAATAGCGTCAACGCTGGGCCAGCCCATGGTCAGGCCCACTCGACGCGGACGAAGCAATGACCATAGTCACCACGACAGAGTTTGCGAACATCGGGGAATGGTAGAGCCGATCGAGCTGCGGCTGGTCACGAGTAACTCGTTTCCGACGGGGACGGGGAGCTTCTCGTACCGGGGCGAATACGAGCTGGTGATTCAGAACATCGCGTTTCAAAAGCAGGTATCGGTGCGCGGAACCAGACCGGGAGCTCCTTCGTGGACGGACCATTTCGCCAGCTTTCAAGAGTCCTTGCCGGACGGTCGCGAGCTTTGGAAGCTGACCACGAGTGACGAGCTCGTCGAATTTGCGGCGAGCTATGGCGTGCAAGGGGCGCTGTTCTGGGACAACAACGGCGGGCGGAACTACAAGCAGCCGCAGGTGTTCGACGAGTTCGACGCCGAGCTTGGTCGCGTGCCAGCCGTCGTCCTCGGGTCGAAGGGCTTCTCCGATGCGACGCACGCGCACGTCGTCGTCGCGGTCAAGAACCTAGCGTTCGCGAAGCAGGTGGGCGTGGTCTACACCACCAATGCTTGGGCGACGGCCCAAGTGGCGCTTTGTGTGCGTATTCCGACGTGATCCGATCAGCGTTCCGACGGCATTCGATCAGCGTTCCGAAAGTATCCGATCAGGATTCCGGAGCATTCGATCGGCATTTCCGCTCATCCGATCACCCATTCCGGT
>Ga0164241_10000426_pt1 | contig 80689 bp, 71 predicted proteins | sample OricomyardsoilBY_FD_108780 | JGI IMG/M metagenome (GOLD analysis project Ga0164241, IMG submission 108780) | Backyard soil microbial communities from Emeryville, California, USA - Original compost - Back yard soil (BY) | ecosystem: Environmental > Terrestrial > Soil > Unclassified | place: USA... | reverse complement strand
CGGTCGCGCGGACCATGGCGAAGTTCACCGGCGACGTGCTCGACACTCGCCTGCCAGTGCTGAGCGCGACGCCCGATACCGACGACCTGATCGCGCTGATCGACGACGACACGTCGTGCGTGGTCGTCCAATATCCCGACATTCTCGGCCGCATCGGCGATCTCTCGAAGCTGGCCGAGGCGGCGCACGCGAAGAATGCGTTGCTGGTCGCGGTGGTCACCGAGCCGGTCGCGCTGGGCGCGATTCGGTCGCCGGGTGAGATGGGCGCTGATATCGTCGTCGGCGAGGGTCAGTCGATCGGCGTCGGGCTCGCATTCGGCGGACCTTATGTCGGGCTGTTCGCCTGTTCGGAAAAGCTGGTCCGCCAGATGCCGGGCCGGCTATGCGGTGAAACCGTCGATGCCGAAGGCAAGCGCGGCTTCGTGCTGACGCTCTCCACCCGCGAGCAGCATATCCGCCGCGAAAAGGCGACGTCGAACATCTGCACCAGCTCGGTGCTCTGTGCGCTCGCCTGGTCGATCCATATGACATTGCTGGGTGAGAAGGGGCTCAAGCAGCTCGCCGCGATCAACCATGCCGGAGCGAGCGCCGCCGCCGATGTGCTCGCTTCGGTGCCGGGCGTCGATCTGGTCACCGACAGCTTCTTCAACGAATTCACGCTCAGGCTGTCGAAGGAAGCCCGTCCGGTCGTTCGCGATCTGGCTCACAAGGGGATTCTCGCGGGCGTGTCGCTTGGCCGCCTCTATCCGGGCGCCTTGGCGCTGGAAACCGGCCTCGTCGTCGCGGTCACCGAAACCACCACGCAGGAGGACGTGGAAACGCTTGCCTCCGCGCTCCGGGAGGCGCTGGCATGAGCAATATCAACGCGAGCGGCTGGCGCCCCACGACGCCCGAAGCGGGCGAGTCCTCGACCGCGACCTTCACCGGCAATCGCGCGCTGATGCTCGAGGAAGCGCTGATCTTCGAGATCGGCTCGACCGAGACCACCGGCGTCGATTTCGACCCCTCTCCCTCTCTCGGCTTGCGGGGAGAGGGCCGGGGAGAGGGGCCTGACGTGGCGGTTCCATCCGATCCGGTAGCCCCCTCTCCCGACCTCGCTTCGCTCGGCCACCCTCTCCCCGCAAACGGAGAGAGGGGAAACAGGCTTGGCGGCCTCGCGCGCGCCGCGCCCATCGGCCTCCCCGGCCTTTCCGAGCCCGAAACCGTCCGCCATTACACGCGCCTCAGCCGCCAGAATTACGCGATCGACCTGGGCCTGTTCCCGCTCGGCAGCTGCACGATGAAGCACAACCCGCGCCTCAACGAGCGCGTCGCGCGGCTGCCCGGCTTCGCCGACCTCCATCCGCTGACGCCGGTCGATTGCGCGCAGGGCGCGTTCGAAGTCATCGACCAGCTCGCGCATTGGCTGATCACGCTGACCGGCATGCACAGCGTCGCGATGAGTCCCAAGGCCGGCGCGCATGGCGAGCTGTGCGGCGTGCTGGCGATCCGTGCGGCGCTCGATGCACGCGGCGAGCAGGCGCGCAAGATTCTGCTGGTGCCGATCTCGGCGCACGGCACGAATCCGGCGACCGCGGCATTTGCGGGCTTCACCGTGGAAGACATTCCCGCAACCGACGATGGCCGCGTCGATCTGGCGGCGCTCAAGGCGCGGCTGGGGCCGGACATTGCCGGCGTGATGATCACCAACCCCAACACCTGCGGCCTGTTCGAGCGCGAGATGAAGGCGATCTCCGACGCGGTCCATGCGGCGGGCGGTTACGTCTATTGCGACGGCGCGAACTTCAACGCGATCGTCGGCCGCGTGCGTCCGGGCGATCTCGGCATCGACGCGATGCACATCAACCTGCACAAAACCTTCTCCACCCCCCATGGCGGCGGCGGCCCGGGCTCGGGCCCGGTGGTGATGTCCAAGGCATTGACCCCCTATGCGCCGCTCCCCTTCGTCGAGAAGGACGGCGATCATTTCCGCCTCGTCGAGGAAGAGACGGCGGGCGAGCATCACGCGGGGACCTTCGGCCGCATGACCGCCTTTCACGGTCAGATGGGCATGTTCACCCGCGCGCTGACCTACATCCTCAGCCACGGTGCGGACGGCCTGCGCCAGGTCGCCGAGGATGCGGTGCTCAATGCCAATTACATCCTCCGCTCGATGGAGGACGTGCTCGACGCACCCTTCGCCAAGTCCGGCCCGTGCATGCATGAGGCGATCTTCAGCGATAAGGGACTGCCCGAAGGTGTCTCGACCATCGACATCGCCAAGGGGCTGATCGACGAAGGCTTCCACCCGATGACGGTCTATTTCCCGCTCGTCGTCCACGGCGCGATGCTGGTCGAGCCGACCGAGACCGAGTCGAAGGCGGCGCTGGACCAGTTCATCGGCGCGTTCCGCTCGGTCGCCGCGCGGGCGCGCAACGGCGATCCGACAGTCCGAACCGCACCGCACTTCGCGCCTCGCCGGCGGCTCGACGAGACGCTCGCGGCGCGCAAGCCGGTGCTGGCGTTCAGGGATCCCGAGGTTGCCGAAGCGGCGGAGTAGGGGCGCCTAGAACCAGCGCCCCACACGCTCGCGATAGGCGAGATAGTCGCTGCCGAAGCGCGCGGTCATCGCCGCCTCTTCCTTCTCGATCACGTTGCGCGTGATCCAGAAGGTCACCGGCACGATCAGCAGCAGCGTGATCAGGCTGTCGGCGTAGATCGCGAAGCCCAGATAGATCAGCGTCATGCCCAGATACATCGGGTTGCGCGTCCAGCGGTACACGCCGTCGGTGACCAGGGCGGAGACCTGCTTCCACGGCTCGGGCGGCGTGCCGGCTTTCTTGAACAGCCCGATCGCGGTCATCAGGATACCGAAGCCGATCACGATCGCCAGTCCCGCGACCATCCGTTCGAGGGAATGGGGCAGGGGAATCTCGACCTTCCACCACGAAACGCGGTCGATGAGCCACCCGGCGAACAACGTGCCGATATAGACCATGGGGGGCCAGATGCGGATGCCCGCGCTATTCTTTTCGATGTCCATGCCCAGCCTTCCTCTTGCGCATCAAATGACGCGGTTGCGGGGCTTGCGCAACTCTTCGCGCTCGGGGACATAAGCGGGCATGAACGCTTCCTCTCCGCAGCCGACGATGACCGGCACGCTCATCACCTTCGCGCTCGTCGGGGTGGTGATGTTTTTCCGCTTGCGCAGCCTCAACCGCGAGCGGCCGCTGCGGCTCAGCCAGCTCTGGATCGTCCCGGGCATCTACGCCGTGATCGCGGGCTTCCTGTTCTGGAGCTTCCCGCCCAAGGGGATGGGCATCGTCTATTGCCTGATCGGGCTTGCCGCCGGCGCCGCACTGGGCTGGCAGCGCGGGCGGATGATGCACATTTCGGTCGATCCGGCGACGCAGACGCTGCGGCAAAAAGCGTCGCTGGGATCGATGTTCTTCCTGCTGGGCCTGATCGCGCTTCGCACCCTGGCGCGTGTCGAGGGCGCGGCTTGGCACTTCGATGTGATGATGCTGACCGATGTGCTGCTCGCGTTCGCCTTCGGGCTGCTGACGATGCAGCGCGTCGAGATGTACATCCGGGCGAAGCGGCTGCTGGAGGAAGCGCGCCCGGCATGAAGCGCCATGCGCCTGCGACGACACGCAACCGCGACGCGATCATCGATGTGCTCGACGGGTTGCTGCGCACCAACGGCAGCATGGCACTGGAGATCGCCAGCGGGACGGGCGAGCATGTCGCGGCCTTCGCGCACCGCTTCCCCACAGTGACGTGGCAGCCGAGCGACCCCGATCCCGACGCGCGCGCCTCGATCGCCGCATGGTGCGCGGAGGCGCCCAACGTCTTCCCGCCACTCGATCTCGACGCGGCTTCGGCGGAGTGGCCGATCGAATGGGCCGACGCGATCGTCTGCATCAATATGGTGCATATCAGCCCGTGGAAGGCGACGGTCGGGCTGTTCACACAAAGCTCAAAGCTGCTTCCACAGGGAGCGCCGCTGATCCTGTACGGACCGTACTTTCGCAAGGATCACCCAACCGCACCCACCAATTTTGCCTTTGACGAGAGCCTGAAGGCGCGGAACGCTGAATGGGGGATTCGCTGGCTGGAGGACGTCACGGAACTGGCTGAGGCGAAAGGGTTTGTGCTGGCTGCTATCCACGAAATGCCTGCAAACAACCTATCTGTCGTTTGTCGCAGAGGTTGATCTCTGTGTGGGTGGAGGGTGGGGTCTTCCCACTGTTCACCTGCTCGCTAGGCCCAATTGCTCTTGAGTTTTCGCTCGGCTGCCCAGCGAAGCCACTCAAATTCCTCCAGGCCAACAACCTGGACTCGCGATCCTAGTTCGCCTGCCCAGCGTTGAGCCTTCATATCCTTCAGGTCTCCGAGCCAGACGTAACTGGCCCCAGCGGCATCCTTGAAAACGTACTGGCCATTTTCTGACTGAGCTCCGATTACGGCTTGTCGATCCGCGTTCGGCTCAAAATCGATCAACTTCCTCCATGTCGTGCTCGGCTACATGTACAAGCTGGCCCGGCAGTGGAAGGTGCCCGGAGCCGAGAACAACCCCTTGGGGAGCATGCCGCATTTCAAGGCGAACGATGCCCGCGAGCGGTATCTGACATCGGCGGAAATCGAGAGGGTCAGGGTCGCAATCGAGGCCAGTCCTAACCGCCAACTCCGGTTCATCATTCCGCTTTTGCTACTGACTGGGGTGCGGAAGCGCGAACTGCTCGATGCCAAATGGGAGCATTTCGATCTGGATCAGCGTCGATGGCGCGTGCCGCATACGAAATCGGGGAAGCCCAGGTTTGTGCCGTTATCGCAGGCGGCGATCGAGATCCTCTCCAATGTACCTCGATGGGAAGGCTGTCCATTTGTCGTCCCAAACCCGGAAACGAAGAAGCCGTACAAGGACATCTTCTACGTTTGGAACAAGGCCCGGATCGAAGCAGGGGTGCCGGACTGCCGCGTCCATGACATCCGCCATACCGCTGCCAGCCTGTGGGCTTCGGCGGGGCAGTCGCTCTACGTGGTCGGTCAAATTCTTGGGCATCAGCGTGCGTCCACGACACAGCGGTACGCGCATCTGAGTCAGGAATCCCTGCTTTCCGCTGTCGATGCAGGGGCCGCCGCGACGGGGATTGATTGGGGAAAGGCCGCCGCTTAACCTTTCCGACGCGCCATCCGGATCGTTCCTAACGGACGATCTGGGTGGTCGGTGTCCCCACGCTAGCGGGCAGTTTGCGAAGGCAGCCGCCCGCAACTGCCGCTCGCGGGCGCGATACGAACCAGCAGTCTGCAAGCCGGTCCGCGTCGTTCGAGATCGATCAACGATTCCTTGCAGCCGCCGTTGCACAGAATCGGCATAGGGCTGCAGATAAAATTTCGACGGGGACGCGCCGAATCTGGCTGACCTGCCAGCTGCGAGAACAACATTGCGGGCGATACCAAGACGATCTATGCAAGTGCGCCCTATAGCCGTTTCGGTCTATTCTCTTCATTTCGTATTTTTGTGCGCTGGAGCGCAGGATGTTTCAGAATTGATATTGCTCATTCGGAGTTGCTCTAAAGCCTCTTGACAGCTAAGAGCTTGATGCGCTCAAACTCAACGTTTCAGACGTTGGGGGGCGTGTGAGCTTTCATTCTTTGAGAGGCGATCCAGTTGGATCGATTATTCTAGTCAATCTGCATTATCTGGTTGCAGAGAAGATTGTCGATGCGCGTCTACGCCGCACGGCCCTGCGTGCGATTCGCCGCCAGCTAAATAGGATACCTGGGGGTGCTGACGGTAAGAAGCTGATTGGTGCTCTTAGCGCCGCGCTTCATGTCCAATCGCCCGTTTTTCAGGTGCGCAGCCGACAGAAGCCCGATTTAGGCTGCGCAGTTGCAATGATCCTCGACTTCGGCAAGGTAAAAGGCATTCTTCGCACCATTCAACGTAGGCTCGACGATAGCTACGCCGACGAATCGAAGCGGATCGATACCCTATGCCGTCGAGACGTTGGTGCGTCGATAATTCCGGACGCCGCAGCGCTTATAAATGCGCTATCTCCGGCGTTGCGCGAACTTACTCTGAGCGACCCTAACCGAGTCCTGTGGGGAACATCTGCCGTCGAACTGGAAAGTGCGATCGCCCGATTCCAAGCTGACCCTGCAATCGGGCCCGATGGGCTGGCCGGCCGACTTCGCGACTTGCTGGGCCTGGTTCATATCGATCCGAAGCCTCGTTGCAAAACGCGACACCTATTCCTGTTTCGCGGTAGATTCACACTTGCCGAGATCAAGAATCGACCAACGCTTTTCCGCTCTTCGCGCCCGTCGGTGCTCGACGGTTTTGACAACCGCCGTTTCTGTCAACCATGGTTAAAAATTCCTTGGGAAAACGGGTGGGGAATGACGATCGATATAGCGAGCGGCGGTCTAGGGATTGGCCTGCCCGAGATTGTCGTGAATCCGCTTTCGCTTTGCGATTTCGATTGCTCGTACCTAGGTGAGGTTCCCAATTCCTGGTTTGGACCTGACAAGGACTATCTGACTATGCTCTCGGGCAAGGCGCCAGCGCTGGACGTGATCGCCACCGAGCTCGACCGGTTGGCAGCGTGACGAGAGGTTGGCCTCCCTCGGATGCGCCGGACAATCCTGCCGAAGCAGGAGCTTCAATGGCAACTTGGCTCGCTGACATGGCTACCTTGCTTGTCGAATATGAGACGAGCGAGGATGGCAGTGCGCAGCGCCTTGCTGCTTTCAACGCATTGCGTCAGCGCTTTGCAGATCTCGATTTCCCTACCCGATCCGAGCCACGCGAGACTTTCATCGCTGAGATCAGCGAACGCTGGTCGGATGCTCCCGGGGCAGTCCTTGAAGAAGTCAAATGCTTCGTGTCCGCGCGTGCTGAGACCATGGACAATGAACAACTCGCCTTATGCTTGGAAGTGCTTGCGGACAGCGGGGTGATTCTGAGCGAAAGCGAACTATTCTCGGTGTTGAATGTGGTGAGTTCAGCGCCCCCCTCTCTCGAAGCCGAAGGAGCGTATCGTGCGCTGGTATTGCTCGCGGGCGCCAATTGGCGCGCGGTCCTCTCGTTTCTTGAGCGTTTGAACAGTCAGGGTGATGTGGAGCACCCGCGGGCTTTGCAGGCCGGACTTGAATCGATCGCAACCTATGCGCCGAGTCAGTTGGGCGCCGTCTTAGTGCAGTTGGCTCCTCAACTTGAGCGCATGGATTTCGTGACGCTTCGACATATATCGCGAGAACTGAAGACGCGGGCCGCACCGTATGTCAGCGCACTTGCGTTGCTCGAACTCGACCCCGAACGGTCGCGTAGATTTTTGATGGCGAACTTTGACGGCGAGGACTCCCCCTTCGGCTTCGAGACTGAACCGGTCGAGAAGCCGGACGATCAAATTCTCGCGATCAGTGATTGTGGACAACCAATCCCGCTTTCGGACGAAAGGACCGGTGTGGACGTGCAACTGTGGATCGCGACGGTCCGGACCGTTACACGTCTCCGATCCGGTGAGCGGCTTCCTTGGTCAACATCAACAGCCATCATCTTCGGCTCCGCCAATGCCTCCCCGTCGGAAAGTCCCCGCGAAACGGCCGCGCGTGCCTTTTTCGGGCAGTTCGTTCGGGTCATCCAATGAACCCGCCATCACTCCCGTCAGTCAACCGGCTGGTGGCACTTATGGATGATGCGCTGCATCTGCGCCATGCGCTCAATCAGAATGCGCATGACCATCGACTAAAGACTCAGCTCCAAGTGGAGATTGTACCACTGGTAGACACACCGGCTTTCTCAATCTTCATTGAACCCGAGCGCTACAGTCTGGCGCTGACGGCATTCCCTTCTTTCTATTTGCCCGACTCGTTCAACGATGACGACTACTATTCGCGCGACTTCGAAGGTGGAAGCAACCCCGTCGATGAGACCGGCAGGCCGCTCGTAGCGCCAGAATTCCAGCCCAGCCGTCAGACGTTGTTCGTCAACACACTAATCGCTGGTGAATATCTTTTTCGGGCTAGAGGAGCGCAGGGCCAGCATGTTCTGATTTCGCCAGAGCACGCGCACGAAATATATTCCTTTATCGTTAGTCTGGGTCGACGGCTTGAGCGAACAACCAAGTCCACTCCCGAGGATGCCCAGTTGATTTATCGCGATCTGCGTCGCTGGCTCCTCGAGCGCACTGTAGCGCGCGACACAATGTCGGGAGCTGAATGGCTTACTGACATTCGAAGCGGTATCGTCGAGCGGCTGGGTAAACTCGACGGCCCATCTCTCGCACTACATCGCTTGGACAGCATGGTCAGCGACGACATGCTGCGGCATGCAGGCGAGGCGCTTCAATTCGGGACCGAGATCATTTCGCCAGATGCCGTGCTCGTCAAGCAATGGCGGTTTCGGATCGAGCGCGCCAAACATATGAACCGCAAGCGGCCCAACCCCCATGCGCTGGAAGCAGATGCCATCACCATGGCGCAGCTTGAGCTGTTGAATGAAGGCTGGCTCCAGAACAAGAAGCTCTACGTTCTGGTGACAAACGACCGAGGCCTGCATCGGGCCTGCGTCCAATGGCTGAGCGCGGCGCGCGCGCAAGGGGAGGACAAACCCTATTTCCTGCGCGACCCGAGGCGATACATGCCGGTGCTCGATACGCGGCATGGCGATCATGACAACCAGGTCGCCGTCGTCTCGCGTGTTGAGCAGTCATTGCGCCAGTTGCTCTCCGCATTCTCCACAACCGACGACAATGGCAAGGACTCGACGGGGGACGGCGCGGGCGCATTTCCTGACCGTCACAGCCTCGCCAACACCTTGAACGACAGGCTGGACGCGGATAGCGGAGAGCTCCAGCGTTTCACCTTGTTGTTGCAGTCGCAGATCAACGCAGTCGCGGCCTCGTGGCTGGAGTTGCTCGAATATTCGATTGTAGACAATACCGATTTGGTCGCGTCTTTCGCGCGCGCAGAAGCCATAACATGGGCGCGCGCGCTTGGTGGCGTGATTGGCAACCAGTCGCGCAACCAAGCCAACGACGTTGCCAAAAAGTTCTTCACCCTCGCAACGAGTTCTGCACTTTTGCGGACCGAAGTATGGGCCTTTGACAAGCGCGACGCGCCGATAAGCAGCAACCGACGGCGACTAGTGACCGAATTCGATGATTTCAAAAGTAGTGCCTTCAAGGGAAAGTCACTTCCTGATGCCGTCAATGAACTAAAGCAAAAAATTGGTGCCCGTATCGAAGAACTTCAGGATGCGGACGTTGCCGAACGGCTTTTGGTCATTGGCTGCATGTCACTTGGGATTGGCGCATGGGCTGCTGCGCGAAACCTGCTCGAAGTCGCCGTGCAGCAGAATGCCTCGACGCTGCTAAAGCGGGAAATTCAGTTCTTTTGCTGTGTTGCCCGCCGACTGGCGGCGGGGTTTAGCAACTACGAAGCCGAATATGACGCTCTCGAAGTTCTCCTCCGGGAACTTCTTGCTGAGGCAAAGAGCACCACCGAGCGGCTGCGTCTTCTCAATGAAATCTTGGCTCTGCGGCTCTGTCGGGTGCCATTTAGCGCCGCCTTACGGCAGGACTTTGCTGACGATGTCGCAGTGGCATTGGAAGTGTGGGGCGAAATTGTCGAGCTCGGACTGCCTGGTTTGGTTGGATCTGCCGAATCAGATCTCGCACAGGCGCTTTTTAAGCAGTTCGCCCTTAATACATTCTGTCTGACCTACTATGTTGATCATAAACACATCGACGCGCCGCCGGTGATGGCGATGACCCGCGTAATTCAGCAAATGATTGAGAATTCATCGTTTGCCTATGTTCGAGAAGGCGTGCACGGACAGATTTATCCTAAGATGGCGTCATTCGCACTTGCCGATGGCAAGATGAGGACAAATCTCGCTAACGAGATCGAGACGCTCGCCCAGGATACTCTTCGAAGTGACGACGAAGCTGGTATCCTTTTCGATATCCCTTTTGTCGATAGGACCGAGCTTCGGACTGTATCTGAGATAATGACATGGCACATTGGTCATGCCGCGCCTGATTGAACTCGATTTGCTGCAGTGCCATCCGGCCCTTGGCCTCTCACCTTTCTGCCACGCCATTCGCATCGCCTCCGAACGGGCAATCTGGGTGGTTGGTGGGGAGCAATTGGGCGTGCGATTTGCCAGTGCATCACCGCATCACAAAATCCGGACACGATCGTCGCGCCGGCTGGGTGATCGTTGGGTCTCGGCAAGGCGAAGGCCCAAAGCCGACCGGAGGGCATTGAGTTGCTTCGGAAAATCCCGCGCGATTCCTCTTATGGTGCATATTAGCCCGTGGGCGGCGACGCTGGGCCTGATGGCCGGGGCGAAGCGCCTACTCGGGCCAGGCCTGCCGCTGGTGCTTTACGGCCCCTATCGCCAGCGCGGCGTCGAGACCGCGCCGTCGAACGAAGCATTCGAACTCTGGCTCAAGGAAAGGAGCCCGGAATTCGGCTTGCGCTACGTCGAGGACGTGACCGCCGCCGCCGACGGCTTCGATCTCGAACGCATCGTCCGGATGCCCGCCAACAACCTCATGCTGGTGTATCGGCGGCGCTGACCGGGCTCTGCCCGGCCGCGGACATGCTCGCGCCAGACGATGTAAAGCCCGCTCGCGATGATCACCGGCGCCCCCACCCAGGTATAGGGCGTCGGCAGCACCGCGAAGAGCGTCCAGCCATAGAGCGTCGCCCAGACCAGGCTCGAATAGTCCATCGGCACCACGGTCGAGACCGGCGCGTAGCGGAGCGCCCCGGTCAGCGCGAGCTGGCCCACCCCGCCGACCAGCCCGATCGCCAGCAGCATCGCCCAGACGGTCCAGTCATGCGCGTGGAAATCAAAGGCATAGGCCACGCCCAGCGGCGGCACCGAGAGGAGCGAGAACCAGAACACTGTCGTCCCGGCGCTTTCGGTCTTGCCGAGCTGGCGCAGCAGGATCGCAACGGTGGCGACGAAGAAGGCGGCGGTCAGCCCCACCGCGGTGCCGATCAGCGGAAAGTGCCCGCCGCTTGGTTGGGCCACGATCAGCACGCCGCTGAAGCCGACGACCACCGCGCCCCAGCGGTGCCACCCCACCGATTCGCGCAGCCACAGCGCGCCGAGGATGGTGGCGAAGATCGGTACGGTGAAGGACAGCACCGTCGCCTCCGCCAGCGGCAACAGCATGATCGCGCCGAAATTGAACACCATGCCGGTCAGCCCGATGGCGGTGCGCCAGAGATGCGCCCCCATCCGGCTCGTGCGCACCGTGCCCAGCCCATCCCGCGCGGCGAGCCAGCCCATCACGACCGGCACTGCCCAGAGCTGGCGGTGAAACAGGATCTCGACCAGCGACGCGCCATGTGCTTCGGCCAGCTTGATCAGCGCGGCCATCGACGAGAGGCAGAAGATCGCGAACAGGCGCAGGGCGAGTCCGGTGAGGGCGCGGTCAGCGGGCATGGGAGGGCGCTAGGCAAAGCGCGCGTGCGGGACAAGCGGGCTTTGCGCGAGCGCCGGTTGCGGCTATCCGCTCGCCCCATGATCAAGCACGCCCTCAACGTCACCCGCGAAGCGGATTTCAACGCCTGGTACCAGGCGGTCATCACCGAAGCCGATATGGCCGAGGAATCGGGGGTGCGCGGCTGCATGGTGATCCGGCCATGGGGATACGGCATCTGGGAGCGCATCCAGCGCCTGCTCGACGATCGCATCAAGGCGACTGGGCATGAGAATTGCTATTTCCCGCTCTTCATCCCGCTCTCCTATTTCGAGAAGGAGGCAGAGCATGTCGAAGGTTTCGCCAAGGAAATGGCTGTCGTCACGCATCACCGGCTGAAGTCGGTGAACGGGCGGCTGGTGGTCGATCCCGAGGCGAAGCTGGAAGAGCCGCTCGTCGTGCGGCCCACCTCGGAAACGGTGATCGGCACCGCCTTCTCGCGCTGGGTCCAGTCGTGGCGCGACTTGCCGATCCTCATCAATCAATGGGCGAACGTCGTCCGCTGGGAGATGCGCACCCGCATGTTCCTGCGCACCGCCGAGTTCCTTTGGCAGGAGGGGCATACGGCCCACGCCAGCGAGGCCGAGGCGCGCGAAGAGACGCTGAAGATGCTCGAAGTCTATCGCAGCTTCTCCGAGGAATGCGTGGCGATGCCCGTGATCGCGGGCGAAAAGCCCGAGAATGAGCGCTTCCCCGGCGCGGTCGCCACCTATTCGATCGAAGCGATGATGCAGGACGGCAAGGCGCTCCAGGCGGGCACCAGCCACTTCCTCGGCACCACCTTCAGCCAGGCGCAGGACATCAAGTTCCAGAATTCGGCGGGCGAGCTGGAGCTGGCGCAGACGACGAGCTGGGGCATGTCCACCCGGATGATCGGCGGGCTGATCATGACGCATGGCGACGATGACGGCCTGCGCGTCCCGCCCCGGATCGCGCCGTGGCAGATCGTGATCGTGCCGATGCTGCGCGACAATGACGAGGACGCCGCGCTGATCGACTATTGCAAGACGCTCCAGCAGGAACTCGGACACCTCGCGGTGTTCGGCGAGCCGGTGCGTGCTTTGCTCGACCTCAAGGGCGCCAAGGCGGCGACCAAGCGGTGGGGCTGGGTGAAGAAAGGCGCGCCTGTTGTCGTGGAAGTCGGCGGACGTGACATGGCGGGGGGGAATGTCTCGGTGATCCGCCGCGACCGGCTCTATCGCGAGGATGGCAAGCTCGACAGCGCGGTAATCGCGCGCGGCGAGTTCGTCGATGAGGCGACGCGGACGCTGGAGAGCATCCAGAACGCGCTGTTCGACGAGGCCAAGGCGCGGACCGACGCCAATATCACGCGCGACGTGAACGACTGGGCCGGGCTGGTGTCGTTCTTCGACAAGGGCGGGAAGTTCCCGGGCTGGCTTGAAATCAATTGGTGCAAGCCGACGGGCGCGGAACTCGATGCCGTGAGCGAGAAGATCAAGGCGCTCAAACTGACGCTGCGCAACGTGCCGCTGAATGCCGGCGCGCCGACCGGCGACTGCATCTTCACGGGCAAGCCCGCGGTCGAGCGGGTGCTGGTCGGGCGCTCCTATTGAGCACGCGCCCTCTCTTCGCCTCGCTCCTCTACGAAGGCGCGCTGGGCGACGACGCGCTGGTCGCGGAGCTGGAGGGATCGTGCCTGCAACTCGCCGAGGACGATCTCGCCGGGCGGCGCTGGGCGAAGGAGCATGGCTATAGCGGCTATACGTCCTACGCCTCGCTGGGCGACTTGCCGGTGCGCGATCCGGCGTTCGACGACCTGCGGCGCAAGCTCGACAAGCATGTCTCGGCGTTCGCGAAAGACTGCGGGTTCGATCTGGGCGGCCGCAAGCTCAAGCTCGACAGTATCTGGGCGAACGTCCTCACCGGCGGGGGCGGGCATTCGGGGCATATCCATCCGCACAGCGTGATCTCGGGCACCGTCTATGTGGCGCTGCCGCCGGGCGCGGCGGGCCTCAGGCTCGAGGATCCGCGGCTGGCGATGATGATGGCGGCGCCCACCCGGCGAGAGGATGCGGCGGAGATGTTACGGAGTTTTGTGACGGTGACGCCCGAGCCGGGGACGGTGCTGTTATGGGAAAGTTGGCTGCGCCACGAGGTGCCGGCGGGGCAGGGCAAGGGCAAGCGGATCAGCGTGAGCTTCAACTACCGCTGGTGAGCTCAGCAGATCACCAATGTCAGCGCGCGTACCAGCCGGCGGTCGATCGGCGCGTCGAAACGGCAGCCGAGATGGGTGCCGTCGTTCCACACCGCAGTCGCGGCGATCGGCAGGCCCTGGCCGAAACGCAGCCACAGCCGGTCGCCCTCGGCATAGCGCGCGCGGCACGCGAAGCGGCAGCCATAGATGGACAGGTCGTGGAGTTCGGCGTCCACCGGCGTATTGCCGCGCTTGCTGACCGTGGCGCGGCTGACCTGCACGCGGTGCCGTTGCGCCGCGCGATGTTCGACCAGCGCCGGTGCGACGCTGCGATATTGCGAGAATTTGGTAGCCATGCCTCTCCGCCCGTCCGCTCAAGGTGCGGGTGAGATGCTAACAAGCGTTTAACGCACGGATTGATCAAGCAGGGCCGCGATGCGGCGTTCCGCATTCGCGCCGACATGCAGCCCGATCTTGCTGCGCCGCCACAGCACGTCCTCGGCGGTGCGCGCCCATTCGCGGTCGCGCATCCAGCGGATTTCGGTCTCGCTGAGCCCCCCGCCCAGATCCTCGCCGAGTTCGGTCGTGTCGCGCAGCATCTCATGCAGCTTCTCGCCATAGGCATGCGCCATGCGCAGCGACCGCGCCTCGCCCAGAAACGGCCAGCGCATGCGGATCTGGGCGAGGAAGCGGCCAAATTCGGGAATGGCGCCGCCGGGGAAGACGCGCGCCCGGGTCATCGGTTCAGGGTCGACGCCGAGCACCGGGGCGAGCTTCGCCATCGCTTCCTCGGCCAGCGCGCGTGCGGTGGTGATCTTGCCGCCGAACACCGAGAGCAAAGGGGCGCCTTCTTCATCGAGTTCGAGGACATAATCGCGCGTCACCGCCTGCGCCTTGGCCGCGCCGTCATCGTGCAAGGGGCGGACCCCGGACCATTTCCACGCGACATCGGCGGGGGCGACTTGCCGCGTGAAATAGCGGTTCACGGCGTCGCAGAGATACTGGACCTCCGCGTGCGAACAGACCGCGTCCTCGGGCCGCTCGACGGGAATGTCGGTGGTGCCGATCTCGGTGAATTCGCCTTCATAGGGGATGGCGAAGACGATGCGGCGGTCGGGCTGCTGGAGGATATAGGCGTGGTCGCCCTCGAACAGGCGCGGCACCACGATATGGCTGCCCTTGACCAGCCGGACCTTCGAGCGGGCATCGGCGTCGAGCCGGTCGAACAATTGCGCGACCCATGGCCCGGCGGCGTTGACGATCGCGCGCGCCTCCACGGTGCGTCCGTCGGACAGGGTGGCTTGCCAGCTGCCTTCGTGTCGCTTTGCCGACATCAGCTCGGTCCGTGTCGCGATTTCGGCGTCGTGCGCGGCGGCATCGAGCGCGTTCGCGAGCGTCAGGCGAGCGTCGTCGACCCATGCGTCCGAATAGACGAAGCCGCGATGCTCGCCCTTGAGCGGGCCGTTATACGCGGTGTCGGTCGCGTGGAGCCCGCGCGAGCGGGGAAGCGAAGAGGGCGCCGCGAGCAGATCGTAGAGAAACAGCCCGGCGCGAACCATCCACCAGGGCCGCACCGAATGCGCGTGGGGAAGCACGAAGGTCATCGGACGGATCAGATGCGGCGCGGCGGTCAGCAGCCGTTCGCGCTCGTGCAGCGCCTCGCGCACCAGCCGGAATTCATAGGTCTCCAGATAGCGCAGCCCGCCATGGATCAGCTTGGTCGAGGCCGAACTGGTATGGCTGGCGAGATCGTCCTTTTCGACCAGCAGCACCTTGAGCCCCAGCAAGCTGGCCTCGCGCGCGATCGCGCAGCCATTGATCCCGCCGCCGATAATGAGAAGGTCGAATGTCACCGCGACACGCTACGCAGTTGGATAATCCGCCGCGAGTCCCTATCTTCACGGCCAATGAAAAACCAAAAACCGAAACAGGGCCTGCCCACGCGGCAGCAGATCATCGATTTTATCTCCAATTCCACTACCGCCGCCGGCAAGCGCGAGATCGCCAAGGCGTTCGGGCTGCACGCGCAGGACAAGATCGCGCTCAAGGCGCTGCTCAAGGACATGAGCGACGAGGGGCTGATCGACAGCGCCCCCGGGCGCGCCTTCCACAAGATGGGCGGACTGCCCAAAGTCACCGTGCTCCGCATCAGCGACATCGAAGGCGACACCGTCTGGGCGGTGCCCGAGCGTTGGGAGGCCGAGGGCATTCCCGTGCCGCGGCTGCGCGTGCGGGAGCGCGGCAAGGCATCGGCGCTGGGTGTCGGCGACCGTATCCTCGCGCGCACCGAAGAGGCCGGAAAGGGCTGGATCGCGCATCCGATGAAGAAGCTCGCCAAGGGCGAGGAATTGATGCTGGGCGTGCTGCGCGAAGAGGGCGGCAAGCTGTGGCTGCAGGGCATCGAGAAGAAGGAGCGGCGCGACTTCCTCGTGTCCGATGCGGGCGGGGCGGAGCCGGGCGATCTGGTGCTCGCCGAAAAGGCCGGGCGGCCGCCGCGGATCACCGCGAAGGTCACTCAGATACTGGGCGACCCGTTCGCCCCGCGCAGCTTCTCGCTGATCGCGATCCACAAGCATGGCATCCCGAACGTGTTTTCGGACGAGCTGCTCGCCGAGGCAGAGAAGGTTTCAAAGCAGAAGCTCGGCGAACGCGAGGATTTGCGCCACTTGCCGATCGTCGCGATCGATCCGGCCGATGCGCGCGACCATGACGATGCCGTCTGGGCCGAGGCGACAGCGGACGGCTGGAACGCCATCGTCGCGATTGCCGATGTGAGCTTTTACGTGCGCCCCGGGTCCGAACTGGACCGCGAGGCGCGCAAGCGGGGCAATTCGGTTTACTTCCCGGATCGCGTCGTACCGATGCTGCCCGAAGTGCTTTCGGCGGACGTGTGTTCGCTGAAAGAGGGCGTGGATCGGGCGGCTTTGGCTTGCCATTTGCGGATCGGTAAAGACGGCCAGCTGAAGGACTGGCGCTTCACGCGCGCGGTGGTGAAGCTGGCGGCGAACATCGCCTATGAGGACGCGCAGGCGGCAATCGACGGCGAGATCCAGAACCCGCTGACCGAGACTGCGCTGCGTCCGCTATGGGATTGCTGGCAGGCGCTGAAGAAGGCGCGCGCGAACCGCGAGCCGCTCGATCTCGACTTGCCCGAGCGGCGGATCGTGCTCGACGAGAAGGGGCGGATTCTGTCGGTCGCGGCGCGCGAGCGGCTCGACGCGCACAAGCTGATCGAGGACTACATGATCGCGGCGAACGTCGCGGCGGCCAAGGCGCTGGAGGCGAAGAAGGCCCCGGTGATGTACCGCATCCATGAGCCGCCCGCGCGCGAGAAGCTGGTCGCGCTCAAGGATTACCTCAAGACGCTCGGAGTTGAATTCGCGCTGGGTCAGGTGATCCAGCCCCGTACCTTCAACCACATCCTCAACCGGGTCGGCGAAAGCGATTTCCGCGACGATGTGATGCAGCAGGTTCTGCGCACCCAGACCCAGGCCTATTACGGCCCCGCCAATGCCGGGCATTTCGGGCTCGCATTAGGCAGCTATGCGCACTTCACCTCGCCGATCCGGCGCTATGCCGATCTGGTGGTCCATCGCGCTTTGGTCGCGGCGTACGCGCTGGGGCCGGGCGGGGTGCTGGAGGACGATGCCAGCATGGAGCGCACCGGCACGAGCATCAGCCAGCTCGAGCGCCGCGCGATGGAGGCCGAGCGCGATACCGTCGATCGCTATGTCGCCGCCTATCTGAGCGAGCGGGTCGGCGAAGTGGTCGAGACCAAGATCACCGGGGTCCAGCCCTTCGGTTTCTTCGCGACTGTCGAGGGGATCGGCGGCGATGGGCTGGTCTTCGTCCGCGACATCGGCAGCGAATATTACCGCTATGACGAAGCCGGACAGCGGCTCGTCGGTGAGCATAGCGGCGAGGAATACCGGCTAGGCCAGCGGCTCCAGCTGCGGCTGGCCGAGGCCAATCCGGTCTCGGGCGCGCTGCGCTTCGAAATGCCCGACGGCAAGGGTTCGGGCGGGCCCGAGCGCGGCAAGCCCAAGCGCGTGATCAAGCATCGCGGCCGGCCGGCCAATATTCGCCACCAGGGACGGAAGCGCTAACCCGATTGCCGGTGCCGCGGCTTCATGTCATCCTCGCCGCCGAAAGGAGCTCGGGCGATGGTGATGCGGTTGATTTTCGCGGCGGTGCTGGCGTTCGTCGTGACCCCCGCGATGGCGCAGGTCAGCGCGGAGAGCTTCGCCGAGCGCATCCAGCCGATGGTGGGCAAACCCGTGATGGGCAAGGTCACACTGTCGAGCGCGCGCGCCGAGGGCGACTTGCTGATCATTGTGCTCGACACGCCCAGCTGGGAGGGGCTCGACCGCGCACAGGTGCCGAGCCTGTTCCTGGAAGGCTTTTGCCAGACCGGGGACGACAGGGGCTTCTTCAAGGTCAGCCGGCTGCGCGTCGACACGCTCGATAATGGCAAGGATCTGGCGACGGGACAGGTCGTGACCAAATGCCCTCCGCCAGAGCCCGCCAAGTGACACCCGCTTCGCCCGCACCGGTGATCGTCGCCGCCGTGGTCAATCGCGCGCGGCGCGAGATCACGGCACATTTCCTCGCCTTCCACGCGATTTCGCCCGGGGAGGCAGTCGCGTTCGCTCCCGCCAGCCCGATCGCGCGGCGCCAGTTCGAGAAGATGCGCACGGCGGGCGTGGTGCGCGAGGCGGGCAAGGACCTCTATTGGCTCGATGTCCCAGCCTATCACGCCGACATCGCGACGCGCCGGGCGAAGCTGGTGCCGGTCGTTATCATCGTATCGCTGCTGGCGGCGGCGGTGCTCCTGTTGCTGTACCGGGGTTAGCTGAAGCTCAGCCCGGCATTCGCTTCGAGCCGCTTCTTGAGTGGTTCGGCCATCAGCGCGCCGGGGGTCCAGACGCCGCCCTCGCCCTTGACATCCCGCACGAGGCAGATCGCGCTTTCCGCGATCATCTTGCTGGTCGAGCCATAGCCGGGATCGCGGTCGCCCTTGACGGTGGCGCGGACCGACTGGCCGTCGGGCATCTCGCCGACAAAGACGATCTCGTAATGGCCGGTCTCGCGCTCTTCCTTCGACGGGCCTTCGCCGGGGGCGGGCCCCTTTTCGGCGTTCATCGGGTTCATCCTGGCGATGGCTTCGGCGGCGGCCTTGCCGAGATCGCCGATGCCGGGGGCGACCATCATCTCGTCATATTGGAAGTCCTCGCCGTACGGGTGGCCCGCGAGGAAATTGGTGCGGTGGACATTCTTGGTGTTGATCACCGCCATCATGAAGGGCGCGACCCATGCGTCGACGGCGTGGTCATATTCGGGGAGCACGCCCTTGGGCTGCGAGGGCCCCTCGAAGCCGGGCGTGAGCGAGAAGGGATCGATCAGCGCCTTGAACACCGAAGGGTCCTTCATCGCCGCCGCGGCGGTCGCCTTGCCGCTGGCGAAGGTGCCGCCCGAGAAAGTGCCCTTCATCGCGATCACGCGGCCCTTCACGCGAGGAACGGGCTTGCCGAACGCGGCGATGGCCTTTTGCTCGACCGCCCAGACGCCGAGATCGAACGGGATCGAATCGAACCCGCACGAGAACACGATCCGCGCGCCGCTCGCCTTGGCGTCGGCGTCGTATTTGCGGATCATGTCGTGCATCCAGTTCGGCTCGCCGCACAGATCGACATAGGCGGTGCCGGCGGTGACGCAGGCGGCGAGGAGGGGCTCGCCATAGAGCTGGTACGGGCCGACCGTGGTGATGACGACGGTAGCGCGCGCGGCCATCGCGAGCAGCGCGGCGGGATCGTCGGCATTGGCGGTGATCAGCGGGGTGTCGGCGGGGGCGCCGATCTCGTCGCGGACTTCGTGGAGCTTGGTGAGCGAGCGGCCGGCCATCGCCCATTTCAAGCTGCCATCGGCGTAATTGTTGGTGAGATATTCGGCGACGAGGCGGCCGGTGAAGCCGGTGGCTCCGTAGATGATGATGTCAAACTCGGCCATTTGGCGCCTCTCCTGTTTGGGAGGGCCGTACCCGATCTTCTAAGATCGGGCTAGACGTCTGCGTATCCTTCACCCCTCTCCCGCTTTCGCGGGAGAGGGAGGGGCCCGCGCGAAGCGTGGGAGGGTGAGGGTCTTCTTCTTCGGGCTGCTCGAAGAAGAAGACCCTCACCCAACCCTCTCCCGTGAAGACGGGAGAGGGCTAAGAAGAACGGTTACGCCAGATCAAACCGATCCGCGTTCATTACCTTGGTCCAAGCGGCGACGAAGTCCTTCACGAACTTCTCCTCATGCCCGTTCTCGGCATAGACCTCGCCCACCGCGCGCAGCTCCGAATTCGATCCGAAGATCAGATCGGCCCGGGTTGCGTGCCACTTGGTGTGGCCTCCCTTGCGGTCGGTCGCGACATAGTCGTCGTCGCCATCCCCGGCCGCCCAGACATTGGTCATGTCATAGAGGTTGACGAAGAAGTCGTTGGTCAGCTGGCCCGGGCGCTTGGTGAAGTGGCCATGGCCGCGCTCGCCATGGTTGGCGCCGAGCACGCGCAGGCCGCCGATCAGCACCGTCATTTCGGGCACCGACAGGCCGAGCAGCGAGGCGCGATCGAGCATCATCTCCTCGACCTTCACCGCCAGCTTCTTCTTGCCGACATAATTGCGGAAGGCGTCGGCCTCGGGCTCCATCACAGCGAAGCTTTCGGCGTCGGTCTGCGCGTCGGTCGCATCGCCACGGCCGCCGGTGAAGGGCACGTTGGCCGCACCCGCCATTTCCAGGCCGACCACGCCGCCGAGCACGATCGCGTCGGCGAGCGACATCGAACCGCGAAGCCCGTTGAGCGTGCCGATCACCTTGGCAAGCATGTCAGGCTCGTTGACTTCCCAATCCTTCTGCGGCGCCAGCGCCACGCGCGCGCCGTTGGCGCCGCCGCGATGATCGGACTTGCGATAGGTGCTGGCCGAGGCCCAGGCGGTCTTGACCAACTGGCTGACCGTCAGGCCGCTGCCGGCGATCTTCGCCTTCACCGCCGCGACATCGGCGTCCGAAGGGGTGGTGCCCGCGGGGACCGGATCCTGCCAGATCAGGTCTTCGGCGGGGACTTCCGGCCCGAGGTAACGGACCTTGGGGCCCATGTCGCGATGCGTCAGCTTGAACCAGGCACGCGCCCAAGCATCCTTGAACGCTTCGTGGTCGTTGCGGAACTTCTCGCTGATCTTGCGCAGCTCGGGGTCCATCTTGAGCGCCATGTCGGCGGTGGTCATCATCGTCGGGACCTTCTTGTTCGGGTCCCACGCCGCCGGGGCCATGTCCTCCGGCTTCTGGTCGATCGGCTGCCACTGCTGCGCGCCAGCCGGGCTCTTCACCAGTTCGTAGTCATAGTCGAGCAGCAGGCGGAAGTAGTTCTCGCTCCACTCGGTCGGGGTGTTGACCCACGAGCCCTCGATGCCGCTGGTGACGGTGTGCTCGCCGTGGCCGCTCTCGTTGCTGCTGACCCAGCCGAAGCCCTGGGCGACGAGATCGGCGCCCGAGGGTGCCGCGCCGAGCTTCGCGGCGTCGCCGTTGCCGTGCGCCTTGCCGAAGGTGTGCCCGCCGGCGGTCAGCGCGACGGTCTCCTCGTGATCCATCGCCATGCGCTCGAACGTCGCCTTGATGTCGCGTGCCGATTGCAGCGGGTCGGGGTTGCCTCCCGGTCCTTCGGGATTGACGTAGATCAGCCCCATCTGGATCGCGGCGAGCGGCCCTTCGATCTCGTGCATGCCATGTTCGGGGGAGATGCGGGTCTGGACGCCCTGGTTCACCCATTTGTCTTCGCTGCCCCAATAGATATCGCGCTCGGGCTCGAACACGTCGGCGCGGCCGCCGCCGAAGCCGAAGACTGGCCCGCCCATGCTCTCGATGGCGACATTGCCGGCGAGGATGAAGAGGTCGGCCCAGCTGACGTGCTTGCCGTATTTCTGCTTGATCGGCCACAACAGGCGGCGCGCCTTGTCGAGGTTGCCATTGTCGGGCCAGCTGTCGAGCGGGGCGAAGCGCTGCTGCCCGCTATTGGCGCCGCCGCGACCGTCCGCGGTGCGATAGGTGCCCGCCGCGTGCCACGCCATGCGGATGAAGAAGGGGCCGTAATGCCCGTAATCGGCCGGCCACCAGGGCTGGCTGTCGGTCATCAGCGCGGTCAGGTCGGCCTTGAGCGCGGCGTAATCGAGCTTTTTGAACGCCTCGGCATAGTCGAAGTCCGCACCCATCGGGTTCGTCGGGCCGTTGGGATTGAGGATCTCGGTGGCGAGCATCTCGGGCCACCAATCCTTGTTGGTGCGCCCCAGCAGCGCGCGCGCTCCGCCCGCATGCGGGCAACCGCCTCCGTCGATCGATCCGGTCTTCGCGTCCATGGGGTCTAATCCTCTCTGTTTTGGTGTTGGCCTCACGCTAGGCGCACATCCCTCACAGGGGAAACAAGTCAGTCCTATGTTGCTGAGTGATAAAATCGATCAGTGGAGGGCGTGGCGGGTCAGGCGACCTCACCGAACTGAAGCGACGCCAGCCGAGCGTACAGCCCGCCGCGCGAAACCAGTTCGGTATGGGTGCCGCTATCCACGATCCGCCCCTCGTCCATCACGATGATCCGGCCCGCCGCGCGGACCGTGGCGAGGCGGTGAGCGATGACGAGGGTGGTGCGGTTCTCCATCAGCCGATCGAGCGCGTCCTGCACCAGCCGCTCGCTCTCGGCGTCGAGCGCCGAAGTGGCTTCGTCGAGCAGCAGGATCGGGGCGTCGCGGAGCAACGCGCGGGCGATCGCTATGCGCTGGCGCTGGCCGCCCGAGAGCCGCGCGCCGGCCTCGCCGAGAAAGGTGTCGAGGCCCTGGGGCAACTCGCGCAGAAACTCGCTGGCATTGGCGGCGTCGGCGGCGGCCCAGATCGCTTCGTCGCTGGCGTCCCATTGGCCATAGCGGAGATTGTCGCGGGCGCTGGCGGCGAAGATCACGGTTTCCTGCGGGACCATCGCCATGCGGCCGCGGATCTCGGAGGGGTCGGCGAGGGGCAATGCGACGCCGTCGATGCTGATTTCGCCCGCTTCGGGATCGTAGAAGCGCTGCACGAGCTGAAACAAGGTCGATTTGCCAGCGCCCGAGGGGCCGACCACCGCGACGGTCTCGCCCGGCTGGACATGCAGGGTGAAGTCGTGGAGCGCCGAGACTTCGGGGCGCGTCGGGTAGCGGAAAGTGACGCGGTCGAAGGCGAGCGCGCCCTGCGCCGGCTGGGGCAAAGCGACCGGATTGGCGGGCGCGCGGATATCGGGCTCTTCGCGCAGCAGCTCGGCGAGGCGGCTGGCGGCACCCGAGGCGCGGAGCAAGTCGCCATAGACTTCGGTCAGCGCGCCGAACGACCCGGTGACGAGGCCGGCGGTAACCATGAAGGCGGTGATCGCGCCGGCGGTCAGCCGCCCCGCGGCGACTTCGCCCACCGCCGACCAGATGATCAGCGTGATCGCGCTGAACAACAGCCACATCACCAGGGCGGTCATCAGCGCGCGCAGCGTGAAGCGGCGCTTGCCCGCGGCGAAGCTGCGCCACACTGCGTCCTGGAAGCGCTGGCCCTCGCGCGCTTCCTGCCCGAAAGCCTGGACGATGCGCATCGCGCCGAGCGTTTCGGAGGCGGTCGCGCCGACATCGGCGATGCGGTCCTGGCTCGAGCGCGAGAGCGTGCGGACCTTGCTGCCCAGCCACATGATCGGCAGCACTGTCACAGGAATGCCGATGATCAGCGACGCCGCGATCTTGGGCGACAGGATGAACAGATAGATGATGCCGCCGGTGCCGGTGAGCAGATTGCGCAGCGCGATCGAAACGGTGCTGCCGACGACCTGCTCGACGATGGCTGTGTCCGATGTCAGGCGCGAGGCGATTTCCGACGGGCGGTTTTCCTCGAACCATTTGGGGGGCAGACGCAGCAAGTTGCGCTGCACCGCGATACGCATATCGGCGACGGTGCGCTCGCCGATCCATGAGACGAAATAGAAGCGGACGGCGGTGGCGAGGCCGAGCACGGCGACGATCCCCAGCATCAGCCGGAAGTAGAAGCCGATCGATCCGGGATCGGCGTGGCTGCCGAACCCCTTGTCGATGATGAGTTGCGACATGGCCGAGATCGACAGCGTCGCCAGCGACGAGACGGTCAGCGCGAGCGTCGCCATCACCAGCTGGAGCGGATAGCGGCGCGTGAAGCTCCACACGACCATCAGATTGCCGAGCTTGCGCGGAGCGGGGGCGGGCGGCGGGGGGGCGGGCGCTTGTGCGTCGGTCATTTCGAAGGCGGACTAGCGCGATTGCGGGCCGGGGGGAATGGCTGACCCATTTTGTTCACAGCCGTGAGAACCAACGGGCTTCTACGGCGTTGCACCGCACAATGTTAGCGCTATAACTCCGCTCCCTCGTGTCGTTTTAGCGAGGGTCCCGGGGGCGGAGAAGCGAATGCTGTACGATGCGTATGAACTTCAGCGCTCCATGCTGGCGGGGGCCAGCGCAATGGCCAATTTCTCGGCCGGGCTGCTCAACAATCCCGCCAATCCCTTCGCCTATCTGGGCGGCGGCAGCGTCATCGGATCGGCACTGGAAGTGTTCGCACATGCGAGCGCGCCGCGCGGCAAGCCCGAATTCGGGATCGACTTCACCACGGTCGGCGGCGAGCAGGTCGAAGTCCATGAGGAGATCGTGCTGCGCAAGCCATTCGGCCAGCTCAAGCGCTTCGTGCGGCAGGGCGTGGAGGGCGGCCCCAAGCTGCTCATCGTCGCGCCGATGTCCGGCCATTACGCCACGCTGCTGCGCGGCTCGGTCGAGCGGATGCTGCCGAGCTGCGACGTCTACATCACCGACTGGCGCGACGCGAAGCTGGCGCCGCTCAGCGACGGGCGCTTCGATCTGGACGATTATATCGACTATATCGTCGAATTCCTGAGCTGCATCGGAGAGGGCAAGGAGCGGCCGCATGTGCTGGCGGTGTGCCAGCCTTCGGTGCCGGTCTATGCCGCCGCGGCGCTGATGAGCGCCGACAAGCATCCGTGCCGTCCGCAGACGCTGACTCTGATGGGCGGGCCGATCGACACGCGCGAGGCGCCCACTGCGGTCAACACGCTGGCGACCGAACGGCCGCATTCATGGTTCGAGCAGAACGTCATCGCCACCATCCCGATGAGCTATCCGGGCGCGGGGCGGAAAGTCTATCCGGGCTTCCTGCAACTGGCCGGGTTCATGACGATGAACCTCGGCAACCATATGGTCAGCCACTGGGAAATCTTCAAACACCTGGTCGCGGGCGACGGCGACAGCGCGGATTCGACGATGCGCTTCTACGAGGAATATCGCTCGGTCTGCGACATGACCGCCGAATTCTACCTCCAGACGATCGAGACGGTGTTCCAGAACCATTCGCTTCCCAGGGGCGAAATGACGCATCGCGGCCGCCCGGTCGATCCGGCGGCGATCACCGATGTGGCCCTGCTCGCGATCGAGGGCGAGAAGGACGATATCTCCGGACTGGGCCAGACCAAGGCGGCGCTGACGCTGGCGACCAAATTGCCCAAGGCGATGAAGCAATATTACATGGCCGAGGATGTCGGGCATTACGGCATCTTCAACGGCTCCAAATGGCGCAACCGCATCGCGCCGGTGGTCGAGCAGTGGATCGCCGGTCACGCATAGCTCCCTCTCCCAGGGAGAGGGAATTAGTCGTACTCGAAAGCGACGACGCTCCACACCAGCCATGCGGCGAGCGCCCATAGCGCGATGACGATCAGGATTCCCCAGCGCGAGACCGGGCGCTCGGCCGCGGCTTCGGCGGTGGCGCGGTGTTCGGTCATGAGGCCGGGCGGGACCAATTTCTCGAAAATCCACACCCCGAGCGGAATGAGGATCGCGTCGTCGAGCAGGCCGAGGACGGGGATGAAATCGGGGATCAGGTCGATCGGCGACAGCGCATAGGCGGCCACCAGCAAGCCGACGAGCCTCGCCGCGAGCGGCGTGCGCGGGTCGCGGACGGCAAGCCAGACGGCGTGGGCTTCGATGCGGATGCGGTGTGCGAGGGAGGGGCCCATGGGGTCGAGATGGAAGCACGCGCCGATGGGGTCAAGCGCCGCCAGCCCACAGCCGTCATGCTGAACTTGTTTCAGCATCCATCTCTCCACCCACGAAGGCGTTGCATGTTGCACGATGGATCCTGAAACAAGTTCAGGATGACGGTTGGTTTTGGGGTGGGCGTGGCACCCTACAGCGCCGTCTCGACATGCCTTCCGACTTCCTCGCCGCTGATCTTCATCCCCGTCAGCATCTTGAACTTGCCGGCCAGCGATTCATCGCCTTCCCAGATCTCGGCGTCCTCCAGCTCGAAGCGGAGCATCAGCAGATTGGGGTCGTTGCGGCCGCCCTCGAACCAGGCTTCGACCATGTTCGACCAATATTTGTCGATCACCGCCTGGTCGGTTTCGGGAGCGAGATTGCCGCGGATGCAGGCGAAGACCTTATGATCCTTCGACATATAATGCGCCATCGCCGGGCCGCCGCGCGCGACGCGGTTGTCCTTGCGGGTGTAGAACCAGAATTTGCCCGTGACCTCGTCGTCGAGTTGGGCGGTGAGAGGCTCGGCATGCTCGTCGCCGCCGATCAGGCTGACCATGACGAAGGGGCTCTTCGCCATCTTTTCCCACATCCGGTCGCGGACTTCGGCGGGGTTGGCGGTTTCGTCCATGGGCATTGTAGCTCTCCTTCAAGGGGTTGAAGGGAGAACGAGTTGGGACGCGATGGGTTGCCTCAGGCCGTCCCGATGAACGCCGCCGCCCCGAGCAGTTCGAGATCGTTGCGGTTGACCAGCGCCACCGGCACTTCGCCCAACTGGCGGCGAAACGTGGCCTTGGTCTCCATGCGCTGGCGGAAACCGGGATCGGAGAGCTGCGGATGGAGAAAGCGCGCGATCGCGCCGGTCAGGAACACGCCGTCCCACGCGCCGAACGCCATCGCCAGATCGCCGACATAGGCGCCGAGATGCTCGGTGAACATCTTGACCGCCGCGGTCGCATGCGGATCGCGGCCGATGTTGCGCGTCACATCCTCGGGCCGGGGAAGCTTCTTGCCGCCGCTCAGCGCCTCATAGGCGAGTTGGAGACCCGGGGCGCTCAGCAGCGTCTCGACATCGATCAGATGCCCTTTGGACTGGGCATGTTGCGCGAAGGTGCGTTCGTCGGGGGTGTTGGCGCAAAAAGCCATGTGCCCCGCCTCGGTCTGGATCGGGATCAGCTTGTCGCCGACGCTAATCAGCGCGGCGACGCCGAGCCCGGTGCCGGTGCCGACCACGACATAATTGCCCCCGGCCTGAACCGGTTTTGGCAGCGGCCCGCGCAGCGGCGTGAAGGCCGCGGTCGGCAGCATGGTGAGCGCCAGCGCATTGGCCGCGCACTCGTTGAGCGCCTGGGGCCGCTCGCGCAGCACCGCTTCGACGCCCGACAGCGAGATGTACCAGCGGCTGCCGGTGAGGTTGATCAAATCGCCGCGCGCGGCACCCGCGACCGCGAGCACGCTGGGCAACCGCGCGTCCCGCAGGTCGAGATCGGTGAGGTACGAGACGAGCGCACTGGTGAAAGTGGGGTGTTCGGCCGTCATGAACTTGCGGACGTCGCGGGGCGTCATGCCCTGCTCGCCGCCGGTCAAGCCGAAGCGGACCGATTGGCGGCCAATATCGGCCACAAGTGCCAATCCTTCGCGCATCGGCGCGACCCCTCCTTGTTTTCGTGCATCCCGTGTTTCCCGGGGCCGTCAGTTGGTAACGCTAACAGCAGCACATACAATAACAATATGATTTAGGAATGATTGCCTGCTTGCCGAAAATGACAACTGGCCGGAAAGGACAACGCTGGACGGCGGCTAATCTAAATCAATGCGTCTGGGGCCAACGTCCGATCCGCATGTAAGGATGCATCTGCGCTTGCGGGATCAGGAATATATGAGTGCGGGCTTCCCGGGAAGCCCGCTACCAACCCGTCAGGCCGCCGCGGCGGGACCGGGCCGGCATCGATGCGAGGATCGGGGCCGTAGCGGTTGGGGCCGAGGGTGGGGCGACGGAAAGCCGCCACCAACAGGCTCGCAGGCGCCGCGAGATTGGCCATCATGAGTAGCAGGAGCGTCGGGGTCCAGTGCCAGCCTGTCATGCGGAAGCCCGTGGACGTTAGATGGACATGGGGGTTGGGATATGCGGCGAGATAGGCCGGGGTCCCGAAATTTCCGATCAGGAACGCCAGCAGCGGCACCAGCAGCCACCAGGCGCTCAGGCCTTGATCGTGCAGGCGGCGCGCCAGCAGCGCCGGAGCCGCCAACAGCGCGGGTAGCCAGATCCATTTGCAGAGAAACAGAAGCAAAGCTGCGGGCGGCGACAGGTTTGCGGGATCGAGCATGACGAGGGCGAAAGTGACTGCGAGCAGCGCCGCCCAGATCGCTGAATAGAGCGTGCCGTAGCTGACCACCTCGGCGATCGTCGAGCGGCCGTAGAAGCGCAGCGCATCGCGCACGGCCGTGACGCCAAGGCGAAGCGAGATTCTTGAGGGGTTCGCAGGCGCCATGGAACAGGAGGCTGCCGTGAAGGCAACCTCCCGTCAATGCATGCGCTGTTCCTCGGCCGAGGCCGGGGCCCGGTTTCGATGAGGGCCAGAGGGCGGGATGCCGTCGCCAGAACTTTGCAAACTGGGCCCCGGCCTTCGCCGGGGAACAGCGCGGGTTGGACGCTTACAGCACCTCGAACAGGCCCGCCGCGCCCATGCCGCCGCCGACGCACATCGTGACGACGACGTACTTCGCGCCACGGCGCTTGCCTTCGATCAGGGCGTGGCCAGTCGCGCGGGCGCCGGTCATGCCGTAGGGATGGCCGATCGAGATCGCGCCGCCGCTGACGTTGAGCAGTTCATTGGGGATGCCCAGCGTGTCGCGGCAGTAGAGGACCTGGACCGCGAACGCCTCATTGAGCTCCCACAGGCCGATATCGTCCATCTTGAGGCCGAAATTCTTGAGCAGCTTGGGGATGGCGACGACCGGGCCGATGCCCATCTCGTCGGGCTCGGTGCCGCCCACCGCCATGCCGACATAACGGCCCAGCGGTTGGAGGCCGCGCTTCGAGGCGAGGGATTCCTCCATCAGCACCGACGCCGACGAACCGTCCGACAGCTGTGATGCATTGCCCGCGGTGATCGTGCCGCCGGGCAACACCGTCGGGAGCGAGGCGAGGCCCTCCAGCGTGGTTTCGGGGCGGTTGCCTTCGTCCTTGGTGAGAGTCACTTCCTTCGTCGTGACTTCCTTGGTCTCCTTGTTGACGATGTTCATCGTCGCGGTGACCGGGACGATCTCCTTGTCGTAATAGCCCGCGGCCTGGGCGGCGGCGGTGCGCTGCTGCGACTGGAGCGCATATTCGTCCATCGCCTCGCGGCCGATGCCATAGCGTTTGGCGACCACTTCGGCGGTCTGCAGCATCGGCATATAGACGTCCTTGTGGATCGCCAGCAGCTCATAATCGGGGGCGACGCGCATCTGGGGGGTCTGGACGAGGCTGATGCTCTCGACGCCGGCGCCGATGGTGATGTCCATATTGTCGGTGATGATCTGCTTGGCGGCCGTGGCGATCGCCATCAGGCCCGAGGAGCATTGCCGGTCGATCGACATGCCCGAAACGGTGACGGGCAGTCCCGCGCGCAGCAGCGAGGTGCGCGCGATATTGCCGGCCTGATGCCCCTGCTGGAGCGCGCAGCCCATCAGCACGTCGTCGACTTCGCCGCCCTCGATCCCGGCGCGCTCGACCGCGGCCCTGATCGAATGGCTGGCGAGGGTGGGCGAGGGGAGATTGTTGAACGCCCCGCGATAGGCGCGGCCGATCGGCGTGCGGGCAGTGGAGACGATGACGGCGGAACGGGACATGAGATTATCCTTATTCTCGGTTCTTAGACGTAGATCAGGCTGATCCACTCGGCGATCAAGGCCGGCTTGTCCGTGCCTTCGATTTCGAGGGTATATTCGTTGATCTGCTCCCACACGCCGGGCTTGCGCTCGGTGAAGCTGAGCAGCTTGAAGCGGCCGCGCACGCGGCTGCCCGAGCGGACGGGGGTGAGAAAGCGGGTTTTGTTGCCGCCATAGTTCACGCCCATCTTCGCGCCGGTGATCCCGGGCGCATTGGTCTGCGCGGCGAGCATCGGCATCAGCGAGAGCGACAAAAACCCGTGGGCAATGGTGCCGCCGAACGGCGTCTTCGCGGCCATTTCCGGGTTCACATGGATGAACTGATGATCGCCGGTCGCCTCGGCGAACTTGTCGATCATTTCCTGGCTGACTTCCACCCAGCCCGACACACGCTCGCTGCCGATGCTGGCGGCCATATCCTGAACCGAGATAGTATCCATTGCGACTGGCCTCCCGCGCGCGTTTCTACCATAGCGCAGGGCATCCCCTAGAGACAGTGGCGGGCCAAGGGCAAGCCTCTCAAGACCGAGAACATGAAAATGGCGACTACCGTAGCGTCGAGCCCCCGTGAAACCATGGCGAAGCTGCACCGCGCGAGCGAACCCGAAGTTCTAAAGCCGTTATTGGAGCGCGCGAGGCTGACCCCCGAGTCGCGCGGCCGGGTGATGGGGCATGCGCTGGGATTGCTCGCCGATCTGCGTGCGGCGCAGAACCGGGGTTGGGTCAATCAATTCCTGCAGGAATACCGGCTGAATTCGTCCGAAGGCGTCGCGCTGCTGAGCCTCGCCGAGGCATTCCTGCGCGTCCCCGATCCCGAGACCGCGGACCTGCTGATCGCCGACAAGATGGGCGACGCGAACTGGAAGGCGCATGCGGGCAAGTCGAACTCGCTGCTGGTCAACAGCGCGACCTGGGGGCTGGTGCTTGGGCGCGCGGTGGTCGGCGGCGAGAGCGGGGGGACACTGCGGCGGCTGATCGCGCGCGCGGGCGAGCCGTTCGTGCGGCAGGCGGTCGGCGCGGCGATGAAGATGATGGGCGAAGTCTTCGTGATGGGGCGAACCATCGACGAGGCCGCCAAGCGGATGAAGAAGCCGGACAATGAGGGCTTCACCGCGAGCTTCGACATGCTGGGGGAAGCGGCGCGGACCAAGGCCGATGCCGAGCGTTACTTCGAAGCCTATTTCCAGGCGATCAAGGCGGTGGGCCGCGATCCCAAGGCTGGCAATTCGATCTCGGTGAAGCTCTCCGCGCTCCATCCGCGCTACGAAGTCGGCCAATATCACCGCTGTGTCCCCGAGCTGACCGACATGCTGGCGCAACTCGCGTCCGAAGCGGCGCACCAGAATATCGCACTGACGGTCGATGCGGAGGAGAGCGAGCGGCTGGAGATGTCGCTGGATATCATCGGCAATGTCGCGCGCGGGCCCGAGCTCAAGGGTTGGGACGGGTTCGGCATGGCGGTGCAGGGCTATGGCAAGCGCTGCCGCGCGGTGATCGGCTGGGCCGATACGCTGGGGCGGCCGATGCACGTCCGGCTGGTCAAGGGCGCCTATTGGGACAGCGAGATCAAGCGGACGCAGGTCGAGGGGATGAGCGATTATCCGCTGTTCACGCGCAAGGCGGCAACCGACGTGTCGTACCTGGCCTGCGCGCGCGACATGCTCGACGCGAAGAATATCGTGCCGGCCTTTGCCAGCCATAATGCGCTGACCGTCGCGACGATTTTGGAGTGGGCCGGGCCAGGAAACAGGGGAGCCCGCCGCGACTTCGAGTTTCAGCGGCTGCACGGCATGGGCGAGGGGCTGTACGAGCGGCTGGTGCACGAGGAAGGCTATCATTGCCGGATCTACGCGCCGGTGGGCGGGCATCGCGACTTGCTCGCCTATCTGGTACGGCGGCTGCTGGAGAATGGAGCGAATTCGTCGTTCGTGCACCAGCTGGCGGATGAAGGGCTGAGCGAGGCGGAATTGCTCGCGGATCCGGTGGAGAAGATTTCTGCGGTGGGCGGCACGCGCCATCCGAGCATTCCTTTGCCGGTGGAGCTGTTCGGGGAGTGGAAGAACTCGGCGGGAATCGATCTCGCCGAACGCAGCATCCTCCAGGAGACCGCGGCGGCGATTGCGATCATGCCGCTCCCCAAGATGCCGGCGTCGAAGGGATCGGCCAGCGACGCCATCACCCGGGCGCAGGCGGCGTTTCCCGACTGGTCTTCGCGCAGCCTCGACGAGCGCGCATCCATTCTCGAACGCCTCGCCGACCTGCTCCACGATAACCGCATCGAACTGATGGCGATCTGCGTGAAGGAGGCGTTCAAGACGCTGCCCGACGCGCTGGGCGAGGTGCGCGAGGCCGAGGATTTCTGCCGTTACTACGCCGCCCGCGCGCGCGGCGATCTGGCGCCCGTGGCGCTGCCGGGCCCGACGGGCGAGCGCAACGAATTGCGGATGGCGGGGCGCGGGGTCTGGGCGACGATCGCGCCGTGGAATTTCCCGCTGGCGATCTTCCTTGGGCAGACCGCGGCGGCTTTGGTGACGGGCAATACCGTCATCGCCAAGCCCGCGCCGCAGACACCATTGATCGCGGCGGCGGCGGTGCGGCTGGCCCATGCGGCGGGGGTGCCCGAGGACGCGCTGATCCTGGTTCCGGGCGGGCCCGAAATGGGCGCGGCGATCACCGCCGATCCCCGGATCGCGGGCGTCGCCTTCACCGGATCGACGCCCACCGCGAAGAAGATCGCGCGTTCGCTGCTCGAAGGCGATGACCGCCCGATCGTCCCGCTGATCGCCGAGACCGGCGGGATCAACGCGATGATCGTCGATTCGACCGCCTTGCCCGAGCAGGTGGTGGCCGATGTGCTCACCTCGTCCTTCCGGTCGGCGGGGCAGCGCTGCTCGGCACTGCGGCTGCTGCTGTTGCAGGAAGACATCGCCGAGACCGTGATCGAGATGCTGCGCGGGGCGATGGAGCTGCTGGTGATCGGCGATCCGGGCGATCCGGCGACCGATGTCGGACCGGTGATCGACGATGCCGCGTACGACAAGCTGATGGGCTATCGGGAATCGGTGAAGGGCAAATGGGTGAAGACCCTACCGGTACCCAGGAAGGGCGGCTTCGTGCCGCCGACCTTGATCCGGCTGGACGATATGGACGAGCTCAAGGCCGAATGGTTCGGGCCGATCCTCCATGTCGCAACCTGGGAATCGGGCAAGCTGGGCGAGACGATCGACCGAGTGAACGCCAAGGGCTTTGGCCTCACCATGGGGCTCCACAGCCGTATCGCGCGCTCGGGCGAACTGATCGAGGCGACCGCGCGAGTCGGCAATCTCTATATCAACCGCTCGATGATCGGGGCGGTGGTGGGGTCGCAGCCTTTTGGCGGCGAGGGGCTTTCGGGCACCGGGCCCAAGGCCGGCGGGCCGCATTACCTCCAGCGCTTCTGCGCCGAACGCTCGGTTTCGGTGGATACCACCAGCGCGGGCGGCAACGCGACGCTACTGTCGCTTGACGAAGGCGGCATCTGAAGGCCTCTAGTCGCCGAGGACGAATCGGGGGGAGTGGGGGCATGAAGAAACTGGCTGGAGCCAGCGCGTTGGCGCTGGCGGCGTTGCTCTATGCGGGCACGCCGGCGGTAGTCGCTGCCAAGGGCGACCCCAAGACGAAGACCGAGGCAACCTCCCCAGCGACGGCCGTGCCCGGCATTCCGCCGGAGATCATCGCCTTCGAAAAGGGCCTGCACAAGCAGACCGGCGATGTCCGCATCCCCGAGGCCAAGGCCGTGATGCACCTTGGCGACCGCTATTATTTCCTCCCCGCCGACGAAGCGAAGCGCGTGCTGACCGAAGTGTGGGGGAATCCGCCCCAGGCGAGCGAAGGCGTGCTGGGGCTGGTGCTCGAGAAGGGCACGACGATCTTCGATTATACTTGGGGCGCGGTGATCACGTTCGAGGACACCGGGCATATTTCCGACGATGACGCACAGACGCAGGATTATGCGCAGGTGCTCAGGGATCGTCAGGAGATCATCGAGTCGAATAACGAACAGCGCACTTCGCAGGGCTATCCCGCCATGCACCTGGTCGGCTGGGCGCAGGCCCCTTCCTATGACCAGGCCAATCATGCGCTGATCTGGGCGCGCGAAATCACCGTGGACGGCGATCCCGCGCATGGGCTCAACTACGATGTCCGCCTGCTCGGGCGCACGGGCGTGCTCAGCCTCAACATGATCGGATCTATGGCGTCGATCGGCGATGTCCGCAACGCCGCGCAGGCATTCGGCAAATCGGTGACCTTCGAGCCGGGCGCTGGCTACACCGATTTCGACTCCTCGACCGATCGCGCCGCCGATTATGGCCTTGCCGGGCTGGTCGCTGGCGGAGTCGGGCTGGCGGTTGCGAAGAAGGTCGGCTTCCTCGCGATCATCCTGAAGTTCGGTAAAGTGATCCTGATCGGCATCGCGGCGGCGGGCGCGGCGGTGGTCGGCTTGTTCCGCAAGATGTTCAGCCGGCGCGAAAGCGATATCTAGGATTTATCTCGCGAACGGCTGTTCGGCTTCCGGCGCAGGGGGCGGCCGCCTGGGCGCCCGAGCTCACATATTGTTGAAGTGGAGGATGTTGCCGTCGGGGTCCTTGAACCAGGCGGCCTTGAAATCGCCCTGGCGGTGGACGCCGTCGCGGACTTCCATCCCCATGTCGAGATATTCCTCGAACACCACGCCCTTTTCCTTGAGCTCGGCATGGATCGCGTCGAAATCGGCACCCGCATCCCAGACCACGGCATTGGCCCGGTTGGTGCCGGCCAAGGCGGAAGGGTAGACGATCAGGCGGGTCTCGCCCGTCTTGAACCCCAGCACCCCATCCATGTCGCCGTCGGGGACGAGGCCCAGCGTTTCGGCATAGAAGGCGCGGGCGCGGCCGAGATCCTTGACCGCGACGGTCGCCGATGAAGTCTTGTCCTTGAACATTATTCTTCCTCTCCGGGCGGCTTGGCGGGTGGCGCGGGCTTGGTCTTTTCCGCGATCAGGCTGAGCTGGGTGGGGTAGGCGAACGAAATCTCATTGTCGCGAAAGCGCCTCAGGATCGCGGCGGCGACCATGTCGCGCGCGCCTTCGGGGAAGTCGGAGCCGGTCGATTCGAACTCGACGTCATAGGTCATGCCGCTGGGCCCGAAGCCGTTCACCCCGCCGTGGATCAGCTTGTAGCCCTGACTCTCCACCGCTTCCTTGAGCAGCGCCGGGATTCGCTCGACCAAATCGGGGGGCGTGGCATAGCCGAGGACGAAATCATATTTGAAGCGGTTGCGGGCACGGCGGGTGGTGTTAAGGATCTCGAAATCGAGCAGTTTGCGGTTGCCGACGATCCGTTCCTCGCCCGCGCTGCCGCGGATGCGCGTGGATTTGAGCCCGATCGCTTCGACCACACCCGAGCCGGAGCCTTTGTCGTACGAGATCGAATCGCCCAGCCGGAAAGGCCGGTCGAAGATGATCGCGAGCGCCGCGAACAGATCGGCGAAGATGCCCTGCGCGGCGAGACCGATGGCGATGCCGCCGATGCCGAGACCGGCAACCAGGCCGGTGACGTTGACGCCCAGGTTCGACAGCACCACGACCAGCGCTATCGCGAACAGCACGACGGTGACCAGGATCCGGATGATGCCGAGCGCACTGGTGAGCGAGCGATTTTGCGTGTCGTCCTGCGTGCGGCTCTCGACCGTGCCGAAGATCAGCTCGCGGACCCAGACGGCCGCCTGGAATACCGCGGAGATGGTGAAGAGGAACTGGATCGTCTGCGCGACCGCAGCGGGCGGATTGGCGTAGCTGGTGACCAATTTGATCGAGGTCATCAGGATGAAGAAATGGCCAGTCTTGCCGAGCGCCCGGCCGACGATCGCATACCAGGTCGCGACTCCCTCGCCGCGCTGGCACAGCTTCAGGCCCCAGCGGCGAACCAGGTGGAGCGCGAAGAAGATCGCGACGGCAATGCCGGCCGCGATCACGATGTTGAGCCAGTGGGTCTGTACCCAGGCCGTCGCGTCGCGAAAAAAAGTCTGGGCCTGCGCTTGCAGAACCTCGCCAGTAAAAAGCCGGGGTTCGGTCGTGTTGGTCATAGGCTCTTTCTCAGGCTGCCTTGGCGTGCGCCGGCGCGGCCCCATCGGCTTCGAGGAAGGCGATCAGGCCCCGTTCGGCGCGGCTGAGGTAGCGCGTGGCGCGCGGCAGGTGCAAATCCTCGCGAAACGCCGCCTGCGCCTCGCGGTCCTTGACGAGCGCGATCAGCAGCGGGTGGACATAGGATTTGCGGGCGATGGCGGGGGTGTTGCCCAGCGCCTCGGTCACTGGTTCGAGCATCGCGTTGAGGCCGAGATGGTCTTTGGTGTGGGCGAGCGCTTCGAAGGCGAGAACGCTCGCGCCCCAGGTGCGGAAATGCTTGGCGGTGAAATCCTCGGCCATCGCATCGCGGATATAGGCGTTGACGTCGGTCGAGGTGACGGGGTGGCAGTCGCCGGCGTCGTCGCACCAGCGAAAGAGATGCTGGCCGGGCAGGTCCTGGCACTTCTTGACGAAGCGGATCAGCGATCCGTCGGTGATCGTCAGCACGCGCATCTTGCCCGACTTGGCGCGGAACTGCAGCCGCAGCCGGCTGCCCTTCAGCTTGGCGTGGCGCTTGCGCAGCGTGGTTGCTCCAAAGCTCTTGTTGGTCTGGGCATATTCCTCGTTACCGACGCGAATACTGCCCAGATCGAGCAGGCGGATGACGGCGGCGACCGCCTTTTCCTTGCACAGCCCGCGGAGTTTCAGATCCGCTTCGACCTTGGCCCGGAGCTTGGGGAGGTGCTCGCCGAATGTGCCGCAACGGTCGTACTTCGCCGCCTCCTGGGCTTCGCGGAAGCCGGTGTGGTAGCGATATTGCTTGCGGCCCTTGTCGTCGTATCCGGTCGCCTGGATATGGCCGTTCGGATCGGGGCAGAACCAGCAATCCCGGTAAGCGGGGGGCATGCCGATCGCGTTCAGCCGGTCGATCTCTTCGCGGTCGGCGATGCGCTTGCCCCCGGCGTCCCAATAGCCCCAACCATGGCGGACCCGCTTGCGCGTGATGCCGGGTTCCTGATCGTCGATATAGGTGATGCTGGCGGCGGACATAGGTCCGGCGTCAATGCGCGGCTCTGGCCTTCGTTCCGGCGGGCAGCGGGAGGCGGTTGAGCCAGCGTTGCGCGGGGCGCTCGATCAGGTGGTAGAGCAATGCCGAGCTGGCGAGCACCATCGCGACGAACAGCGCGAACAGCGGCCAGCCCAGATCGTGATCGTGGACAAGCACTAGCTTGAAGGCCATCCAGAGCAGCCAATGGCCGAGATAGGTCGCGTAGCTGATCTCGCCGAGATAATGGACGGGCGCGCTTTCGAGCGGGTTGAAGCGCATCCCCGAACTGAGCGCGAGCAGCAGCACCAGCGCGGCGAAGACGAGCGGGATCGTCGCTGTCTGCGGCAGGAGGCCGGCGAAGAGCGCGGCGAGCGCGGCGATGCCGGTCGCGGCGGCGCCGAGCGCGGGCAAGGCGGGCCGGTCGCGCCAGCGCAGCCACAGCGCGCAGGTGAGGGTCCCCAGCGCGAACTCGCCGAGGCAGCGCGGCACGCCAAGCGTCATGATGCCCTGCCCCAGCACGGTCGCGCCGGTCAGGGCGAAAACTCCCCAGATCGCGGCGGCGAAGACCAGCGCCAGCGCGAGCAATGCCGCGGTCGGCAGCTTGCGCCAGTCGACCGCCATGACGAGGAACGGGAAAACGAGATACGCCGCCAGCTCGCACGAGATCGACCAGGCGGGGACGTTCCACGTCAGCCGGTCGGTGAACCCCCAATTCTGGAGCAGCAGGAAATGCAGCGGCAACTCTGCGGGCGGATATTGCTGCCAGTCGGCGCGGTCCGCGATCGCGAGCAGCAACGCGAAGGGAATCGCGCAGCCAAGCATGAACAGATGCAGCGGCCAGACTCGCGCGACGCGGCGCTTGAGGAATTCGGGGATGCCCGCCATCCCCTGTTCGCGCAGCCGCTCGCCATAGGTCAGCCAGATCACGAAGCCCGACAGCACGAAGAAGAAATCGACCGCTAGATAGCCATGACTGAGCGGCCCGGTCGCGCCGCCGATCCCGGCCATCATGAAGCGCAGATGGAACAGCACGACGAACCACGCGGCGATCCCGCGCGCGCCGGTGAGTGCCTTCAGCTCGTGCCTATGCGTCATGCGGGTGCCGCTATGCGCGGTTTGCGCAAGGGGCGCCAGTTCGCCGCGGCGCGCTTGCGGGCGCAATAGGTGTCGAGCCCGATCTGCGCGCCGATCAGCATGAAGATGAAGGGCTGAAAGGCGATGGCGATGAAGCAGGCGCCGAGCAGATAGACGATGTGCCCCGATTGCAGCGCGACGGCGAGCGGGGCGATCCATGCCTCGTCGCCATTCGGGTCGGCCTTTTTGTAGCGCTGGCGCAGCACTTCCATGCGAAACAGCCCGGCGATGTTGAGCAGCAGCCACAGGCCGAGCCCGAAATACCCCTGTTCGCCCAGCATCTCGAAATAGGCGCTGTGATAGGCGCGGGCCTGGTCCTTCTCGATCGTGGTTTTGGTCGTGACGGTATTGCCTTCGCCGATCGTCTCGACCTTCTCATACTGGATCTTGTTCTGGCGATACGCCTCGAAGCCGCCGCCCATCGGGTGCGTCTTCACATAGTCCATCGTCCAGTTCCACACCGCGATGCGAGTCGAGGCCGAGCTGTCGGCCTTGTGGTTCTCGATCGTCCCCATCCGTTCGGTGAAGGCCGAGGGAAGGAAGGGGACCGCCATCACGCCGAGCGCCGCGAGCACGCCGATATAGACCAGCGGCCGCTTCACATCGCGCAGCTTGAGCGCGGCGAGCAGGACGATGCAGAGCAGCCCGGTGCGCGTCGAGGTGCCCACCGGGATCAGACAGCAGGCGAAGATCAGCGCATAGGCGAACAGCTTCACTTTCCAGTCGGGCTTGAAGATCGTGCCGAATTTGGTGAACCACAGGATCAGCGGGATGATGCAGACCGCGACGGTCGAGATCGTACTGCCTTCATAGAGGCCGCTGTTATTGTCGATCATCAGGTTGAGCTCGCCATAGCCGCCGCCGCCCGCCGCGGTCTTGATTCCGCCGACGATGATGATCGTCGCCGCCGACAACAGCATGAACAGGAGGAGCGATTCGATCCGCAGCCGGGTGCGCAAGGTGAAGGGCAGGAAGATCGCGAACGCCAACGCCTTCCACACCCATTCCCATTTGCCCTGCGCCTCGACCGGGAAATCGGCGTTGATGGTGGTGTAGAAGCAATAGGCGAGCAGCAGCAGCAGTCCCGCCTGGCGCGGGGTGAAGCGCAGATCCTTCTTGTCGTCGAACGCCAGCCAACTGCCCACCGCGAGCGCGACCGAGATCATCGAGATGGGCACCGAATTGAGCAGCACATAGGTCAGCCGCTGGGGCGAGACGATGTCGATATAGGCATAGGTCAGCACGAACAGGAACGGCTTGCGAAAGCCGAACGCGATCAGGCTGCCCAGGAAAACGAGGAAGGGGAGGTCATGCATCGGGGGGCGTCCGATGCTGTTTCGGACGAATCTTGGGCGGGGCTTCGCCTTCCTGATCGAGATCAGGCCGGCGCAGCAGCAGGATTGCCGCGAGCAGCATCAGGCCATGCGTGATCGCCAGCGAGAAATTGTCGATCATTGGCGGACACGCGCTCCCATGCGAGCACGGGTACGCCGGCACGGTTGATTTGCCGTTAAGGTCACCCTTCAATCCTCCCCAGGTTCCGGGGAGGGATTTTGCGGGAGGTTGACGCTGCGTTAAGGTGGCATGTGCCATGGCCGGAGTCGCAATGCGCGTCCTTCATATCCTCGATCACGGACTGCCGCTTCACAGCGGATACGCCTTTCGCACGCGCGCCATCCTCAAGGCGCAGATCGCGCGGGGCTGGGACGTCGCGGCGGTGACCGGCCCGCGGCATGGCGCGAGCCCCGCGGACGAGGAAGTGATCGACGGGCTCCGCTTCTTCCGCACCGATCCGGTGCCACCCGCGCTGCCGCCGTTCGGGGAGATGCGCGAGGTCGCCCGGTTCGCGCGGCGGATCAAGCGCGTGGCCAGGGAATTCCAGCCCGACATTCTCCACGCCCATTCGCCCGTGCTCGACGCGATGGCGGGGCAGCGCGTGGCGAACCGGCTCAAGCTGCCCTTCGTCTATGAGATCCGCGCCTTTTGGGAGGACGCCGCGGTCGGCAATGGCGATGGGCGCGAGGGCAGCCTGAAGTACAACGCGACCCGGGCGCTGGAAACGCGCGCGGTCAGGAAGGCCGATGCGGTCGCGGTGATCTGCGACGGGCTCAAGACTGATCTGATGCGGCGCGGGATCGATCCGGGGAAAATCTTCGTCTCGCCCAACGGGGTTGACCTGGACCTGTTCGGCGAGCCGCTGCCGTACGACCAGAAGCTGGGGGACGAACTCGGTCTGAAGGGCGCCGAGACGATCGGATTCATCGGCAGCTTCTACGATTATGAGGGGCTCGACGTGCTGATCGCGGCGATGCCGCAGCTGATCGCGTGGCGGCCGGCGATGCATTTGGTGCTGGTCGGCGGCGGGCCCTGCGAGGCGGCCTTGCGCGCGCAGGCCGAGGCTTCGCCCGTGGCCGACCGCATCCACTTCGCCGGCCGCGTGCCGCACGCGCAAGTCGAACGTTACTACTCGGTGGTCGACGTGCTGGTGTACCCCCGAAAACGCATGCGGCTGACCGACCTGGTGACTCCGCTCAAGCCGCTCGAAGCCATGGCGCAGCGGCGGCTGGTCGCGGCGTCGGACGTGGGCGGGCACCGCGAACTGATCCGCGACGGGGACACCGGGACGCTGTTCCGCCCCGACGACAGCCAGGCGCTGGCGCGCGCGGTGGCGGGGCTGTTCGCCGACCGCGACCATTGGGAAGCACGGCGCGCACGGGCGCGGGCCTATGTCGAAAACGAAAGAAATTGGTCGGTAAATGTCGGGCGGTATGATTCTGTTTACCAAAAACTGGTCAATATGGGCGCCATGGAAGACTCGTGGTCGCCCAAGGCTTTAAGCGCATGAACCTGCCCCTCGCTCCGATCGTCGCTGGCGTGCTTGGTGCGGGTGTCGCGGCCGCCTGCGCGCTGATGCCCGCGGCGATGCTCGAATCGTTCGTGATGGGCTCGGGCCTGCCCGCGGTCGTCGCCGCCGCGGAGCCGCCTTTGGGAGCAACCGCGCGGCTGATGGTCGCGGGCGGCGCCGGCGGGCTGGTCGCGCTGTTCGGCTGGTTCGGGCTGTATCTGATCCTGGGCTCGCGCGGGCTGACGGTCGGCAAGGCCACCGAGTCCGACGACGAGACCGTCCCGGTGCTCCGCCGTGCCGACGCCCATCCCGATGCTCCCGCGCGCGCACCGCTGCTGGCGACGCGCGATCTGGGGACGCCGTTCCTCGAAATCGTCGCCGCCGAGAAGGCGCCCGCCGCTGCGCCCGAAGTCACCCCGCTGTTCGCGCCCCGGCCGGTCGAGCAGGAACTCCCCGCCGATCTGGAGCAGCCGCTCGCGGCGTTCGATCCGCATGCCATTCCCGAAATCCCGATGCCGCCCGCGGTGAGCGTGCCGCCGCTGCGCCCGCGCCCCGCCGTGTTCGATTCGAGCGAGCGGTTCGAGACGTTCGAGCTGACTCCGGTGCGCCGTTCCGCCCCGCCGCCGCGCCTTCGCCCCGCCCCGCGCCCTGCGCCCGTGGCCGAGCAGGAGTCGATCGCCACGCCCAAGACCGACGCCACGATCCACGCTTTGCTCGATCGTCTCGAAAAGGGCGTGACCCGGCGCGGCATCGCCGCCGGCCCGGAGCCCGAAGTCAATCCGCGCGAGCATGAGCGGGGCCTTGAGGATGCGCTGGTGACGCTCCGCAACCTCGCGCGCCGGGCCTGACAGCAACCCGCTCCTGCGAAAGCAGGAGCCCTATTCGGGGTGCCAGGGCTGGAAACGTCACAAACGCCGCACTGACTCGCGGGCCCATGCGCGTGAGTCACCGTTCCTCCACCGTCAATACTTCCAGCATCACCGTCACCTCCGCGCCTTCGCGGCGGACGGCCTCGACGCTCAGGTCCGCCACCAGATGGCCGCGCAGCGCGAACTCGGCTTCGGGGAGCGCCGCAATCCAGCGGCTGAGCGCGGGGCAGGCCCCGCCGGTGAGCGTCAGCATATGCCGCGCGCCCGCGAAGGTCACGCTCGCCCAGCGCGTGAGATCGGCCTCGGCGATCGCGACCGCGCATCCCGTCGCCTCGGCATTGGCGACCAGCGCGCGTTCGAGCTGAGTCGTGGCATCGGGGCCCCGGCTCATCGTGCGTCTCCGCCATGGGTGGCGAGGAAAGCCTCGATCCGCCGTACCATTCGCGCGCCCGGCTCGCGTCCGTTGCGCAAGTCGCCCACGAGTCGCGGATCGTTGACCGCGAGCCGCCCGAACTTGGTGGGGGGCATCCCACTGGTCTTCAGGAATTTCTGGATATTTCGCAGGACCGCCATCTCGCCTCTCTCCTCCGAGTCGCGTTTGTATGATCCCGTTTTGTTCCTAATATCCAACTTGTATAGGAAAAATCCTACGGGTATGGATGCGTTATGGATTCAGGCACGCAACGGGCCGCTTTTGCGGCGCTGATCGAGGCTGGCGGGCACAGCCATGCCGCGCTGTCGCGGTTGATCGGGCGCAACGCCGCCTATCTCCAGCAATATCTGGCGCGCGGATCGCCCCGCGAACTAGCCGAGCGCGACCGGGCGCGGCTGGCGGCCTATCTTGGTGTGCCCGAGGCGGCGCTGGGCGCGCCCGAGGCGGCGGGGCTGGTGCAAGTGGCGCGGCTCGATGTCGGCGCGTCGGCGGGGCCGGGGGGCCTGGTCGGTGACGAGGCGCGGCGGCGGCCCGGGGCGCTCGATCCCGGGCTGTTGCGGCAATTGGGGGTACGGGCGGCGGCGGCCTCGATGATCCGGGTACAGGGCGAATCGATGCTACCCACGCTGGCGGATGGCGACGAGATATTGGTCGATGGCGACCGCCGCGTACCGGGGACGCGGGCGGCGCTGTTCGTGCTGCGGCTCGACGGCGAGCTGATGGTCAAACGGCTGCGCGCATTGGGGGGGGAGATCGAGATCGCCAGCGACAATCCCGCCTGGCCCGTGCGCTTGGCGGGGGCCGGGGAAACCGAAATAATGGGTCGTGTCGTGTGGCTCAGTCGGACATTGCTTTAGCGCCCCCGCCCCAGCAGCCAGATCGCGACGGCCACGACCACGCCGATTCCGACGCCGACGAGCAGCCCGATCGTCGACTGGCCCTGCGACGCGCCGATCAATGCGCCGGCGAGCGCGCCGACAGCGAGGACGAAGCCGCCCGCCATGGGCGAGCGCGAGGGGATCTGGTTTGCCATTCGCTCCCTCTGCCATGTCCCGGCCTGATACGCCACCTGTCCCGTGGCGGGGCAGGCGGGACGGGCAAAATGCCATGGTTTACAGCATTTTACCTTCGTCTCGCGCGGACAGGCGTCGAAGCCGCGAAGTGGCACGCGACTTGAGTATGTGACTCTCGCGCGACCCCCGCGTGCGTGTGGAGTGACCATGGAATATATGCCGTATCTGCGCGACCGCGCCGAAGTGAAGGACGCGGCCGAGCTGATCCTGATGTTCGGCGACGATGCCGGCTTCCAGGCCGCCGCCCGCGCCGACAAGAGCCGCGAACTCGGCAACCACATTCATTTCTGCCGCTGGCGCCAGATCGAGCGGCTGATCGTGCTGATGTCGATCGAGCGCGCGGTTGGGACCGTTCACTGAGGACACTGAAAAGACTTTCCGTTCCCCTGCGAAAGCAGGGCCCCGGGTCACTGACGCTGTCCTGCGTGACTCTGGGCCCCTGCGGTCGCGGGAGCACAAACCCCGTGGACGGACCCGAAACCATTCCCCGGCGTTAGCGCCTCACCCATCATAGTGAGGCCCGATGACGACCCCCCAGCTACTCTCCGTTTCCGTGCTCGGCGGCATGATGCTGCTCTTTATATGGGGAAAATTCCGGTACGATCTGGTCGCGGTGATGGCGCTGATGGCGGCGCTCGCGGTCGGCGTGGTGAAGCCCAAGGAGGCGTTTACCGGCTTTTCGGACGACATCGTGATCATCGTCGCTTCGGCGCTGGTGCTGTCGGGCGCGGTGCAGCGTTCGGGGATCATCGAAAGCGCGATGCTGCTGCTCCAGAAGCGCGTGAAGCGGGTTCGCTCGCAATTGCTGCTGCTGTGCGCGAGCGTCGGCTTCGCCTCGGCGCTGGTCAAGAATATCGGGGCGCTGGCGATGATGATGCCGGTAGCGTTCCAGATGGCGAAGCGGTCGAACGCGCAGCCTGCGGTGTTCCTGATGCCGATGGCGTTCGCGTCCTTGCTCGGCGGGCTGATAACACTGATCGGCACCTCGCCCAACATCATCGTCAGCCGCGTCCGCGAGGAGATGACCGGGCAGCCCTTCGGCATGTTCGATTATGCGCCGGTGGGGCTGGGGCTGACCGTCGTCGGCCTGATCTTCCTGCGCTTCGGCTATCGGCTGCTTCCCCGCGACCGGCGCTCGACGCCAACCCTGGGCGAGGCGATCGACATTCAGGATTATACGACCGAGGCCGCAGTCCCCGGCGGATCATCCGCGTGCGACGAGACCATCGCCAAATTCCAGCATCGCCACGACGATGAAGTGAAGATCACGGCGATACTCCGCGACGGCAAACGCAGCAGCCCGCACGCCAACACCAAGCTGCATCCCGACGATCTGCTGATCCTCGAAGGCGCGCCCGATGCGTTGGAGCGCGCAATCGCGAGCGACGGGCTCGCGCTGGAAGGGCAGGACCGCGCGGCACCCGAGGGCGCGAGCAACGATGTCGGCGTTATCGAGGCGGTGGTGGGGATGGATTCGAGCCTGATCGGGCGCACCGCGGGGCGGCTGGGGCTGCACGAGCGGTTCGGCGTCAATCTGATCGCGGTATCGCGCAGCGGCACGCGGATCGACCGGCGGCTCGCCGAATTCGCACTCAAGGCGGGCGACGTGATCGTGTTGCAAGGGCCGATCGAGATCGTGTCGGAGCGGCTCGGCGAACTGGGCTGCCTGCCGCTCGCCGAACGGACGCTGCGGCTGGGGAGCGCACGCAAGGGGCTGATTCCGCTGGTCGCGCTCGGCGTGGCGATGGCGGCGACGGCGATGGGCTATATCCCCGTGGCGGTGGCGTTCTTCGCGGCGGCGGGGGTGGTGGTGGTCAGCGGCGCGCTGCCGGTGCGCGAGGCCTATGGCTATGTCGAATGGCCGATCCTGGTGATGCTGGGCGCGCTGATCCCGGTCAGCGATTCGCTGCGCACCACCGGCACGACGGACCTGATCGGCGTGCATTTGAGCGCGCTGGCGGCAACGCTGCCGCCCTGGGGCGCGGTGGCGCTGATCCTCGCGGCGGCGATGGCAGTGACGCCGTTCCTCAACAACGCCGCGACCGTGCTGGTGATGGCGCCGATCGCCGCGACCTTCGCCAGCGGGCTGAACTACCGGCCGGAGGCGTTCCTGATGGCGACCGCGGTGGGCGCGGGGTGCGATTTCCTCACGCCGATCGGGCATCAGTGCAACACGCTGGTGATGGGACCGGGGGGCTACCGGTTCGGCGACTATGCCCGGCTGGGCGCGCCGCTGTCGCTGATCGTGCTGCTGGTGGGAACGCCGCTGATCCTGTGGGTGTGGCCGGTTTAGGCCAGCGCGCCCACCATCGACTTCACTTCCATGAACTCGGCGAGCCCGAATTTGCCATGCTCGCGGCCATTGCCCGACTGTTTGTAGCCGCCGAACGGCAGGTCCGGGTTGGGCTGGCCGCCATTGACGTAGACCATGCCGGCGCGGAGCCGCGGGGCGACGCGCTTGATCGCTTCAGGGGAGCCGAACACGACCGCCGACAGGCCGTAATCGGTGTCGTTGGCGATGCGGACGGCGTCTTCCTCACTGTCATAGGGGATGATCGTGACGACGGGGCCGAACACTTCCTCGCGCGCAATGGTCATGTCGTTCGTGACGTTGGAGAAGAGCGTCGGCTTGACGAAATAGCCGGTCTCGACGCCGTCGGGACGGCCGGGGCCGCCGGTCTCCAGCTTGGCGCCTTCCTCCATGCCCTTTGCGATCAGGCCCTGGATCTTGTCCCACTGCGTCTTGTTGACGACGGGACCGATATGGCGGCCTTCGTCGGCCGGGTTGCCGGTCGCGGTGGCCTTCATCATCTCGGTGGCGAGCGCGGTGATCTCGGCCTGCTGGGCGCGGGGGACGAGCAGGCGGGTGGGGGCGATGCAGCTCTGGCCGGAGTTCATCAGGACGCTGAACAGCGTCCCAGGGACGGCCCGGCCAAGGTCCGCGCCTTCGAGGACGAGGCTGGGCGACTTGCCGCCCAGTTCCTGATGGACGCGCTTGACGGTGTCGGCGGCCGCCTTGGCAACGAGGATGCCCGCGCGAGTCGATCCGGTGAAGCTCACCATATCGACTCCCTTGTGCGACGACAAAGCCGCGCCGACGCCTGGGCCGTCGCCATTGACGAGGTTGAACACGCCCGCCGGCACGCCCGCCGCGTCCATCACTTCGGCGAAGATGCACGCGCAGGTCGGGGCTTCCTCGCTAGGCTTGAGGATCATGGTGCAGCCCGCCGCGAGCGCGGGGGCGACCTTCGACACGATCTGGTTGAGCGGCCAGTTCCACGGAGTGATCATCGCGACCACGCCGATCGGCTCATGGACGACGATGGAGTTGCCGATGGTCTCCTCGAACTCGAAGGCGCGGACGGCCTTCGCGGCGGAGATGAGGTGGCCCATGCCCGCGCCGACCTGCGCGGTTTTCGCGATCGAGATCGGAGCGCCCATTTCGAGGCTGATCGCCTCGGCCATGTCGGCGGCGCGCTTCTTATATTCCTCAAGGATCCGGTCGAGCAGCGCGGCGCGCTCTTCGACCGAAGTGCGCGAGAAACTCTCGAACGCCTTGCGCGCGGCGGCGACGGCCTTGTCGACATCGGCCTGGCTGCCCAGCGTGATTTCGGCGGTCGCTTCTTCGGTCGCGGGGTTGATCACGGCGTGCCGGGTGCCGTCTTCGCTCTCGACCCAGGCGCCATCGATATACTGCTTCAGCTGGCCGCGCATTCCCGTCTCCGATTCGAACTTCAGGTATGGGAGGCTAGATGGCGACTTGCGTTGCGGGTTGCAACCGGGTTGCCCGCCGTCATCCTCCGGCTCAAGGCAGCGTCACCCCGGGTCAAGCCCGGGCTGAGGGAAGAAGAAGGAGTTAGCGCTTCTCCCTGCTCAGCCGCGTCATCAATATCGCCAGCCGCTTGGCCTGTTTGGGGATGCTGGTCAGGTCGATCCATTCGCCCTCGGCATGGCTGCCGCCGCCCGCCGCGCCCATGCCGGCGAGGACATCGACGTCGGCGGCGACGAAGCTCGAATCCGCCGCGCCGCGCTTGGCGGGGTCGTATTCGGGCATGACCGGCAGGCCGAGATCCTTGTTCACCAGATTGAGGCGACCGAGCAGCGCGCGATTGCCTTCGGTCGGAGGCATCGACGGATAGCCTTCGGAAAAGACGATCGTCGCGCTGGTGCCGGGCAGGTTCTGCGCGACGATAGCGGTCATGCGAGTGCGCGCACGGGCATCCTGTTCGGGGGTGAGGCTGCGCAGATCGCCGCGCGCGATCGCGGTTTCGGCGACGATGTTGGTCTTGCCCGACGAAGCGATGGCGAGCCCCTTGTCGTCGATCGTCGCCGGGGTGCCGCCGCCCGCCACGCCGACATTGTAGGTCAGGTTGGGCTCGGCCAGTTCGCGGCGAAAGCTGTCGAGGATGCGCGCCAGTTCGTAGATCGCGCCATAGCCGAGCTCGGGGCCGAACACGCCGCTCGAATGGCCGGTCCTGCCCTTGACGGTGAGTGTCCAGTTGCTGGAGCTGCGCCGCGCGATCGAGCCGTAATCGGTGCCGTTCTCGCTGACCAGCGGCTCGAACTCGAAGGCGATATCGGCCCATTTGCCTGCATCGATCAGGTCCTTGCGGGCGACGTCCATCGGCGCGCCGGTGCGTTCCTCGTCGCCGGTGAGCACGACCACGATGTCCGCCTCCTTGAGCGTGCCGGCCGATTGCATCGCCCTCAGCGCCATGACGATCACCGCGATCCCGCCCTTGTCGTCGATCACCCCTGGGCCGGTGGCGCGGTCGCCGGTGCGGACGAATTTCTGAAAGGGAGAGCTGGGTTCGAACACCGTGTCGAGATGCCCGATCAGCAGGATGCGCTTGCCGCGTCCGTTGCCGCGGTGGGTGGCGACGAGATGCCCCGCACGACCGGTGGCGCGCATGTCAATCCAGCGGACATCGAAGCCGAGCGCCGCGAATTCGGGGCGGACCATGGCGGCTATCGCGTCCACACCCGGAAGGTTCAGCGAACCGCTATTCTGGTTCACCAGCCGCTCGAGCAACGCGATGGTGCGGTCCTGGTCCGCATCGACCGCGACGGCGATCCGGGCTTCGGCTTTGCTGAGCTGGGCAGCGGCCGGCGTGGCGATCAGCAACGCGAGCGCGGCGAGGAGGATGCGGGTCATAGGGCAAGCGTATAGGCGGAACTGCTTTGGGGAAAGCGCCGCTGGAATGCTCACAACCCGTCATGCTGAACTTGTTTCAGCATCCATCGCGCAACGGGCGGCGGTTTCGCGGGTGGCGAAATGGATCCTGAAACAAGTTCAGGATGACGGAAGGAACTTCATCCCGGCACCACCTCGAAAATCTCGCCGGCGATATCGACGATGTAGAGATTGCCCGCGCCGTCCTCGCCGAACGAGACGATCTGGTAGATCGTGCCCGCGTCCGGCGTGAAATCTAGGTTGCGGCGTTCGTAGCGGCCCGCGGGGAACAGGCTGCCCTGGACCAGCTGGTTCGCGGGGAGCGTCCAGATATGGCCGTTGACGTAATCGGCGAAGACATAACTGCCGACCAGCGAGGTCACGGGCCCGCGATAGACATAGCCGCCGATGATCGTGTTGCCCTGCTTCTCCCCGGTGCCATGTGCATATTGCGAAACGGGCGGGGTGAAGGTGACGCCCGCAGGGGGCGTGCCGGTATAGGCGCTGGTGCCCTCGAAATAATGCCAGCCGAAATTGGGGCCGGGCTGATCCGGGCGGAGCACGTCGATCTCCTCGATCGCGCCCTGGCCGACATCGCCGATATACATGCGGCCATCGGGGCCGAAGCTTGCGCGGAAGGGATTGCGCAGGCCCATCGCGTACACCTCCCGCCTGCCGGTCGCGCCGCCATAGGGATTGCTCGGATCGGGCATGAAGGAGAAGCCCCCGCGCACGTAACGCAATACCTTGCCGAGCAGCGAATTGGGATTCTGCGCGTCATTTTCCGGATCGCCCGCGCCGCCGCCATCGCCAACCGTCACGTAGAGCTTGAAATCGGGTCCGAAGCCGAGCCAGCCGCCATTATGATTGTTTGCCGTGCGATGCGTAATCGCCCCGTAGCTGGTGTAGCCGCCGGTCGAATATTGCCGAATCTCGACGTCGCCGAAGGTGTTGGTCACGAGCGCGAGGATGTCGCCGAAACTGGCGCCGGTGGGACTGACGGCGATGCAGAGCAACCCGCGCTCGCCATCGGTCGAGATGTCGCCGACCGTCATGGTCAGTGTCTTGGCGCCGGTGATCGGATCGAGCCGCCAGATCTTGCCGCCTTTCTCCGCGACATAGACGTCGCGGCTGTCGGGGATGGGGGCGACATAGATGGGCTGATCGAAACCGGTGCCGACGCGCTTGACCGCGATGCCTTCGCGGCTGTTGGTTACGGTGACCGCTAGGGTCAGCGTGGTGTCGAGCGAACCGTCGCTGGCGCGGAGCTGGACGTCGTAGACATTGTTCGCGCCATTATCGCCCGGCGCTTCGAAATTGGGCGCCGCGGCGAAGCTCAGCGCGCCCGCGCTGGTGATCGTGAACAAGGCGCTGTCCGTACCGCCCGCGATGGTGAAGGTCACAGCGTTGCCGTTCGCATCGGTCGCGGCCGCCTGATACGCGGCGGTCAAATTCTCGGCCATGTTGACGGTCGTGGCCGACGTGAAGACCGGTGCGACGTTGGCCGAGGGCGAGGGAGTTGGCGTCGGCGCAGGCGTCCCCCCTCCGCCACCGCCACCGCCGCTCGAACAGGCGGCGAGGAGGAGCAGGGGAACCAGGGGGGCGGTACGCATCGACGCTACTCCTTCGCTACACGAAACGAGGCTTCCGAATATCCGTTCCGCCCCCGGTCAGGGATTACCAGACGTGCACGCGGTCCGCCGGGGCGAGGTAGAGCTTGTCGCCCGGCTGCACACCGAACGCGACATACCATTCGTCCATGTTCCGGACGATGCCGTTGACTCGATACTCCTCCGGGCTGTGCGGGTTCGAAAGGAGTTGCGAGCGCAGCGCGTCTTCGCGCGCCATGCCCTGCCAGCTCTGCGCATAGGCGAGGAAGAAGCGCTGGTCCCCGGTATAGCCGTCGATCACCGCGGGCTCGCCGTGGCGCGCGACATAGCGGCGATAGGCGGCATAGGCGGCCTCGAGCCCGCCCAGATCGCCGAGATTCTCACCGAGAGTGAGCTGGCCCTTGATATGGACGCCCGGGATCGGCTCATAGGCGTCGAACTGCGTGACCAGTGTCTGCGCGTGCGCGGTGTAGCGCTCGGCCGATTGCGGGGTCCACCAGTCGCGCAGCTTGCCGCTGGCGTCGAACTGGCGCCCCTCGTCGTCGAAGCCATGGCCCATCTCATGGCCGATCGTCGCGCCGGTCTCGCCGTAATTGACGGCGGGATCGGCGGCGGCGTCGAAGAAGGGCGGCTGGAGGATCGCGGCCGGGAACGTCACCTGGTTCATCACCGGGTTGTAATAGGCGTTCACTTCCTGGACGTTCATGTCCCAGAGACTCCGGTCGACCGGTTTGCCGAGCCGCGAAAGCTGGAGATCCCAGCCGAACTGGTCGGCGCTCATGTCGTTGGCGAGCGGATCGGTGCGGCTGACCTTCATCGCCGAATAATCGATATATTTGTCGGGGTGACCGATCCGCGCCTCGAACGAGGCGAGCTTGGCCAAGGCTTCCTTGCGGGTCGGGGCGTCCATCCACGCGGCATGGTTGATCTTGTCGGCATAGGCGGCGCGCAGATCGCCGATCAGCTCGGTCATCTGCGCCGCGGCTTCCGGCTTCCAATGGCGTTCGGCGTAGATCTTGCCCACCGCTTCGCCGAGGTTATTGTCGAGCAGCCGCACGCCGCGCTTCCAGCGCTCGGACTGGGCTTGGGTGCCCTGCAGCGTGTGGCCGTAGAAATCGAAGCGGGCCTGGTCGAAAGCCCTGGGCAGGAAGGTCGCGTGATCGCTGATGAAGCGGAAGGCGAGATAATCCTTCCATGTTGCCAGCGGCACATCGGCGAGGCGTTTGCCCGCGGCGGCGACCGCGCTGGGCTCGCCGACGATGACGATGGGCATCTTGCTCAGCCCGACATGCGCGAGCGCGGCGGTCCATTCGAATTCGGGGGCCAGCTTCATCAGCTGCGCGCGCGTCATCGGGTTATAGGTTTTCTGCGGATCGCGGCGCGCCTCGGGGGTCCATTGATCCTTCGACAGGCTGGTCTCGAGCGCGATGATCGCATCGGCCTTGGCAGCGGCATCGGGGATGCCGGCGAGCTCCTGGATCTGAATGATATAGGCGCGATACGCCTTGCGGATCGCGACATATTTCTCGCCGTCGAGCAGATAATAATCGCGCGTCGGCAGGCCGAGCCTGGCCTGGCCGGTGCCGACGACATAGTGAGTCGGGTCCTTGGCATCGGCGTCGATCCCGATGCCGATCGGCGCGGCGTAGCTCGGCTCCATCATCAGCATCACCAGCGCGTGGCGGCTGTCGATCGCGGCGATGCGGCCGAGATAGGGCTTGAGGGGCGCGAGGCCGCGCGCCTCGATCCCATCCACATCCATCCACGCGGCGTAGAAGTCGGAGACCTGGCGCAGCACCGGATCGGCGGGCGAGGGACCGGCATCCTCGACCATCTTGCGGACTTCGAGTTCGGTCTGATCGGGCAGGTCGTAATTATAGCCGGCGCGCGATTTGTCAGGCGCGATGACGGTGTTGCGGAGCCAGCTGCCCTCGGCAAAGCGGAAGAAATCGTCGCCGGGCTTCACCGACTTGTCCATCGTCGCATAATCGACGCCCCAACTGCCGTATTTGGGCGCGACCTGGGCGGCGGCGGGGAGCGCGGCGAGCGCAGTGGATGCGGCGAGAAACAGAAGCAGCGAGCGATTGAGCGACATAAGGCACCTCCGGGATTTTGCCAGCTAGCACCGTAGGATGCGGGCCGCAAACCGTGTCCGTCGGCGATCGTTCGGCCCGATCCCTTCCGCTATCGCTGTAATCCGCGGCGCCCGTTAATGCCGATCCGGCGTCACTCCACCCGGCGCAGCGCGATCCGGCCGTTCATATGCGGATCGTCGAGCGTCATCGTCATCGCGTTGCCGTCCGCGGCATAGCGCATCACCATGCCCGAACTGACGAGGTGGATACTGCGCTCGTTGATCTCATAACTCTCGCTTTCGGCGGGATTCTCGAAGCCGGTCGCCCTGCGGTAGGTCGTGAATTCGCGGGTCTGCGTGAATTCGAACTGATCGCCTCGCCTGACGTCCTCGAAGCCCGACACGCCGACCACGCTCCAGCGCCCGACCACCGCCAGATGCCGCATCGAGCGCGGCGGTTCGCCGCCATAGCCCGAATAGAAGCCCGCGCGCTGAGTCAGGTCGTCGACCAGCTTGGTCTCGCCGTCCATCCCCGGCAGCCCCGACCCCTTCATCCGGCCGGCGAGGCCGGAGAGGATCGCATAGGCGACCTTGGGCTTGCCCTGATGGAATGCCGTCGTGGCGTCGCGCATCGCCAGATACTGGTCGGTGAGCATATAGGCCGTGCGCAGCGGCGCGCTGGGGCGGGCGCCGGTTAGCGCGGCCGCGATGCGGTCGCCGCCGGGCTTGCCGTCGTTCGTGACCCAGTCCGCGCTGACCTCGAGCGCGGGCTTGCCGGCGGTGAGCGGCGCGACCGGCAAATCGGCGCGGTCGCTCGCCCGGGCGAGCGTCACGAAGATGCCGCCGCCATTGGTGCTGAGGAACACGGTGGGCACGGTGATGGCGATCGCGCCTTCGGGCGTCTCGGTCATCACGCCGTCGGGCACGCCGAACACGCCCGAGATGCGATAGCCCGGCGCGGGGCGCAGCGTGAGCACGAGATCGTGCGCAAGCTCGGCGACCATCGTGTCGAACTGCTTGCCGAAGGTCTCCGCGACCTGCTCGTTATTGGCGATGAAGAACAGATTGCCGCCGCGCGTGCTCGATACCTTGGTGGCGAGCGAGGCGTCGAACTGCGTGCCGACGCCGATCGTGGTGAGGCCGATCCCGCGCCGCGACGCTTCCTGCGCCATGCCGATGAAGCTGCCCGCATCGGTGCGCCCGACATTGGGCTGTTCGTCGGTGAACAGCATCATCCGCGTCGTGCCGTGAAAGCCCGGCGCGTCGGTGAAGGCGGTCTGGTAACCGACCTGGAGCCCGGCCTCCATGTTGGTCGAGCCTTCGCTGGTGATGCCGCGGATCGCCTTTTCGATTTCGGCGCGGTTCCCCTTGATGTCGACCGGGGCGAGATAGACATGGCTGCGGTCGCCATAGAGGACGATCGAGATGCGGTCACCGTCATGCATCTGGCCGACGACCTGGAGCAGGCTGGCGCGGACCAGCGACAGTGGCTGGCCGTCCATCGATCCCGATTTGTCGACCACCGCGACCAGATTGAGCGGGCCGCGCCGCCAGGTCTTGTCGTCGATGTTCGAGGTGAAGCCGAGCCCGATGAACAGCCGGTCGTCGGCGCGGCCGGCGAGCGTCGCGGGCATCGCTTCGGTGACGATGCAGAACAGCTTGTTGCAATCGCTCGACGACGGAAGCGTCAGGTCATGCTCGCCGAACAGCCCCTCGACGGTGAGCGATTCAGGGCGCGGCATGCCTTCCTCGGCGGCGATCGAGCGGAAGTGGCGGATGTCCTGCGCGCCGCCCTGACGGACGCGGGTGCCGGTGACGATGATGTTCTCGTCCTGATCGTCGGGCGGAACGTCCTGGGCAAAGGCGGGGGTGGTGACCAGCAGGGCGGCGGTGCTCACCAGCCCCAGATTGCGCATCCAACGTGTCGTCACGGCGCTTCTCCCTCTTTGCGATCGTTACGCGGGAGTATCCTTGTCGCGGGCTTGCGCGGGGATGAATGGCGTTTGCAGCTTTGCGAAAGGAATGGTCGCACCCCGGAACCGGGAATCACGGGGATCGTTCTGATCCCCGCCGGGGCCGGGGCAAGCAAGGATGCGGCCGCATGCCCGAAGAAAATCCCCAATCCACCGCCAGCATCGCCGGACATCCGATCCATCCGATGCTCGTGCCGTTTCCGATCGCCTGCTTCATCGGGACGCTCGTCACCGACATCGCCTATGCGAAGAGCCTCAATATGATGTGGGCGACCTTTTCGGTCTGGCTGCTGACCGCGGGGCTGGTGATGGCGGGGCTCGCGGCAGTGGCGGGCATAGTCGACTTCATCGGCAGCCCGCGGATCCGCAACCTCAAGGCGGCGTGGATCCACGGGATCGGCAATGTGCTCGCGGTGCTGCTCTCGCTGGCCAATGCCTTCGTCCATAGCCGCGACGGCTATACCGCAGTGGTGCCGGCGGGGATCACGCTGTCGGCGATCGTCGTGCTGATCCTGCTCGTCACCGGCTGGATGGGGTGGGAGATGGTCTATCGCCACCGCGTGGGCGTGGCGTCATGAGCCGCGCGTCCCTGCTCCTCGCCGTCGCGCCCGCGATGTTGCTGTCGGCCTGCGGCGACGGGCCGACGATGGATCCGCGCCAGCAGACCGGCCCCAACCCGACCCTGCCGGCGGTGCGCCAATATCTGTTCCCGCCGATGGGGATCGCGCGCACTCAGCCATGGAAGCAAAGCGAGGCGCCGGTCGCCGCCGCGGGGCTGAAGGTGGCGGCGTTCGCCAAGGGGCTTTCGCATCCGCGTACCGTCACCGCGCTGCCCAATGGCGATGTGCTGGTCGTCGAATCGAACGGGCCGGGCGAGCCGGTGACGCGGCCCAAGACATTGATCATGGGCATGATCATGGGATCGGCGGGGGCGGCGGCGCCCAGCGCGGACCGGATCACGCTGTTGCGCGACGCCGATGGCGATGGCGTGCCCGAGACGCGGACGGTGTTCCTTGAGGGCCTCCATTCGCCCTTCGGCGTCGCGCTGATCGGCAACTATCTCTACGTCGCCAATACCGACGCGCTGATGCGCTATGCTTATACCGCGGGAGAGACGCGGATCACGGCGAAGGGAGAGCGGCTGACCGAACTGCCCGGCGGGCCGATCGATCATCACTGGACCAAGTCGCTGCTCGCGAGCGCCGATGGCACCAAGCTCTATGTCGGCGTCGGATCGAACAGCAATGCCGGCGAGAACGGGATGGAGGCCGAGCGGGAGCGCGCCGCGATCTGGGAAGTCGATGTCGCGACCGGCGCGCACCGCATCTATGCCAGCGGCATCCGCAACCCGACCGCGCTGAGCTGGGAGCCGGTGAGCGGCAAGCTGTGGGCGGTGGCGAACGAGCGCGACGAACTCGGGCCGGACCTGGTGCCCGATTATCTGACCTCGGTGCGCGAGAAGGGGTTTTACGGCTGGCCGTACAGCTATTGGGGCCAGCATGTGGACCCGCGCGTGATGCCGCAGCGTCCGGATCTGGTCGCGAAGGCGATCCCGCCGGATTATTCGCTGAGTTCGCATGTCGCGCCGCTGGGGATGATCTTCTATACCGGCAACGGTCTGCCCGCGGCCTATCGCGGGGGCGCGTTCGTCAGCGAACATGGCAGCTGGAACCGCCATCCGCTCAATGGCTACAAGCTGGTGTTCGTCCCCTTCGCCGGCGGGCGGCCCAACGGCGCGCCGCAGGACGTGCTCACCGGCTTCCTTACGCCCGAGAACCGCGCGCACGGGCGCCCGGTGGGGCTGGCGATCGACAAGAGCGGTGCGCTGCTGGTGGCGGACGATCTGGGGAACACGGTGTGGCGTGTGACGGCGGCCAGGTGACGAAAGGGACGCCCGGATTGCTCCGGACGCCCCTTTTGTTTCGCGGACCCGCCGCGGCAAAGCGCGTCGTCAGTCCTCGCATAGGCAAGTCTGGCCGGCGCGGTCCGTGCGCATCCGCGCACCGGTGCGGACGCAGCCGCACCTCAGACGCGGCTCATGCGCTGTAATACATATCATACTCGACCGGGCTCGGCGTCATTTCCCAGCGGGCGACATCGCCGCGCTTGATCTCGACATAGGCTTCGATCTGGTCCTTGGTGAACACGTCGCCCTTGAGCAGGAAGTCCATGTCGGCCTCGAGGCTGTCGAGCGCCTCGCGGAGCGAACCGCACACCGTGGGGACCTGCTCCAGCTCGGCCGGGGGCAGGTCGTACAGATTCTTGTCCATCGGGTCGCCGGGATGGATCTTGTTCTGGATGCCGTCGAGGCCGGCCATCAGCAGCGCCGCGTAGCAGAGATACGGATTGGCGAGCGCGTCCGGGAAGCGGAACTCGACGCGCTTGGCCTTGCTGCCCGCGCCGTACGGGATGCGGCACGAGGCCGAACGGTTGCGGCTCGAATAGGCGAGCAGCACCGGGGCCTCATACCCCGGGACCAGCCTTTTGTAGCTGTTCGTCGACGGATTGGTGAACGCATTGAGCGCCTTGGCGTGCTTGATCACGCCGCCGATGAAATAGAGGCACATATCGCTGAGGCCGGCATAGCCATTGCCCGCGAACAAAGGCGTGCCCTTGTCCCAGATCGAAATATGGGTGTGCATGCCGCTGCCGTTATCGTCCTTGATCGGCTTGGGCATGAAGGTCGCGGTCTTGCCATAGGCGTGCGCGACCTGGTGGACGACATATTTGTAGATCTGCATGCGGTCGGCGGTCTGCACCAGCGTGCCATAGGTCAGGCCGAGTTCGTGCTGCGCGGCGGCGACTTCGTGGTGATGCTTGTCGCAGGGCAGGCCCATTTCGAGCATGGTCGAGACCATCTCGCCACGGATATCGACGGCGCTGTCGACCGGCGCGACAGGGAAATAGCCGCCCTTGGCGCGCGGACGGTGGCCCATATTGCCGGCATCATACTCGCGGCCCGAATTGCCGGGCAGCTCGATGTCGTCGATCGCGTAATAGCTGGTCGAATAGCTGTTCTCGAAGCGAACATCGTCGAACATGAAGAACTCGGCCTCGGGGCCGACATAGACGGTGTCGCCGATCCCGAGCGACTGGAGGTACGCCTCCGACCGCTTGGCGGTCGAGCGCGGATCGCGGGCATAGAGCTCGCCGGTCGAAGGCTCGACGATATCGCACACCAGGATCAGCATCGGGGTGGCCGAGAAGGGATCGATCCACACCGCGTCGAGATCCGGCTTCAGGATCATGTCCGACTCGTTGATCGCCTTCCAACCCTCGATCGAGCTGCCGTCGAACATCAGGCCGTCGGTAAGCTCGTCCTCGCCGATGACCTTCGAGACCAGGGTGAGGTGCTGCCACTTGCCCTTCGGGTCGGTGAAGCGGAGATCGACCCACTCGATCTCCTGGTCCTTGATCATCTGCAGGACGTCGCTGGCCGAATTCGCCATTGGATAAACCCTTTCGCTCTCTTTCAGTTACCCGGGGACCCGGGCGATAAAATCGGATTGCCGCGCGCTAGATCGCGTTCTCGTTGCGCTCGCCGGTGCGGATGCGCAGCGCGGTCTCGACCGGCATGACGAAGATCTTGCCGTCGCCGATCCGGCCGGTCTGCGCGGCGGCGGCGATCGCCTCGACCACGCGCTCGGCGACGGCGTCTTCCACCACGACCTCGAGCTTCACCTTGGGCAGGAAATCGACGACATATTCGGCACCGCGATAGAGTTCGGTATGCCCCTTCTGGCGGCCGAAGCCCTTGGCCTCGGTGACGGTGATGCCCGACACGCCGACTTCGTGCAGGGCCTCCTTCACTTCGTCGAGCTTGAACGGCTTGATGATCGCTTCGATCTTTTTCACTGTGAGTGCCCCTATGGAAGGCGGTTTCCTTGCCGCGCGTGTCGCAACAAGCGTGCCAGAACCGGGCTCCAGCTAAACCGTCGCTTGCACGGGGCGCAACCGCAAAGACGTGCCTGTTTATTGGGCAATGCGTGCCTCGCTGCCCGATCGGGTGGCAGCGCTACCGACCCGAATGGCGGAACTTCGCGGGCGGTTACCGGTTCTTGCCGGAGAGCAAGGGGGGACGCTGATGCGGCTGTTACCCATGGACGAGCCCGCGCAACTTCACTGGCGGAGCGGCGAAGGCGGCGCGGACGAAGTTACCGTCGCCTGGGGCTCACTGGCGATGATGGCGCGGGGCCTGATGGCGATCGATGCGACGAACCGCGACCAGTTCTGGATCACCAGCGGCGTGGACAGGTTGAGCGCCGCCGACGCCGAGGAATCGCTGCGGCGCTGGTGCGCTCAATAAGGCGGGCGGTGGAGACCCCGCCCTGGCAGTTCCTGATCGAGCGGGCGTTTGTGGGGCAATCGGGCCGACGGTATTCGGACAGCCCGCCGTCCCATCGCATAGCCAATCAGGCTGCCCCCATCCCAGACGATGGTTGGGATCGCGATCATCTTCATCCCGATCTGCCACCAGATGGCATCGTTTGGACTGGCTCGACCGATGCCATAAAGGCGGCCATCACGAGCGGAGGTGCGGCCAGCAAGAGAATCAGCGCGAGCCGACGCCAGGCGCTTCGAACAAGCCTCCCCAGCGCATAGCCGAGAAGTGGCGGCATTATCAGGACCGTCAGCCAGAATGACAGCATGGCGCCCTATCCGGCCATCAGCCGTAGGGCGGGCGGTGCAGGTCCTTGGGGCTTTGCGTGAAGATCTCGCAGCCGTCCTCGGTGATGCCGATCGAATGCTCGAACTGCGCCGAGAGCGAGCGGTCGCGCGTCACTGCCGTCCAGCCATCGTCGAGCAGCTTCACGTCAGGGCGACCGATATTGATCATCGGCTCGATCGTGAAGAACATGCCGGGGCGCAGCTCCGGTCCGGTGCGGGGACGGCCGACATGGACGACTTCCGGCGCGTCGTGGAACATGCGGCCGACGCCGTGCCCGCAGAAATCGCGGACCACGCCGTAGCGGTGGCGCTCGGCATGGCTCTGGATCGCGTGGCTGACGTCGCCGAGATAATTGCCGGGCCGTGCCTGTTCGATGCCGAGCACCAGGCACTCATAGGTCACGTCGACCAACCGCTTTGCCTTGAGCGGCACGTCGCCGACCAGGTACATGCGGCTGGTGTCGCCGTGCCAGCCGTCGAGCAGCGGCGTCACGTCGATATTGACGATATCGCCGTCCTTCAGGACGCGGTCGCCGGGGATGCCGTGGCATACGACGTGGTTGATCGAGATGCAGCAGCTGTGCGTGTAGCCGCGATAGCCCATCGTCGCGGGGACCGCGCCGCCCGCGACGGTCATCTGGCGGACGATATCGTCGATCTCGCCGGTGGTCGCGCCGGGGACGACATGAGCGGGGAGCGCATCGAGTATCTCGGCGGCGAGACGGCCCGCCGCGCGCATGCCCGCGAAACCATCGGGTCCGTGAAGCTTGATCGCCCCCGTGCGCGCCAGCGGGGTTTCGGGGGATACGGTCACATACTCGGTCATGCGCCGCGATATAGTCGTTTGCACCCCGCTTTGCGAGTGAGTAGTCACCCGGGCATGGTGGAACGGATCTGGACGGCGGCTTTGGTGGTGATCGGCGACGAGATCCTCTCGGGCCGGACCCAGGACAAGAATATCGCCCAGATTGCCACCTGGCTCAACGCGCAGGGAATCCGACTGAGCGAAGTCCGCGTGGTGCCCGATGTGCAGGACCGCATCGTCGAGGCGGTCAACGCGCTGCGGGCGGGCAATGACTATTGCTTCACCACCGGCGGGATCGGGCCGACGCATGACGACATCACGGTCGACGCGATCGCGGCGGCGCTGGGCGTGCCGGTGGTCATCCATCCCGAGGCGCGTGCGGTGCTCGACCGCTATTATGCGGCCAAGGGATTGGAGCTGACCGAGGCGCGGCTGCGGATGGCGCGGGTGCCCGAAGGGGCCGAGCTGATCCGCAACAAGATGTCGGGCGCGCCGGGCATCCGGATCGGCAGCCTGTTCGTGCTCGCGGGCGTGCCGCATATCGCCGCGGGAATGCTCGACGCGCTGACCGGTGAGCTCGAGGGCGGGCTGCCTCTGGTCTCGCGGACGATCGGCAGCTGGGGCGCGGAAAGCGAAGTCGCCGAACTGCTCGCCAGCACGGAGCGGGCCTACAACCAGGGAACAGGGGCGGGCGTGGCGATCGGCAGCTATCCCTTCTTCAAGGACGGGCGGGTCGGCGCCAATTTCGTCGTGCGCGCGACCGATCAGGCGGTGGTCGACGCCTGCACCGACGCACTCGCCGAAGCGCTGCGCGCGGACGGACATGAGGCGTTCGAGGGCGGGATCTGAGACCCGCCCCCGGAAGCGCACCTCAGAACTTCGTCCCCAGCCGCACCCCGAAGGTTTGCGGGCGGATATAGACCGCATAGGGGCGCTGCCCGCAGCTGCCGCACTCCTGGAACCGCGTGATCTGCCCACGTTCGTCCCATAGGTTCGCCACGAAGAATTCGTACGAGAAGCGCCCGATATCGCCGCCCGCCGACAGGTCGAGCGTGGTGTAGGCCGGAATGATCCCGAGCAGCGCGCTGGGATTTACGAACGCCTTGGGGCCATTGAGGAAGATCGCGGTGCGGATGTCCGCGGTCGCCGAGCTCTGATGCGCGAGCACGAACTGCACATAGCCCTCGGTCGAACCCGCCGGGAAGCTGTACCGCCCGGTCACATTGCCCTTGAAGCGCGGCGTGACCGGCAGGCGCGAGCCCTTGGCCGCCGAGACGAAACTGGTCGCGCAGGTGAAGGTCGGATCATCGGCCCCGCATAGATTCTGCGTTGTCTTGGCGTCGGTATAGGAGCCGCTCGCGGTCAGCGAGACGCCGCCCGAACGGAAGTTGATGTCCGCCTCGATGCCGCGGATGCGGGCGTTCGGACCGTTATGGATTTCGGTGAAGCTGTTCTGGCCCAGGAAGCTGAACTGGAACTTGGCCCAATCCTGCTGATACACCGCGCCGTTGAAGCGCAGCCGCCCATTGGCCAGCGTGGTCTTCCAACCGATCTCGTAATTGGTGAGGAAATCGGCCTGATAGGGCGGGATCGACGCGCGCCGGTTGATGCCGCCGGGACGATAGCCGCGCGACCAGGTCGTGTAGAACATCACATCCTCATTGGCCTTCCAGGTCAGGTTGAGCCGGTGGAGGAAGCCGGTGCCGCTGGTCGATTTGGGGACCAGGCCGTCGGTGGTGAAGGTCGCGAGGTTGGTGCAGGGGCTGCCATCGACCAGCGGCGCGAACAAGGTCGTCGGCTGGCCGGCGAGCTGCGCGTCGCGCAGCGTGAGGCCCGAGAGCGTGTAGCAGCCGGCGACGCCGGTCTGCGAGCTCGCCGCGGCGTTGGCGGGCGGATTGCCCGGCTGGCCCTGGATAAAGGCCGGGTTCCGCCCGAAGCCGAAGAAACCGACCAGCGAGTTGTCGTACGAATAGACGCGCCCGCCCGCAGTGAGCGTCAGGGTAGGCGCGATATCGAAGCTGACCTCGCCGAACGCGGCATAATCGCGATCGACACGATGTTGCTCAGTGAGCCACAGCGTGCCGGGGAGGCCATTGACCGACAGCAAGGGCGCAAGGTTGGTGACCTTATAATCCTGGTGGATATCGTTGCTCTGGCGCTGGTAGAAGGCGCCCGCGACGACGCGCAGCCGCGCATCCTGCGGCGAGGCGATGCGGATTTCCTGGCTGAATTTCTTGAAATGGTCGGACCCGACGACGCGCTGTCGCGGATCGATCGCATTGCCCGCGGCGTCGTTGAAATAGAAGCAGCCCGCGATGCCGCTGCAGACGAAATTGCCGCTGCTGTCGACATAATTGGCATAGAGTTGGTCGTAGGCCTCGGAATAATCGGTGTAATCCGCCGAGGAATCGTCCTTCCGATCGAGATAGGCGCCGGCATAGGTGATGTCCCAATTGCCGACCCGGCCCTCGATCGTCAGCGCCGCCTGGACGAAGCGATCGTTGCGATATTCCTCGTAGAAATGCTGGGTCTGGAGCGTCCCCGGCAGGCTCTGGTCGGCGCCGAAGCTGCCATTCGAATGGCTTTCCTGATAGAGAATAGCGGGAGTGACGGTCCAGTTGTCGTCGAGATCGACCTTCAGCGCGGCGCGGCCGCCATAGGTTTCGACGTCATTGTAATTCTGCTCGACGAACGCGGCATTGGTGACCGTCTGGCCGGTGCTGAAAGTGCGGTGGCCGGCGACATTGTCGATATAGCCCGCATCCTTCTGATAGAAGCCGACGACGCGCAGCGCCGCGACGCTGGAGATGGGGGCGTTGACCATGCCTTCGAGGCGGCCGCCGATCCCGCCATAGCGGATGGTGTTCACTTCGCCATCGACGCGGCCATAGAAGGATTTGGTATCGGGCTTGTTGGTGATGATGCGGATCGTGCCCGCTTGGCTCGACGCGCCGTAAAGCGTGCCCTGCGGACCGGCGAGGCTTTCGATGCGCGCCACGTCATAGACATGGACGTCGAGCGTGCCGCCGATCGTCGTCACCGGCTGTTCATCGAGATAGACGCCGACCGAGGGGAGCGACCCCGAATGGTTGCCGTCACCGCCCGATGCGACGCCGCGCATATAGACGTTGGTCACGCCCGGCTGAGTCGTCTGGAACGACAGCGACGGGAGGAGCTGCGAATAATCCTCGAAATTGGTGACGTTGAGATTGTCGAGGCGCGCGGTGCCGAGCGCCTGGATGCTGATCGGCACATCCTGCACATTCTCTTCGCGCTTCTGCGCGGTGACGACGATCTCGTCATCCCGGCTGGCGACGACATCCTGAGCGTAAGCAGGGGTAGTGACCGCCACCGAGGCAAGCAGGGCGGCGAGAGTGGCGCGGCGCTTGGTGATGTGCATCGAGTTCGCTCCAGAAAGAGGCAGTCTCTTTCGCGAATCTGTCCGCGAGCGAAACAATCGTCAATCTTGTACGATCGTGCAGATATCTTCTTGCGCGCTTCGCAGGTGCGGCGTGACAGTTTTGCAACGGTTGCGGGGTGCTTCCCTTACGGCATGCGTAACGAGATGGAGCGGGGCACTTGCGGGTATTCGCTCAGTACGTCGCCGAGCGCGGCCTTCAGCGGCGCCAGCCACGAATCGAACAGCATCCACGCCTCGGTGCCGTCGCGGAAAATCGGCTGGCGCACCTGCTCCGAGCTGGCGGTGCGCACCGCGCGCTCGGTCTTGTGGAATTCGAGGCAGGCGGGATCGAAATCGAGCCCCAGCGCGGCAAGCAAAGCGCGAACCTGCGCCTCGGTATCGTCGACCATCGCCTCATAGAAGACGCGGTGGACCAGCCCCGGCCGCACTGCATCCATATGCGCCATCAGCCGGACATAGCCGCGATAATAGCGCCCGAGATCCTCCTGCGAATAGCTGAACAGCTGGCCGCGCGCATAATGCTGCTTGAAGTTGGAGAAGCAGCAGCCGAGCGGATGCCGCCGCGCGTCGATGATCTTCGCATTGGGCAGGATCAGGTGGATCAGCGGCAGGTGCGCCCAGTTATTCGGCAGCTTGTCGATGAAATAGGGCCGGTCGGTCTGGCGCTGGACCGCCGCGCGGCGGAGATATTCCTCGCCCATCTCGCGCAGCCGATCGGGGTCGAGTTCCGCCACGCCTTGCGGATAGCCGCCGGTCTGGCGCGACAGCGCGGGGATGTCGGGCAGTTCGCTGGTGCCCTCGACCAGCGGATGGCTGGAGAGGATCTGCTCGATCAGCGTCGATCCGGCGCGCGGCATGCCGATGACGAAGATCGGATCGGCGGCGGCGCAGCCCTGACCCCCGCGCGCGTCGAGGAAATCGCGCGTGTAGAGCGCCACGCTCCGATCGACGAAACCCTCATTCTCGTCGGCGCTGTAATTCACCTTGGCGCGGCGCAGCCGGTTGGCGGCGTCGTAATGCGCGAAGGCGGCTGCGGCCTGCTTGCGGTCCTCCATTGCCTTGCCGAGCGCGAAATCGAGGTGGAAGCGGTCCTCGTCGGAAAGCTCGCCGCGTTCGAGCTGGGCCTCCATCGCAGCGATATCGGCGTCGTCGAACCTGACGGTCTTGAGGTTGGCGAGGCTCCACCACGCTTCGCCGAGCCCCGGCGCCAGCGCGAGCGTGCGGCGATAGGCGGCGACCCCATCGGCCTGGCGCCCGACCGTCTTGAGCATATGGCCGTAGCTCAGCCACACCCGGGGCTGTTCGGTCGCGACCGCGAGCACGGCTTCATAGAGCCTGATCGCCTCATCGAACCCGCCAACGCGAGCGAGCGCCGCGGCCTTCAGATTGGCGTGGCCGACATTGTCGGGATCCTCGCCGAGCACGAGATCGAGTTCGGCCAGCGCCTCGCTCGGCCGGTTGAGCCGGTACAGCACCAGCGCGAGATTGGCGCGCGCGGCAGTGAAACCCGGGGCCAGCTCAACCGCGCGGCGCAGCAGGCTCTCCGCGTCCTTGTAACGCCCGATCCGCCCGGCCAGCTCGGCGAGCATCCGCATCGCGGCGACATCGAACGGATCGGCCTTGAGGTGCGCCTTGAGCAGCGGTTCGGCGTCGGAGAGGCGGTTGTCGTGCAGCGCGAGGGCAGCCTCGATCAGGCGCGGGTGGTAGCGGGAGGCGGGGAGGGGCTGCATCGCGTCCTGCCTAACCTTTCCGTCATCCCCGCGAAAGCTGGGATCCAGAGCCACGAAAGACACCGTTTGCGACTCTGGATCCCAGCTTTCGCTGGGATGACGAAGGTGGGTGGCGGGGTCCCGCTTTACGTGCTTCATTCCGTTCAGGGGGAGCACATATGACAACCGGCACCGACAAACGCCCATTCGGCTTCTGGACCGCGACCGCGCTCGTCGTCGGCGGGATGATCGGATCTGGCATCTTCATGATGCCCGCCGCGCTAGCGCCGTTCGGATGGACGGGGAGCATCGCCTGGGTGGTAAGCATCGCGGGGGCGGTCTCGATCGCTTATGTGCTCGGCAAGCTGGCGCAGACCATGCCTGAGGCCACCGGCGCGGTGGCGATTTCCGGAGCGGTGCTGGGCGAACTGCCCGGTGTGCTGATCGGCTGGAGCTATTGGGTGGGTGTGTGGACCGCCAACGCCGCGATTGCGATCGCCGCGGCGAGCTATCTCTCCGCACTGTTCCCGGCGCTCAACGCGACCCCGCTGACGGGGGCGCTGACCGCGGTGGGGCTGATCTGGCTGCTGACCCTGCTCAACCTCGCGGGCGCGCGGCGGGCCGGGCAATTCCAGGTGCTGACCACGGTGCTGAAGCTGGCGCCGCTGCTTGCGGTGCTGGTGATCGCCGCGCTGCTCGGGAGCAAGGGCGAGGCGACGATGGCCGCGTCACCGGCATCGGGCCCGCTGTTCGCGGGGCTGGCGACGGCCGTGACGCTGACCTTGTTTCCGCTGGTCGGGTTCGAGGCGGCGGGGGTTGCGGCGGAGCGGGTGCGCGATCCAGGGCGCACCATCATCCGCGCGTCGATGGCCGGGACGATCGTAACGGGCGTGCTCTACATCTTCGTCTGCTCGGCGATCGTGATGCTGCTCGATCCGGTCGCGGTGGCGGGGTCCTCGGCGCCGTTCGCATTGTTCGTTGGGCAGTTCTGGGGCGGGGCGGCATCAAATCTGGTCGCGGCATTCGCGGCGATCGCGGCGATCGGCGCACTCAACGGCTGGGTGCTGATCCAGGGCGAAGTGCCGCTGGGGATGGCGCGCGCCGGGCTGTTGCCGAAATGGTTCTGCGCGGTATCGAGCCGTGATGTGCCGGTGCGGGTGCTGCTGCTGTCGTCGGGTCTAGCGAGCGTGCTGGTGCTGACCACATCGAGTCCGACGCTGGGCGGCGTGTTCCAGCTGATCGCCGTGCTGACGACGTGCGCGACCTTGTGGCTGTACGTCGCGGTCTGCGTTGCGGCGCTGATCCGACGGATCGCAGTGCCGGCGGCGGCGATCGGCCTGGCCTTCTCGCTGTTCGCCTTCTGGGGGGCGGGTTGGTATGCGAGCGGGCTGAGTTTGGTGCTGATGCTGACCGCCGTGCCGCTGTATTTGATGCGGGGACGGGGATAGCGGTTGCGTCGCGAGAAGCAGCCGGTCGTCTATATCATGGCGAGCGGGCGGAACGGGACGCTCTATACCGGCGTGACCTCCGACTTGATGGCGCGCATCTATCTGCATCGCTCGGGCGAGGTCGAGGGGTTTACGTCGCGCTATGACGTGAAGCGGCTCGTCTGGTTCGAAGTGCACGGAATGATGGAGCCGGCGATCATTCGCGAGAAGCGGATCAAGGCGTGGAAGCGGGAGTGGAAGATCGATTTGATCGAGAAGGACAATCCGCTGTGGCGTGATCTGGCCGAGGATTTGGGGTCCGATCCTTTGGGCGATGGGCCTTCCCAATAATTCCGTCATCCCAGCGAACGCTGGGATCCAGAGTTTCAAGCGGGGTGGTTCGTGGCTCTGGATCCCAGCTTTCGCTGGGATGACGGAGAATTAGAAAAGGCGACCGAAGATGCTTCGATCCCGCAAAATCTCCGCCGCAGCATTATGCCCAGGCGCGCCCGTCACGCCGCCACCGGGATGCGTCCCCGCGCCGCACATATAGAGGCCCTTGATCGGGCCGCGGTAATCGCCGTGGCCCAGCACCGGGCGGGCCGCCCAGAGCTGGTCGAGCGACATATGGCCGTGCATGATGTCGCCGCCGATCAGGCCGAACTTGCGTTCGAGATCGAGCGGGGAGTGGATCTGGACGCCGAGGATCGACTTGCGGAAATTGGGGGCGTGTTTGGTCACCGTGTCGATGATGAGGTCGGCGGCCTTGTCCTTTTCGTCGTCCCAGCTGCGGCCATCCGGAAGCTCCGGCGCGAATTGCTGGCAGAACAGGCTGGCGATGTGCTGGCCGGGAGGGGCGAGGGTGTCGTCCACCGAGGTCGGCAGCTTCATCTCGACGATGGGCTCCTTCGACCAGCCGAACGCCTTGGCGTCGGTGAACGCCTTGTCCATGTAATCGAGCGTCGGCGAGATGATGATGCCGGCGGTGTGATGTTCGGCCTTTTCCTTGCCGGGGAGGACGGTGAAGTCGGGCAGCTCGGAGAGCGCGACGTTCATCCGGAAGGTGCCCGATCCGGCCTTGAAGCCGTCCATGCGGCGGGCGAAGGCTTCGGGCATGTCGGCGCGATCGACGAGCTGGCGGTAGAGCAAGGCCGGGCCGGCGTTGGACGCGACGATCGTGGCGGCGATCTCCTCGCCGGACTCCAGCTTCACGCCGGTGACCTTGTTGCCATCGACCAGCACCTTGGCCACCGGGGCTTCGAGGCTGATCTCGACACCCACATCTGCGCACGCCTCGGCCATGTACTGGGTGATCGCGCCCATGCCGCCGACGCTGTGGCCCCACATTCCCTTCTTGCCGTTGATCTCGCCAAAGACGTGGTGGAGCAGGACGTAGGCGCTGCCGGGTGTGTCGGGGCTGGCATAATTGCCGACCACCGCGTCGAAGCCGAACGCGGCCTGGATATAGGGGTTCTCGTACCAGCTGTTGAGGAAGTCGCGCGCCGATTTGACGAACAGGTCCATCGTGTCGCGCTGGGCCTCGATGCTCATCCCGGCGAGGCGCTTGCCCTGGCTGGCCGCGGCGAGCAGTGCGCGGATGCCGCCGCCGGCGTTGGGCGGGGTCTTGAGCGCCATGTCGCGCAGCACTTCGGCGACTTGCTCCAGCGCTTCCTCATATTTGGGGAAGGTCTCGGCGTCCCTCTTCGAGAAGCGCGCGAACTCGGCCTGGGTGCGTGCCTGTCCGCCGCCGAGCTTGAGATAGCCGCCCTCGTGCGGGAAGAAATTGCTGATCGTCCGCTCGATGATCCGCCAGCCGCGCTCGTGGAGGCGCATGTCCTTGATCACCTTGGGGCGGAGCAGGCTGACCGTGTAGCTCGCGGTCGAATTGCGGAAGCCGGGGTGAAATTCCTCGGTCACCGCCGCGCCGCCGACGATGTGGCGACGCTCGAGCACGCGGACCTTGAGCCCCGCCTTGGCGAGATAGAAGGCGCAGACGAGGCCGTTATGCCCGCCGCCGATGATGAGTGCGTCGTATTTTTCGGTCATCGTGCCTTACCTTCTTCCGTCATGCTGAACTTGTTTCAGCGTCCATCGCGCAGCGGGCGATGGCAGTGTTTGTGGAGACATGGATCCTGAAACAAGTTCAGGATGACGGTGGGTTATGGCGCCGCGCGGGGCCTTCTGCTCCATCCCGGCGCGGGGGCCTCGTGCAGCCTCGCCTCCGGGATCAGACCGCGCATTTTCTTCGCAAAACTGCGCAGGCATACCTCGCTTTGACCCAGCGGGCCGACGGTGTAGCTCTTGCTCGCCATGCCTTGCTGGATGCGCGTGATCAGCCAGGTGTCCTCGGCGTTGACTATGCGGTTGATGCGCCAATTGGCGTAGCGGACCAGCTTCATCTCGCGCCGTTCATCCGGCAACGCGAACGCCATTTCGCGCAGCACGCAGCTGGTGGGCCCGGTGGGGAGCCACTGCATGAAATCGATCTGGTCCGAATAGATGTCGAACGCCTGGTTGGGCCACAGCTTGTAGTAGAGCCAGAGCCGCTGGCTTTCCTCGGGCAGATGCGGCGCGTGGGGGAGGTGCTTCTGGTAGAAGGCTTCCCAAGGGTGCTTCGAAGTGCGGTCGAGCACGCCCGACATCTTGTCGACCCAGGGCCTGGCCTCGATCGCGTAGCTGCGGCCGAACAGGCGCGTCAGGCCGGGATGCGCGACCGGGATGTGGAGCCCGTCCGAATAATTGTCGCCGACATTCTTCCAGTTCACGTCGCGGTCGCGCAGGCGGACCGGGCTGATCTGGCGCATGTCCTCGAAGCGGTAGGGCGAGACTTCATGGTCGTATGGCGACATCATTTCGGCGACCGAGGGACCACCCTGATCCTCCAGCCGTACGAACACGAAGCCGCGCCAGATTTCGACATCGACGGGGGCGAGACCATGCTTGCTCTGGTCGAGCCCGGCATAGTCCGACTTGGCGGGAACACCGGTCAGGCGGCCGTCGGCGTCATAGGTCCAGGCATGATAGGGGCAGACCAGCTTCTTCGCGCAGCCCACCGGCCTTTCCACCAGCCGCATCGCGCGGTGGCGGCAGACATTGTTGAAGGCGCGGATGCCGCCGTCGGCCTGGCGGATCGCGATCACGCTTTCGCCGATATAATCGAGCGTGTGATAATCGCCGGGCCTGGCGATATCGCTTTCGTGGCAGACGATCTGCCATGAGGGGCGGAAGATGCGGTCGGCCTCGACCTGCTGGACCTCGGGATCGGTGTAGAGCCAGCCGGGCAGGCTGAAATCGGCGTCGGGGTCGGCGCCCGCATCTGCAAAACTATGCGCCATTCCCGGCTCCTGTTGTTGTACGAGTGTATAATTGGGTTTGCGCGATTCCGCAATCATTCTCGTCATTCCAGCGAACGCTGGAATCCAGAGTCACAGGCGGCGGCGCTCGTGGCTCTGGATCCCAGCTTTCGCTGGGATGACGGATGGGGAATAAGGGTGCGATGTCCCGAAGCTTCACTCGAGCCGAACCCGATGCGCGCCGCCTCAGCCTGATCGCGGCGGCGGCGCGGGTGCTGGGCGAGCGTGGGGCAGCCGGGGCTTCGGTGCGCGTGATCTGCGCCGAGGCGGGCGTGTCGCCTGGACTGCTCCGCCACTATTTCGACGGCATCGATGCGCTGATCGCCGAGACCTATGCCTGGACCGGCCGGCAAGTGTCCGACGCGCTGGCCGAGGCGGTGGCGGCGGCGGGAAGCGATCCGCGGGCGCGGCTGCTCGCTTATGTCACCGCCAGCTTCCGCGCGCCGATCGCCGATCCGCAATTGCTCGCGACCTGGATCGCCTTCTGGAGCCTGGTCAAGGCCAACCCCGAAATGGAGCGGCTCCACGGCGAGATTTACGCCGGCTATCGCGGCGAAGTAGAGGTGCTGCTCGGCGAATGCGGGCTGGCGGCGGGCGACGTCCGGCTGGCGGCGGTGGGGATCACCGCTTTGGTCGATGGGCTCTGGCTGGAACTCTGCCTCGCGCCAGGGACCTTCACCGCCGAAGAGGCAAGCGGGATCGCGGGGCGCTGGATTGAGACCTATTTCGCCAAAGCCATCAGCACCGTGCGGTAATAGACGATCGACGGCGCGATCTCGCTCAGCGGCGTGCGCTCGTTGAGGCCGTGGGCGAAGGCGTCGCTGCTCTTCATGAAGATCGGGCTGATCCCATAGCTCGGCACGCCGCGCGCGCGGAAATGCATCGAATCGCTGGCGCCGCTTGCCATGGTCGGGACGATCGGGATGCCGGGGAAGCGGGCATGCACTGCGGTGGCGATCAGCTTCATCAGGTCCGGGCGGAGCGGCGAAGCGGGGCTGGCGAGCGAGCCGCTCTCGATTTCGCGGATCGTCATCTTGGGATCACCGACCACTTCGGTCAGTGTCTTTTGCACGTCCGAAACCGGCGTGCCGGGGAAGATGCGGCAATTGATAGTGGCCGTCGCGCGCTGCGGCAGCGCATTGGGGGCGTGGCCCGCGGTCACCATCGTCGCGACGCAAGTGGTGCCGATCTGGCCGACAAAGCCCGGCTGGCCGCGCAGGATCTCGACCGCGCCGGCGTCCGTCTGATCCTTGACGAAGCGGTTGAGCGCGTCGGTCACCGCCTGGTCTTCGCCCCCGGAGGCAGCCGCGGCGGCGAGGCTCTGGCGCGTGATCTCGTTGATCTGCGCGGGAAATTTATACGCGCCGATCCGGTCGAGCGCACGGGCGAGCGAATAGATCGCATTCTCCTTGCGCGGGGCCGACGAATGGCCGCCGGGATTGGTGAAGGTCAGCTCAAAATCGGCATAGGTCTTTTCGGCGCCATCGACGCCGAAGCCCATCGGCCTGCCGTCCTCGCCCAGCGATCCGCCGCCGCCATCGATGTTGAGCAGCAGCTCGGCATCGTGGAACTGCTCCGCCAGCGCGGCGGTGGTCTTCATCTCGGTTTCCTCGTCGCCCGAGGCGAGCAGGATGATGTCGCGGCTGGGCCTGAAGCCTTCGCGGCGCAGCTGGATCAGCGTCGCGACCATGGTCGACAGGTCATACTTCATGTCGCTGGCGCCGCGGCCCCAGATATAGCCATTCTCGATCACCGGGGTGAACGGATCGCGGGTCCAGTCCTTCGGGTCGGCCTCGACCACGTCCATATGGCCCGAGATGTAGATTGGCTTGAGATTACCCTTTCCGGTGCCGCGATAGCGCGCGACCATATAGGCGGTATCGCCGAGGCGCGTGATCGTCACATCCTCGGCAGGGAAGCCGCCCGCGATCAGTTGCTCGCGCAGAAAGCTGGCATATTCGAAGGTCTGGTTGGCCGGGCCGGTGACGGTGCGGAAGGCGATGCCGTGCTTGAGCAGATCGAGCGCCTGCGCCTCGGCCTCCGGATATTTCTGCGCGCTGGCGATGGTGGGGAGGGCGAGGGCGCAAGCCGCCGCGGCGAGAGCCATAAACGCGCGACCGACCATCGCCTTGTCTCCTTGTTGAACGGGCGTAAAGTTAGGCGAGGTTCCGGGGGATTGGCAATGCGTGTCTTTGGGCGTCAGCCGTGGGCGGGGCGATGAAGGGCGGGTCGCCGTCCGCCAGTTGACCGCGCAGGGCCACTGGCATATCGGGCAACGCCTCGCGGGTGTAGCTCAATGGCAGAGCAGAAGCTTCCCAAGCTTACGACGAGGGTTCGATTCCCTTCACCCGCTCCAATTCCCCGATGCCGGCTGATCGCGAGCCATGAGTGGTTCGGGCGAACCCTCGGGTCATTTTGGCGCTACGGCCTGAAAGCCTGCGCGCGGGGGTTCGATTCCCTTCACCCGCTCCAATCTCCGCGCTCGCCTACCGGCTCGGATCGATCAGATATTTCTCCCCCGTCGCCTTGCGCTGGTACGCCGCGACCACCTCGGGCCTGAGCGCCTCGGCGAGCCCGATCGTCGCGGTGTAGTTGCTGGCGAAGGTCGTGGTCAGTTCGTCGGCGACACGCTGGCGCAGGCGCATGCCGGTCTCCATGCCCGCCTTCATCAGGAACGGCGTGAGCAGCCAGCCGCTGACGCTCCAGCTCAGTCCGAACTGGCGGTCCAGATAAGTGGGCCCTGTGTCGAGCATGCCATAGACATAGACTTGCTTGAGGACGCTCGAGCCGTAGCGGCTGTAGGGCTGGCCGCAGCTGGCGGCGGCTTCCATCGCGTGGAGGATCTGGTTGGCCAGCTTGCCGCCGCCGATCGCGTCGAAGGCGAGGGTGGCGCCGGTCGCGGCACAGGCTTCGGTGAGCTGGGCCTGGAAACCCTCGCCGCTGCTGTCGAGGATGATGGTCGCGCCGATCTCGCGCAGGATCGCGGCCTGCTCTTCGCTGCGGACGATGTTCACCAGCGGCACCCCGTCCTTGAGGCAGATGCGGTTGAGCATCTGGCCCAGGTTCGAGGCGGCGGCGGTGTGGACGATGGCCTTGTGGCCCTCGGCCTTCATCGTCTCGACGAACATCAGCGAAGTCAGCGGGTTGACGAACATCGAGGCGCCGTCCGCCGCGGTCGCGCCCTCGGGCAGCGGCATGACGCCTTGCGCGGCCAACTTGCGATAGGTCGCGTACATCGCGCCGCCAATCATCCCTACCTTCTTGCCGAGCAGGGCGGTCGCGTTCTCGCCCGCCGCGATCACGGTGCCCGCGCCTTCGTTGCCAACCGCCATCGACTCGTTCAGCCGCGCGGCCATGGCGGGCATGCGCTGGGCGGGGATATCGGCGGTGAGGGTGGGCCGGTCCGGCGTGCCGCCGGCCGCGAGCGTCGCCATGTCGGCGGGGCCGAGCAGCAGGCCGAGGTCCGAGGGATTGATCGGGGCGGCTTCGACGCGGACGATGATCTCGTCGGGGCCGGGGGCGGGGATGCGGACTTCCTCGAGGTTGAGCGTGAGCTTGCCCTCGGTCACGGTGGACCGCAGTTCGAGTCCGGTCAGTGCTTCGCCCATCATGCTTCTCCTCGTTTGGCGGCGGGTGATAGCGCGTGGCCTCAGGTGCGGCTAGGTGAATGCCATGACCGATCCCAGACCCGCGCCGCTTGCCGGCCGCAAAGTCCTCGATCTCTCGCGCGTGCTCGCGGGGCCGTGGGCGACGATGGTGCTTGCCGATCTGGGCGCCGAAGTCACCAAGGTGGAGAACCCCAAGGGCGGCGACGACACGCGCCATTGGGGCCCGCCCTATGCCGGGACCGAGAGCGCCTATTATCTCTGCGCCAACCGCAACAAGCGCAGCATCGCGCTCGACATCTCGACGGCGGAGGGGCAGGAGATCGTCCGCAAGCTCGCCGCCGAGGCAGACGTGCTGGTCGAGAATTACAAGCTGGGCGGACTCGACAAATACGGGCTCGATTATGCCGCGATCTCGGCGATCAACCCGCGGATCGTGTACTGCTCGATCTCGGGCTATGGGCGCGTCTCGCCGATCGCGGAGCGGCCCGGCTATGATTATGTCATCCAGGCCGAGGGAGGGCTGATGTCGATCACCGGCGAGGTCGATGGGCAACCGATGAAGGTCGGGGTGGCGGTCGCGGACCTGTTCACCGGCATGGCGGCGGCGCAGGCGGTGCTGGCGGCGCTGATCGCGGCGGACCGCGACGGGGTGGGGCAGCATATCGACATGGCGCTGTACGATTGCCAGCTGGCGATGCTGGCCAATGTCGGCGGGGCGTATCTGACATCGGGGAACGAACCGCGCCGCTTCGGCAACGGGCATCCGACCGTGGTGCCGTATCAGGTGTTCGACACGAGCGACGGGCGCGTGGTGATCGCGGCGGGGAATGACCGGCAGTTTTCGGCTTTGTGCGGGAAGCTGTTGAAGCGGCCTGACCTGGCTGAGGATGCGCGGTTTACGACCAATGCCGGGCGGGTGACCAATCGTGAAGCGCTGCTGGCGGAGATCTGCCCGTTGATCGCGGGGCGGACGACGGGCTGGTGGGTTGAGGGGCTGCGTTCGGCAGGAATTCCATCGGGCGAAGTGCGTAGCGTCGGGGCGGCACTGTCGGCGCCCGAGGCTGTCGCGCGGGAGATGGTGGTGACGCTGCCGCATCCCAGCGCGGGGGAAGTGCGGATCGTGGCTTCGCCGCTCAAGCTAGGCGGGACGCCGGTAGTCGCGCCGGTCGCGCCGCCGACTCTGGGGCAGGATACGCGAGCGGTGTTGGCCGGGCTCGGTTACGACGATGCGGCGATCGAACGGATGATCGCGGCGATTTCAACCTGACCGAATGAAGGCCTACGTCTATCCGTCCCAACGAGGCCCCTTGCACTCAGCCAACAAAACCTGGGATAGCCGCCCTTCGTCGGCGTGGTCCTTGTCACTCAAGTAAATCACATCGTCCACGACAGGCCGGCCGTTTTCCCGAACCACGACCACCGCTACCTGCCAGAGTAGTTTAAATGTCGGTTCCGAATAGGTGAGTTTCACAGTCACGCGGGAGGAGCCATCTTCGCGGGATTCGGTCTTCTCGATGTGAAAGGTCTGCGGATGCGATCGCTCTGAGGAGCCTGAGTAGACGCCCATCTCCAACTGGCCGAATGGAGGCTTGTCGGTGGTACCAGGATTCTTTCGATGCCAGTCGGCGAAGCAGGCCGTGTTATCGCCGAACCGGTGAAGCAATCCCTTGCTGAAATATGGTGCGAAGACCTTCGGATTACCCACTCCGGCAATCGACTGACGGGCCACTACTTCGTTGTAGAAACTGGCGACCATCGCTTCGGCCTGAGTCGTCTGGACGGACGGCTTGTCCTGCGCGACGGCCTGACCGCATGCCGAGACCGTCAGCAACGGCAGAAGGAAGATGCACCTTACTGGGCCGGATAGGTCAGAGATTTTCACGCCCAAACACTATCGTTGTTCAGCAGAGGCGTCGAGCGTCGTTGCCTGGCCGTGCTCCGGCCTGCGCCGTATCACGGGAAACATGTCGCTTAGCGCATTCCCATTCGGATCGCGCCGTCGAGGCGCACGCATTCGCCGTTGAAATAGGCGTTGCGGATCATTTCGAGGGCGAGGCTGGCATATTCGTCGGGGTTGCCGAGCCGCGAGGGGTTGGGGACCGACGCCTCCAGCGCGCCGCGCACCGGATCGGGGAGGCCGCGCAGCAGGGGGGTGTCGAACACGCCCGGCAGGATCGCGTTCACGCGGATCAGCTCGCGGGCGAGATCGCGGGCGATGGGGAGAGTCATGCCGACGATCGCGCCCTTGGAGGCCGAATAGGCGGCCTGGCCCATCTGGCCGTCCTGCGCCGCGACCGAGGCGGTGTTGACGATCACGCCGCGCTCGCCGTCCACTGCGTCGATCGCCATCATCCCCGCCGCCGCGCGCGTGATGCAGCGGAAGGTGCCGACGGTGTTGAGCTGGAGGATGAAGGCGAAGGCGGCGCTGGGGAATTGCTTGATCTCGCCGGTCGCCTTGTCGCGCCAGGCGGTCTTGATGCTGTTGCCGCTGCCCGCGCAGTTGACGAGGATGCGTTCCTGACCATGCGCGGCGCGGGCCTTTTCGAACGCCGCGTCAAGCGATTCGTCCGAAAGCACGTCGGCGCGGCAGAAGATTCCGCCGATTTCCTCGGCGACGCGAGGACCGGCTTCCTCCTGAATATCGAACACCGCGACCTTCACGCCCTGCGCCGCAAGCGCGCGTGCCGTAGCGGCGCCCAGGCCCGAGGCGGCGCCGGTGACCACGGCGGATACGGACGAATCCAGTTTCATAGTCTCTCTCCCCGGAGCGCGGCCTTGCCGCTTGGTTTCCACCGGACTAGCGGGGAAGGACGAGATTTGGGAAGAGGGTGACGCGAATGAGCGACGTGCTGATCGAGATGGACGGCCAGGTCGCCGTGATCCGGCTCAACCGTCCCGAGCGGCTCAATGCAGTGACTGACCCGATGCTCGACCTGCTGCGCGAGACGCTGGACGAGGCCGTGGCGCTGGGGGCGCGCGCGGTGCTGGTGACGGGCGAGGGGCGGGCGTTTTGCGCGGGCGCCGATCTCGCGGCGAATTCGTCCGGGAGCATGCGCGATCCGGGCGAGAGCCTGCGCGCGCATTACAATCCGCTGGCCGAGACCTTCGCGGGGCTGCCGATCCCGATCGTCACGGCAGTCAATGGCGCCGCAGCGGGGGCGGGGGCCTCGATCGCGTTGCTGGGGGACGTGGTGGTGATGGCGCGCTCGTCCTATCTGCTGCTCGCCTTCGCCAATATCGGGTTGGTGCCCGATGCGGGAGCGACCTGGCTGATCGCGAAGAGCGCCGGGCGCGCCAAAGTGCTCGAAATGGCGCTGCTCGGTGAGCGGATGAGCGCCGAGGACGCGCTGTCGGCGGGGATGGTGACGCGCGTGGTGGATGACGAGGCGTTGATCGGCGAGGCGATGGCGCTGGCGCAAAAGCTCGCCGCGATGCCGACCAAGGCGCTGGGGATGATCCGCAAGCAGGTCGCCGCCGCGCTGACGGGGACGCTGTCGAGCACGCTGGCGGTCGAGGCGGACCATCAGAGCGCGGCCGCGCGGACCGAGGATTTCCGCGAGGGCGTGGCGGCCTTCCTTCAGAAGCGGAAGGCGGAGTTCACCGGCCAGTGAAGCACTTCGACGTCCTGATCGCCGGCGCGGGCCATGCCGGGGCGCAGGCCGCAATCGCGCTTCGGCAGAACAGGTTCGAGGGCTCTGTCGGCGTGATCGGGGACGAGCCCGAATTCCCCTATGAGCGCCCGCCACTGTCGAAGGAGTATTTCGCGGGGGACAAGGCGTTCGAACGGATCATGATCCGCCCGGCGGCTTTCTGGCCCGAGCGCGATATCGAGATGCTGCTGGGGCGGCGGGTGATCAGCGTCGATCCGGTGGCGCACTCCGTCTCCATCCGGGGTGACGGGGAAGTGGGTTACGGCTCCCTCATCTGGGCGACCGGCGGCAAGCCGCGCGAATTGCCATGCGGGGGGCATCATCTCGTCGGCATCCATACGGTGCGGACACGGGCCGATGCGGATCGGATGCTGGGCGAACTGGATGGTGTTCAGCGGGTCGTGGTGATCGGCGGCGGCTATATCGGGCTCGAGGCGGCGGCGGTGCTGACCAAGTTCGGCAAGCACGTGACGGTGCTCGAGGCGATGGACCGGGTGCTGGCGCGGGTGGCGGGCGAGCCACTGTCGCGCTTCTACGAGGCCGAGCACCGCGCGCATGGCGTGACGGTGCGGCTCAACGAGACGGTGGTGGCGATCGAAGGCGAGGACACGGTCACCGGCGTGCGGCTGGCCGATGGAGAAGTCGTGCCCGCGGACATGGTGATCGTCGGGATCGGAATCGTCGCTGCGGTCGAGCCGTTGCTCGCGGCGGGCGCCGAGGGGGGCAATGGCGTGCTGGTGGATGCGCAGTGCCGGACCTCGCTGCCCGATATCTACGCGGCCGGCGACTGCGCGCTCCATTCGAACCGCTTCGCGGAGGGCGCGGTCGTCCGGCTGGAATCGGTGCAGAACGCCAATGACCAGGCGAATGTCGCAGTGAAGACGATCCTGGGGCATGACGTGGCGTATGAAGCGGTGCCGTGGTTCTGGTCGAACCAATATGATCTGAAGCTCCAGACCGTGGGGCTGTCGATCGGATATGATGCGTGCGTCGTGCGAGGGGATCCTGCGGCGCGGAGCTTCTCGGTGGTGTATCTGCGCGACGGCCGCGTGATCGCGCTCGACTGTGTCAATGCGACCAAGGATTATGTGCAGGGGCGGCGGCTGGTGGTCGAGGGGATGTCGGTCGATCCGGCGGTGCTGGCGGATGCGAGTATGCCGCTGAAGGAAATGGCGGGGTGAACTCACCCCAAATGGGGGCGTGCGGCAGCGATTCCGGCGGTTAGGAACCCATCGGGTTCAACCAGCTTCGAGGCCATGAATGTTCGCACTGATCGCCGTTATCACCCTGTCGCCGCAGATGGCGTATTGCTCGTTTGAGCCGGGCAGGGGCGTGATCCGCAATGTCATGCCGGCCACGCCGGATTATGAAGCTGGCACGAAGCCGTGGTTCAAGTCCGCGGAGGCGCTGATCGTGAACGGCGAGACGTTTGCGCGCGGCGGTGCGCCAGTGAAGCGGCTCAACGTGAACTTCACCGCCATTACGTACCGCGACGGCGTGCCGATCCTGGTGAAGGACGCGCCACGCGACGAGCCGGACCATGTTTATGTGCTGATCAGTTCGCGGAATTGCTTGTTCCAGCCCTATGTCCGGGTTCAACGGAACCCATAAGGCACCGCCCCGCGTGCATCCGCGTCGATGCGGATATCGCTGCCCGCCGGGGGGAAGGCGCGCTGGTCGCAATCGGTGCGCGGGCAGATGCGGCAGCTGGTGCCGATATGCGTGGCGATGCCGTCGGTGCGCAGGCCATCGGCATAGATGAAATCGGGGGCGTGGCTCTCTTCGCAGCCGAGCGCGACGGCGTAGCGGCGCGGCGGGCGGGTGTAGCTGCCCGAGGGCTTCACCAACCCTTTCGCCATCGAGACGTAGCGCACGCCATCGGGGGTTTCGGCCAATTGCACCAGGATGCGGTCGGGGATCGCCACGGCCTTATGCACCACCCAGAGCGGACAGGCGCCGCCGAAGCGGGCGAATTGCAGCCGCGTGGCCGAGTGCCGCTTGGTGATGTTGCCCGCCATATCGACCCGGCAGAAGAAGAAGGGGATGCCCGCCGCGCCCGGGCGCTGGAGGGTCGATAGGCGGTGGCAGACCTGTTCGAAACTGGTGCCGAAACGCTGGCGCAGCCCGTCGATATCGTGGCGCACCTCACGCGCGGCGGCGCGGAAGCGGGCATAGGGCATCACCAGCGCGCTGGCCGCGTAATTGGCGAGGCCGGCCGAGAGCAATTCGCGGCCCGCGGGGGAATCGATGCCCTGATGGGCGATGTCGGCGATCAGATCGGCGAATTCGAGCCGCGCGAGCTGGTGGGCGAGGCTGAACAGGTTCGTCTCGGGCGCTTGCGAGGGATCGACATGCAGCGTCCGGGTGGCGGGATCGTACGCGCGCAGCCGCGTGCCGTTTGCTTGCACGGTGACGCCATGGCCTTCGCGCAGCCGCGTCTCGATCGCGCGCGCGCCTTCGGGCAAATCGCCGGCGATGCGTTCGGCCTCGCGGTCGATCGCGTCGACATAATTGCGTTCGGCATGGAACCAGTCGCGCACTTCGTCCCAGGGCAGCCGCGCCTCCCCGGTCTCGAAGCGGTCGTCGAGGACGCGGAGCTGGTCCTGCGAGCGGCGGAACGCGCTGTGGAGCGCGACCATCCGGCGGACGAGCAAAGGCTGTTGCTTCACTCCACGGCTCACTGCCTCCTTGCCGATGACGGCGCCGGGGACGCTGGGGTCCGATCCGGCGTCGGCGCCCTCGATCAGCAGCGAAGTCTCCTCCTCCGGATCGATCGTCGCCCAGTCGGTGGGAAAGGCCTCGCCCAGCGCGGCCAGCACCGCGGGGGTGATCGGCCGGTCGCCATTCTCGATCTGCGAGAGGTAGCTGACCGAGATTTTGAGGCGGGTAGCCATCTCCGCCTGGCTGAGCGCCAGCCGGGCGCGAAGCTCACGGACCAGATGCCCGGCGAAGATGCGGCGTGCCATCAAAATATACCCCGTCATTCCAGCGAAAGCTGGAATCCAGCGCCACGCAGGACTGCCCTTTGTAACTCTGGATCCCAGCTTTCGCTGGGATGACGTGTAGTGGTTTGCAAACCTGGTCGCCACAACTTTGCAACATCACAGTTGCGCGGGCGGGCAACAAGTGGAAGGGACTTGGCGTTCACGCTCTGGAGACCTGCCTCTTGTCCTCGACCATCCAGGAACTCGAGCGGCGGCGCGAAGCCGCCCGCGCCGGCGGCGGCGAAAAGCGCGTCGATGCGCAACACGCCAAGGGCAAGCTGACCGCGCGCGAGCGAGTCGATGTGTTCCTCGACGAAGGCAGCTTCGAAGAGCTCGATATGTATGTCGAGCATAACTGCGTCGATTTCGGGATGGAGAAACAGGTCGTTCCCGGCGACGGCGTGGTCACCGGCAGCGGCACGGTCAACGGGCGGCTGGTGTTCGTCTTCAGCCAGGACTTTACCGTTTTCGGCGGCTCGCTTTCGGAGCGGCACGCGCAGAAGATCTGCAAGATCATGGACATGGCGATGAAAGTCGGCGCGCCCGTCATCGGCATGAACGACAGCGGCGGCGCGCGCATCCAGGAGGGCGTGGCGAGCCTTGGCGGTTATGCCGAAGTGTTCCAGCGCAACGTGCTCGCGAGCGGCGTGGTGCCGCAGCTCAGCCTGATCATGGGGCCGTGCGCGGGCGGGGCGGTCTACTCGCCTGCGATGACCGACTTCATCTTCATGGTGAAGGATTCGAGCTATATGTTCGTGACCGGGCCCGACGTGGTGAAGACGGTCACCAACGAAGTGGTGACGCAGGAGGAACTGGGCGGCGCGGTGACGCACACGACGCGCTCCTCGGTCGCCGATGTCGCGTTCGAGAACGATATCGAGACGCTGCTGGCGGCGCGCGACTTCATCGATTTCCTGCCCGCTTCGAACCGCGAGAAAGCCCCCGAGCGGGCGAATGACGATCCGTGGGACCGCATCGAGGACAGCCTCGACACGCTGATCCCGCCCTCGGCCAACCAGCCCTATGACATGCACGAGCTGATTCGGAAGACGCTGGACGAAGGGGATTTCTTCGAGCTCCAGCCCGCGCATGCCGCCAATATCCTGATCGGCTTCGGCCGGATCGAGGGGCG